>Ga0302144_10000164_pt1 | contig 27358 bp, 24 predicted proteins | sample I_Bog_E2_2_FD_192436 | JGI IMG/M metagenome (GOLD analysis project Ga0302144, IMG submission 192436) | Peat permafrost microbial communities from Stordalen Mire near Abisko, Sweden - I_Bog_E2_2 | ecosystem: Environmental > Terrestrial > Soil > Wetlands > Peat | place: Sweden: Abisko, Stordalen...
AATTGCATTTAACGACAGGAGTGTCTTATGAATCCCCTTGCCTCCACCAAATGTGCCGGACGCCTGCTGATGGCTCTGGCTGCGTTCACCAGCATCCTTTTGATCGCCGGCTGTAGCAGCAGCAGTAAGACGCCAACCAACCCCGAAGGCTTCACGAACGCTAGCCTTACAGGCACTTATGTTTTTTCGTCGCAAGGCCTGGATAGCAGCGGATATCCGGTGGCCATCGCGGGCACAGCCACAGCCAACGGAACCGGCGGTATCACGGGTGGCACAATTGACATTGTGAACTCAGACCCAGAGTTCAATGAGTTGTCGCCAGTCGCGCAGGCGATCACAGCAGGGTCCTATAGCATCACCAGCGACGGTCGTGGGCTGGCCTCGCTTACCAGTGCGTATGGAACCTATGGCTTCGATTTCGTTCTGTACTCGACTTCCAGCGGCCTGATCACCGAATACGACGCGAATGGCACGGGCAGCGGCACGCTCGACCTGCAGACCGCAGTCACGAGTCTTAGTGCGCTCGCGGGGCCGTATGCCTTCAGTCTCGCCGGCAGTGACGGTTCCAACCTAGCTCCCTTTGCCATGGTAGGAGCGTTCTCGCTCGATCAAAACGGCGGCGTCACGGGCGCCGAAGACTTTAACGACAACCTTATCGTGGAGAATGAGCCGCTCACGGGCGGCGCCGCGACGTTGGGTACAGGGACGGGCCCTGGAACCATCCCCCTCGCCTCGAACAGTTTCCCGATCATCTTTGACTACTACGCGGTTGACGCCACTCACTTCAAGCTCATTGAGACGGACTATGCTGAGTTCCTTGCCGGCGACGCCTATACGCAAACTGGCTTTACGTCCATCCCCACCACCGCCATGGCGTTCACAGTGGCTGGTGGCGTCAGCGCCCCTGTCGCCGCGGCCGGTTTTGTGACTATTAGCGGAGCCTCCGTTAGTGGTACCGGAGACATTAACGCTAACGGTACAGTTGTGACGGGAACGTCCTTTACCGGCACGGCTGGCGCGGCCGGTCCGGGCGGCCGGGTTGCGGTTGCCCTCAGTGACTTTAACCCCGCCACCAATCTGGTTTTGTATCCCTCCAGCGGAGGAACTCTCATGCTGGAGACGGACACGGCGAACCTTACGATTGGCTCCGCTCAGGTTCAGACGGCTGGGGCGGCCATCGCGGCTTCGGAGGGTTACGGATTGAATCTTTCCGCGATCAATACCAGCGAAGGCGAAGGGGAATTTTTTGAAGAAGACGACATCGCCCAGTTCACCACGACCAGCAGCGGTTTCAGCGGAGTCGTCGACATCAACGATGAGGGCACCACAACTCCGAACCAAGCGCTAGCCGGCACCTACCCGACGGCTACATCCGTGACGACGACGATCGGAAGCAACGCTTTTGTCAGCTTCAATTTCTATCCCGTGACCAACAACCAGTTCCTCCTGCTCGAAACCGACAGCAATCAGATCGGGGTGGGGCAGTTCTGGTTGCAGAGTTCTTCCTCGTCTGCGGTAGCGGGGCATAGGGCTCTCTCTACGGTTCGGCCGAGGGCTCGGGCGGGCGCTGTCAAGCGGAGCAAGTAAACGCTCGCGGATCGCTCAAATGAATCGGGGCGCGGCTTTTATGCCGCGCCCTTTTTTATTGTCCAATGTCCCGCAGCGGCGTCTTGGCCGGGCGGGGACGCCCGGCGCTCCATTCACAATTTGGCGCTCCGCTGGCTTTACTTAATCGCTTCCGCCGCGATTCTCTCGGTGACAAACGCTTCGATCACGTCCCCAGCCTTGATGTCGCCATAGTTCGAAATCGAAATACCGCACTCCATCCCGCTGGTCACCTGCGACGCATCGTCCTTGAAACGGCGCAGCGAAGCTATCTTGCCTTTGAAGACGACCACGTTGTCGCGCAGCAGGCGGACTTCGGAATCGCGCTTCAGCAGGCCGTCGCTGACGCGGCAACCGGCGATAGTTCCGACCTTCGGAATGCGGAAGGTTTCCTGCACCTCGGCGCGGCCCTGGTAGGTTTCTTTGATGGTCGGTTCGAGCAGGCCGGTCATGGCGCGCTTGATCTCGTCCTGGAGTTCGTAAATGATCGAGTGCAGGCGGATGTCGACCTTTTCCTGATCGGCCAGTTCCTGCGCTTTGCGCTCGGGGCGGACGTTGAAGCCGATGATGATGGCGTTCGACGCTGAAGCCAGCAGCACGTCGGTCTCGGTGATGGCTCCGATGCCGGAGCGCAGCAGCTTGAGGCGGACTTTGTCGTTCGAGAGGCGTCCCAGCAAATCGCCCAGCACTTCGACCGAGCCCTGCACGTCGGCTTTGAGGATGACGTTGAGCTCTTTCATGCCGGCCGTTTTCAATTGTTCGGCCAGGCCTTCGAGCGAAACGCGGGAACTCTTGGCCAGCGTGGCTTCGCGGAATTTCTGTTCGCGGTATTCGGAGATGTCGCGCGCTTTTTCGCGGTCGGTGACCACGACGAACTGATCGCCCGCCTGCGGCAGGCCTTCGAGGCCGATGATTTCAACCGGGGTCGAGGGCGGCGCTTCCTTAATCGGCTTGCTGCGGTCGTCGAACATGGCGCGGACTTTGCCGTAGACGTTGCCGACCACGAAATTGTCGCCGGTGTGGAGCGTGCCGTTCTGCACCAGGATGGTGCCGACGGGGCCGCGTCCGCGGTCGAGTTTCGCTTCGAGCACCAATCCGCTCGCCGCGCGTCCAGGAGTGGCTTTCAATTCCTGGAGGTCGGCGGTGAGGCAGATCATTTCCATCAGCAGATTGAGATTGGTTTTTTGTTTTGCCGAAACATCGACGAACACTGTCTTGCCGCCCCACTCTTCGGGGACGAGGCCGCGGTCGGCGAGTTGTTTTTTGACGCGCTCGGGCAGGGCTCCGGGTTTATCGATCTTGTTGACGGCGACGATGATGGGAACCTCGGCGGCGTGCGCGTGGTCGATGGCTTCGATGGTCTGGGGCATGACGCCGTCATCGGCGGCGGTGACGAGCACGACGATGTCGGTGGCTTTGGCTCCGCGCGAACGCATGCGGGTGAAGGCTTCGTGACCGGGCGTATCGAGGAAGACGATCTCGCGTCCGAAGGCGGGAGACGATTTGTCGGTGATGGCAACCTTGTATGCGCCGATGTGCTGGGTGATGCCGCCAGCTTCGCCTCCGGCTACGTTGGTGGAGCGGATGGAATCGAGGAGCGTGGTCTTGCCGTGATCGACGTGGCCCATGATGGTGACAACGGGCGGACGCGGGATGGCTTCCGCGCCTTCCTCGCTGCTCTCGACGGCGGCGGTGGTATCTTTCGCGGCTTGTTCCTCGAAGGTGATGACTTCGGTGTCGGCTCCGAAGAAGCGCGCCATTTCGCTGGCGAGCTCGGCGTCGAGGGTTTGATTGATGGTGGCGAACACGCCGCGAACCACGAGGCGCGCGATTACATCCTTGGCGCGAATGCCGAGCTTCTCGGCCAGGTCTTTTACGGAAATGCCTTCCGTAATTGTGATGTTGCGCGTGATCGGCGCGGGCTCGTTGCTGATGGACATGCGCGGCGGCGGAGTGTAGCCCTTCATCGGGCCTTCTTTGATTCCTCGCGGCACATATCTCTGACCGGGACGGCGCGACGGCGCACCCGGACGGGCACCTGGACGCGACGGTCCTGGAGGAGCCATTCCAGCTCCGGGGCCTACGCCGAGCGGACGCGCTCCGGCGGAAGGCACGCGCGTCGGATGCATGGGCCGACGTTCGCCGGGACGAAGCGGCGGACGCGGCGCTCCCGGCGCTAGCGGCCGCGGTGTACGCTGAAAAATTGGCTGCCCTGGGACGGGTCGACCGGGCGCGGAGCGCGCAGCCATGGGCGCTCCCGGCGCGGGAATCGGCGCCTTGTACACGGGACGCGGGCCAGTCTGCGGCATGATCATTCGCGGCGGCGCTGCAATGGGCTCGGCTGGTTTTGTCGGAGCGGCCGCTTGCATCTGCGTAACATTCGAGGGCGGCTGGGTCGCTGGCGGCGCGCTGCCTACCGGCGTCGCCGGCGGAATGCGTGGCGGAACCGCAATCGCTGGCGGCGCAGCACTGGCGGATGCTAGCGTAGCAGTCGTTGTTACCGGTGGAGTAATCGGAGCTTTGGGTGGAATCACGACCACCGACGGCGGGCGATACGTAGCGGCGACCGAGGCCGGCGTCACCATTCTCGGCGGCGCGGCAGCCGGAGCCTCGGTCACTGGTTTGGGCGAAACGGCCTTCGGCACCGCTGGAGCAGCGTGAACTTCGGCTCTAGCTTCCGCCGCGGGTGGCGCAGCCTGCGGCTTGGCGGGAGGGCGGACCGGAGGAACTTCCACCGCTACCTTTTGCTGAATGGCGCGCAGCACGTCTCCAGGGCGGGAGATGTGCGAGAGGTCGATCTTGGTTTTGATTTCTTCTTCGCCGTGGGCGGCACGCGAAGCAGCCCTTGCGGAACTTGGCACCGCGTCGGAGCGGCTGCGGAGGTGCTTTCGCACCAGGTCCGCTTCGTGATCTTCCAGGGAACTGGAGTGCGTTTTCTTCTCCGTGACGCCCACCGTAGTCAGGGTGTCAAGAATTTCCTTGCTCTTGACTTCCAACTCACGGGCCAGATCGTTGATTCGAATCTTACTCATCCGCTCTCGTTTCCTCTTGTCCTGCTGATCTCGTGTATCTAAGCTCGCATATCGAACCTCTCCGAGTTCGTGGTGCAATCGTACTTCGGTCGTTGGATCAAGCTTCGCGTTGGCGAGGGCCGCGCTTCCAGTCCGGATCGCAGTCCGAACTCGCCACTTCTGCCAGACTCAGCTCTGCTTTTCTTCCGGGTCTTCTTCCGTCGCCAGTTCGGCGTTTGCCGCTGGCGGCGCTGCGGTGGACTCCGCTTCGGCGGCCAACCTTGCCGCCTCCAACTCACCATCCCCGGGCGATACGGGTTCTCCGGTGTTTTCCGGTTCCACGCCTAACGCATCGGCTTCGACCGAGCCTTCGGTCAGCGATACCTCGCTGGCGGCCGCTTCGGTAGCCGCTTCTCCGGCGCTTTCCGGTTCCGCCGCAGCTACAGCCTCGCCGCCATCCAGGGTGGCGAAATAATTATTGACCGCGATGCTGATTTTTTCCACCGTTTTCGGGCCAATGCCTTCAATCGCTTCCAGTTGCTCGGGCGTCATATCGGCCAGCGACTCGACCGTGTTTACGCCCGCGGCCTTCAGTTTCTCGACCAGGCCTTCGCCGAGGCCGGTCACATTTTCCAGCGGAGTCACGGTCTGCGTGACTAGGGCCGACATCTGCTGCTCGACCTCCTGGCGCTTTTCTTCCTCGCTCTTGATATCGATCTTCCAGCCCAGCAGTTTGGCCGCGAGGCGGACGTTCTGGCCCTTTTTACCGATGGCGAGCGAAAGCTGGGTGTCGTCGACCACGACTTCGAGATGTTTGTCGGCGGCATCGACGATGGTGACCCGGCTGACTTTCGCGGGCTGCAGCGCCTTCTCCGCGAAGGTGACCGGATCTTCGTGGTATTCGATGATGTCGATCTTTTCCCCGCGCAACTCGCGGATGATCGACTGCACGCGCATGCCCTTCATGCCGACGCAGGCGCCGACGGCGTCCACGTCCTTGTCTTTCGACATCACTGCGATCTTGGTGCGCTCGCCCGCTTCGCGCGCAATAGCCCGGATTACTACCGTGCCGTCGTAAATTTCCGGGACTTCGGTCTGGAACAGAGTCTGCACCAACTCGGGCGCGGAGCGCGACGCGATCACGCCCGGGCCTTTGACCGCTTTTTCCACGCGCACGATGACCACGCGAATGCGCTCGCCGACGGCGAACGATTCCAGCCGCGATTGCTCCTTGCGTCCCATGCGGGCTTCGGCCTTGCCGATATCGAGAATCACATCCGGACCCTCGAGCCGCTTCACGGTGGCGTTCACGACCTCGTTCACATGTCCGATGTATTCGTTGTAAACGGTGTCGCGTTCCGCCTCGCGGACTTTTTGAAAGATGACCTGTTTGGCCAGTTGCGCCGCGATGCGCCCCAGAATTCCTTCGGTAACTTTTGGAATGAGCAGTTCGCCGCCGGCTTCCGCGCTCGGATCCAATTTGCGCGCTTCTTCCACCGTCACCTGCAGGTTCGGATCTTCCACCTGCTCCGGAGTCTCGACGATCGACTTCACCGCATAGGCATTGATCTTGCCGCTGTCTTTATCGAGGACGGCGCGCAAGTTTTCCTGCGTCTTGTAGTATTTGCGGGTGGCGACGACAATGGCGTCCTCGACCGCGCTGACTACAATCTGCGGATCAATGCCTTTCTCCCGGCTGACCCCTTCGATGATGTTGTAAAGCTCACTCGCCATAGAAAATCCAGGTTTCAGAGTTTCAAGGTCTCAATGTTTCAAGGTAAAAGCCGCGATTTGCCAGAGCACCGATTCTTTTGCTCTTTGAAACCTTGAAACTCTGAAACTCTGAAACCTTGCACTTGTCAAATTTCCGGTACCAAATTCGCCTTCTCCACGTTCTTGAACTCGATCTCTACTTTCGCGGCGTCGCCCTCTTTGGGGCGCATCTTTTTCTTTCTGGCCGCGCTTAGATCGAGCAGCAACTTTCCGTTCTCGAAGCTTTCCAGCTTCCCTTCAAAATGCCGGTTGCCGTTCACCGGCTCGCGCGTCATCAGCTTCACGCGCTGTCCGCGGAAGCGTTCGAAGTCAGACGCTTTCGTCAGCTTGCGGTCGAGTCCCGGAGAGGAAACCTCCAGCACATACGATCCGCCGGGCACCGCGTCTTCGACATCCACGATCGTGCCAAACTCGCGGCTGAACTTCGAGCAATCCTCGTGTGTCACGCCGTCGGGGCGATTCGCCGCCGGTGCCGCTCCCGGACGGTCGATAAACACTCGAAGCGCGCGGTGCTTGCCAGCTCCGCTGACTTCGACTTCAACGACTTCCAGCCCGTTCGAGCCCGCAACGCGCTCGGCGATTTGCCGGACTCTATCCAGATCAAGAGCCATGATTTCAGCAATTTGCGTCGGAAGGCCGCGCCAGTTCCGCGAGCAAACCGGCCCAAACTAAAAAGTGGGCTTGCGCCCACTGGTGTGCTTCGACAATCCTGACACTACGACACAACAGTATTCATCGGTAACTATACGCTGGCGGTGTGGAAAACACAAACGCGGCGGCTGGACGGCAACCGCTTGGCCGGGCGAAGCCGGGGGCGCGCCATGGGGTGCCGCGTGTGAGATAATCTGCGGCCATGCTGACTAGGGTAGCGGCAATGATTGCGATGGTGGTTACGCTGGCGGCTGCCGGTTATGTGTCGTTTGTTTTCTATCAAGACAAAGTTGAGCGGAAATTCGACAAAGCGGCTTCGCTCTGCGCGCTCTGCACCACGGGCAAACAAGTAGCCCAGACCAATTGGGACTCCGTTCAGAGCCACCTCGAACAGCTCAAGTCTCAGAAGAGAAACAAAGAGGCGGAAAAATTCGCGCAAGCACATGCCAGCGAGAAGCCCGATGACGCTCCCTGCACGGATTGCGACTTGCCTGGGCCGGATTACAACACGCCGGGCGCGGTTGCGGCGGTGGGATTGATTGCCTCGGTGGTTTTATGGGGAGCGGTGAAGCCGAAAGAACGGTTATGAAAGCAGCCTGCTACCGCAGCAGGATAAAGTTCGAGGCGACCTCCCGAAATGCGGCCAACTGTTTCGTTCGGGTAAGATCGTCCCAGCCAAGTTCTTTCGCCATCAAGTCGGCAACAGCTGGCGCCATCGCCAAAGCTGCGCGCGCATTCAGGAACAACGCTCGCGTGCGCCTCGCGAGAATGTCTTCCACGGTGCGCGCCATCTCGTTTCGCACCGCCCAGATTACTTCCGCCTTCCGGTAGGGCAGATCTGCGTGCAATGGTTGGTTGAGGGCGGGGTCGTCCTCGATCAGCTTGCGGATTTGGCGGGCATCGGAACCGTAGATTGCCAGCGCGGCGAACTCCGATGCGGCTTCTTCGTTCGCGCCGTGAAAGCCGTGGATGTGCAGATGCTGCGTGACGCAGAGTCTTTCCGGGAGCTGCGCCAGCGTTGCGGCCTGATCGACGCAGTCCTCGGCCATGTGGCGGTAGGTCGTCCATTTGCCGCCGCAGATGGTGACCAGGCCGGAGCGGTCGATTTGGATGACATGATCGCGCGACAGCGACGCGGTCCTGGCCACGCTGCTGCTGGACGCGCCGGTCGTGCCCGTCGTCGTGCTTGATGCCGTCCCCGCCGCTGTCCCGACTAGTGGCCGGATGCCGGCGAATACGCTCAGCACATCGTCGCGGGTCGGCGCTTTCGCCAGATATTCTCCGGCGGTTGCCAGAATGAACTCGATTTCCTGCTCTTGGGCAACGGGCTCGAGCGTTGCGGATGCAATGGGCGTGTCGGTGGTTCCTACCAGCGTGTGCCCGTGCCACGGGATCGCGAATAACACGCGGCCATCGCTGGTGTGCGGGACCATGACGGCGCTGTTGCCCGGCAGAAAGCTGGCGTCGAAGATGAGGTGAATGCCCTGGCTGGGCGTAATCATCTTCGCGGCTGCGGGCTCGGCCTTGAGGCGAAGCTGGTCGCTAAACGCTCCGGTCGCGTTGATTACGACTTTTGCGTTGGCGCGAATCGCGTTGCCCGTTTCCACGTCGCGGGCGGTGACTCCGTCGATAAATCCCTGAGCGTCTTTGGTCAGGCCCGTCACTTCGACATAGTTCAGCAAGGTTGCGCCCTGCTCGTATGCGGTCGCCACCATGTGGATCAGCAGCCGGGCATCGTCGAATTGTCCGTCGTAGTAGACCGCGCCGCCGCGCAGGCCTTCTTGCTTCAGGGTCGGGAGATGTTCCAGCGTTTCTTCTTTGGAGAGAATGCGCGAGGTTCCGAAGCCGTACTTGCCGGCCAGCAACTGATAGAGCTTGAGGCCCAGGCCGTAAAAGGAGGCTTCCCACCAGTCGTAATTCGGGACGACGAACGCGAGGTCGTGCACGATGTGGGGCGCGTTTTGCAGAAGGAGGCCGCGCTCCTTGAGCGCTTCCATGACCAGGCCGATGTTGCCTTGCTCCAGATAGCGCACGCCGCCGTGGGCGAGCTTGGTGCTGCGGCTGGAGGTACCTTTGCCGAAGTCGCTTTGTTCGAGGAGCAATACATCGTAACCACGCGCGGCGGCATCGATGGCAACGCCCACGCCGGTGGCTCCGCCGCCCACGACGATCATGTCCCAGGCGTGGGGATGGGATTCGAGGCGGCGCAGCATTTCGGATCGAGTCATAGCAATCCCGCGTTCTGGCAGGATAGCCTGAGCCGCGCGTTGCCTAAAGTCGCGAGCGGGGTTCATCCCCTTGTCCGATTACCGCGAGGGGGACGAGCGGGTCCCGAGCCTGCCTGGCCGCCGGGCCGGCCGAGCGGGATGCCCGGCGCTCCATCGGCAAACACATCCACGATGAGGACAAAGGAGTTAGTTAGCTTTGGCGTCCGAGTGTCATTTTTTGGCGTAACTCGGCAGTTATTACGACTTAACTGCTCGATAGCACAACGGTGGACTACAGTCCCCTCCGGATTTGTGGCATCTTACACAGATTAGAACGGAGGTTTGCCACCCCCAGCAGACCAGCCTTAGGCGAGCAAGGAACGTGGGGTTCCTAATTATGAAGAGTCTGGGGAAAGTCATTCGGTCTGTACAAGCGTTCGGCCGTGAACTCTCGCGACTATCGAATGCCCCGGAGCCGCAGCGCATGCCAGCGATTGGCATCGCCCTGGGCGGAGGCTTCGCCCGCGGCATCGCGCACATTGGCGTGCTCAAGGTTCTGGAGGAAGAAGGCATTCCGGTGCGCATGGTTGCCGGGACCAGCGTGGGCGCCATCATGGGCGCCGCGTATTGCAGCGGACTGACGATCGCGGAGCTGGAAGAACTCTCCCACAACGTTCGCTTCACGACTTTCGCGCGCTGGACCCTGTCGCGCTACGGCTTCGCCTCGAACGACCGCATGACGGCGTTCTTGCAGCGCACTTTGAAGGTGCAGACATTTGAAGAGATGCGGATCCCACTGGGCGTGACGGCTACGGACTTCAACACGGGCAAAGGTACGGTGTTTACTTCGGGTTCGATTATCGATCCCGTGCGAGCGAGTTGCGCGTATCCCGGAATGTTTCTGCCCGTCGAAATTCGTGGCAGCTGGCTGGTGGATGGCATGCTGTCGTATCCTGTGCCGACGGTCCCGCTGCGCGAAATGGGCGCGGAGCGCGTGCTGGCCGTGCAACTGAAGGGGCAATGGTCGAAGACGAGCGCGCCGCGGCATTACTTTGACGTGATCGGACAATCGTTCGCCATCGCGCAGGAGATGATGAGTTCGGTGTGGAGAAACGCGGCCGACATAGTGATCGAACCCGATGTCGCCGGCTTTGACTATGACGATTTCAAGCGCGCGGACGAATTGATCCGCGTGGGCGAGTTGGCCATGCGCGACGCGCTGCCGGCAGTGCGCAAATGGCTGGAGGTTCCGGCGGAAGCGGCGGCTCCAGTGAACGTGAAAGTGCCGGCGTTGATCGCCAGTCCAGTACCCGCGGACTGAAACCACGGAGCCAGCGTTACCCCGTCACGACGCCACGGACTGCTCGGCCTCGCGAGCGCTTTCGCGAGTAACGATTGCCTGAAATTTCCGCAACACCTCTTCGGAAAGCGCCGGCTTCCGATACGTGCCGACCAGTTCGTCGACGCGCTCACGCGCGCGCGTAAAGACGTCGCTCGCTGGCTCCGATCCGCGTGCGCTGCGATCGATGACGTTGGATGGCAGGTACTGCTCCTGCCGAAAAAGCGCGCGCGTCTCCTTAAGCTTGAGAAATTCTCCGGAGAGTCCGGTTTGCGCAAACATGGCAGTGGCCAGGGTTTCTCCGCCACGTTCTTCGATGCCTCGGGCTTCTATACCTCGAACCAGCCGCTGCGCCGACGCAATCGACTCCGCGTCGATGACGAGCTTCTCGACGCTGTGGCAGGCGAGCGATTCGATCATGCCCGCGCCGGAAATCATGTTGATGCCGGTGAGCGCTCCCAACATGGCGGAGCGGGCGCTCTCCGCGCCGGCCTGGGCGTCGACAAACTTCGAATCGGTTGCGACCAGGTAGCCGTGGGTTGGCAGCCCAAGATGCTTGCCGACTTCGGCGCACGCCAGGTTCAACATAGCGGTTTCGATGGCGCCCATGGGCGCGCCGCCGGTGCGCATGTCGAAGATGGCCGGAGCGCCTCCCCAGACTATGGGCGAACCGGGGCCGGCGAGTTGATGCAGCACGATGCCGGCGAGCGCTTCGGCGGCATGCTGCGTCACCGAACCGGCGAGTGTCACCGGCGCGGTGCCTCCAGCCAGCGGCATGGAAACTATTTCCGCGGGGACGCCGGCGCGGGCCAGGTCGAGCAGGTTGTGCGAACCGAATTCCGACCAGTTCAACGGAGGCGAAGGGCAGACATCGAAGACGGCGCGCGGCTTTTCACGCATCTTGTCTAGGCCGCCGCTGTCGGCGGCCAGCAGGTCGATCATGCCCTGGAGTCCGGCAGCGGAGAACGATCCCGTCACCACCGGCTTGTCGGAATGTTGCAGCACGACGAACAGGCGATAGAGATCGCCGATCGCGCTGGGCAGGTTGCTATCACTACATACGACGGCGGTGGATTGCGCGGCGAACTGTGGCAGCATTTCGGTGACCTGCACGAGGCGCACAAGGTCGCTCGTTTCGGAAGGCCGAGCTTCCATCGTTTCGGGATCGAACATCTGCACGCAGCAGGAGCCGGGATCGAAATGCACGTCGTCGCCGCCATAATGCACGGCCTTTTCGCCCTGGCGGTTGTACAGATAGAAATCCCGCGGAGCCGATGCCAGGCATTGCCGAACGAGGGGCTCGGGGATACGCGCTACTCCATTGCTGACTTCAACTCCCGCCGACTGCAGTAGCTCGACCACCGCCGAGCCTACGCGAACTCCGGGGTTCATCAGCAGTTCGAATGCCTCGCGGAGAATGCGTCCGATGAGTTCAGCGCTTAAGAGTTGAATTTTGGGTCTCATGCGGCGGCCGTTCCTTTGCCCATCAGGTTCTTTGCCAGTTCGAGCGCATCGATGGCATTTCGCGAATAGCCGTCGGCGCCGATTTCAGCCGCCCATTTCTGGGTGATAGCGGCGCCGCCGATAATCGCTTTTACGCGTGGCCGCATACCATTGCGGTCCAGGGCTTCGATCACGGCTTTCTGTCCGGCCATGGTCGTGGTCAGCAAGGCGGAGACGCCGACAATATCGGCATCGATCTCGCGTGCCTTGGCGACGAATTGCTCGGGCGTCACGCTGGTGCCGAGGTCGAAGATCTGGAAGCCGCTGGCGGAAAGAATCGTCGCGACCAGGTTTTTGCCGATGTCGTGGATATCGCCGCGGGCGGTGCCGAGGACGACCTTGCCCAAGGTCTCACGCTCGGAGCCGCGTTTCAGCATTTCCGGTTCAAGAATCTTCATGGCAGCCTGCATCGCTTCGGCCGAAGCCAGCAGATCGGGCAGAAACATCTGGCCGCACCCGAATTGATCGCCGGCGAAGGTGATGCCCGCGGCAAATCCGTGGTTCACGGCCTCGAGCGGATCGACACCGCTGTCGAGCGCCTGCTGCGCCAATTCCGCGGCCTTATCTGGCGCGCCGTCGATGACGCTTTGGCGCATTGCTCCGAAAAGTGGGTCCGACACAGAGCCTCCGTTTGAGGTCAGCCGAAGGATCAGGCCGATCCGGCGCGGATTATACGTCAGCGACAGCCACAAAAATGTGATCTGCGGCACATCGAGATTTTCCGCCTATCCGACCTGCACCGTCAGCATCGATATGGACCCTCCGTCGACGCCTTCGATCGGAAAAGTGACAACTTCGCCCTGCTGGCGGCTGCCCAGTACGTACAGCATGGGCAGGTAGTGATCGGGAGTTGGAATGGAGAGCTGAGCGTCTGGTCCGAGGCGTTCGTAATCGATGAGCGGATTGTATTCGCCGGCCACCATCATCTCCCTGGCTTCTTGCTCGAAGCGAACCGCCCAATCGTAGGGATCGGGCATGTGGCGTCCCCAGGCGTAAGCGTGGAGATTGTGAACCAGGTTCCCGCTGCCGACAATCAGAATGCCTTCGCCTCGCAGGGGCGCGAGTCTTTGGCCGATTTCAAAGTGGAAGGATGCCGGCTGGGTTTCGTCGATGCTGAGTTGCACGACCGGGATATCGGCATCGGGATATACATGTTTCAGCACAGACCAGGTCCCATGATCGAGCCCCCATGCGTTGTCGGATTTTACCGGCAGGGGTTGCAACAGGCTTTGCACTCTGCGAGCAAGTTCGGGATCGCCCGGAGCGGGATACTGCACGCGGTAGAGTTCGGGCGGAAAGCCGCCGAAATCGTGAATGGTTCGCGGAGACGTACTGATGGTGACGCCGGTTCCGGGGACAAACCAATGCGCGGAAATCGACAGAATCGCCTTGGGCCTGCGCGTTTGTGCGCCGATTTGCCGCCATCCCACGGTGTAGTGGTTGTCCGAGAGGGCGTTCATCGGATTGCCGTGTCCGAAAAATATCGCTGGCAGGATTTCAGACATATCTCGGATTCCTCGGGCAGACTCCTCTGTAGGCGGAAACAGTTTACACCTGGGATTTGAGGCCGCCCTCAGCATCCACTCGATGGGACTGCCGATCTGGCCCTTGGCGGTGTTATCCTATGCGGGATCGCACTGCCAGGGGCTTCTCCTCTTCATGTCCAATCCAGAAACGACCAACCCAAACATGTCCGAGCCGAGCATGTCGGAACCGAGTACGCCCGAGTCGACCATACCCGAGCTGTCCACCCTCAACCCACCCGCGCCAGCCAGCCCGCCGGTTGAGCCATCTCCATCCGAATCGCTTCCGGTCGAATCGTTCAAAGACATTTTTTCCAAATACGAGAAGAGCCATCCCCGCAAGCGGGAGGCGGGCGCACAGGGCCGCGAAGGCACGGTGATTACCTTGACTGCCGACTCCGTCGTGCTCGATATCGGATACAAGACCGAGGGCGTGCTGCCGCTCACGGCGTTTCCGGCCGACAAGCCACCAAAGCCCGGCGACAAGGTTCAGGTCACCGTCAAGGGGCGCGACCCCGAAGGCTACTACGAACTGACCCGCGGCAAGGTCGAGCGCCCCACCGATTGGGCGTCGCTCGAAAAGGCTTTTGCCGAGAAGTCGATCATCGTCGGCACCGTGACCGGCGTAGTCAAGGGGGGATTGAGCGTGGATATCGGTGTGCGCGCCTTCATGCCCGCCTCCCGCACCGGAACAAAAGACGCCTCCGAAATGGAGAAGCTGGTCGAGCAGGAGATCCGCTGCCGCATCACCAAGATCGATGTGGATGACGAAGACGTGGTGGTCGATCGCCGCGCCATTGCCGAAGACGAAGAACGGGCCGGCAAGGAGCGCCGTTTTTCGGAGCTTAAAGAAGGCGATACGGTGCAGGGCGTGGTTCGCAGCCTCACCGACTACGGGGCGTTTGTCGAGATCGGCGGAGCGGACGCGCTGCTTCACGTCGGCGAAATTTCCTGGCATCGCGTTAACAAACCGGCGGACGTGCTCTCCGTGGGCCAGCAGATTGAGGCGAAGATCATCAAGATCGATCCCGATAAGCATCGCATTGCCATCAGCATGAAGCAGATGCAACCGCATCCGTGGGATGCCGTTGCCGGAAAATACACCGCGGGCGAGCGAGTGCGCGGCACCGTCACGCGACTCATGGATTTCGGCGCGTTTGTCGAGATCGAGCCGGGCATCGAAGGCCTGATTCATATTTCCGAGATGTCATGGGGCAAGAGGGTGCGGACCGCGTCGGATGTGGTGAAGGTGGGCGAGACGGTCGAGGCGGTGATACTTGGAGTGCAGGCGCCGGAGCGCCGGATTTCTCTGGGCCTGAAGCAGGCGCTGGGCGATCCGTGGGTGGGCGCGGCGGAAAAATTCGCTCCGGGCACGGTGATCGAAGGACCGGTGACGAACCTGACCAAGTTTGGGGCTTTCGTGCAACTGACCGAAGGCGTGGAGGGCATGATCCACGTCAGCGAAATCAGCGCCGAGAAGCGAATCAATCATCCGCAGGAGGTGCTGCGGCAAGGACAAGTGGTCAAGGCGCAGGTGCTGGCGCTCGATGTCGAGAAGCGGAACATCCGGCTAAGCATGAAACAACTGGTTCCAACCAGACTAGATGAATACCTGGCCGAGCACAAAGAAGGCGATCTGGTGACGGGTCGACTGACCGAGGTCTCCGGAGCCAACGCGCGTGTGGAGTTGGGCGAAGGCGTGCGGGCTACGTGCCGGATCGTTGAGCGTACAGCGGAACGTGCGGCGAAAGAAGGCAAGGGCGCGGAAGCGGCATCTTCATCTTCATCCAAACCCGATTTGTCTTCGCTCGGTTCGATGCTGCAGACACGCTGGAAAAGCGGCGCTCCCGCCGCCGAGGCGAAACCGGATTCGTTGCGGGCGGGGCAGATTTGCAAGTTTCGGATTGTGAAGCTTGACCTGGCAGCGAAGAAGATAGAATTGGAATTGGAATAATCGCGGATTGCCTTCGCCCAATCGTCCGGGAAAGCTCTGATTCAGTGCTGGCGGGATTCGGCGGCTTAAACCAGAAGTTTGCTAACTCCCCGAGTTCACCATCATCAACGCAAACAGCGCGGGCAAATAAACAATCGTCGCCCGCAGCAATCGCCGCGCCGATGGTTTCGAAGCGACTGCCGTGGCCGGCAACTGCTGCGAGGCCATCCCCATCGATACCCGGAACAACGCCGCCCCCATCAGAATGGCGCCCACCAGATACACGCGTCCGGCCATGCCCAATGCGACCGGCATCAGGCTCACTGGAATCAGGACTGCCGAATACGCCAAGATCCGCCACACGGTTGACTTTCCGTCGGAATCCACCACCGGCAGCATGCGGATGTCGCCCTGGGCGTAATCCTCGCGATAGAGCCATGCGATCGAGAGAAAATGCGGGAATTGCCACACGAACATGATGGCAAACAGAATCAGCGTTTCGATCTCCAGCTTTCCGCGCACCGCCGTCCAGCCGAGCACCACCGGCATCGCTCCCGGAAACGCGCCCACAAACGTGCACACGGGCGAAACTTTCTTCAGCGGAGTGTACGCCGCCAGATAGACCAGGGCGGTCAAGAAGACCAATAATCCGGTGAGCAAGTTGGCGTAGACGGCGAGATACGCGGAGCCGCCGAGAGTTAGCGCCAACCCTACGATGGCCGCGTGGGCCCTGGTCATGCGTCCCGCGGGCAGGGGCCGGAGCGCGGTGCGGCGCATGCGCGCATCCACCTTCGATTCGAGAACTTCATTCAGGGCCGCCGTGCCGCTGGAAACCAGCGCCACCCCGAACAGGGCATGAAACAATCCCAGCGACCACGACGAAACGCCCATGCGGCGCGCGCCAAAAAAGTAGCCGCACCACGCCGTTAGGACGATCAAAGTGGTAATGCGTGCCTTGGTCAGTTCAGCGTAATCGCGCAGTCGCGCGGCAAATTGTTGCAACATGAACCCCACACTCGCCAGCTATTCCCGTCCGCCTTCATCCGGCGGTTTGGCTGGAACCGGCAGTTAGCAAATCAAGCCCAACGGAATTGCTGAAAATCCGAAGATCAGTATTCGTATCGCGCCTTCGAGTCGATGTCAAGCCAAAACCTACGGCGACGAGGCGTCCCGGAACGTCATAATGTTCGCACCAAACGACTTTGTAAGCAAACTTGCAAGCCCGTTGTGCGGCAGGGCGGCGGGTGCGCGAGCTAGCCTGTAGTTTGCTAAGCTTGGTGGCTATGACACCCCGTACTTCGCTTGCCCGGATGAGCTTTGTCTTTGTCCTGGCCACAACAATGTTGGCTGCAATCGCGGCTTTCGCACCATTCGTCGGCCAAGCACAGCATAAGAAGGAAGTGGTCTGGAGCGCGGACGAAAAGCCGATCGCCGACCAGATTCACGGGCTGCGCGCTCTCCCCGACGACGTTCGAGCGGGAACCACAAAAGATCTGGCGCTGAAGATCCGGAACCTGCCGCCGACTGAGAACAAACTGCGCCTGGCGGAGGGATTGGCGGGGCTGTCCACGGAGGGCGATTTCGGTCACGACGCGCTGCAGGAAGTGGCGACGACTTTGGCTGAGACTTTGCGTGAACGGCCAGTGCATTGGGTACAGCCAAAAGCGGACGCGGGCGCGAGCGCCACGAGACAACCAGCTTCTCCGTATGTTGAACTGGCCTCCCTGGTGCGGTACGAGCATGTGGAGGCGCTTCCCTTTGACAATGACGAGGGTCAGTTTCGTGCCGCCATGGCGCGACTGGAAGCCGATGACCACCAGCGGGAGCATCCCGACTTTACACTGAAGGATCTTTCGGGCAAGAGCTGGACGTTCTCGGAGTTGCGCGGGAAAGTGGTGCTGGTAAATTTCTGGGCCACATGGTGTCCACCCTGCCGCAAGGAGATGCCGGATCTGGAGACGCTTTACGAGCGCTTTGGGGCAAAGGGATTCGTCGTGCTCGGCATCTCCGATGAAAAGGCGAAAGAGGTCAAGCCGTTTATCCTCGAACACAAGGTTTCGTTCCCCGTGCTGCTCGACCCGGGAAGAAAAGTAAACGGCATGTTTGTGGTGGAGGGAATTCCGAAGAGTTTTGTCTACGACCGTGAAGGCAAACTAGTGGCGCAGTCGATCGATATGCGTACCCAGAAGCAGTTTCTGGAAATGCTGGAGAGAGCTGGGTTGGACTAGCGACGATGGCCGCAGGCCGGCCATCGCGCTGCCTAAGGAGGGACAAAATGAAAAAGAGAATCGCAGGAGTAGTCTTTGCGGTATTGATTCTTGTCGCGCTCGCTTTCGCGCAGGTCGCGATGAAGAAAGAAGCGCCGCCGAAACCAGCTTTGGGGCCGTCGCAGGTTCTGCTAGAGAACTGGAACGACATCGGGCGCAAGCTGATCGCGATGGCGGAGGATTTTCCCGAGGACAAGTACGACTTCAAGCCGGTGCCGGCGGAGCGGAGTTTTGCCGAGCAATTGCTGCATGCGGCGAATGCGAATTATTTCTTCACCAATCCCGCGATGGGGTTGAAGCCGCCCGCGGAAGAAGATCCCAAACGCGAGCAGTACAAGACGAAAGCTGCGGTGGTGGAGTTCGTGAAGAAAGCGTTCGCCGACGGTGCGGCCGCGATCAAGAAAAAAGGTGATAAAGGGCTGAACGACCTGGTCGTCGATCCGTTCGCGAACCAGCAGACGCGCGTCTCCGACATGGCTTGGGGCCTACTGGAGCACTCGGGCGAACACTATGGGCAACTGGTGGTGTATTACCGCGTTGCCGGATTGGCGCCGCCGGAGTCTCGTCCCAAGAAGTAGTGGAGAGCCGGGCGTCCCCGCCCAGCCGCCGAACTGTTGCAAGGGCGAGACGCCGGTCGCTGATACCATACTGTTCGTGCGACCGCTGCTCGACGTCCGCGACCTGACCATCGAGTTCCCGCAGTCGCTCGCTGGACGGGCGCTTTCGTCCGCTCATCCGGCCGGGCTGGGCACGACAATGACGGGCGCGGCGGCGGTGCGCAGCCTTTCCTTCTCCATCGCCCCCGGCGAAGTGCTGGGCTTGGTTGGCGAGTCGGGCTCGGGAAAATCCGTAACGTCGCTGGCGATCATGGGCCTGCTGCCGCTGGCGGCAGCCGTCACGGGTGAAATCATCTTTCAGAACGGGGACGGCGCGCCCACGCGCCTCACCAGTTTGGCGGCCGATCAACTGCGTCAGCTTCGCGGCTCGCGCATCGCCATGATTTTTCAGGAGCCGATGACTGCGCTGAACCCAGTCATGCGCGTCGGCGATCAGATTGCGGAGGCGGTGCTGGCGCACCACAGCGTTTCCAAGGCTGAAGCTTGGCGGCGAGCGGTCGAGGGCATGCGCGAAGTTGCCATCCCCGAGCCCGAGCAGCGCGCCCGCAGTTACCCGCACCAGCTCTCGGGAGGCATGCGGCAGCGCGTGATGATCGCCATGGCCATCGTCAACCGTCCGCAGTTGCTGATTGCCGACGAGCCTACGACGGCGCTTGACGTCACCATCCAACAGCAGATTCTCGATCTGCTCAATGAACTCCGCCACAAATTTGGATTGGCGATGCTCTTCATCTCGCACGACCTGGCGGTGGTTTCGCATGTGGCGGACCGCGTGGCCGTGATGTATGCCGGCAATCTGGTCGAACTCGGCGCGAAGGCCGCCATCTTTCACGCGGCCGCTCATCCTTATACGCAAGGGCTGCTGCGCGCGATTCCCACGCTGGCTACAGATCGCACAATTCCGCTCGCGACCATTGAAGGCGCGGTTCCATCCCTTGCGCACCCCCCCGCCGGATGTGCGTTCGAACCGCGCTGTGCGTACCGCGTTGCCGCTTGTGCTGTCGAGCCTCCGCCGCTGGTCGAGGTTGGTGCTGGACATTGGGCCCGCTGCCCGGTGGTGAATCCCCAGCGCCATGGCGTGTAACTTTCTTCGCGCGACTGCATCTTAATGGACGGCCCCGCGGAATGGGGCGACGAATCCATCACAATTCAACCACAGGAGATGTGTTTATGAAGAACATGTTTGTAAAACTGATGTCAGTCACCATGCTGTTCGGTGCGTTGGCGTTCGGGCAATCGGGCGATGCCATGAAGCAGGACAACATGAAGAACGATCAAATGCAGAACGACAAGTCAAAGTCGGGCGACACCATGAAGAAGGACGACATGGCGAAAGACGCCAAGAAGAAGAAGTCCAAGAAAGCGAAGAAGAGCGGGGATGCCATGCAGAAAGACGACAACATGAAGAAAGACCAAATGAAGCCGGACGACAGCATGAAGCACTAGACCGCCGCAAGACCCGATGTTGGAGTATTCACCGTAAACGTCTTTGTTGATACGCCGGGGGCGTATTGCCTGTCCAACAGTCTGGCCGCCGGGCGGGAACGCCCGGCTTTCCATTTTCTTTGCCGTTTTTCCCCGCTCCCTATCTATTCTTCGCTACTCCTGGTACTCGGGTTCGCGTTTCCAGCCGGAAAGCATGGAGTAGAAATTCGACCAGCCATGCAGCAGAACCATGATCAGGTGACCGGGGATGAAGGCGAGGAATCCGCACATCGCGGCGAAGTGCCAGATGCGGGTGAGGTGAAACCCTCCGAATAGAAACGCCAGCCCAGAAAACTGTGCGGGCTTGAACAGGACAAGGCCCGTGAGCAACGACAGCACGCCGAACCCAATGGTGGAGGTGTAGGCCAGCTTTTGCAGCGGGTTGTATTGGCCCGCCGCCGCCGGTTTGGGGCCGAAGAAAAAATAGTGTCTGGCCATCGGCCACACGCCGGCCACATCGCGAGGCAGGAACAGCATGGTGCGATAGTGGCCGCTGAAGACCTGATACGCCACATACAGCACGCCGCTGGCGACAAAGAACCACATGAAGGTGAAATGCCACTGCAAGGCGCCGCCGAGCCATCCGCCGAGCGTGACATATCTGGGTATCGTGAGCAGGACTTGTTCCGGAATCTTCGGCCCGAAACTGGGAAAGGCGCGGAAGATGCGCAGGCCGCTGGTCACCATCACGAACAAGCTGATGGCGTTCACCCAGTGCGTGATCCGAATCGGCAGCGGATGCTCGTAGGCGGCACGCACGAGCGAGGGATCTTCTTCCGCGGTTAACTCAATGGCTACTGGCGCCGAAGGAGCCGACTCCTGTGGAGCGGTCTGGTCGGCAACCATCTCCATTCTTGCCACGGTGGCTTCCACCGGACCGGCCTCGGCGGTTGGCACGGGATCGGGCTGCGGGACGGAATCTTTTTTTGCTTCGTTATTGTTATTGTTATTGCCATTCTCGTCGTTCGGCATCACAGGCCTCCGTACCAGCTGTAGCCCTGGTCTTCCCAGTAGCCGGTTTTGCCGGGCTTCAGAATATTGGTGACGCGAACGGTGTCGAGATACTTGGCCTGCTTGTATCCGAGCTTGGTCGGCATTTGCAGGCGCAGCGGCGCTCCGTGTTTGCGGTCGAGCGGCTGCCCATACATCTCGTAGCACATCAGCGACTGCGGATGCAGCGCCGACGCCATGTCGATGGACTCGTAATAATCGTCCGCGCATTCGACTTCGAGAAAGTTCGCACCCGTGTTCGCTCCCACCAGCTTCAGGAAGTCGGAGATACGCGTGCCGCCAAACGAGCCGACCACGTCCCAGCCCTCCACGCAGATATGGCGCGTATTTTGGCTGAGCTTCGGCAGCGCCTGAATCTGGGCCAGCGTGTATTCGCCCGGATGCTGCACGTCGCCTTCGACCGTCAGCGTCCACTTCTCCAAATCCACCTCGGGGTCGAGAACGTCGTAGCCGTTGTAGGGGAACTTTTCGAACGGCACAACTTCGGAATTCGAAAATGTCTGGGCGAGATGCTGCGAACGAAACGTCGCGCCGGAGGCCCAATCGCTGAAGCGAACTCCTTCCTCAACCAGACGGTCCCTCAGCTTCGGGATCGCGAACGCTCCCAGGACGGCGATGGGAGCAAGCTTGAGCAACTGGCGGCGACTCTTCCGCTTGAGTTCCTGGTCGTCGAGTCGAGTGATCATGAGCGTCCCTCTAGAGAGCAGACCTTAACACAGAAATAGGATGCGGGAGCAGGGGCGAAGTTTCATGGTTCGTCGGGGTCGTGGTCGCTGGTCGTTAGGAGTGCGCGAGGGGTTGATAAAACGATTGCAGCGCAGTCGTGTCGTCGCGGACACGGGCGCGTGGCGGAAGACACGCCAGTCCGCTCGCGACCCATCTTAACTTCATTCTTTTCAATCGTCTGGGTCTGGCCTCCGGCTTGCCTTCCTCTCTCGCGAGAGCATGGAGGCAATCATGGAAACGATGCTGCAAGGCCTGGTGATCGTCGGCGGTCTGACATTCTCGCTGGCCGCGTCTTTGCTGATTGAAGAACTCATATTTGGACAGATTGTACGGGTGGCGTTCGCGCGCCGCCCGGAAGCTCGCAAGCAAGACCCGAAGAATTGAAAGGAGCATTACCATGCTGTTGCTGAAGCATTTGCTGTTGAGCGTGGGGATCGCGATGTTCGCGATCGCCGCCGGAATTCTCTCCTATGACGCGTACCTGCTGATTGCCTGGCAGCGCCGGCGTTTGAACCCGGACCCTGAGGCAGGCGCGCCCGGACTTGCTCCAGCGATGCGCTGGCGTACATCGGTTGCGCTCGTGATGCTGGCGTGGGTGCCGCTGCTGGTCTCGGCGGGAATCGTCATCGTGCCGAGCGGAATGGCTGGCGTGCGCGTGAGCCAGACTAAAGGCACGCTGGCGGGGACGCTGTATCCGGGCGTGCACTTCGTGGTGCCGCTGGTCGAGCGCGTCGAACTTTTCAACACGCGCGACCAGCTGTTCACCACCGGCATCGGCGAAGATGCGCCGGCCAAGGGCGCGGCGAAAGGCGACGCGCTGCGCGTACAGGCCAAGGAGGGTCTCACGCTCGGCCTCGCCATCACCGTCCGCTACCAGATCGACCCCAAGCGCCTCGACTACATTGAGGCCAACCTGCCGCAGCCTCTGGAAAGGGAAATCGTCCCGCCTGTCGTCGCCACCGCGTGGCGTGAACTGGTGCCGGGCTATACGGTGCGCGAAGTGTTCTCCGCCAAACGCGAAGAAGTTCGGCAGCGCTCCGCCGAGATGATTCGCAAACGGCTGGGCGCCGACGGCATCGTGGTCAAAGAAGTCATGCTGCGCGACATCGAACTGCCGCAGGAGTATGCCAAGGGCCTCGAATCGCTGCTGCTGAAGGAACAAGAGAACGACCGAATGGGCGTGGAGACCGAAATCCACCAGAAGCAGGTGAAGATCGCTGAAGCCGACGCCGATGCCTCCAAAGTGCAACAAGTGAAACAGGCCGAGGGACAAGCCGCCGTCCGTGTGTTGCAAGCGAAAAGCGAGGCCGACGCCATGCAGTACACGCTGCCTCTGAAAAAGGAGCAGATCGAGCAATCGAAACTCGAAGCCGAAGCGCGCAAGGAAGCGACGGTGAAGAATGCCGAGGCGGCCGGCGAAGCCAAGCTCATCGACAGCAAGGCCGAGGGAGAACGCCGCAAGCTGCTGGCGCAAGCCGAAGCCGAGCGCATCCGCCTGACCGCCGCTGCCGACGCCGAGCGCATGGCGAGCGAGGCCGCGATCCTGAAGCAGAATCCGCTGTTGATCAACAAAATCGTCGCCGAGCGTCTCTCCGACAAACTCCAGATCATGATGGTCCCAGCCGACGGCAAGTTTTTCTTCACCAACGACGTGTTGCGCGGCATGGGCGCACCCGGCCACGTAAGCCAGGCGGAAGACGTGGAAGGCGATGGAAGACATCCGCAATAGACGCGGGTCCGGGTTGCGTAGGGACGGCCGCATTCGTCCGTCCCTGCTTGAAAATAACGATGCAGGCCAGTGGCCCACAACTAATGAGATGAACAGCCCATCCCTCATCCCGCGCTATAATCAGCCCATTCCACACATGCGAGCGCGAGCTTCCAGCGGTCTGCGGTTTGCTTGGCTGACTTCCTTCGTACTCGCGGCTGTTTTTCTTCCATTTTCCTTATCCGCTTCGCCGCTGGCAGACACCGCCCGCCAACTGGCCCACAAAATCGCGGCAGCCTCCGGCCCCGGCGCTTTCGCTCTCGAAGTCACGAACCATTCGTCGCTCGACGACAAAGCGGCACGCGAAGTGCGCAGCGCGCTCGAAGCGGAACTGCAGGCCGAAGGCGTGCAAGTCGCCAAAGCCGAGCAGGCGATGGGAACTGTCGAGGTCGTCCTTTCCGACAACCTGCGCGAATATGTCTGGTCCGCCGAGATCGTGGTCGGCTCCGACGAAAAGAAAGTCGCGCTGGTCGCCTTGCCCCGATCATCGACGGGAAGGCCTTTCGCTCCGGCGTTGCCAATCACTCTCAAGAAAACCCTGCTGTTCGCGCAAGAGCAACCAATGCTTGACGTCGCCTTGGTCGAAATACCCGGTGGATCTCGTCTGATTGTGCTAGGCAACAGCGTAGTTGTTATCTATCGCCGTCAGGGAAGTCCAGCTGGGCGATGGGAACTTGAATCTTCGTTGCCCATCGCCCACGCGCGCGCTTTTCCCCGCGACTTGCGCGGACGCCTGCTCCTGCGCCGCGATCATCTGTTCGACGTTTATCTGCCCGGGACGTTCTGCCGTTCGAACTCAGCCGCGCCGCTAACGCTCACGTGCAATGACACCGACGATCGAACGTATGAAGACCGAACTTACGACGACCCGTGGCCCCTGACGCCGGAAGATGGCAGCCTGCGCGCCTTCTATGCCGGCTCGCGCAACTTCTTTACCGGAGCGCTCTCTCCCGGCATTGGGAAGATCTCTAATGTTCCCGCGTTTTATTCGGCGGCGGCGCTTCCACACTCGACTTACACGCTGTGGGTGTTCGCGGCGGTCGATGGATCGCTGCATTTGGTCGATGGCATGACGGATCAGGCAATCCGCGACGCAAGCTCAAAGTGGGGTAGCGACGTGGCGACGGTGAACTCCAACTGCAGCGCGGGCACTCAGTTGCTGGTTTCAGACAGCGGAGATGCGCCGCGCGACAGCCTGCGCGCATTAGAGATTCCCGACCGCGATCCGTTGCCCGTCAGTGCGGCAGCAGAGTTCGACGGACGGATCGTCGCGCTGTGGCAAGAGAGCGGCGGCAACGCCGCAACCGCAATCATGGAACAAAACGACCAACGAAACGGCACAGGATGGTATGAGGCGTATCGCGTATCTGTTTCTTGCGGCAATTAGTCTGCTGGGCGCGTCTGGGAGCCGAGCAACTGCGGCGACGCGTCCGCACTATGGCGGGACCCTGCGGGTGATGATGCAATCGGCGCCCGACGCTCTCACGCTTCCAGCCAATGCCACGCCCGCCGACTACTGGGACCTCGCGCGCACGCTCTCGCTGGTCGGCGACACTTTGGTAAGCCTAGATGCACAAGGCCGCCCGCAGCCCACTCTCGCCGTGGCGTGGCAGAGCGACCCGAGCACGCGTCGTTGGCAACTCACCCTGCGCCGAGGCGTCAAGTTCCACGACGGCAGCGCCGCGTCGCCCGCGGCCGTGGCGCAGATTCTTGGCGCACTGCATCCCGCCTGGAATGTGCGCGCATCGGCGGATGCAATCTCGATTGAAACGGAACCGGCAACGCCATCCTTGCTCGCCGAACTTGCGCTTCCGCGCAATCTCATTCTCAAGCGCAACACGAATGGCATTCCAATCGGCACCGGCCTGTTCCTCGTCGCTGACTGGCAGCCCGCGAAACTGCTCAAGCTCGCCGCGAACGAAGACAGTTGGGAGGGTCGTCCTTTTGTGGATGCGGTAGAAATCGAATTCGGCAAATCGCTGCACGACCAGGCCATCGCGCTCGAACTGGACAAGACCGACCTGATCGAAGCCGCGCCGCAGGCGGCAACTGCGCCGCAGGGACATGGCGCGTCGTCCTCGTTGTCTTTGCCTGTGGAATTGCTGGCGCTGGTTTTCTCCACGAATTCAAAGGCGCAAGACCCTCGCGTCCGAGAGGCGCTGGCGCTGGCGATCGATCGCAAGCCGATTCAGTCCGTGCTGTTGAAGGGCGCCGGGGAGCCCGCCGCCAGCATCCTTCCCAACTGGATGACCGGCTACAGCGCCGTTTTCTCCGCGCAAGCGAATTTGCCACGCGCGCGCGTCTTGCTTGCGGACTTGCGGCAGCCCGCGCTCAATACGAGCTACCGTCTTAGTTACGACCCGCGCGATCCGCAAGCCCAGCTCATCGCCGAACGCATCGCACTCAACGCGCGCGAAGTCGGCATCGCCGTGCAAGTATCGTTGTCGGGAGCCGAAGACATCCGCCTGATGCGCGTCGTCTTGCCGAGTCCCGATCCCGCCACGTCGCTCGGCGAAGCCGCTCGGCAACTGGGACTACCGCAGAGCGAGTCGTCGACGCCTCGCTCCAACTCCGTGGACGATCTCTATCAGGCCGAGCGCGGGTTGCTCGCCGGATACGCCGTAATCCCGCTTTTCCATCTGCCCGTCGCCAGCGCGGCCGGCGCTCGTGTGCGCGGATGGACGCCCGGTCCGCTGGCAACCTGGAGTGACGCGGGATCGCCGCTGTCCGGCATTTGGTTGGAAACCCGTGCCGAGGCAGGCACGCGATGAGCTTCCGCCAGAAACTCCTGCTGTTATTTGCGGCGACCGTGTTGCTCTGCGTCGCGGTCATGTCCGCATCGGTGTACAGCACCATCCGGCGCTCTTTCGAACAGGCCGATCAAGTCCGTGCCCAAGCGGTTGCGGCGCAGTTTCAGTCCGAATTCCAGCGGCGCGGGTCAGAAGTTGCGCGCAAAGTCGAGTCGGTCGCAGCCAGTGAAGCCGTGCAGCGCATCGCTTTAGACATGAACCGCGGCGCAACCGACGCGGGCGAATACGTCGGCGACGCCCACACGCTCGCCGGTCAACAGCAGCTCGACTTTCTGGAACTTGTCGACAGCCGCGGCGTAATTCTTTCTTCCGCGCAGTGGCAGGCGAAATTCGGCTATCCCGAAGCTGCGCTTCCCGAAGGCCGCCTCTCGGAAGCGAAGACTCCCGCGGATGTGGGCATGGCCGGATCGTTTCTGAAACGCGAAGAATTGCCGAATGGCGCAACCCTCGGCCTGTTTGCCGTGCGGGTTGCCCGCGTCGGCGAACAACCTTTATACGTGATCGGCGGCGAACGCCTGGACCAGGGTTTTCTTTCGACGCTCGACATCCCCGCCGGAACGCGGGTATTGCTCTATCAAAACCTTGCCGCAGAATGGAATCCGAAGACGCTGCTTGATTTGAATGGACCAGCAGCGGGCGCCGACAAGATCGCGCCTTTGGTCGCCCATGCCCGCGACACATTACAGGAATCTCAGGGCGTGATCAACTGGACTTCCGATTCCGCTGACGCGGAAGTTTTTCATGCCATTCCGATGACCGGACCAAACCTAAGTTCAGCAAGTCTGAATTCGGCAACTCCGAACCCGCCGAATCGGCAATTGCTGGGCATTCTGCTGGTGGGCAGCTCGCGGCGTCCGCTGATCGAGTTGCAAAGGCGGATTCTCTCCACTGCGATGCTGGTTGGTGGCATGGGAATTCTGGCGGCCGTGCTGGCCAGCCTCTGGTTTGCCGCTCGCGTCACGCGCCCGGTCGTGTCGCTGGCCGCGGCTGCAAGAAGAGTCGCCGCGGGCGATCTCGGCGCCAAGGTCGATGTGGAATCGAGCGATGAACTCGGCGAGTTAGCCGCATCGTTCAACCGCATGACCGAAGATCTTGCGCAGCAAAAAGACCGGACTCTGCAAGCCTAGCG
>Ga0302144_10000178_pt1 | contig 26413 bp, 35 predicted proteins | sample I_Bog_E2_2_FD_192436 | JGI IMG/M metagenome (GOLD analysis project Ga0302144, IMG submission 192436) | Peat permafrost microbial communities from Stordalen Mire near Abisko, Sweden - I_Bog_E2_2 | ecosystem: Environmental > Terrestrial > Soil > Wetlands > Peat | place: Sweden: Abisko, Stordalen...
GCTGCCTGACCGGCATGACCTGGCTGCATTGGTCGGGGATGGAGCGCCTGATGCGCTGATTCGGGAGCTGAAGGCGGGGGTGACGCCATGACCGTCAATGGCTACTCGCGGGAATTATACGAGCACCACTCCACCCAGCTCCGCCATCAGGAGGCCGACCTGCGTGCCCTCCAGACCCTGCTGGATGCCAATGAGCACCAGCTCCGCTCTGCCAATGCCAGCATCAGGGAATTGCGGGATGAACTGGTGTCGTGTAATGCCTGGCTGGTGTTGCTGCCGATACTGGGATTCACAGCGGGATGCTGCGTGACGATCCTGGTGAGGAGTGTGCTGTAATGGACCCTGACGACTGCGAACTGGCCCGGTGGGTATATGACCTGCTGGAATCTCAAGAGAATCCACCAACCCTAACCGATACCACCGACTATACCGAGGACGACACATGGGCGCCAACGACAACAAACTAACGCTGGACTATTCGGTCGTCGTGCGCCTCTCCGCACTCGGCGTAAGCCTGTGCAAAGAGAACGCCCGGATGATGGCCGGTGTAACGCCTGGTTCGGGTGGCTGCTGGAAATGGCCAAGGCACACGATGCCGAACGGCTACGGCCAGACGCAATACGGTGATCGCGTAATATCCGCGCACCGCGCCGTTCTCTGTATGGTAACCGGCGCAACGATGGACATTCCTATGGACGCTTGCCATCGATGCGATAATCGTGGATGCGTCAACCCTGATCACCTGTTCTGGGGTACGCGCCTCACCAACATGCGCGACTGCATGGCCAAGGGGCGCACAAAGAAATCACACAAACCGAGCAAGGAATCCGCCTCAGTGGCGGAGATGCTCATAACAAAAGGATAATGACATGACCTTCAAACGTGCGACAAAGACACAATCCAAGCTCCGTCTCGGCCTGCTTGGGCCAAGCAATAGTGGAAAGACCTGGATGGCGCTGACCATGGGTGCCCAGCTTGGGCGGGTTGCCGTGATAGACACAGAGAACGGGAGCGCCAGCAAGTACGCTGGTGACTTCGAGTTCGATACGCTCAATCTCCATGATCATCATCCGGACACCTACATCGCCGCCATCCAGGACGCCGAGGAATCAGGGTACGATGTGGTTGTCATCGACAGCCTTACGCACGCATGGGTTGCGACCAAGGAACTGGTCGATGCCGAGGCGATCAAAACCAAGGGCAACAGCTTTCAGATTTGGGGCCGTGTCGGACAGACGTACAACCGCCTGATGACCAAGATCATTCAGTGCAAGATCCACGTCATCACGACCATGCGCAGCAAGACGGAGTACGTTGTTGAGGAAAACGAGAAGGGTAAGAAGGTTCCGAAGAAAATCGGTACAGCCCCGCAGGTAAGGGAGGGAAGCGAATATGAGCACGACGTGGTGCTTGAGTTGGATCACGACCACAATGTGTGGACGATCAAATCACGCTGCCGGATGCTCGACGGCAAGACCTGGGTGAAACCGAAGAACGAGATCATAGACGTTCTCAAAGCATGGCTTTCAGACGGCGCTCCAGCCGCTGTCGCCGTTCCACCGACCATCGCTGGCAGCAATCCCGAGATCGCCCGGCCGACCAATGCCGTGTGGACGAAGGAGCAGAAGGACGAAGCCGGTGCCTACCGTGCGGATATCCAGCGCTTCCCCGGTGGCGAGGAACGCTTCTCCAAACTGTGGTCTGGCATGAAGCAGGATCCGCCTGCGCTGGTCATCGATGCACTGGCTACGCTGAAGCGTAACCTCGAAGACATGAATGCACCCGCTGAAGGAGATACCCCGTGACCATCATGCGCCTCACTTTCGCTGGAACCATCACCAAGGCCGAGCCCAAGATGGCCGGCGACAAGCCCATCGTGGAGGTGAGCCTGTGCAAGAAGCACAAGAGCAAGGGCGAAGACACCTTCACCTGGATCCGGGTGACGATCTGGCAACCCGCTGAGTTCCAGGTCGCCAAGCTCGTAAAGGGCAACTTCATCGCCGGCCAGGGCGACGTGCAGCTCCGCTCCTACGAGCACAACGGGGAGAAGCGATCATCGCTGGAGGTGCGCTGCACGAGCTTCGATGTGGAGGTGGCTGCGCAGGAGGTGAGAGGGGAGACGGCCCAAGCACCTGCTGCCAAGCCATCACAGCCGGCGTATACGGCTCCGGTGTCTGATTCAGAACCGCCCTTTAATCGCAGTGAGCTGGAGGCCATGCCGTGAACGAAGACAACACATTTATCAAGGGTGCCGCTGTAGTCGTGGCAATCTTGGTTACGATCGGTCTCTTTGTCGCTGTCTGCATGTTAGTCATGCCACAATACAACGTGTGGCAGCAGGAGAAGGAGGGGCAGGCGGCGTTCGCCAAGGCCGAGAGCACGCGCAAGATCACCGTCCTTGAGGCTCAGGCCCACATGGATAGCGCCAAGTTGCTGGCGGATGCTGAGGTGATCAGGGCCGAGGGTGTTGCCAAGGCCAATAAGATCATCGGTGGCAGCCTGGAGGGAAATGAGGCATACCTGCGCTACCTGTGGATCCAGGCGCTGGAGAATAAGCAGAATGAAGTGATCTACGTGCCGACTGAAGCCAATATCCCGATCATGGAAGCCGGGAAGCGCAAGTGATCAAACTGCGCCTCCCCCTCTGCTGCCCCCTGAACGCCATGTACCGTGCCCTGCCATTCCAGGTCAAGCTGAAGACCGGCAAGAGCATTACCAAAGCGCACAACGTGCTCTCCAAGCGGGCACGCATCAAGCGTGATGAGATCACGGCATGCATCTGGCAGCAGCTTGGTGGCAGGCCGCAGCCGATGACAGGTGATGTCAGCGTCCAGGTGATGGTGACTCCTAGGGACAGGAGGACGCCAGACGTAGACGCGTTTACCAAGCACCTGTTGGACATCCTGGCCCATGCGGGGGTCTATGCCAATGACCGGCAGGTGGTGCGCAAGGTCGTTGAACGCACGCCACAGCCTGAGTTCCCTGGACGGATGGACGTAGAGATATGGGAGATTACATGAACCTCGACCCCATCGCCCTCAAACTCCTGGCCTCCAAGATGCGCTCTGTCCTCCAGGAGTTTGAAGCCCTGCTGCATGAGGAGCCCGTTGTGGAGCATCCATCGTTTGAACCACTGCCAGCCATCCCGGCAAACCAGGCCGTGGACGTGACCAAGCCTGGGGCGTATGCCTACGTGCGGTTGACAGAGGAGTACAAGCAGCTGACGGCGATTATCGGGAATGGGAAGATCCGGGGGGAAGGGGATTGGGCGCCGTGGGCGAGGTTGGTCAAGGAGTGGGGATGGAAGAACATCATCGAAGCGGCTAAGCGCACAGAGCCGAGTAAGCGATGGTCTACGGATGTCGAGCAGGTGATGGTGGATAGGAAGCGCAGTAAGCAGAGCGCGTATGCCTAGACCCATCACCAATCACAGCCCACGTGCTGCGCGCAAACGTCTACGCCAGAATAGAGCCTATAAGCTCAAGCACCCCATGCGCTGGACACTTGACATACCATCACTCAGGCCGTGGAAGACCGGACGACCAATCACCAAGAACACCCCCCGCGCCAGATACCAGCGGGAATGGAAGAGGAGGCAGTATGCCAAACATCGGACACCGATCATCCGCAGGACAGAAGCGCACGACCCCCGAGCATCGCCGGGTGAGTGACGATCTCCTGACCGCCGTGTTCTCCGTCATGGGAAAGCGCGGGCTGAGCAATAAGAAGCTGGCTGCGGAGATTGGCATCAGCCATGGATCTATTGCCAATTGGCTCAGCCGGGAGAGCCCTATCAGCCCGGCATGGGTTGAGGCCGTACAGACCTGGCTGGAGAAACAAGCATGCTGACCGAGGCCCAGATTATCGCCAAGCTCAAGGATACGGGTGTGACCGCCTCATATCTGATGCAGCACCTGGGTCTCACGCACATGAAGGCCACGGCCACTGGGACCACTACCATCTTTCAGCGAGGGCGCCCCAGTGCCACAACCTGGCCATGGCCGCGATCTTTGGGCTGGCAGTGGATATCCTGCGCCCTACACATACGCGCATCCATTTGGGAGGCGGGATGTCTGCCAACCCCGATGATCCGCTGCTCAAATTCAAGGCCAGATTCGGCAGGCTGGCCCACTCTGTCTACACCCAGGAAATCCCATGACTGCCACATCCCTCGCTGAATCCATCATCCAGACATTGAAGCAACTGGAGGAAGGAATGGACGCGGAGAAGAACAAGCTGCGCCGGGATGGCATTCGGGCGAGCCTGGACGTTGTCCGGTCGAACCTCCTGAACTTCCTGCTGAGTGCCCCACCGGCTCCGCCATCCCCTCCGGTGCCCCGGGCACAGGCGTTGGCCCAGCAGGCTCCGCAGCAGCAGCAGGCCGACCAGGAGACGCCAGTACAGGCTTTTGAGCGCCAGCAGGCTGCCCCGCACAATCCAGCTCCGATGGCCCCAGTGAGGCAGGAATTGCCCGTGCTATGGACCAGGGCTCTCAGGGCGGGCGCCAATGCGGTATCGCATCTGATCGATCAGATGCGGGCACAGCAGAACGACGCTGACGCCGAGAAGTTGGCCGAGGTCGCCACGGCCTGGATGGCGGATGGCCGACTGAAGCCGCCAGTGCAGGACGTTGATGAGATTCCCGATAGCGGACTACGGACAGACAGCTCACCCGGGACCTAAAGGACAACCCATGTCAGAATACCTCGTTTACAAAGTACCCAACACCACCCGGTACTCCATATTCCCCACCACCATGATCAAGGTGTTCCTCAGCGATGAGGGGCTGCACGTTCAGGGCGAGAGCCAGCGGGATGCCGTCAAGTACACGGACCTGATGGTCTTCCCGTCCTTCAAGGAAGCCATGGCAGCCATCAAGGAGATGCAGGAGAAGGCCAAGCCGAAGGTGGTGCAACTTGGGGCATGACCTCGTATTCAGGCAGTCTCCCGTTGGATACGATTGGGACGAGTTCCACCGAGACGGGCGAGGCTGTCAATGGCCAGCCGAGTATATGGTGCGCCATGCGACCGTGCATGCCCGCAAGAATCCAGGACGCCATTCCCTGGACATCGGCGCTGGCGGTGGTGCCCACGTGCGCATGCTCCTGGAAATGAGGTACTACGTGGCCGCCATGGAGCCCTCGTGGCCTGCCTGCCAGCTACTGAGCGAGCGGTACAATGACAATCCCCGTGTGCGGATTGTCCACGCGGAGGTCAACGATGCACTTTTGCCATCGATGTATGACCTCATCATCGATAATGTCTCTCTCACGCATGTCGAGCATCCCAACTGGGACAAAATACTGAGCTGGCTGAGGCCGGGTGGCGTCATACTGACGGCGCAGTTCGGCATACGCCATGAATCACTGCCGGACTCCTGGTGCCATCTGCCGATGCTGTGTGATCGGTATGGCTTCCAGAGCCTGGAGTATGTTCGGCATGTGCGAAACAAATGGCCGGATGATGGCAAGAAGATGGAATTTACCATCGGCGTCAGCCGCTACGTCAACGAACCAAGGAAACCAAGGAAGTGCTGACATGGGCCATCCCTCCAAACATATCCCTGCTTTTGGCCAACTCCACGGCGCCAACAAGATCGAGGACTATTCCGAGTTCGTGGACACCGATCACGAGACCCCTGCGCTGCTGGTGAAGGGACTGCACGATCTGTACATGATCTGGAAGAACGCCGGGCGGATCATCACCGACAAGTTCACGATCAAGTATGCAGCAGGCATGTCGCCAGATTCCAGGCTCTACTACAGGGACTCGCGTCTGCCGCCAACCTTCAAACTGGGTGGCAAGGATGTGGAATATGATTTTTTCTTTTGGATTCATGAGCTGGTAGAGACCCAGTTCGCCTACTCCGTTGGTAGACTCAAGGACTCAATCCTGATCGACCAGGCAGACCTGCGGAATAAGAGCGAGAACATTACGCCATTGGCAGGGGTCAATTACGCCGTTGCACATCAACTGGCGGAAACGATTGAGAATGCCGTTGTGCGCGGCATGGGCATCGATCTGGCTGAGTACGTGTCCGAGTGTGATAAGTGGATCAATTGGCTGAGCGAGCAGCCGCTGATCAAGAGCCCGGTTGGCCTGTCCCTGTATCCCATCGAGGACTCGGGCGACCTGGACCTCATGCATGAGATTGTCGCTACCGGTGGACCGGAGAGCGAGTTTGCTTTACCGCCTGGAGTTCGCGGTGGCGAGTCCGGGCATCCATTCAATGAGTGAGGAACCTATGATCGACACCAACGAATCCGAGAAGCCCGAGAGCGTGCCCTACAACATATTCCCATTGGGGATCATGCTTGACAAGAACATGATCCTCGTGGGTGTACCCGCCAGCGATTGTGCCTGCCAGGACGACATCGATGCGCATGTGAAGAAGGCGCAGGATTGGCTGAAGGAGATGTACGACCGGACCCACGGTCTGGACCAGCGCCTTAAGGCGATTGGGGCAATGCGGCTTCCGGGTCAGGGAAGCACTCCAGGATCTCGTGTAGCCGCAGACCCTGCTCCATCATCCCCGCAATCATCCGGATCTTCGGCGGCAGATGCGCCAGTCGCTGGTCAGCCCGCCACTCCGGAATGACCGGTGCGTCCCTGAGATCACGGAGGATCTGTATGTCGAAAGAGTCGGTTCTCATTGAAGCGGCAGAGCGCCAGCGGGTGCCGATTGAGGTGACGCTGCTGCGGCCTTTTGTTTGGAAGCGCTGGCAAGTGGCCGCGCTGGGAAGCGTTGGTTGGGCTGCTTCGGAGGGGATTCAGGCGCACCAGCTTTCTGCGTATCTGGCGCCTTCTTCTCCTGGGCAACTGCTTTTCTCGCGCTGTTCATCTGATTTATCAGCCCCTTCGCCTGCGTGTCTCCATTAGTCGGCTGGAACCGGATGTACTGCGTTACATTCGGATCAAGCGACAGCGCTTTCTGGAGTACCTGCTGCTCGGCAATCTTCGGATCAACGCTGACGACGTTTGCCCCCGTGAATGTATTCAAGAGCCGGGTGGCGACGTCATGTCGATCATCGGTGAGATGCTGAAGCTGCGTGAGCGGACTCGTCAGCGGCTGGATGAGTCCGGTTCCCTCCAGCGTGTTGTACGCTTGCCCGAATGCGCCAGCATGGCCCAGCAGGGGAACCTTGTCGTAGCTGCCCATCGGAGTCTTGAAGTAGGGATCGTGCCCCGAGACGATTTCATAGGCCGTCTTTAGGATGGGATTCATGGAGCCAATTACATTGGACTCCGTGAGGTCACCGAAGTTCCGCAGACCCGCTGACGGGTTGGGAATGGTATTGATGGCCTCCATCGGCAAGCCGATCTGACTGATGTACTGCGGGTTGCCCTTCTCGTCCAGTCCGAGCGGCACATTGGCCTTACCCTCCATGTACGGATACTTGGGATCATTGGGATCCCGCTGCATCGCCCCGCCCACCGCCGTAGCCAATGCCGGCCAGCGGGCAAAGGCCCCAGCAGTCTGGCGGATGGCGTTGGTCTGGAAAGCAGCGAAGGGGATGATCGTGCGGAGTGTGCGGTTTCCGGGGGTTTGCGGCGTATAATCATACAGGCTGTCCCGCACGTCCTTGGCTGCTTTGGCCGCTGCATCAAAGTCTGATGTGCCAGCCTTGGCCGCTGTATCCCGGTAGTGCTGGAGTTGATCCATGAAGCCACCGAAGCGGGCGTACTGCTCCTCGCCCCGGAATACTTCCTCAGGCACATTCATCTGATTGATGAGCCGGTCCTGGATGGGCTTGCCCACGCCGATACCTGACATGAGTCTGCGTCCCCAACCGGACTTGCCCAGTTGATCCTGGAGCACTTCCTGTGACACGAATCCCTGGCCTACGCCATGTTCCAGTGCCAGCGCCACATCAGGCATACCCTGATCGCGGAGGATCTGAGCAGCCTTCAGGGCTGAGCCACCGGACTGCGCCATGGCAGCGTCCCGAGCTTTGATCATCCCGCTGATCTTGTCGTAGGGGAGTTGGAAGCCGAAGGTCTTGTGGACCCCGATCTGGAGGGCATGCCACATCGTGGCCGGGGTGCGTAGGGCCTGGTTGATGGCCAGGCGGATATGTCCCTGGAAGCCGTATTGGAACGGATGGCTGAGGATGTTCCTGACAATGTGGCCGACCTGGGGGAAGCCCAGTCCGTATACCGCTGACTTCTTGAAGGGCGCTGCCAGGTTGTTGAGTACCTGCATGGCGGGATGACGTGGACCCATACCGAAGAACTGGTTTTTCAGGAGTATCGCGCCCTCGGGATCGACCTTCGCCATGCTCACCATGGCCTCCTGCATGGCGCCATTGGTCGCCCGGTCCGCCAGGGACGTGAACTTGTCGGCCAGGATCGACTGTGCCAGCGTGGCTTTGGCCGTGGCATTCCCATGCGCTGCCGCACGGGCTGCCCAATTGGATGCCAAGTCGGTGTTGGGCGTGATGCCCGCTTCCTTGGCCTTGTTCAGGTAGTCCGCGTACTCCTGGCCATGCCCAACGGACCGAGCAGCCGTCATGGCCTCGCCACCAGAGCCGACACCCTTCGGTGTCATCTCAATGGCGCCCAAGGATGCTTTCTCCTCCGGGGTCAGGGCATTCACGTACTTCCGAGGGCTATAGTCCACCGGGAACAGGTCAGGATTGGCAGGCTTCCCTGCCCCAGCACCTGTCAGGTCCACCGGGTCTGTCATGACCTTACGCTCAACCTCGTTCTTCCATAGCGCCTGGGCGAAGTCCGTTTGGCCATCCAGAAGATCGTGGAGCTTGCCCTGCTGATCGGACGTGATGATGCCCTTGTCCACCAGGGATTGCAGTCGTGCATCATGCAGGGCCATCTGCTGGGGCTTGGTGACGAAGGTCTGGGGCAACGGTTCCTCCACGCCATCGGCAGCGGCCTTCTCTGCCGTTGCCGATGCTTCCTGGGCGATCTGGAGATCGGTCTTAGGCGGGGGGAAAAAGTCCAGGGATGCGGACTGTACGGGACCGGGGGCAATCGCCGGCTCCGCTTCGGGGATAGGCAGTGGTTCCTTAGGTGCAGTATCCGTTGCACCCAAGGCATCTGCGGCCTCCCCGGCCCCATCTGCTACCGGTGCGGCAGCATCTTCTGCGGGCTTGGCCGCACTGGGCAGTATCTCCCGCCATTGCCCATCCGCACCGGGGTACACATTGTTGGTAACACCATGCGCCAGTTGGGCCAGTTCAGGGTCGGCAATGTTCGGGATCTGGGGCACCGCCTGGGCAGCGGCTTCCCCCTCGGTCAGTCCCACCTGCTTGCTGGTATCCAGGGCTGTCTGGGTCTCGGGCACCTTACTGCCAAGCCACCCCATCGTTCCCTTGGCGGCATAGTACCCTCCCCGGAGCATCTCCGACGTCTTTGGTGCCACCTGATCCAGGACGGACATGCCGGCTCCAATCCCCTTGCCAATGGCGCCCAGGCCCTTGCCGACCCAGGAACCGGGGATGGCGCTGACCGGATCAGTGAGGGCATCGCCAAAGAAGTTCAGCGCTGAGCGTCCGAAGCTCGGGTCCATGCCGCCCGTGACATCGCTGAAGCTGGGCTTGTCGGCCTGGGTGCTGAGGGTCGGTATGAAGCCACCAACCCCGGGGATGGCGCTGGGGATGTCGCCCAGGAAGTCTGTCAGGTTGCGCCCAGCAGCACCGGGTTCGCCCATCATGAGGTTGCGGGCTGCGTATCCAGGCAAGGAGACGAAATTACCAAACCGGGACATCAGACCAGGGTCCGGGGGGAGATCCTGGCTTAAATCGCCTCCTGGAGGCACTGGCGCGGCGTTGGGGTCAGTCGGTAGGGGTGAGACAGCGCTATTGACCTGGCCGTAGCCCGGGAAGGTCGGTAGCTGCGGGAGCGTCAGGCCAAGGGGATCAGGCATCAGGTCACTCGTTCAGGAAGGATGCCTTGAGTTGCCGTTCCTCGATGTCCTGGCGATGGGAGTTGGCCATCATGCCGGCAATCGTACCCGGAAGGTCCAGAATCTGTCCGAGGCTGTTGCCGCTCGTGGCCAGGTCTTCTACACCACGCCCGAAAGCGCCCTGAGAGGCAGGGGCCTGAATGAAGCTGGGGGCGCCCTGCTGGAGCGCGGCCTTGACCGCGATGTGGGCTGACTGTGGATCTGAACCACGCTGCACCATCTGCTGCTCAATCGCGGCCCGCTGCTGGCGTAGCTGGTAATACTGCTCGGTGCTCATGTGACCAGTCGTGATCGTCTGAGCCAACTGTGCCAGTTGTTGCTTGATGTCAGGTGAGCCATCAAGCACCTTGGAGGCGGTTCCTAGGCCGGCCATGGTTTGGGTGCCAGCGCTTGGCATCAGGCTCTGGAGGTGAGCCATAGCCGCCGGGGTCGTGGCGCCGCCAAGGCCCCTGGCAATCGAGGTGCCAGCGAAGGAGGTCTTCAGGTCATTGATGGCCTGGACGTTACCCGGATTGGCCTGTAGACGCTGCTTGGCATCGTTGAACACCCGGTCATAGGGCGACTCCTGAGCAGTCGGCGCCTCTGCCTGAGTGCGTCTGGCAGTATCCACGGCGATCTGATCGAGTTGCCCACGGGGGCTGGACTGCTGGTCAATGAAGGACTCCCAGTCCCGGCTGGACTGTGCATCGTCCTTCTGCTTCTGGAGCGCCATGGCGCCCTGGTTACGCAGGGTCTCCAGAGCGGCCGGACCATTGGCCTGCTTCCAGGCATCTGCTTTCACCCGCTGCGCCTGCTCCTGAGCCTGTGCCGTCTGTGCATCCGCGCCCTGGGCAGCCCGCATCGCGGCTCCAGCGGGCACAAAGTTGCCGCCCGGCATGAGGAAGGTCTGCCCAGGATGTGGACCACCAGTGCTGGAGCCATAGGCGTCTGGGCTGGGGCGCATCAGAGCCTGGATCGCAGCCTGTGCAGCCGGAGACATCCCAGCCATGAACTGGCTGGCGTCCTGACCGCCGACACGGTTGTAGTTCTTGGCGGGCACGATATTCGACGTGGGATTGGCTGCACCCATATTGTCGATGGTATCAGCCTGCTCCTGATTCACCCAGCCAGCATTGTTGTCCAGGTAGCCGCCTGTATAGCCAGCAGGGCGCCCCGTGGCGCTCTTGACGGCTGGCTGAACGAATGAGCGGCCAACCTCGTCCCCGGCATCGGCGCCCATGTCAACATTGTCCAGGCCGGGTTCTTCCCCAGTAGAGGCATACATGGGCGATACTGGCGCTGACGTGGGTGCTGCCGCTGCTGGCGAGGCCGGTGCTGCTGCGGTAGGCTGGGCATCAGGTGATTGGGTGGCCCAATAATTGGGGCTGCCGTCGTCCCCGTACATCTCGGGCGAGCGGGCAACTGTCGCACGGGGCAGTCCCGTCAGGGGATCGAGTCCGGTGCCAGTATCCGGCGCAATCGTGTCGAGGAAGCTGCCGGCCATTAGGACCCCCATCCGTCACCAGTTGGTTGTGAGAAGCCTTGAGCACCGCCTGCATAGCCCATGACGCCCTGGCCACCGCCCATGCCACCGCGTCCGCCACCCATCATACCGCTGAGGTAGCCCATGGCGGTGTTGCGCTGCTGGTTGGCCATGCCCTGCGCCTGGAGGCCGAGTTCTTGCTGCTGGATGCCGTTCTGGAGCAGCCCACCGGCTGCCCCCTGCTGGGCATTGAAGTTGGCACTTCCGGCTTGAGCAGCGATATTCCCGGCTGCATTTTGATTGCTGTTCTGGCGCTGCGCCATGTTTTGCGCCATGGAACTCTGCAAAGACGGGTCGGTTGGGCTTGCCCCACCAGCCGTTGCGTTGGCCATGCTGAGCTTATTTTGCGCGGCTTCGGAGGCCGCGTTCATTGCCGAAGACTGCCCGAGCATCGCCGCCTGTTGGGTGGCTCCATACGGGAGGTTGGATCCGTTGAGCACGCCATTCAGGAAGCCTTGGGCAGCCTGATTGCCGCCACTGAGCTGACCGGCCCCGGACTGTGCGACGGATGTGGTGCCCAGCATGGCGTAGGGGCCCATGCTCATCTGGCCACCCTCGTACCCGTAGGCCGAGATAGGCGCGCCAAGACCAGGGTAGTTTGCGCCACCAGCGAAGCTACCGTTGTCGCCTGAATCAGTGAAACCGTATGCAACCATGGGGCACCTCGCTGAATGATAGTGAGCGTCCGCGTACGTTCAAGACGTAGCCTGTGGACTGAGATCAACGCGGAGAGAGAAGTTGGCGCTTGTTATCGTGGTCGCCGGCATCCCCGTGGGTGTCACCTGTATCTCGACCATCGATGACTTGCTGACCGGCATGGTGCCGAGGTACAGCGGCTGATAGGCCGTGATGGTCTGCGCCTGGGTGGACACCGAAATGCCCCCTGATCGTGCGGCACCGTTGACCAGTCCGGTCAGTGTGTAGTACGATGCGGACGATTGCACTACCGTCGTATTGCAGGTAGCGAATATCTTCCCCATCCCAGCAGTTGGCAGATTGACGCTACTGCCACCCGCGTAACTTGCGGGCTGGCTAACCCCGGGCTGGTTTTGCGCTATCGCATTGGCGATGTTTCTGAGATCCTGAAGGATCGCCGCATGCGCCTCGGGACTTCCAGCGGTAGTGCCCTCGGCGGTGATGACCAACTGTGTGGATGCGGAGGGGATGGCCATATTACCTCATGAGGGGTCGGGCGCAGTTGGGGCACTGATGCTCGTACACATGCTCTCCCAGTGGCCCATCAGGCTTGGTGTGATAGGCCAGCACCGTTGTGCCCTTGGGGATCGCCTTCTTGCACGTGCGGCACAGGGTGTTGCCACGGGAGCGGCGAATCGTGGAACCGGGTGGAAGTCGGAGCATATGCGTTATTCCGTACGATTAGGAGCGGTCTCGGTCGGCTCGGCGTGGAAGCCGCAATCAATCAGGCGGAATGGACCGTCAGGAACATTCTGGATGATCGTGAACTGGAGACTCCTGTTCCAGTCGGATGGCATCGGAACGCTGGTATAGCCCGTGTTGTTGCCTCCTCCGCACAACTGGATCTGCAAGATCCCGTTAGGGCATGTGACGCCACTGGGAAATACATAGCTCGCATCAGGGGCATAGAGAACCGGCGTTGCAGCGATGTCCTGATAGAAATAGACCTGCATGTATCCAGTTGTGGTGCCCGGGTACACCGTCACATCAAACGTATCTGGGCTCTTTTTGTCCATCGCCCCATCGCCCTGCCACTGCTTGCTCGTGTAGGTAATGGGGATCATGCCCAGCCAAATAGCCGCACCGTTGGCTGGGAGCGCCGAGAGCGCTGAAATCAGGGTAATGGTGTTGGACGTATTGGACTGGACAAAGCGTACGTCTCCCGTGGACGGGATGTAGACGCTGGCACCGGCATTGCCGATGGCGGTATTCAGCGTTTCGTTGACGGTGAGAATGGACGTGGTGGAGCTGCCGGCCACAAGCGTGCAGGTTGCGGTCTGGCTGGGCGGCACGCCATCGAATGCCCCGATGACACCGAACGCCCAGGTATAGCCGTTGGAATCTCCGAGCCATGCCCTGACCTGGCCATCAGTGCCGGCGATAAGCTGGGAGCACGTGATACCCTGCTGAAAGTAATAGAAGAACCAGCGATCAGTGAAGAACTCCTTGCACACGCAGTAGTGCGGGACGGTATCACCCAGGGCAGTGAAGAACCACATGAGCGTGCGGTCAATGGGATCATAGACACCGTGGAAGGACTGGAACTGGCTGAAGTCCACCATCTCGCGCAGTTCCTGATCAATCGAATCGCTGACTGGTACTGGCACTTGCTCAACACGGTAGATGCCCGCTGCATCCCAAGCGAATAGGCTGCCCTCGGCCTCGACCAGGCAGCGCTTGTTGAGTATGCCACGATTCCCGTTGATGGGATAGAGTGCGCTGGACTCGGCGCTCGGATCAGACTGGAAGGCCAAGCGGTCGGCAGAGAACGCCCCGAAGAAGTAGATGCCGTCAGGCCGGGCATACATGGCGCGCAGGCGATCAGGCCGACCGATCAGGACGTCCCGAGCGAATCCAGCGGCATAACACTCCTCGGGAAAGTTCAGGCGACTGTAATACACCCGGTTCGGGAGTTTCACGTACACGCTGGCGGCACCCGTTGCCGTGGCGCCCGTATAGACGCTGGTGAGCGTGCCCGTTGTCCCCACGCTGTTGATAGTTGCAATCTGGAAGGCCACGCTGCCGGGACCAGGATTGAGCAGGCGTCCTACCCACTGGGCAGAGAACCCGGTGCCCGCGAAGCTCGCGGCACCGCTGTTGACCGTCACGCCTGCCAGCGCATAGGGATAGTCCACGCCGTAGAACATGCGGTTGCGGATGGCGCATACATCGCCCAAGGCTTGAGGAACCTCGTGGCTCATGAGGTCAAAGGCGCTGGTGGACCCGTAGAGAGAGTCGGCATTCAGGCCCTGGATAATGACGGCGTCCGGCTGGCTCATCTCCAGGATGCCACCGCCTGGGACGGTATTTGGAAATGACGTAGGATAGACATAGAACGTCGCGTCAGAAATGGTCGTCAGCTCGATCAGGATAGTATCCACCTTGGGATCGCTGCTGATGATGACATCATCACCAGAGCCTACCGCGCCTACGGAGAACTCCAGCGTTGCGTTGATGCTCGTCGAGGTAATGGATGCGGCCACCGATGGATTGCTGACATAGCCGGTCTGGCTGTTCTGATAGCGGTAGCGCATCAGGTGCGTGCCGGGAGTCGTCAGACCGCCCAGCGCTGCGCCGGCATTGCCTACGGGAGTATTGGTAGGGCCAGCGATTCCGGCATTATAGCCAGTCGCTGCCGTAGCAACCAGGATGGGATCGAAGTCATCCGCCAGATAGATCACGCCGTTATAGTTGGCGAAGTTCATCCGGTTGATGGTGTTCAGGGCAGTAAAGAGCGTAGTCATATGCCAATCCTTGCCGGTATTCCCGTCACATCGTATCGTACGGGCTGCGATAGAAACTGATAAATACCGTTATTCGGTGGCACCCACGCCACAGTGACTGAGCTGGCATTGGTCCCTATGGGAATGTTCCCGACGTATACGCCATCGCCTGGCGATTGAGGGCATGAACCAGTCTTGGCCCACACATTATAGCTCTGGGTTGTGTAGTCATTGGCACCCTTGGTGATCATGATGTATTGCGTGACGAAGCTCATGGGGCGCCCTGCTGGAGCGCGTTCCATGATGCCAATGCCTTGGCGGCATAGTCATCTGCAAGGAATGGCTGCAAGACGATCTCTCCCCGTACGGTATCGGCTGCCGCTGCCGTTTCGGCATAGGCATTCGCTTCATCCATCATGCAACAATGCGACTTTCCATCTCCAAGGCGGTAGATGAAGGTTGGTGGTTGACCATCGCCATGCGCAGGTCCGACGAGGTGTCTGTGCTTCAATAGTCCAGCAATGACAGGCACACACGTATTATTGGTACCTGGCTTGAACCCTCCAACGTCCAAGACGATATCCCGGTCGCACAGAACCGTGTTCATCCAGGCAGCTGGGCTGATCCGATAGAGGCGCTTGCCACTATCAATCCAATGCCACCAATGCTTTGATGCCGATGTCCTGAACCGCTGATGATTCATGAGGCTATAGGAAAGGTAGTTCGGCAGATAAATATCGTCATCGTCCCACGTTGTCCATAGACCGGATGGCAATGACTCCAGGATTGCCTGACGCTTTTCTCCCAGACTGGGATAGCGCTCTGGTTTATTGATGACCGTCACGCGCTCATGCGCATAGAGCAATGTCTGCTCAGGATGATCGTTGACGATCACGAGACGTGCGTCTCGGCAATCCTGGCTAAGAAAGCAGGCGATGGTTTCGCACACACCTCGCGGACGACCAAAGGTCGGGCAGACGACGGTGATCATGGCGATGTAATGAAGAGATACCAGTTCCCTGGTGTCCCTCCCCCCACGCATCCGCCAGTAATGTCCCATGCGATCTGCGTTGTACCAGCCGGAATAGTCACCGAAGATCCGGAGTTGACGAGACATCCCGTGCTCAGAATAACCGTGGCGCCCGCAGAGATGACAAACTGATACCCGTATTGTGGGGGCGCCTGCCCCTGACCCTGACTGGAGGATTCCTGTCCAATGACGGTGACCGTTCCTGGACACGACAGCGATGCCGGAAGGTCTTGCGTGGACATCGTGCTGGTTGTGCCCGAGAAAGAGTACGGTCCGTAGATATTGCACACACCACCGAAAATAATTGGCGGACGCGGTCCGCCATCGGTGAACGCCATGATCGGCGTGGAGGCATACCCCTGGACGGTCCCATTGTTCGGGATGACAATGGTGCCTGATCCCTGTGGAGCGCTGACGGGCAAAATGCCGTAAACGGCTGACGCCTGCGTTGCCACATTGCTCTGGGCCATCCCATTGCGGCGCTGGAGTTCGCCACGGACGCGCATGCGAAGGTTCTGCTGCGTGACGGCATATGTGCTGTCAGGCCAGAATCCCGTCAGGTTCGCCTTTATGCCCTTCCAGTCAGTCAGCGTCATGTTGCTGCTAGTACGGACACGGTGCCGTTGCCATCGACCTGGATGATCGACATGGTGCCTGTGTTGGGCGAGAAGCAGACAAGTCCGGTCATCTGGTAGGCCGTGACCGGGGATTGGTGGCGCTGCATCCCATTGCGGCGCTGGAGTTCGCCCTCAGTGTAGAAGCGTACGTTGGTCGCCATGAAGGCGGCATCGCCCGTAGCGCCCTCATTCCGCTGCACCCCATGCCAGATGCGCACGGTCAGCTCGGTGGGATCGTGCGATCCCCGATAGTGGGCTTGCGGCCAGCCCGTGCGATGGAATCGTGGTAGTAGCTTTCCTTGTCGTTGACGATGGCCTTGTGCAGGGCTGTGGTATATGTGGCAAACGTCTGCGGCACATCTCCTGCCTTGACTGCCGTGTAGCGGATGGCCAGCTCGTAATCAATGGCACGCTGGAGCACTTCCAGATGCATGGGATCCCAGTTCGCCATGTCCGTGACATTCACGAGCTGTGCGGGCTGCTGGTTGTACATGAAGCGGAAGTCGTGCTGCTGCTGCGGATAGGGCCAGAACACAATGCGATTGCCATGCACGGCGGCGTAGCGCGGATAGTTCTGCGCCGTGTTGATGACGTTCTGCATCTCCCGCACAGTCTCCCACGAGACCATGGCGGGCGGTTCTCCCCAGGTGTAACCGGGCCAGAAACGGCCGGTCTTCTGGCAGTCGGATGGCAACGTGTACTCGTCCTGGAAGGCGATGTAGCCCAGACCAGGGCCAAGATTGGATTCTCCGTACTGATCCTGGAGGACCAGGATCGTGCCACTCGTTTGACTGGCGACCCGGTACCACTTGCCGCCCAGCATGAGTTTGGAGCGATTGTCAATCGTCCAGGTTGGCCACATGCCACCGGCCAGCGTGCAGGTAATGAGGTCGCTCGCAATGGTGATCGTGCCCGTGGCGTAGAACCCATTGAGGATGGTCGAACCATCGGTCTTGAGCCAGCTCCAGTAGTATTCCTTGGAGATCCTCGCCAGGGCATCGTTGATCGCGCTCTTGAGCTGGATGTCCGAGGTCGCGCCGATGTTGTTGTGGATCTGGAGACGGCCATAGGCCATGAGGGTGGCCAAGGTGAGTGATCCACCGACCGTGGTGACGGCCAGATTTTCATCTATTCCCGGGCCAGTGGCGGTCGTGCTCGTGGTGACGATCGTGAAGGCCACTTGCTGGTAGCCCGCCAGATAGGCCGTGACCGTCCAGGTGCCGGCCATACTGGAGGGGAAGTAGATGGTGCCCCACAGGCCATTCACGTCCGTAATGGCACTGACATACTGCACACCAGCCGGGGTCGTGACGACAATCGTGGCACCCTGGAGCGGGGTAGACCCACCGGTCACAATGCGTCCGTTGCCAGCGATGGCCGTGAATGACACCAGGCCCGTGGAGCCACCCATGGTGCCATTGGAGGTCACGTAGATGGTCTTGGTGAATGTGGCGCGCGGCGTTGCCGGATCGGTGACCCATGCGATCTTGATGGAGCATTCACCGGGGACAGCCACGAAGCTGCTGACGGCATTGCCAGCCACGTGGTAGAGGCCCGGGTTATTGACACTATCGACTTCGGTGATCACCAGGCCGGTAATGGGCTGATTGCCCACGCCATTGTCAGCCAGAGACATGCTGAAATTGCCGGCCTGACCAATCACACCCAGTGGGCTGGTGGCGTTGTTCAGGAACAGGTCATCGTTGTAGGTCGTTCCGACGAGGTAGGGGGTATCGCTCACGGGGCACCCCCGATGGCTACTGGGGCACCCCCGATGGCCACATCGCGCACACCACCGGCAACCATGGCCTGCACTGGCAGTTCGCTGAGGGGTACCATGCGGTAGTCGGGGCAATGGATCGCCATGAAGTCGATGACCCGCTGATCCCTGTGTGTCACAGCCTTGGCCCACGCGAAGGTGATGATGGGATTTCTGGTATGGAGCGGCATACACAGGGCAGTCAGGAGGAGCAACCGGGGCTCCAGGTGATTGACGGCATCCTCCCAACCAAACTTGGCCAACCGATGGGCAATGCAGTTGGCGCAGTATTGCCGAATGGCGAACTGAACCCGCGTGTAATCGGAGAAGAGAGGCAGGATGGCGTCGAGTTCATGCGCCATGCGATGCTCCGTGCTCAGCCACTTCCTCAAACACGCCCAGGGACTCGCGCAGGACATTCATGGTTGCCTGCTTGCACCAGCGAATGGCAATCGGCTTGGTGATCGCCGTCTTCTTCCCCGGGAGATTGGGCGCTATCTCGTACGAGAGTTGCACGTAGATCGAGCCCAGGATGTATGCCAGGAGTAGGCCGTTCGGACCGGGAACCGCACGGGCGATGTCCAGTTGATCCAGGTCGGTGGCGCTATCAAAGACACGCATAGCGGTGTGTGCCGAGCGCGGCAACTGACGTGCCCGGGACTTCCAGAGGGACAGCCGGCGTTCGTTGGAAACCAGTGCTGGCCGCACAAGGTCGGGAAGCGATGCTGGATCAGGGAGTTGGCCTGCCATGGTCGCATCGATAGCGGCGCCACGCTTGGCCAGCGCATTGGTGTTGATGACCATGCCGTGGCAGCGGGCCAACTCGCTGATCATCGCCCGGTATCGACGCCACATCCAGGTCGAGCGTAGGTGCTCCCCGTTGTTGCCCAGGACCGTACCGTCCTCCAGCATAGGCGCGCTCTTAGCACCAGACCAGTGGGACACCCCGGCATCGTAGGCCAGGTCGTGACCAACAAGGTACACCGGACCCTTGGTGAGCGTGCAGGCCATGCTGATGGCCGCTGTGCCCGTGGAGCTGCCATAGTGCATATGGAGGTCATCTGGCAGACTTGACCAGGCGCAGAGGCTGTTGGCATCCGGCATGTAGGCATGCCGGGCAAACCGGTCCATCACCGGCTTGGCGACGAAGGGGGCACCGCTGAATGTAAGCGATGGGCCACAATCAGGCATCCAATCGATGATGTCCTCGGTGCGCTCAATCGGCACCGCGTAATGCGGTTCGATCCCGGCTACCCGTAGGCCACCGACAGCCGAGAGACTGGCGATGAGGATCGCCTTGCCCTGGAGGGCACGCAGGGCATCCAGATGGGATTCAAGGCTTGGCCCGCTGCCGATGGCGATGACCGGCGTTGTGTCCGTCAGGAGCGGCACCTGGGGTGCCCGCAGGATGGTCTCGGCATTACGCGCCAGATTCAGGACTGCCTGAAGACAGTCCATCGGGCAGTCCCCGAAGCGAAAGGGCGCATCCAGCATGGCGTGCTGCTGGTTGGGATCCTCAGGCCAGTCCATCTCGTGGAGATGGAAGTTCTGGGCAACGGCTGGCGGGAGGTCATCGACATTCATGAGGGCACCGAAGTCATGAGCGAGTCCCCACGATACGCTGGACCTGATCGGGCTCGTCCCGTAGGGGACCAGTACGCTCGTCGAAGACCTGACGCACCGTGAGCGGCGTAGGCGTCATCCGCAACCGCGCTCGCTCCTGAATCGTCAACTGCCGCCACAGGCCGGGTGTTCCACGCGGAACATTGGGGAACACATCCTGCTCGGTCAGCGCTGAGATAGGCATGACCGGCAGGTTAGCGTGTGTTCACCATCATTCAAGACGGGCAATCACCCGTCAGCGAGTTCGACAATGCACGTGAGCGTGTTGTTCGCGGCGGTGGCAACGGCAGTCGCCGTGATCTGGCCGATGATAGCACCAATGAGACCAACGGTGCTATCAATGGACTGCGCCCCACCCGTAGTACCAGAGGCAGCGAACAGGCAGGTGGGACCAACTGCCGTGGTGTTACACTGCACGACAGCCGGGCCTCGGGTGATGCCCAGGAAGTAGCTGAGCGGACTGAGCGCTGTGGTTGTGCTCAGATTGCCAGCGACCGGGATGACACCCGCGATGTCATAGGAGTTGGCGGTCTGACATTCGATCACCTGACCAGTTGGCACCCCCGCCAGGTAGACACGCTGGAGGATCTTGCCGCCAGCCTTGCTGATGGCCAGGGAGTTGACCTGGAACAACTGGAGTACCTGATTCTTGACCGAGTAGACGTTGCCGAGATCACCGGCTTCCTGCGAGTTCAGGGTGACGTCCCCGAGCGCCAGGCTGGCTGGATATGCATTGGACATGAGGAGTTCCTTTGGTGTTTGGTATCGCTGGCCTTAGGCGCCAGCGAAGGCCATCACTTGGTAGCGAGGGTTGATGCGGATCTGGCCAGGGAAGGTGGCGCTCACCGTGACCGCACGGCGACCATCGTTGTACTTGACCTCGGTCTCAAACATGCCGGGATCGGTCAGGTCTTCGGGAACGGGACCACCGGTATTGATCTGGCTGGTCGAGTCGCCGCTGACCGTGAACATCGGCAGCAAATCCATGAAGATTTGCGAGAAGTTCAGGCCGTAGGCGGTGTTGGCCGGGATCAGGAAGTCCCAGAACAGCGGGACGCCGTTGTGGGTGAGACCGGTCTGGGGATCCGAACCGATGCCGTACGTTGCACCCTTGCCGACCTTGCCGGTCAGGAGGAAGCTCTGCTTGGCAGCGATCTGGGTCTGGCCAGCGATGTACATCGCACGGGTCATGAAGATGCCGTCGATCATCATCGAGTTGTCGGTCGCACTGAAGCGATTGCCGTACGAGATGATGTTCGACATGATCTCAAAGAAGTTCGTGAAGAAGCTGGCGGTCGCACTGGTGTTGTACGCAGTCGCCGTGGTGTTGATCGCCGTGGGGGTCCACGTATCAGCCTCTGCCTCATCCACCGTAGTGGACAGACCGCCCGACACGCAGGTCAAGCCTGCATAGTTGGTGTTGTTGATGGTACCGAGGATGGTATTCGATGACCACGTGATCGCCGTGTTACCGGTAAACACCGAGGGCAGACCGTACAGCGGGTTGCCACCGCCCGAGTAGCTCAGGGCATTCATGTTGAAGAACTGCCAGAACACACCGCCCTGGGTGACGCCGTTCTGGAGGTTGCTCCCGACGCACAGGTCGCGGAACATCGCCGGGATTTCCTTCTTGCCGAACTGCACCAGGGCCTGGGGGCCACCGTTCTGCCGCAGCTCACCCTTGGAGATGGCGCGGAATGATGCGACTTCGCCCCAGGCAATCGATGCCTGAGCGTAGCGCTTGCGGGGGGTGTAGAGGGAGGTGACGTCCTGGTAGTCGCTGACGGTGTACACGTCATGCCGACCGGCTTCCAGCGGCCATACGACCGATGTACCATGCTGGTCGCGGTTGATGTTCCCCTTTTCCATCAGCATGCGGCAGATGGGGGTATTCTCAGCGACGTTGTACCAATACTGCTTGGAGTAGTTGGCGATGGTGATTGGCGTAATGACATCAAGAGGAGCTGCCATCGGATGGTCCTTTGTTCAGGGCAGCTCCTCGTGTGTGAGGATCACTGCTGGGAGAGTTTGGTAAGCCTTTGAATCTCGGTCCAACGCCGTGGGTCGTTCACGCCCCACCCGTTCTTCTTTGCCAGTTCATGAACCTGCTTGGCAATCGTGTCCTTGGGAACCGTCTTCCCATCTCGGCTGATTGTGGCGTTCTTCTTCTGGGCTTGGATCTGCGCCTTGGCCATGGCCTCCTTGGATGAGGCTTGGGCCTCACGACTTTGCACACCCTCAAGACGATACCGGTCCATGGCCATCTGGCGAACGTAGGGCCACGGGACATTATCCTGGAGCGCCCGACGCATTTCGACGGCGTACTTGGTGACGACTGGGGCATTGGACGGATCGGTAAACCAGCGCTCCACATCCTGTGTGGCAGCCTGGTTTGTGGCCAGGGTCTGAAAGCGCCCATCGATGGTGGATTCCAGCTTCTTCTCCAGGAGTTCCTGGATGAAGCTGTCGGGGTCGGACGCGAAGCGGTCCATCACCTGAGCCTTGTGGCCTTCCCATTCCCGGATCGAGGTCATCTCGTCGGGAGTGAAGGAGGAATTGGCGGACGCCTCTATGGCAGCCCGTGCTTCCGGTGTCTTGGCGCCCTGGAGCTGTGAGCGGTACAGGTCGAGCTTGGCCCGTGTGCCGGAGAACTGGGCGTTCTGCGGATTCTTGGGATGCCAAATCTTGAGCTTGGCGGTCTCGGCGTCTGCTTGCTGCTTCTTGAAGGCCGCTACGGCAGCAGGATCAACCCCGGCGTATGCCTTGAGTTGCTCCTGGCCACGGGTGTAGCCGCCCTGAAGCGCTTTGTAGCGCTGTTCCAACTGGGTTGCCCGCTCTTGCCAGTTGACTGGCGCTGGAGCAGGGATCCCGGTTGTCGTGGGGGTGTGCGAAGTCGTGTCTGGCGTTGTCGAAGAGCCTGCCTTGGAGAGTGCGTCTGCGTTCCGAATGGAACCATCAGCATCTATTGAGGCGCTCTGGACGTCACCGGTGTCCTGTGTGGAGGTACCAGTCGAGGACTGGTCTCCAGCGGACGTGTCGCTGGTCGGAGTGCTGGCGACGGTATCAGTCGCCTCGGCAGTGTCAATCGACATTTGTTATCGCTCTCTTTCAATCGGGCAATTTGCCCTTGGGTGGCTTGGGGATGGAGACGGGCTTGGATGGCTTCGATAGGGCCTGCACGCCCGGAGGCGGCTTACCGAGGAGCGACCGGGACATCCCGGCGCTTTCGACACTCGGGACCTTGGGACCGATGGTGCCAGGTGGCTTGCCCATGTTGGCCATGAACTTCGGTGGCGGGAGGCCGCGCTGGGATTTCATGGCCCCGGGTGGGCCAGGAGGAGGACCGGCTGGACTGGCCGGCATGATGGGGGCGCCCGTGGTGCTGGCGGGCCCCTGCGGAGGGGGAGGCACGCCAGTCGGGCTTTGGATGTTGGTGTCCACGGCGTCAGACATATCCTGACCGTCCGTGTTATTGGAATCTGCCGCCATCTTGCTCACAAGAGCGGTCAAGATAGATAGGGCGGCAACCGTAGACGGATCGCTCTGGGTGGGCGCGCCGCCTGGGCCGACGGGAGTGGATTGGTCGCCGCTCATGCCGGGCGAACCTGGCTGAGGACCGATGGGGGCAGAGCCGGCGTAGGACATGGGCATGGCTAACTCGCTTTTTCAAACGTTAGGTTGGGATTCTTGTCGGCCTTGCGCCGGGCTGCATCACGGGCCTTCTCGGGATCAGTGTAGTACGCCTTGGGGTCATTGCGCCCAAAGGGCTGCCGCTCGGCCAATTGTCCGTAGTACCGCCCCTTTCCGTTATTTTCGTACGCATGCGTCTGTACACCGGTGGCCGTATTGAACCTCGGTGCACACATCTGCCGCACCATGGTATGTGTACATTCACTGCATTTCTGCGGCGTATCCCGATCATCGATGGCGAGCACGAGATCCTCGGCATGCTCGCACTTCGGGCACTGGAAGGGGTAGCTGGGCATATTAGTTCACCCTCACTGGGCCAGGAGGTGGCCCTGGTTGCGGCTGCGAGCCGGGACGGTTGGGAGCAGGCAGAACATGCGGACCCTGGACCTGCGGAGGTGGGCCACCGGGACCGGGAGGACCGCCCGGCGGCATCATACCGGGGGGTGGAGGAGGGGGGGGGGCCGTGAGGATGCCGATGGCCTGCGTGATCAACTGGATGATCCTGGTCGGGGCGTTGTAGCTCTTGAAGTTCTCCAACTGCATGGCGAGCGCGACGGCCTGCATCATGGGATTGGGGTTGCCGAGCAATTCAGGGACCACCTGGACGTTCAGCTTGTCCATGAGTGCCCGTATCTCGTCGGCATCCACCGCCACACACGTACCGGCAACGATGGCATAATCCGCTTCGTTCAGCCAGGTATCGAAGTCAACACCACCCTGCGCCTTGAGATCCAGTTGCTCCAGCTCGGCCTCCATCTTCCCGATCTGATCCGCCATATCCGGTGGGCATCCCTGCTGCTGGAGCGCCTGGGATTTGTCCTCGGCCTCGTCGGCACAGAGCGGCATGAGGAAGCCCCATTGCTGGGCAAGCTGCGGACCCAGGACGGCCTCCACGTCCTCGGTTGTGGCGAGGAAGCGTAAAATAGCGGCGCGGACCGTTGCGCATGACGATGCCCACTGCTCCACCTTGGACACCATGGCATCGATGCGGCTACGGCTGGTCTTCTCCTTGAAGGCCACGTCCTGGGCTGACCGCATCTGGGTATCAGTCTGACCCATGTAGAGAATGCCGTACAGACCAGTCGCCTTCTCAAACTCCTCGGAATTGAACTGGATGGCCTTGATGAACTCGTCCAGGTTGGACTTGATATTGAACACCTGGAGCATCTTGTTGATGTCCGGGGCTTCACCCATGCCGTCCCAGACGACTTCCAAGACCTGGAGGATCCCATCCTCGCTCGTGGCATTGGCAATCCGGTCGGCGTTCTCGGCCCCGACCTTCTGCCCGTTGGCCACCATGTGGATCAGCGCGGCGTGCGCAGACTGGCGCATGCGGACGATACTGATCTTGTACAGGAAGTCCATGGTCTCCAACTGCGGGAGACCGGCTTCCAGTGGCGAGCGACCCTCGTAGGAACCGGGAACGGTCTTGAGATCCAGTTCCTGGAACGGCCACTTCTGACGCTTCCAGAGCGGGACCTGCCAGGGCTTCTCCAACAGGATCTTGCCCTCCTCGGTGAACACGTAGTACACCGGATCGTCTGAGCCGGTCAGCACGTCCTGATCGTTGGTCTTATTCAGGAGCGAGACGCCATCCTGGTAATTGGAGAGCCCGTGATCGAGGTAGACCTCGTAGAACGCGAAGGTATCGACGCTGTAATCGGTTCCCGTGGGATTCTCGCTCGGCTTCTTGGCATCCCCTGATTTGCCATCCAGAATGGCCTCGCAGCCGGGAATGTTCTTGTACAGCCACCAGCGGGGCTTGCGGCGCTTCTGTGCCTTCCAGTGGCAGTCCGCTTGGCCGGTAGCGTCAGGATCCCAGTAGAAGTCCTTGATGGACACATGCATGTCCTGCGGCAGTTTCTTCTCGTCATTCCAGCCCGAGCGCACCACACCCTTACCGTAGATGATGGAATCAATGACGGCCTTCCGGTGCTCGTCCTCCTCGTTGTCCTGGGACGCTGTGTAATTCAGCATGTCCTGCATGAGCTGCGCACGCTGGATCGCCTGCTGATCCGCCCACGGCCTGGGATTCGCCCGGTGATCCGGGTTCTTCTGGAACAGCTCGTTGCCAATCACATCCACGTACTGACTGGCCTTGGAGAGGACCGCCGTGAAGGGCAGCTGGAGGTCGGCCTCCGGCTGCTTATCCACGGCGCCACGCCGGTAGGCGTACTTGTTGATCTTCTCGCCCATGTCGAAGAATATCTTCTGATTCTTCTTCGCGGCCTCGATCAGGCGCTTCAGGATCTTCTCCTTCAGCTCGATCTGCTGCACCCCGTCGGTCGATGACACCACATCACCGTCCAGCGGGAGCTGATCGGTGTTGACTGAGCCATCTGGGGCGACGAGGGATGGAGCGGCCATATTACGGCTTCGTTATAGTACTGGCAGGAGCAACAGCAGTAACAACAGGAGCGGTTGCCACCTGAGGGCTCGGATAGATATGCGCAGCAAGCCACGCATGATAGCGAATGAGCAGCGCCACGACCACCGCGCCAATGGACGCATAGAGAATCCAAGGATGATGCCCAAGGTACAGGAACGCCAATCCCAGTAGGATAGTGGCGAAGGCCAGGACACCGGCTTCGATGATGACCTTGCGAGTGATGCCGAAGGCGGCGGCACCGGCAACGAAGGGCTGGAGGATGGGGATGAAGGTGACAGCAAGGGCGAAGCCGCAGATGGCGAGCGTGACGCCACCGGCCCAGGAGGCGTAGTCTCCGATGTCATTGAGTATGCTACCCTCAACTGATCCGGCTGACGCGGGTCCGGCGGGCGTTTGGGACCTCGCATCGCCGCAACCGGCGAGGAACAGGGTGGCGAGGATG
>Ga0302144_10000181_pt1 | contig 26273 bp, 30 predicted proteins | sample I_Bog_E2_2_FD_192436 | JGI IMG/M metagenome (GOLD analysis project Ga0302144, IMG submission 192436) | Peat permafrost microbial communities from Stordalen Mire near Abisko, Sweden - I_Bog_E2_2 | ecosystem: Environmental > Terrestrial > Soil > Wetlands > Peat | place: Sweden: Abisko, Stordalen...
GTCTGGGATTTGCACCTTCCCGGTTTGCGGCTCGACCCAAGCTTGCTGGTGGCCGCCTACGATGTCGGGGGCTTCGGCCTGGTACAGGTCGGCCGCTGTCCCGCGCTGAAACTCGAAACGCGCAGCCCGCGCCGCGTAGTGCGCCGCGATGATCTGGCCCCCGGCAGCTGCCTCCTCGGCTGGGCGGCCGGCGGCACGCAGGCGGAGGGACACGTCGGTGGCGATGTCGAAGGCAGCGCTTGCCGCCGGAGGCTGCCCGGCGCGCGTCGAAGACGCTGCCTGCAACAGCGGGTTGTCGTCCATTGGCGACCTCAAGATCCGGGACGGCTGGTTTATGGTCAGTGGATTTGATCGCTCGACGGCTGGTGGGATGCTGACCTGCGAGATGCATCCTCCATGGCGCGAAGCGCATCGATGGCGGCAAGCCGCTTGGCTGCAGCCACCATGAGCCTCGCCGCCTCGGCTTCATCGCCCGCATCCAAGGCGCGCTTCAGCGAAGCGAGCATTTCGTCTACCTCTTTCAGAAGTCGCCAATGAAGAGGGGTCATTGGCCGGGTTGGTTCCTGCTGAGTCATTAGCGCCGCCAAGGCCCGACGCCATGCCACGCCTGGTCGAGCGCACCAGCCACCACGATCGACGCGCGGCGCGAGGCGGTGTACCGGGGAAGCGTGGTGAGCATGACATACTCCCGCTGGAGTTCTTCCAACGTAAGTGGCCTGGTCTGCTCACCGAACTTACGCAGCGTCGCCATCGCCTGCGCGATCTGCCGCTTGAACGGTGCGATTGCCAATTCGTATTCCTCGCGGCTTTCTGCCGGCGGGTAGGGTTCGACCGCGACCAGAAAATCGAGTGCGGCGCACACGTGGGTTTCGTCCAGTTCATCATGTGCGGGGGCTCGGTATTCAGGCATGGCTCGTGACCTCGTATCGGGGACAAAGGCGGTTCAATCGTAGTGCGCCGGCACCCAGACGTAGGCGCCGCCGCGCCATACGAAGCGGCCCGGCGCCAGCGTTCCGGATTGGACCGGACGCAGCACCCGCTCGGGCGGCACCCAGACATAGTCCGCGCCACGCAGCGCCCAGTGTCCGGGCAGCAAGGCGTAGGTGACGGTCGGCGCGGCCGGCGGCGTGAAGGTGACGACGGGGCCGGGAGACTGAGGCTGACCGGTCCGGGTGTCGTAGGGCACGTAGGCGCGGCCGGGCTGCGACGGCGCGCCCGGGCTGAGGTCAACCGGCTGCGCGCGCGCGGCGGTCGCTGCTGCTGCGACCAACCCAACAATCGCAGCAACAGTCAGGGCTTTCGGAAAGTGAGACATTGTTGCGGTGCCCTCAGTGTGCGTCCTGCCGCTCGCCTGTCCGCGCCGTGCCGGGCTCGCGGTTGTTGCCTTGCCCGCGGAGCCATCAGGCAGCTCGCTTCGAGTCAGCCGCAGCCTTCAGCTTTTCCAGTTCGCGCATGATGGCGGCCAGGTGACCCTTGAATGTCGCGACGGTCATTTCCGGGGGCTCGACGAGGGTGATCGCGGCAAGCGCCTCGTCGCGCTCGGCGAGGATCAACAGCGCCGCGCCGCGGGCCGAGGGTTGCGGCACGCCCGCGCAGCGCTCGATCGCCGTGATGCCTCGCAGCAGCCGCGCATCAACCGGCTCGTTCGGCAGGCCCTCAGCCTCCGCTCCTCCCCAGACGAACTGGCTTGCGGCGGACAGCATCGGCGTGATGGCGGTGACCGGCATGCCGTCGGCTGGCGCAGGACCGCGTTGGGCCAGTTTCTCCGTTGGCACAGCCGCGATCGCAGCCAGCGCACCCTGCGCGCAGCCCTTGGCATCGCTGTCTTTGGCAGCTTCCCGGGCGAAGCCCTGGAGCAGCGCGGCAAGGCCCGGCGAGACCGGCTCTTCGCCGCCCGCAACCACCTTGCCGCCCTCGATGGCCGCGGCGATGTGGCCGATCCGGTCCCGGCGCGCGCGCACCTCGCCGGGATCGGGCGCGCGCAGCATCAGGCCGCGGCCCAGCCGTTTCGGCCCGCTGTCGTCGATCTTGGCGTGGAACAGCTTCGCGTAGATGCGCCGGCCGGCGAACAGCACGACCGCCTCGCCCTCGATCAGCGTGGTCAGGTCGTTCCAATCCACCCGCGAGACCGGCCGGACCTCCGCCTGGCGCGCCTCACGGTAGGCGCCGTCCATTGCGCCGTGATAGCTGGTGGCCTGCGTGACGTAGGTCTGGCCGGCCGACTTCTCGATCCACTCGCGGGTGCGCCCGGAATCCTGCTGGCGCATGGCAATGGTGATGTTGGCATTGCCGAGCAGCGAGGCGGTCTTTTCGCCAAGACGCGCCCAGATGCCGGAGACCTCCTGGAACGCCAGCAGGAAACTCATGTTCAGCCCGCGTCCCATGGCCAGCATGCGATCGAGGCCGGAGGTGGCGTAGTAGGCCAGCTCGTCCAGCACGACCGGGAACGGGGCGGGACCCATGCCGGGCTTGTCGATTTCGGTGTAGTCGCCCTCCAGCGAGGCGCCGAGCAACTGCGCCATCATGCCGCGCAGCGAGGCGACGACCAGCTTGCCGAGTGCCGCCAGGGTTTGGTCCGAGTTTTCCAGCGCCGGCAGGATGACCACGAGGATGCGCCGGTTGAGCACGACATCGCGCATGTCGATGTCGCCGGTCTGCACCTTGAAGATATGGCCGAGGCTGACCGCGAGCTGGGTGAAGGTCGCGGTGAAGTAGAACTGCGCAAAGCCGTGCTGCTTGGAGGGCTCGTCGCCCTTCTGCTTGTCCAGCGGAACCGCGGGGTCGTAGCCCGGCAACTCGCCGAGATAGGCTTTGAGCGGCCAGATGATATCCTCGGGAATCTCGCCGCTGACGTCGATCATGGTCTCGGCGCCGGTCTCCGGGTCGCGCAGCGCAAAGCGCTTTTCCATCGCCAGCCGCCAGATCCAGCGCAGCTCGATCGAGAAGCGGATGACCTCGATGTTGAGCGAGATGCCCTTGTTGTCGCGCAGCCAGACCAGCACCGGGACAATCGTGGCCATAAGCGCCACCGCGCGCTCGCGGAACACGCCGTTCGCGTCATTGGCCGCCTGCTCGCCGAGCTGGCTCGCCAGCAGTTCGCGGATCGCATCGGCATTGCCGGTCGCGAAGGCGTTCCAGGTGTGGCTTTGCTTGAGGCCGCTGGCGACCATGAAGTTGAGCGCGCGCACATCGTCCTCGCGGCCGAAGCGGCGGGCCAGCGCCAGCACCTTGCCGAACAGGTCGCGGTCGCCCTTGCCGTCCACCAGCACGAAGCCGGAGCCCTGGGCGAGCGCATTGGCGAGCAGGCTCAGGATGGCCGTGGTCTTGCCGGAGCCGGTCGTGCCCGGGATGGTGATGTGCTGGCGCGCGTCCTCGGCCGTGGCCCACAGCTCCTTCCCGGCAGTGTCCCAGCCGATGAACAGGCATCCGCCGGCCAGCTTCGGCTTGCGGCTGCCAGGGGTCGGATTGCCGTAGTCCGGCCGGGCGGCGCTGCGGGGCAGGCGCATTGGCAGCTCGACCCGCCGGGTCAGCACCCAGAGCGCGTAGAGCATGGACGCCGGCACGGTGAGATCGACCACGGCCGGCTCGAAGAATGTGCCAACCGCCGCCACGCCAAGAACGAGGCCGGAGGCGGAGCTGCGTAATCCTTCCGACAGCCGCGCGGTAAGCGGGCGGATGTCACGCAGGCTCTGCGCGCCGGTGCGCTCGAACTGCTGCTGTGGCCCGACGATGCGGCGGCCGATGATCGACATCAGTCCTCCAGGCCGAAAGCGTTCTTGCCAGGTTTGCCGCTCGCCGGAGCTGCCTGGCCAGGCGGGAGAACGACGGTGGGCGGCTGGCGGAGCTGCTGGGCGAACTGCTCCGGAACCTGCCCGGCGTCGGCGCCGGCGGTCTCGCGCGGCAACGGGCGGTCCGGGAAAGCGCGCTGCTCGGGCGGAGAGGGGCGGAGCGCGCCGTAACCGGGGTATGGCGCCGGCAGCGCAGCCTGCGCGGCAGGAGCCGCACCTCGGCCTGCGCCCAAACCTTCTCCCCTTGGCGGCCGGCCGGCATAGGTGCCCGCCACGAATGTGCCCCCGAGCAACAGGACGGTCAGGACGCCCTTCAGCAGAGGGCGGCCGGAAGGGCGGGGGTATGCGTCGGAACCGCTTGGGTATGGTGGGGTCGTCGCCGCGCCCGGCACCCCGAGAACGGCGGGACTGCCAATGGTGACATGGACATTGACCCCTTCGGGGATAAACAGGTGCATCGGTCGGCCCTCCGTCATCGGGTTGATTCAGCCCATCTTTGCGCGCTGCCGTGCGAACGGAGCCGGCTGGATTGCTGCCGGCCCGGGGCTCGCGCGGGAATGCGGCCTTGCGATTGGGACCGGCGTTGTGGTGGTCTGCCGCTCGCGGCGTTGCAGCGAGGAGCAGGAATGGCCAAGGACAAGACGCAGCAACCGATGATGGCCGGGTTCACATCGGCCGAGCGGGAATACATCCGCAGTGAACTCGATTTGTTCTTCTCGACCCTGCCGAGCGTGGCGGAGGGCTTCCAGATCAAGACCTGGCGCGGCGGTCCGCAGGCCGGCAAGCCCAAGGTCCCGCAGGCCGCCCAGGGGCTGCTGGATCGCGGGCTGATGCGGCTCGACCTGACCGGCCGGCTGCCGATGCTGTTCTTCACCGATGCCGGGCTGGACGCGCTGCGCACGATGATGGCGGACGGGCGTCTCGCCGATCCGAAGAAATTCGCCCATGTCCGGCAGGAACTCGGCATCGACCCGATCGACCAGATCGACCCGGCGCTGCAGGCGGCAGCGGCCGGGTAAGCCGGGCGTCACGAAACACACACCAGCGGCCACAGCCGGCTAGCTCCCGCCGGCCCGGGTTTTGCGCGCGGCAGCGGCCTCGCGCAGCGCCTCGATCGCGCGGTCCAGGCTGGGCCGGCTGACCGGCACGCCGGCGAGCCGCTCCACCGCCCAGTGGTCACGCGCGCCGATCGCCTCGACCCGCGGATTGGGATGCAGGTAACGGCCGAAGCCTTCGGTCTCGAAGCCGAGCGAGTGGAGCGCATACCACAGGCCGCGATCGACCAGCTTGAGCCAGACGAACTGACCCGGGGCGAGCACGCCGGCGCTGCGCCGCGCCTCGTTGAGCAGGCACATCAGCGCGGTGTGCGTGAAGGCATGCCGCCCGGTGATCGCGAGGGCAGGGGCGACCAACTCGTGCTGGCGCAAGACGACACCGGCTTGGGCGATCACCCAATCCGGCAGGGCGAGCGACCGCCCGGGGCCTTCAGGCGTGTCCTTGCCCGGGCTGGCCAGCGCAGCGGACAGCTCGCCGAGCAGGCCCAGGGCCTCGTCCCGGCGCTCGGCGAGCTGCAGCGCGAACACCGCGAACAGGCATCGAACATGGGGCTGAGCGTGATCCAGGCCGCGCCAGGGCGGCCCGAGCTGGAGCGCCAGGGCGCAGCGCGCGGCCGGCTCGTTGAAGCGGCCGTCACCGTCTGTGGCATGTCGCGCGATCCACTCGCCGGCGGTGACCGCGTAGTCAGCCGGAAGCGGCGCGGCGGCGGGGGGCACCAGACGCAGCCGCCGGCCGGCGAAGGCCGCCGTCGTCCGGAACGAGATCGCCTGCTCGCCGATCAGCCCATCGAGGTCGAACACCCGGCGATAGCGCGACGGCGCCGCACGGACCGTGCAGATGAGCGCCAGCACGAGAAGAAAGCCTGCCGCCGGAATGCGGAAGAACATGCCGACGTCGTGGGCGACACCAGTGAGGTCGCGCAGCGTGACGCCAGCCGGATCGGCTTTCGCCATCTGCGCGTCGGCCTGGTTGTAGCGACCGGTGAAGTGCTGGATGACGGCGATCTCGCGATGATGCAGGGCCATCACCGCGGCGCTGATCTCCGCGTGGTAGTTGGTCCACAGCAGCCAGGCGCCCAGGCAGCAGCCGACGAGGATGACGATGAGGTTGAAGCCGGTGTCATCGTCACCGGACGGCCAGGTGGCGCGCGGATTGGGCGGCGACCGCACGATCAGTTCCCCGCCGCCAGCTTGGTTGCGGTAGCGCCTGACGCCGGCGTCTTCACCGGATCATGCGGCGCGCTGGCATGCGCGGTGAGTGCGCGCAGGCGCAGCACCTGATTGAGCACCGCGCGCAGATACGTCGCCTTATGCGCCGGATCGTGCGAGTGGTAGATGCCGACGCCTTCCCAGAAATCGCCATTCGCCTCGTCGAGGCCCCGGCGCAAGATCCAGGCGCCGGCTTCGACATTGGCGCAGAAATTGTCGCGCAACGCCTGGAAGGTATCGGCGATGGACGCGTGCCAGTGCGCCGCAACCTGCGGCAGCCAGACCTGATTGACCTGCATCGGCCCGATATCGACGGTGTCGTTGGTGTTCTGGCTGACACGGCCAAGCGACCCGCCTTCGACGTTGAGCAGGATGACCAGCACGGCCGGCGGCAGGTGATAGACGCCGGACGCCGTGGTGATGCAGCCCTGGATCATGTGCCGGACCGGCTCGTCGGCGCGGGCTTCGGCCGCCGCGAGCGTGAGCGCTGCCGTGGCGGCGAGCAGCGCGCGCTTCATAGTGCAACCCCAGCGCTTTTTCGGCCGAGCCGCGCTTTCCACGCCACCGGTCACTGGGTGACCTCGTCGGGCATGGGGAAGGCCGCGGTGAAATACCATTGCGCAAACGCATGCTGTTTGGTTGGCTGTTGGTCGCGCTGTTGGTCCAGCGGCTTCGCGGGATCGTAGCCGGGCAACGCGTCGAGATAGGTCTTAAGCGACCAGATGATGTCTTCGGGAATCCCCTCGCTATCGATGACAGTCTCGATGCCGGTCTCCGGATCGCGCATCGCAAAGTGCCGTTCCATCGCGAGCCGCCAGATCCAGCGCAGCTCGATTGAGAGGCGGATGACCTCGATGTTGAGCGAAATGCCCTTGTTATCGCGCAGCCAGACCAGCGCCGGGACAACCGTGCCGGTCAGCGCCACCGCCCGTTCGCGAAACACGGAGTCATCCGCACCGTCCTTACGGATGCGGCTCGCCACCAGGTCGCAGATGGTATGGGCGCCGGCTGTATCAAAGACGTTCATGCGAAGTCCCCTGCTAATGGCTGGCGATAAGTCGAATTGAACCGTCGTTCATCGCGTTCGCTCCCAGAGCGGCCAGCCGCGCCAGCGACCTTGCCAAACAAACCGAAAGCGTTGGCTGCGGGCCGAGGCGCCGCGGTGGCGCGAGCGGGCGCCCTTCATGGCGCGGCCCCCGCGCTCTTGCGTGCGGGCACCGCCATGCTTTCCACACGTTCGCTCGCCGCCGACCAGACCGCGGTGAGGTCATTCACCAGGAACGCCTCGGGGCTGGCTACCTGCGCTGCCGCCTCCATCGTCGCCAGCATCACGGTGGTGAAGGTGCCGGCGCCAATGCCGTTGAGCCGGTAGCCGAGCAGCGCGGTCGGATCGCGAATGATGTCGAGGGCGAAGCCGTTCCCGGTCGCCTCGCGCCACACCGCCTCGCCAGCCACCAGGAAAGCCGGCAACAGGCCCGCCGGCGACGCCGCGCTGGCCGGCGTGATTGTCAGGGTCTCCCCGGCTGTGCGGTCGACGTAGACGACGCTCCGGCCTTCCTGCGCCAGGAGAGCTTCCATCGTGCGGCCAACCGCGATGACGTCCACCTTGCTCATGCCAACCTCCGCCGCTTCCAGCTCGGCACCGCGGAACGTTCCGCGCCCACCAGCAGGCGGCGCATCAGCCGCGTGACGGCCGGCAGCGTCAGCCCGAAGAACGAGATGACCGCAAAGAACAGCACTCCGGTCGCCGCGACGTAGAAGGTGATCCAGCTCCATTTGACCACGAAGCACAGGATCGGCAGACACGCCCGTGCGTCGAGCATCAGCACACGGACCGGGAGTCCGGTGTTCCGCCACATCATCCCAACTCCTTCATCTGGAATGAAGCCGTTGCTTCCGAAATCCTGCCGTCATGGAGCGCACGTTGGATCGCGACGGCATAGGACTGGCCCTGCTCATCAATGGCGCGACGCGTGAGCGTCGGCCACTCCGAAGGATCGACTCGCAGGAACTGGCTGCGCAGCACCGCATCGAAGGCAAGAAACTCACGCAGCGCCGTCCTGCCGCCGCTGGTCGAAGGCACGAGACGCTGATTGACCACCAGCCGCAGCGACTGCGCCACCGCCGAGATCAGGTTGTCGCGCTCGTCGGCCGGGCACAGGCTGGCAATACGCTGCATCGTGAGCGGGACATCGTTGGCGTGGACTGTCGTGGTCAGCGTGTGGCCGGAGATCGCCGCCTGGATGGCGGCGGCCATCGTCTCGCTGTCACGGCACTCGCCCACGATGATGTCGGTCGGCTCGCGCCGCATGCAGCCGCGAATGAACGCCGCGAAGGTGGGCACGTCGCGCGGGATCTCGGTCTGGTTCATCGTGCCTGAAGGGCCACGAACACGCTCAAGCAGGAACTCGACCGGTGCGGCACCTTCGACGATGTCGTAGTGACCGGCCGACTCCAGCAGCTTGGACACCGTGATCCCGGCGATCAGCGTCGATTTGCCCGATCCGGTGCCGCCGGCGACGATCACCATGCCCTGACTGGGGCGGCAGGCGTCGAGAATACCAGGCTCGACGAGCTGGTCCGCCAGCGACGGCGGCAGATCAGCGATCGGCCGCAGCACGATGTTGCCGCCATCGCGCCGCGCCGTTCGTGTTGGCGTGGCATTCAGACGGAAGCGCAGCCGCGTCGAGCGGTCGAGCGGGATGGCGTAGGCGGTATCGAAATCGTTGCCGCCCTGCAACCGCGCCATGCCGTCCGCGCCGTAGAGGTGATTGACGATTTGCGAGAACTCATTTTCGTCAAGCGCGGCACGTGTGGCGCGGCTGTTGCGGCCATGCACACGAACCGTCACCGGATGGCCGGTCTGGAAATTGATCCTCGACGCTCCGGCGCGGAACGCCCAGGTCAGCAACGAGTCGAGACCGGGCGCGCTCCGCCGAGGTTCCTGCACCCATCGGAGCCCTTCGTCGGGCCAGGAGTACTCGGCCGCTGGCGCGCCGGTTGAAAGGGACGGCAGGCTGTCAAGCATCGCGTGTTCCTTTCTTGGCCGGGGGATGCTCCGTCGCAGCGAGCAGTGGCGAGCGGGAAAGGTGGGCGAGGGATTCATGCAGGGCCGCCAACTGGCCGGGCAGCGTTGCGTCGATCTCGCGCAGCACAGCCTTCAGGCAACCGGGCTGCTGGGGAACGGCCGCATCGCCGTCACGCTCGGCACTCATTGCGGGCATCCCACGCCGGGGTTCCAGCGGCGTGGATTGCCTTGCAGGCCGGGCTGGTCGGTGATGCGGATGGTCGTGTCGCCGACATGCAGACTGTCGCGACCGCCATCGACCCGCCGGTTTTGGAACGCGACCTTCGGCTGCTCGACCAGGCCCGCGCGCAGCAGAACCCGGTAGCGCGCCATGCCGACGATATCGCGTTCAAGCCGCCCCAAATCTGACAGGAAAATCTCGACCGCCTGCTTCTCACCCTGCGACCAGCCCTCGGCCACCCACTTGTTCCAGAAGGCGGCCTCCTGCTTGGTGCGGGGCAGCGCACCATCCGACGGGCGCAGCGGCGCGGCCCATACGCGCACCAGGTAGCTGCGCCAGTTCGGCGGCGCCGACGAAAGCTGCGCCTCGCGGGTAATCTCGTAGATGCAGGACGTCTCCCGCGCGACCTGGCCGCTGTCGCCGAGCGCGAACGCCATCTGCGCGGCGGAGACGATCGGCGGGCGCATCAGCGTCTGGCCGCTGCTGACCGGCAACACCAGCGAGTGGAAATCATAGGCGCCGTCGAGCTGCGACTGATACCGTCGCAGCATCTCATTGAGCGCGAACGAACGGCCGGCCAGCCCACCCTGTGCGCCATAGGTCAGCGCCGCCGTGCGCACCATGTCGGCACGCCCCGGCTCAAGCCCATCGCCTTTCTCGTCGCCAGGCCGCGTCGCCTGCAACGCCTCAAGCGACGGCGGCGGCTCGGTGCCGACCACAAGCGGGTCCTGCTGCGCACCGGTGATCGGCTTGTTCAACGGGTTGGCGAGGTCCGGCACGGCCTCTTCGATCTGATCGGGCGACGGATCGGCCGGCACGCGCGGCGAGGTAAGACTGCCACCCGCCCAGCCCGGTGTCGTGCCACCGAGGGCGGTGATGACGGTCGCGGTCAGAAGCAGCGTACGGAGGCTAGACATGGTGGATCACCTGGACCTGGTGGTGTTGCGGATCGACCTGGACGGTCGCGCGCGTTCCGGCTTCGGCGCCGAGCGCTTCGAAAACCTGGTAGACGGGAACGGAGGACATCTGGATCGAGACATCCAGCGCCTGCTGGCCGGCCGGCCCGGTCGTGTAGAAGATGTAGCCGACGCTCGCCGCCAGCTTGGCGACAGCCCTGTCCAGCGGCCCATTCCAGACGAAGGAGACGGTGCGTTGCAGGTCTTCCGGCAGCACCGGCCCCGAGACCTGCTCGACCGAGGGGGAGAGCCGGCCGAGTTCGGTCATCTCGGCATCGACATGCTGCATGCTCTGCCGCAGCGCCTCTTCCGGGTTGGGCATGCCAGGTGTGGCGACGGTCGTCGGAACGGGGATCGTTCGCGCGCATCCTGCCAGCAGAAGACCGGCCGCAAGGAGTCGAATCGCCTTGGCGCCAATCACCGGCCGTCCTCCATCAACTGCGCCAACAGCGCCAAGTCATACGCCATCTCAATTCCCTCCATCGCGCGATGGGAGGCTGCGGCAAGGTTTTGCGAACGGACGCTGTTTGTTTGAGCCACCTGGCCGGTGCCTCGCATCACGGATTGTGCGGATGTTCCATGACCAGCTTGCTGCGCTCAGAAAGTGGGTCACCAGAGGGAGTAGGTAACGATATAGGACGTAACCAAAGGCGACGGCTGGCGTCACTACCAGCAGAAACCCCCAAAGGTCGTCGCCAGGGCGCGGCTGGGTCCGCGTGAGGGGATGGATTCGTCCGGTAGCCATAAGCCAAAGGGCGCCCCCGCTGGTCGTCGCCAACAGCAGGCCACAACCGAATAAATAGGCACGGCGTATCCCAAGAGCGAACCAGCACGACCCGAGCCACACAGCCCCTGTCACGAACGGTACCGCCAGCAGGAGCCAGGACGACATCCACATTTCCCAGCCTGCGACGCTCATGCCATTCCCCTTGCCTGCAACAAGACGTCCCGCCGGTTCTCGAAGCCCTGGAGTAGGGCATGTGGCTTGCGAGGTGCGCCCCGGCACCCAGCGTTAGTTCAGCTTCCGATTGGGCTTTCCACTGCCCCTGCCAGATCCCGCAGTCTCCTGTTGCGCCTGCCGCTCTTTTCGCAGCAACTTGCGCGCGGCGACGCGGACCGACGGACGCACAGTGGGATTTTCCGCCAATGCGCGAAGCGATGCATGGCGTTCCGGTTCGGGTGACTCGGCAGGATCGTCGGCCATCGTTCGCTGTGCTCCTCGCAAGGAATCGGCAAGCTTACTCTGCTGCAGCTTGCAGATCGTCATTCGCCGGATGTTCGTGGGGCCGGAGCACGATGCCGAGCCCGTGGCCGCGGATCAGCTCGTCTGCCAACTCGTCAACCACGCCCGCTTCAACCCGATCCGCCGCGTCGCCCTTCTTGAGCCGCGACTTTGTTCGGCGCTCGATCTCGTCGAGCGCGGACCCGCCCGGAAATACCTTGGACAGACGCCGGAGCCCCTCGCTGAAGCTGACAGCCGCATACACCCGGTTGCGCAGGGCGGTGTCGCCGGGCGTCGTCGAGAGTGCCCACAACTCGATCGGGCCGAGACTGTTCACCAGGAGCTGCTCGTATGACACGCCGCCCTCAACCGAGAGGATGGCGAAGAACGGCGCACCGCCCCTCTTCGGGCCGGTCAGACCGTGGCGCACGACCTTGGCGCTCGCCTGGGACAGACCGAACCGCTTGACCACCTCTTCAAGCTCCGCCTGATCGCCGACCCGCAACACGAAGCGGCCGGTGGACTGCGCGATGATGCTCTCGCCGATGTCAGACAGACGCTGGCTGGCAAACCCGAGCTGCACGTTGTGTTTGCGGCCCTCGCGCACGTCGCGCTCGGCCTGTGCGCGCACCAGCGGACTGCCCTGGGTCCGATGCCATTCATCGTAGTCGATGCGCTTGACCGTCTCGTAGACCTCGGTGAAGCGCTTGGCGTGATATGCCTTCACCCGGTCCGGCACGAACGCGATGTATTCCGGGTGCAGGAAGAAGTTGCGCGCCAGGATGTGCCGGGCCAGCAGATACATCATCTCGGTCTGCCGGTTGGCCGCCGCCGATCCGGTCGGGGCCACCGCTTGCAGATCGAGCCCGATGACGCGGGCCGGCCCGAAATCCAGTTGCGTCGGCGCGTTCAGTGTCGGGAAGCGCCGGATCAGATCGTCGATATAGCGCTCGAACACCTCCGAGGCTCGCTCGCTCGTCTCGGCGATATGCACGCTGTCGAACAGGTCGCGCACCTGGTCACTGCGCACCGCGCTGACCAGGTCCTGCAGGATCGGCACCGCATGACGCTGCGCCCGCTCCCCAAGCTGATGCTCACCGCGGTCGCAGAGCGCGTCCACCACATCCCGCCAGAATGGCTCTTCATGGTGCAGTTCGATGCCGAGGCGTGCGATGGCCGCATCCACCTCCGGCTCGACCCCGCGGCGATAGTGCTTGGCGCCGCCGCCGGCCTCCGTGCAGAGCCGGTAGGCTTCGTCGATCACCAGGGAGATCATCTGCGCCATGCCTTCGAATGGCGTGGTGCGATCCGGCGGCAGGGTCGCCAGCAGCAGGAAGTTCTGCAGGAACGCCCGCTCCATCGGCAGCGGCACCTCGAACCCGACCTGGATGTCGAAGATGTTGACCTCGAATCCGGGCGCGAATTGCATCGAGACGAAGATCGCCTCGTGCCGCCGGCCGGGGCCAAGCGCTTCCTGCAGCAGTCGAATGAGACCTTCCATCGACTTGCCGATATCGGTCTTGCCGATCAGCGGAAGTTTGGCGCCATGCGCGCCAAGGACGGCGGGACTGAGGCACAGGCCGATATTGATGGTGTTGGCGAGCACCGACTTGCCGCCGCCCGGTGGGGAAATGAAGATATCGACGACCAGGGGCCGCATGCGTCCGCCAACCGGATCATAGGCCCAGATCCCGCCATCGGGCCGCCGGAACAATACGGAGCCGCTCTCCCAGGGCGACGCGGTGCGGCTCCAGGGGAGCATCGTCAGGGCATCCGTCAGCAGAGCCAGCGAGGGATTGGCCGTCGATGCCAGGGCGAGCCCGGGCGCGCTGCTCATGACGCCCTCCAGCGGATCGCCGACCACGGTTGTCGCCTTGGCGTTGCCCCAGGCCTCGATCCGCTGCGACAGAGTCGACATCCGCCGCCGCAGCTTCGCCGGCTGCTCGACCGGCGCCCAGGTCGCGAAACTCATGCGCAGCTTGACGCTGATGTGGTTCTCCGTGCCGCTGCGGGCCTCCCGCAGGAAAGCAAAAGCGCGACGCAGGTCGGCATTGCCAGGAAACATCGACAGGAAGCTCGCGCCGACGTCCTTCAACTGCATCGCCGCCTTGCCGCCGCCTTCGATCACGATGGAGACGCGCCAGGGAATACGGTCCTGACCAAGCCAGGAGGACAGCTCGACAAACGGCCGGACGTCCTCGGGGCCGAGCTGCATGTCGACACACGCATAGGCGTTGTCGCCGAAATCGACGCGCTGGCCGCCATGCGTGATGGCGCCGGCGTAGAACATCTGGTCCGCCAGCGGCGGCCACAGCAGATAATCTGCCTTGGGCCGCGCGACGCTATCTTCGGGGCAACGCGCCATCACGCGGTCACCGGGAAGAGCGGGCTGCCACTCCGAGCCTGACATCTCCCGATACATGGCAGCACGTGCGACCCTGAGCGCCTCGTGCGGCTCCACCATGGATGCCGTCACGTTATGCGCGCGCAACGCCGACAGTACCCGGGACGCAAAGGCCGCATGGCGGGCTGACATGATCTCGCTGCGCAGGTAGAAGCGCTGCGTCTCGTCGATCGCCCCGGCTTGCGCGGCCGTGGCGGCGTATTCCCGCTTCATCTGCGAGCGCTCTTCTTTGGTCAGAACGCTGGTGCGGGTCCAGACGATGAAATAGGCCTGTTCCCAGCGCATCAAGGTCGGCCAAAGGCGCGCCCGTTCGTCCATGATCGCGTCGAGCGCGAGGCCCGCTTCCCGCGCGACGGCGCGGCAGGAGGCCAGGCTCAGGTTTTCGATCTCGACGAGGGCGGAATCGGGGTCGGAGATGTACCAGCCAACAATGGCATGGCCGCGCGTCTCCAAGGCGCCCGACAGGTCCAGGCGCATGGCATCGGCGATGCGGGCGAAGTCGGCGCGGTCACTCATGCGCTGCATGCCGTCCACGCGAATCCAGGAGGCGTAGTGGCCCGCCCGCGTCACGAAGGCATCGCCATGGGTGGTCTCCAGGTCGCAGAACGCCGTCAGCGGCTGCTTCAGTGCCAGTGAGAGACGGGCGAGGGCACGCGACAGAAATCCAAACATCGGGCGATCCTTCTGCGTTACGCCTGCGGCCGATGCTGCACCGGCGCCGCCTTCGCCAACTCGATCCACGTATCGACGATCTCGGGGTAGACATCCCGGTCGGCTTCGAACAGGCGACCGCGCGGCAGCACGCGCAGACCGCCGAGGAGCGCGCTACGACGCGCGTAGACCGACGGCGATAACCGGCACAGCGCACTGCCGAGTTCGCTTGGCGCATCGGTGCCGAGCCGGCTGGCAGCCCCCGCCGCGCGCGCTGTCAGCTCCGCCCGTGCGCTGCACAGCGCATGCCGGCCGGGGGTGCGCAGGCGCAAGACATCATCATCCCCGAGCATTTCACCCAAAGCGCGAAGCTGGGTGTGGATCTCGCGCATGATCGTGTTGACAGCCTGCTGGCTCATCTGCGGCAGCCAGATCAGGACTGCCTCCGCGTCGATGCGCGGACGATCCAGGCGGCGGGCGAGCGCGCAAAGCGGGCAGGCGGGAGAAACCGCCGGCGGGTTGTCATCGGGGCAGCATGTCGCCTGCCATTTTCCCGAGCGAACACCGCAGAAAACACAAGGCGCATCTGACAGTGCGACGGAGCGCGACCGCCTTCGCGGCGCGGCGGCTGGTTCCCCGAAAAAGGGTTCAGCCGAGAGGGAAAGTGAAGCGAGTTGCACGGTCAGACGCCCCGCTGCCACGGCCGGGCGCTGAAGCCGCCGTTGTGCCTTGTCCACATCAGCAGGGCTGCCAGGAAGCCAGGTGACGCGGCTGCGACGAAGACGCCAAGCGAATCGAACGCTGTGGACAGGTAAGGCAGGCTAAGCACCGCCAGCGCGGCACAAACGACTGCCACGACGACCAGCAGGATGGCCGCCGGAGTCACATGATCCGATGTGTGGCGCAGCGAAGCCGGCGGCTGCCAGGGGTTCGGCCCGAACGCGAGCAGCATGCTCGCCACGACCGAGGCGGCGACGCCGACCGCGATTTCGGACGAACCGATCGTTTCCCCAGGAGCGGCCATGCCGGCGAGCGCCTGAAATGCGTAGCGAGCGTAGAGAGCCGAGGCGGCTACCATCCCCAGGTCCATTGCGCGCACGCCATACTCCGCGGGCGCTGATTGTTCTGATGCCGTAGCCGGGTTCATGTGCGCCTTCCTTGTGAGGGAGGAAGCTGTCGCTGGCGGGGAAGTCGGGTGCGGCAGCATGGTCAGAAGCCCCCGAGCAGCCGGGGAAGCAGGACCACCGCGGCCGCGCGAAAGCCGAGGATTGTGAAGCAGGCAGAGGCAGCCAGCAGACCCAAGGCAGCCAGGCGGACACCACGATCGCTCGGCTCGCCTGCAGGCAACGATCGCGTCGATCCGGGAGTCGGGTTCATGGGCGCGTTCCTTGCGAGAGAGCGACCTGCCGCCGACGCCGGCGGCAGGTCGCAGGATCAGCCACCAGCGCCGAACTGCACCATCGCCGGCGCGTCGTTGACGGTCGCGTTGCCGCCGGATGCGGTGATCGAGGCCTTGTTGATCCAGACCCCGGCTGTGGCGAACAGGCCGCACAGCACGAGACCAGCCAGGCCGCGACTGACATGGCCGGTCTCGCGGTTCTGCGGCTGCCGCGATTGCCACAGCGCCCACACGCCGAAGCCGAAGCACAGCGCCGCCGCGAGGTAGCAGGCGCCACCGAACGCCGTGCTGCCCGAGTTGATCGCCTCGCTCGACATCGTATTGAGCTGGGCTCCAAGGGTGCCTGCGGCCGAGGTAGCCTGGGCGAGCGCATGACCGGCATGGCCAAGACCGAGGGCCATGACGCCGGCCGCGGCAGCCAGCGCCTTTCCCCGGCGGTTTGCGAGCCGCCGCACACGAGCGGCGACCCGCACATTGTTGGAGCATCGTTTCACGCATTTGACTCCTGGTTGCGAGGGAAGGCCCCTCGCGCACCAGACTCATCCAGGCGCGTGTGAACGGAGCGGACAAAAAAATCATGACGAACAGGGGGGCTTGCCGCCAAGAGCTCAAAACGCCGCCACGTAGAGAGCGAGGCGAGGCGGGCCGCTCTTGGGAAGGATGGACAGAAGACCGCCGCCGGCGAGCGCGACTTTCGTCGCAGCGCCGGCGGCAGCAGGATCAGCCACCAGCGCCGAACTGCACCATCGCCGGCGTGTCGTTGACGGTCGCGTTGCCGCCGGATGCGGTGATCGCGGCCTTGTTGATCCAGACCCCGGCTGTGGCGAACAGGCCGCACAGCACGAGACCAGCCAGGCCGCGACCGACATGGCCGGTCTCACGGTTCTGCGGCTGCCGCGACTGCCACAGCGCCCACACCCCGAAGCCGAAGCACAGCGCTGCCGCGAGATAGCAGGCGCCACCGAACGCCGTGCTGCCCGAGTTGATCGCCTCGCTCGACATCGTATTGAGTTGGGCGCCGAGTGTGCCGGCGGCCGAGGTCGCCGCGGCAAGCGCATGACCGGCATAGCCAAGACCGAGGGCCATGACGCCGGCCGCGGCAGCCAGCGCCTTTCCCCGGCGGTTTGCGAGGCGCCGCACACGAGCGACGACTCCCATATCGTTGGAACGTAGTTTCACGCGTCTCTCTCCTGGTTACGAGGGAAAGCCCCTCGCGGATCAGGCTCATCCAGGGAGGTGCGAACGGCCAGGCAAAAATAGGCGCCGCCAGACGGCTATCCGGCAAGAGGCTAGAACACCGCGAGGGGAAGATCCGGGTGATGGGAGTCCGCTGCCGGCTACAGAGCGCCAACCGTCCTGAAGAACGGTCCGGCGCGGCCCTGGAAACAAGACAAGGTTTGTCCCGGTCCTGATGTCCGTCAGACGCGCTTCAGCCTCGCTATGATCGTTGGCGGCGCCGATTGGTATCGCGCGGCTTGGATCATCGGCCGACTTGGCAATGTCGATGAACCCGTACTCGTGCTGGCCGTTCCGGAGCCGCCTGATATAGGTGCTGCGGGTTGGTGGCGTGCGCATCTGTTGCAGATCCCGCCATCGAGTCGTCCTAGCGATCAGCCACCGGTTTGGAACAGCGTCACGACGCCATTGGCGATGGTCAGGATGTTGATGCACATCACCCCAAAGACAAACTGGATGCCGCATGCGAGTGAAGACCCGTTGGAGCGGCCGTTGACGATCGAGCGCCAGGTCCAGATCGCCCAAAAGACGCAGGCCGCGCCAAAGGCCTGGAAAAAATACTGGAACAACTGCACCACGTTGATGACCGTATTCCCCGGTGTGGCGCCGAGGATGTTGCTCGCGTTCGGCGCAATCGTCGGCGTGTATGTGGTGAGAGACACCGCCAGGTTGGTGCCGGCGCTGACATTCGCCATGCTCAGAAAGGTGGAAAAGGATGCAAAGACGCCGGACAGAACGAGCGAGACCCAGGGCACCCACGGGCGCAGCCGATGCGGATGCTGGCTGTGCCAGGCCATGCTGCGCAGGGTCCAGGCGAAGAAGAAGAAGCACACACAGGCGGCGAGGTAGCAGAAGGCGGGAAGGAGAACGCTGATTCCGTCAGCGATCGCCGTCGAGAAGTTGACCAGACCCTGCATGATGTCCCCCTGGTTCCAGCCGGTCCTACTGGATCACACCGTGCTCCGTGGTCACGATCCAGCCGGAGCCCTTCTGGCCAATCGACTTGACCGTGCCATAGCCGGGGATTGATTCGCCGACCGAGACCTGCAACTGCGCGCCATCGCCGCCGCCGCGATCGACTTCAGCCAGCAGTGCCAGGCCTGGCGAGGCTGCCTGTACGTGATAGCGCTTGGCAGGCCCGTTACCGGAAACCGGAAGCGCCGCCTCGGCCCGGGTGAGGACCACAGGCTTCGCCGGCGGTGCCGCTGGCGCAGGCGCCGGGGGCGCCCCGCCCGCGTCGTGCGCTGAGCTCACCGCGCTGCGGGCTTCCGAGAAGGCAATCCGGCGCTCGAAGTCCGCCAGCCGTGCGGTGGTGTCGGCGGTGCTCTTCTGCAGATCGCCACGGAGCTGTTCGTCCTGCGTACGCAGATCGTGCACCATGGCGGCGATCTCGGTGACCAGACCAAGCACTTGCACCTGGTCCGGCGGAGTCATTGCGGCCGGGCGGAGGCCGGCCACGACACTCACGGCATCGGGGCGGGTCGCAGCTTGCGGCGGCATGGGAGTCTGCCTCGCACCGGACTCGGCCGCCAGATCCCGTAACACGCCGTCGGTCAGCCGCGTTGCTGACCGCGCAGGGTCTGGCAGCGACGCTGCGGGCACTTCCGTCCGTGTCAAAGTCACCGGCGCGGCGGAAGAAGGAACGCTGGCCTCGGACGTAGCCGGCTGGACCGCAGCCGGCGGCGCTGTGGCAGCCGGAGCGATGGTACCAGGCTCGCTGGGGACATAGCCCGGAGGTGGTGGGGCCTTGTCCGCGACATGGGCGGCCGTAGCCGGTCCCAGCGCCGCGGGTGCGCCCGCCTCCTTCGGCTCTGCGGCGACTTGCCCCCCTTGAAGCGACAGCACCTCGGCCACCTGCTTGTCCCTGGGCGCCGGAATGTAGGGCTGCCGGACCACAGGGCCGGCTGGTGGCGGGAGCACCACCTTGGCGAGGGATGCCGCCGGGGCCAGCGGCTGCTGCGGTCCAAGGCCTGCCGACGCGGCGATGCGGCTGGTTGTCGCGGCGACCCGCGCGTTATCATGCATTGCCCAGAACGCGCCGGCGGCGGCGACAGCGGCGAGCGCCAGAGCCGAGCCACCCATGAGGAACGTCTTGCGACGCCCCGGCGAAAGGCTCGCGAGAAACGGCAACCCCGCGATGGAGAAAATCGCGAAGTGCGGCCCGAGGCGGCCAACACCCGATCGTAGATGACCCACACCAGACGACAGCCAACCGGAGCCGGGTGCCGCTGCGGCGCCGCCGTCTTTCAATGGCGAGTCATCCAGCTCTCCCGGAAGCCGGATGCTCGTCCGAGCGACATCGCGCTCGACCGCGTGCTCGATCGTATCGGTGACGTTCGTGTCCATGGCAAACCTCGCTCCAAAAGCGCCGTGGTGACACGATGGCGCGTCAGGCTGTGAACGGGGCTTGGCTTTGGAAAAAATGAATCACGATCCCTGATGCGCGGTGACGTTGGAAAGGAACATCACGCCCACCGCAACATTGGCGTCGAGCGTCACCGTCGGACCCTTCGGTGCCGCCTGGTTGAGTGTGTTGGCGACCTGCGACGCAGCGACACCGGCGGCGATCCCGAGCTGTTGGTCGATATTGAGGTGGGTGCTCGTGGTCGCGCCACCGAATGGGCTGAGCACCGCAACGGTGTTGGATGTGGTGGCTATGGCCTGGCCGAGCCCCGCCACGAAAGCCGCTGCGGCGGGAAGTATGAAACGCTCGGCATAGTGTTGGTCAACGTCTGAGGCCACGGACGCTTCCATCGTGTCGGGCGCGGTCACCACGCCGTCCACCCCGATGGCCTCGCCGTTGTGCATGACGGTGTTGACGTGCAGCACCAGCCGGTTGGCCTGCCTGGCGAAGGAGCCGATCATCCGGTCGCCCGCGATCGGACCTGAGTCCGCCTGCAGCACGACGGGACTCGATTGATCGGAACTGAGCGCGAGAATCGGATGCGCAAAAACGCCGCGGCCCGCGGGGATGAGGAGCCGGCCTGAGTCGGCAGGATGCGTGGCGACCGGCAGCGCCGATCCAGCATCGTGCGGCGTGCCGCCGGCACCGGTCCTCGCCCGGGATGCAGACGGGTCCGCCGGGTCCGGTCCGCTCTGCTCGGACGGTGGCAAGACCACATCGGTGCGCGGCACGCGGCCGCCCCACTCCGAAAACAGATCGTTGATCTGCCTGGTGTAGATCTCGCCCGCCCGCGGATCGACCACAGCAGCGACAGGAATAGCCTTCGGCGGCGCGGCGGGCGGCGGAAGCATGGCCGGCTGCGCGGCCAGCGGCGCCGGCACGACGGCCCTTGCGGGCGCTGTCGCTCCGGTGGGAGGGTGAGCGACGGGACGCGCAGCCGGTGGGGGCGGGGCTGCCTGCTCGACCTTCGGCGGCGGCGGCACTGCCGGCACGCTTGGAGCGATCGGCGGCGTGTATGACGCACCCTTCCGCCGCGCCTTTTCCGCCTCGTCATCGTTGGCCACAAGTGCCAGCGCATCCTGCTCGGGCGTGCTGTGCAGCCCGCCAGGTAGCGGATTGACGTCCGCCATTTTCGCGTCCTTCGACAAGCGCGGTGCGTATTGTCCCGTGCTGGACACGAAGATGATCAAGCCAGTAACCGCGAGGGCGGAGAAGATGATGATAGCCAGCCGCCGCGGCCCGGCGTTGCCGGAGGGATTCAGCAGCGAGCGCGACGCGGGCCGCGGGAGCGACGACTTGATGCGGGAGAACCAGCCGAACGCACTGGACATGGGGGTCACTCCTGGAGATGGACCGACACGGTGCGGCCGTTGACGGACAGCAATGCAAACGGCGTGTTCGGGACGGCATAAACGGTGGTTCCCGCTTCTGCCTCCGAGGCCGTCCATTCCGGCGACAGCAGAACGTAGCGCGTGCGCAGATAGACGTTCCTGCCCAGGCGCCAGGCGCGCAGTCCTTCGGGGGACACACCTTCCACCGAGAGCGGAACGGCATCGGCCGGCGGCACGCCCTGCAGCATGCTCGTCAGAAACGGCGCACCGGTATCCGGCGCGTTGGGCTGTGTCATGATCTCGACTTTTGCGTTCGGTCCGCGGTCGGCGACATGCACGCTCAGATTGGCGTCGTAGCGCCCGCCGCCCGAGATCAGCAGAAAGGCGATCGGCTTCGGCGCTCCCTCCAGCGACACCACGAGCCCACCGCGCGGCGCCAGGGATACCGGCGTGATCTCCAGCACGTTGCTGCCCTTGGTCGGCGTGCAGACGTAGAAGCCGATCGCGGCAACCGATGGACCGCCGCCGGTGCCGTTCGCCACGCTGCAGTTGGTGCCGCCGGCGACGGCGGCCGGGTTGCTGTTGGTGTCCCAGGCGATCGGCCACGGCTGGCCGGTGCTGTCGAAGAAACTCACCGCGGTCGGATAGCCCTTGACCGTGTTGATGATGGCGGTGGCGGCGCCCGGCACGAAGCTCACATTCACCTGCCGGTTGACGGGAACGGCCAACTCCGTGACCGACGTCTCCTTTGTGCGCTGTTCCTCCTTGTAGCGGCGCGCAAGGTCCTCGATCATCTCCGGCGTCAGCGGAATGGCGTCCCGAGCCGCCTTTTCTGCGGGGGTGGGTGTGCCGCTTGCAGCGCCCGGCGGCGCGGGTGCCGTGACGTCAAGTTGAACCTGCGCCTGCCCATAGCCCGGGCGGCCGGAAAGGAAGGTCCCGACAAGGGCTGCTGAAACGAGAAGCGCTGCGCGCACAAAGACCTCCTAGTGCTGAAATGCCACCAACTGGTCGATCACCAGCCCGTCCGGATGATCGCTTTGTAGCGCCGAGCCAGGTCCTCGATCATCTCCGGCGTCAGCGGACTGGCGTCGTGAGCAGCCTTTTCTGCAGGGGTGGGTGTGCCGCCCGCAGCGCCCGGCGGCGCGGGTGCCGCGACGTCAAGCTGAATTGTGCGCTGTTCCTCCTTGTAGCGGCGCGCAAGGTCCTCGATCATCTCCGGCGTCAGCGGAATGGCGTCCCGAGCCGCCTTTTCCGCGGGGGTGGGTGTGCCGCTTGCAGCGCCCGGCGGCGCGGGTGCCGTGACGTCAAGTTGAACCTGCGCCTGCCCATAGCCCGGGCGGCCGGAAAGGAAGGTCCCGACAAGGGCTGCTGAAACGAGAAGCGCTGCGCGCACAAAGACCTCCTAGTGCTGAAATGCCACCAACTGGTCGATCACCAGCCCGTCCGGATGATCGTCGCTGTTGGTGCGAACGACGAGCGCCGTGATCATCAGGTTGTTGGTCGAGACCTGGTTGACGTTCTCGCAGGTCTGCACGATCGGAACCTGAACCTGGTAGGCGAGCGCGCCCTCGACATAACTCGTCTGGTGGATCACCGCGGCGCGCTGCGCCTGCGCATGGCAGAGCAATCGGGCGCGCTTCAGCTCTTCGAAATTCCCCTTGTCGATGTAACTGGCGGCGAAGGTGTTCCACCCATTGAGCGTGAAGCGCCGCGAAGCCGTGTTCAACTCGACCGGATAGTTGAAGTAATCAACATTGTACGGTGCGAGGGCGGCCCGCACCGTCCACTCGAGCAGCTCCGTATCATCGACGATTGGGCTGTCCAGTCCCCTTACCTGGCGAGGCGGTCCCTTGCTGTCAGCGATGAAGATCTTCGGCTGCGGCGGGTGAGACCAAACCCAGGCATCATGGGCGAGCGAGATGCCCAGCAGGGCGGCCATCGCGACGGTGAGCGACAGACACCGCGAAACGAGTTGGCCCTGAAAGTCCGGATCTGAAAGGCGCCGCGTGATTGCGGCGGACTGGTTGGTCATCGGCACGTCCTCTTTCGGTTGCTCTGATCGGACAGGCGTCGCGTGATTGCGGCAGACTGGTTGGCCCCCGGACACTTCCCCTTTTGGTCGGCCTCACATCAACCTCGGGAAAGCGCCTGCTAACGGGGCCAAGCGATTTCAGACGGGCGTCTCCTCCGTCTCCGGCGTGGTGCCAGCGGCCGTGAGAGCCTCGATTTCTCTGACCAGGTGCCTCGCGTGACGGACGACCCGGCAGAACTGGACCGTTGCGCGATCTCGAACGCTCCGCAAGAAAAGCTTCCCGGTCGCGGCACAGGCCGCCAGCTCGTAGCCCAATCCCTCCAAGCTGGCTTCGAGTGTGGCCGCGTTGTCAGCGCCGGCCGGTCGCGTGCGGAGCCACGCGCGTGGCAGCTCGATGCGGTAAAGCAGCATGGCGAGCCGGGGCGGGCTGATCGCGAGCTCCGCCGCGATCGCCGTATAGTGCTGCCCTGCCAGAAGTCTCGCCACAATCGCCATGACGGCGCTGCGGTCGCGGAGTGTGGAAGTTGCATCCGGGCATGCGGGGACATGCACCGTTTCGGCGGACTGGCTGCTCATCTGATACGGCTCCCGGTAAATGGTTGAGGCGGCTCGCAACCCACTCACAATAAGAGACACAACCCCGCGCTCTTGTAGCGGTCGTACTCACTGATCAAACCGCGGTCTTTACGGACGGCGCGACAAACCGTGACGGACGCACGATCCTTCTTCTTCCGGAAGAACCAGACTCCGTTCTGTTTGCATTTTACCATCTCGTAACCGGACCGCTCCAGGTTCGCCTTACCGCGTTCCTCGTCGTAGCTTTCGCCAAACTTCGAACGACGCAGATCGCGCGGAATCTCTAACCGATATTGCAGCGTCGCCATTCTGCCCGGGGAAATCCCCGCGTCCCGTGCCGCCGCCTTGTAGTGCTGGCCAGCGAAATATCGCAGCGCAACCGCCATGCAGATCTCTTCGTTCCGCTGCACGTCGCGCTTGCCCGCCATGAGCAACTGGAGCGGGTCGGGCGCAGGCGCTGGCCGAACGGCTTCCGGTGCTGTCGGGATGATCGGGGTGACGGGCGAAACGGGTGCCTTGCAGGATGGCGCCGGCGGTGTCGGGACTACGGGCGAAACGGGTGCCCTGCGGACAGGCGCCGGTGGTGCCGGGATGACCTGATCGTCGCAGGGAACGATCCGGAACAGCGCCAGTTCGCGCTGCGTCTGCTCGGCGGTGGATGGCGCTGGACGGGGCGACTCTGGTGCGGGTACTTCGACGACCGGCGACGGCGGCGCGACGGGACTGACCGCGTCGCCTGACCAAACCGCGGCACCGGCGGCAGTCCCACAAACGGTAGCTGGCAGCTTGGACGGAGGCTTTTCGACAGTCTGGACAGAGCGGAGTGCCGGAGCCGCGAAACCGGGAGCGGGATCGACCAACGCCGCATGATCGACCCGGTGCAGTAGCTTGCGAGATGGCGTCGGGACCCCGAGGCGGCGGCATTTCGCGCGGACGGCGTTGGCGTTCCGGCCCAACCGCTCGCCGATCGACTCGGGATGGACCCCGGCGACACGCCAGACGATGAGCCGCATAATATCTTGAGCGGACCAGCCGAATCGTCCGGGTTTGCGGAGCGGCCGGTCGTGCGGTGTGCGCAGTCCGAGGCGCACCAGGCTGTCATCGAGCGCGGCGCGCGAGAGTCCCAGATAGAGACAGATGCCCGCGACGCCCTGACCGGCCGCCACCATGCCGGCCAGGACACTATCAAACGGGAAAACCGCTGCTGCAACCAGCGAAAGCAGCGGACCAGGCCCCGGACTGGGGGCCTCCTCGGACCGACCTGCTCTCGCAAGGTTCGCAGACACCAATAACACCCCAGGCGTGACGTGTGGCGCCACGGGAGCAGAGTTTATAAGGCGTGTCCAGAGGTCTCGGTTAAAAAACCCTGTGTGCGGCCGGCTTCACCGGCTCATTCGTCCGGTGCCACTGACGAGCCCTTACGCGCCCCTTTCTTCCTCGGCGGTATGGCCGGCGCGATGGCCTCGGTCGGAGGGATTCGGAGATGTTGCAACGACGTCCGCATATCCGTGAACAAGCGGATCTGCTCGATAAAAGATGCCTGTAATTCTTGACGACGCCCTTCCCGCACCTCCAAGTCAGCAAGCTGGGCGGCCAGACGATCCAGACGTTGCATGAAAGAGTCGAGCGCCCTGGCCGTCGGTGGTTTAGACTCGCTCCCAGGCAACAAATCACTGACATCGACGTTTAAAGATAGGGCGAGTTTAATCATGGACTTAAGGGTCAGATTCTGTAAGCCCCCCTCTAATTCATAGATATATGATGGCGCTGTCCTTACTTTTACTGCAAGCTCTTGTTGGGTCATGCCTGCATTCAGCCTGGCGTCTCTCAACCGAGCACCAAACTCCCTTAAAGCCGGCGTCAGCTTCTCTTCGGCCTCAGCATCCAGCCTGACATCCTCAGCACGCCTTCTGACCACACCAGAGCCCTCACATCTTGCGTCGCGCGGGCGGCGCCGCCCGCTTGCTACGGCAGAACACTGCCAACGGCGAACTCACCCAGCCAGCACGCTGCCGGCCACATCGGTATCCCAATACCGTGCGGAAACGAATACGTGAGCAACGAGATTGCAATCCCCATTCGCAACGCCGGAGGCGAGGCTCGCCCACCGCCAAGCCAGAGGATCGAATCTCCATGCGCATGATCACGGGACTGCTTGCCGCCATCGCTCTCGTGCCGGCCGCTCGCGCCGATTTCGCCATCGTCGGTACTCCCCAATCCGAAGCGAAACCATCGCTGCCAGTCGCAGCCGAGGTGCCGGAGACGCCACCATCCCAGGATAACGACAGCAACAACGACAATGCGACCCCAGCCCGCCACCACGCGCCACCGCGATTAGCGACGGCCCACGGGTTCGGCGAGCAGATTCCCCTCTTTTTTGCTGTGAAGCAAATCGTACCCGTATTCGTCAAGGTAACGTACGGCCAGGGTGCCAACCCGGCAGCGCTCGTGGACTGGAAGGGTGGGGCGGCCTGGGACCGCGTTCTGCTGGCCGCGGTCAGGCCGCTCGGGCTTCACCTGGTGATGACGGGCAGGGCGGTCGAAATCCGAAAATAGCCACCGCCATTCACCGCGCCACCCCGCAGGCTGGTCCCAGAACGTCAAGGAGCACCCATGCCCAACCTGGAACAGAGCGCGGTGACCGCCTGGCTGACCGTGCTCAGGCCCGACCCGACCACTCCGGCGTGGCCGCCGCCGATCCGCGCGATCGAGACCCAGGAGGACGTCCCCGACCGCCTCACGGCGCTCGGGGCGGCGTTCGA
>Ga0302144_10000182_pt1 | contig 26182 bp, 21 predicted proteins | sample I_Bog_E2_2_FD_192436 | JGI IMG/M metagenome (GOLD analysis project Ga0302144, IMG submission 192436) | Peat permafrost microbial communities from Stordalen Mire near Abisko, Sweden - I_Bog_E2_2 | ecosystem: Environmental > Terrestrial > Soil > Wetlands > Peat | place: Sweden: Abisko, Stordalen...
CATTCCGGAGTTCTACGAACGCGATGAATCCGGCCTGCCAGCCAGGTGGCTCGGGCGTATCCGTGAGAGCATGGCGCGGCTCACGCCGGAGTTTTCCGCGACGCGCGCTATCCGCGAATACACTGAGTGTCATTACCTTCCTGCTGCGTTGCGCTATCGCGATCGTGCAGCGGACGATGGTGCGCTCGGCTCGAGCCTGCTCCAATGGAAGCTGGACCTTGATCGGCACTGGAGCAATGTACGATTCGTCAGCATTCGAATCAACACCCACGATGGACAGCATTTCTTTGAAGCCGACATTGCTCCAGGATCGCTCACTCCGGATCACTTTAGAGTAGAACTCTACGCAGATGCATCTCACGGGACGGGCTCTTCTCTTGAAGCGATGAACGCCACGGGCCCCTGCACAGACACGCCGGGTGCTTTCACTTATTCAACTCAGGTCTCCGCAACTCGCCTCGCCAGCGACTACACCGCGCGAATCGTCCCATTTCATGTCAACGCCCTCGTGCCGCTCGAAACAGACCGGATTGTCTGGCAACGCTGATGACCAATCTCGGGATCATGGAAAGGGCGAGGAAACTCCTGGGTGCGGCAGGTCGTGTCGTAGGGGAACCAGCGGTCAAGAACAGGCGAGCCACAGACAAACCAAACGCGGAGCGCAGTGGCGGCGCCGCGCAATCCACTCCTCAACCAATTTGGATGGAGACGGAAGCCAGAGTTACGGATTGCCGGCACGAGCTTGTTCGGACAAGTGCGTTAACCCTGCGAATCACAAATGACTTCAACAAACTGATCGTTTCCTTCACCTATTACGCCCACGCACGAACATACTACGACAACTTCGTATCGCCTGCAGCCAGGGCGCAAGGCGAGGTCTTTTCTGTTTACTACAATGCCCTGAACCCGCGACAGAACACTCTCACGCCATCACGGTTTCTGAAAAGAGGAGCGCTGTCGGATACCGCCATCCTCAGCTTTGTGCTTCTTTCGATGCTTCTCCTCGCCATTGCTTCTGGCTAGAGCGAGCGCTGAAGAGGTTGGCGATTTCGGTAACCGTGAGCCGAGTCAGTTCAAAATACTCAATCGAAGCTGCAAGGAGGACATCCTGGACGCATTTTGGAACTCCGCCGTCTCTCGTGCTTCTGCCATGCCGGGCGAAGGCGCAAGCCAGACGTACCCCCTGGGCCCAACGTTAACTTCAGATGGCGCGAACTTCAGCGTCTTCTCAGCCCATGCCACGCAAGTAGAGATCGTGTTCTTTGAGCACGCCGACGCCCAGCGACCAGCCCGGGGCATAAAGCTCAACCCAATAACCAATCGCACTTCACATTACTGGCACATCTTTGTGCCAGGAATAGTGGCTGGGCAACTCTACGGATACCGCGTCGATGGTCCTGGAGAGGCCAACGACGGAAATCGGTTTGACTGCCACAAAGTTCTGATTGACCCATACGGAAAGGGCGTTTCCGTAGGCCAGCACTATGACCGTTCCGCTGCCAGCCATCCCGGAGACAACGCGGCGACCTCGATGAAGAGCGTTGTTGCTGACTTGAGTTCTTACGACTGGCAAGGAGATCAGCCGCTCAACCATCCATTTCGCACCACGGTAATCTACGAAATGCATGTAGCTGGATTTACGCGCCATCCGAACTCAGGCGTTACCGAATCCAAACGAGGAACGTATCTGGGAATCATCGAAAAGATCCCGTATCTCAAGTACCTCGGAATCACGGCGGTCGAACTCTTGCCTGTATTCCAATTCGATACTCAGGGCGCCCCGCCTGGACTCACCAACTACTGGGGATATGGGCCAGTGTCCTTCTTTGCCCCGCATCTCGGATACAGCAGCGGCAATGACCCACTTATCTGCTTGGATGAGTTTCGAACCATGGTGAAAGAACTGCATCGTGCCGGCATCGAAGTAATTCTGGATGTTGTCTACAACCACACCGGTGAGGGCGACGAGAATGGACCAACACTCTGCTTTCGTGGGCTTGAAAACAGCTTCTACTACATGCTGGAGAAAGATAGGAGCAAATACGCGGACTATACCGGGACGGGCAACACTCTCAAGGCCAACCATTCCGTTGTAAAGCGTTTGATTCTCGACAGCTTGAGGTACTGGGTTTCAGAGATGCATGTGGACGGCTTCCGCTTCGATCTGGCGTCGATATTCTCGCGCAACGAGTCGGGCGAGCCCATGTTGAATCCCCCGATCGTTTGGGAGATCGATTCCGATCCGGTCCTTGCAGGCACAAAGTTGATTGCCGAAGCGTGGGATTCCGGCGGTCTATATGAGGTTGGCAGCTTCGGTAGGGATAAGTGGAAGGAGTGGAATGGGCAGTTTCGTGACGATATTCGCAGTTTTGTCAAGGGCGACCCGGACACCGTCGTGAGGCTTCGAGAACGCATCGCGGGGAGCCGAGATCTTTATCGCGAGCGGAACCGGCCCGCAGCGCAAAGCATTAATTTCGTCACTTGCCACGACGGATTCACCCTGAACGATCTTGTCTCATTCGATGCGAAGCACAACGAGGCAAACCGCGAGGCCAATCGGGATGGAACAGACAACAATCATAGCTGGAATTGCGGGGTCGAAGGTCCAACCGACAGTGCCGCCATTCACCGATTGCGAATGCAGCAGACCCGGAATCTCCTCGCCCTCAATCTACTCTCCGTTGGAACACCGATGATGCTCATGGGAGATGAAGTGTGCCGAACCCAGCTAGGAAATAACAACGCATATTGCCAAGACAACGCAACCGGCTGGTTCGACTGGAGTCTGTGTGACACCAATGCAGACTTGCTGCGCTTCGTACGGCTGTTGATCGATCTCCGCCTCCATTTCGACCAGAAAACTGCGGGAGGACAAACAACGCTGGAGGATTACCTCAAGAAGAGCCGCATCGAGTGGCACGGCATTGAAATTGGAAAGCCTGACTGGGGAAGGAACTCGCACAGTCTCGCATTGTCCATGCACAACTTCGCATGCACACGGGTGCGTTACATCGCGATCAACGCATATTGGAAGCCCCTGGAGTTTGAACTTCCATTCGTCACCGGGGTTGTACATGGAGGCTGGCTCCGCTCCATGGACACTTCTCTTTCCACTCCAGACGACATTGTCGCCGGAGGGGCGGCCTTCCACGTGCGAGATTCGAGCTACAGAGTCAATTCCAGGTCGATCGTAATCCTGGATTGCGACCAACGAACAAGCGGTGAGCCTCAACAGCCAGTCTAGTCGAGCCAGGAATAGTCACTTCCAAGGGGCTCCCATTAAGCGATATTGCTTCTGCCAACACATTCAAAAGGGGTAACCGTCAGTTCTTTTGCAATGGCCCGCGACTTATACTCTTGCCTCCGGCGCGTCGGCGACTCCTCCCGCCGGTAGCCGATCCGGCAAGTCAAGGCGCGCCACACCAATCCGATTGTCCGCCATGCCGTAATACACGTCGAAACGATCTGGAGTTCCAAGATCGTCGCGCCGGTCGATGCCTGTGGGGAAAACGACATTGGCAACGGCTCCATCGCGTTCCTCGGGAAGTATCGGCGTCAACACCGGTTGAACCGAGCGATAGCGAATTAGGCGAGGGTGCTGCTTTGAGAGCACCATCACTCCGGCCGAGTAGCACAGAGAATGACCGCCACCAGTAACCGGCAATTCGCTCACGCCGTGGTAGACAATCAACCAGCCATGTTTGGTCAGGATCGGGGGAGTTCCTGCGCCGATCTTTAGCCGCTCCCATGGCGACACTGGAGTCGCCAACCGATGATGAGACGTAAACTTGCCCAGTTGATCAGGGGCGCGACTCTTCAATGCCGGCGGGCAGTATGAAATCCAAATGCTCTCTCGGTCAAGATCCACGTCACGCATTCCAGGGTGGCGCGCAGTCTCCTTCGGCCTCGTACCTGCAAAGAGCGGACGATGGAGCATACCCAGTTCCAGTCTTCCCGTCGAGTCCGGTATCGCGACAGGAAAGAGACTCGCATCCTTGTCGTCCACATTGCCTAATTCGATGCCGTGCCAATGCGCGTAAGTCGCGAGCCCCAGTCGCTTCCAGTGGAAGAGATCCTCGGATTCGGCCATCGCAATTCTGGGTCCCAGCGGCGAAAATGCCGTGTAGGTCATTATGTAGCGTTTCAGCGGTTCGACGAGCGTGACACGTGGGTCCTCACATCCACCGCCTCCGGTCCGCAATTCATAGCCGGCTTCGGGCTCCAGCGCGATGCCAAGGCGCTCCACACCCGCTGGGTCGCCGGCGTCATTGAACCGCACGCGCGCAATCCCAATCCGCGAATAATTCCCCTTCGCGACCAGCCGCGGGAAGAGATACAGTTCGCCATCTGGGCCTCGAACGGCTCCCGGATTCAGAACCCCGCCCACTTCATGCGGATTACCGGGCTCCGGCTCCATGATCATACCCAGGCGTTGCAACTTGAAGCCGTTCATCGAATCTCCTCGCCCGGTTGCTCCGTCTCCCACGCTCACTTGTCGCCAAGGCAGGCAAGGATCGTCGAGATGATCAGATTGGTATCGTCAGGCCCTTTTACTGGGATCGACACAACACCCGCCTCTTCCGCCGGGTAATCGTTTCCTCCTGGAAACAATGCATCGCCTATGTAAATCATTTCTTTGAATGACAGGTGGAGAGTGTCGCGCAGCTTTCCTATGCCATAGGCCTTGTCAATACCAGGCTTGGTTACATCGATTGAAGTCGCACCGCCTATACGAATAGAAAACTCCGGGATAAGCGTCTCCAGGATTGCTGTGATCTTTTTCCGCTTGGCAAAATCGGGATCCCACTCTTCCTTTTCTGCCAGAGGCGCCTGCTGGCCCAACGCAGAGTATGTGACCTGACTTCCCCTGTCCTCAATCACTTCTCCCCAAACCTTCTTGGCGCGATAGCCCGCCTCTCCAGCCGCCCTATCCAGTGAGTCACGAATCTTCCGTTTTTCCGCCGCCGTAAGATCCTCCGAATAAAGCTCCTCCCAAGTTCCGTTGTATTGAAAGAACTTTGTTCCACACGTCGGAAGCAGAGACAGGTTCGCAAGGAGACTGTTCTTGGGAAGATCGGTAAGAAGCTGCATTTCAAACTGCGTCCATGCGCCTCCAGAGATTACTGCCACTTTAATAATGTCCAGGAGGTCGCGCAGAAGCCCCGCCGTCTGTGGGTCGAGAGACGACTTGCTGGGCGCGAGAGTCCCATCCAAATCGAACACGATGAGCTTTTTCATTGGTCTCCCAATCTGAGATTCTGTTGCTCAGATGATTCTCTTCGACCATCAAGGGATCGCGATTTCCAGCAGGGCGATCTCTCCGCGGGGTTGAAATACGCACTCTCCAGCCTCGGCCGGCAAAAGCCAGACATCCCCCTTGCCAAACGCGTAGGGAATTCCATCATGCATAATCTGGCCCGATCCCTCAATGCCAACCAAAACGCGCGGCTCCGCCTTCGCCCCAACGGTGAATGGCTCTTGCCCGAGAACCCGCCACAACAGGAAGGCATTGCAATCGAAGAGTCTCTCGCGCCTAACAGGTGTCGTAATCTCTACGAGGGACGCAACCAGGCCACTATCGCTCGCCCCGAACTCGATGCAGGCAAAAGCCTGATCAGTTTGCAGCGGCCGCGGCTCGTTGGTCACCGGGTCGATATGGCCCCAATCGTAAAGCCGAAAAGTCGTATCGCTATTCTGCTGAACCTCAAAAACGACGACATCGTCGCCCAGAGTGTGAACCGTTCCCCCAGGGATGAATACCGCATCACCCGGCTTGGGGGTTATGCCGACGAGGTGATCCGCAATGGTCCCGTCATCAAGAGACTCCCTCAGAATGCCCGCAGTTGTGCCTGACCTCAGGCCGGCATAGATTTGGCTCCCCTTCTCAGCTTCAATTACAACCCACGCTTCGGTCTTCGCCGTATCGCCCGCTGGAATCAGCTCAGAGGGGTCATCGCTGGGATGCACCTGTACCGAGAGCATTTCGTGTGCGTCCAGAAATTTGAGTAGCAGCGGGAAGCGGCGGAAGCGCGAAGACAGCTTTCCCATCAACTGTTCCGGGAATTGCGCCATCACTTCACCAAGTGTCTGCCCTTTGAGCGGCCCATTCGCGACCAGGCTTTGGTAGTCCGTGCGGTCGCTCAGCACCCATGCTTCGCCGATAGGTCCATCCCCGGGAAGCGGCGCTGAGAGCAAGCTGGCCAGGCGGCGTCCGCCCCACAAGCGATACTGATAGATCGGCTCGAAACGCAGAGGATACAACTGTGTTTTATCCATCATGCCCATCTTTCACCATCGAAAGTTTCAATTTTGAGAAGGTGCTTTTGCGAGTGCAATGGCTCTGCCCTCCTGAGTATCGCCGGATTGATACGGCAGGCAAGGCTAGACTCAATTTGCAGCACTCGCCGGCATCGCGGGTTGCCGATGGCCATTTGGGACCCAAGCCAAATCGCCGCTCAAAACATAGATTGCGAGCGCGGCAGCCATGAAGACAGCGCCTATCCAGAAGCGCCAATCACGATGCATCCGCCTCCAGTAAGGACCGGGATCGGGCTCCCCACTGTCGTTGCCATTGCCCTCCATGTTGTGCTTGCTTCCCGTCATTTCGTCTCCATCTCTTGGGAATATTCGCCACGCCGTGCAGCCTGATTGCAACGAGCTCGATGATACAAAGCCTGCTGCGCCGGCACGACGTTGGCTTCATGGCCCTGCCAAATCTCTAAGGCGGGCTGCTGGATGGCGCGGGCAAACGAAAATGCCAACGCCCAAGGCATCCGTGACCTGAATCTCAGGTTCATCGCATTCAAACGGGCCGTCGCCAATTCCGCGGGTTGGCCGCCCGACAGGAACGCAATCGCTGGTACAGCAGCGGGCACGGATCCCAGGAAGCAATTCACGGTGGCGTCGGCTACCTCTTCCACTGTCGGCTGAACCGTACAGGTCATTCCGGGAAGCACCATATTCGGCTTTAGGACCATGCCTTCCAGAACCACCCTTTGCGCGAACAGCTCGCTGAACACCGTGCGCAGCACTTCGCCAGTGACTTCGGAACACTCTTCCAATGCGTGCTCGCCATCCATGATGACCTCAGGTTCGACAACGGGGACAAGGCCCGCTTCCTGGCACAGCGCCGCATAGCGAGCCAGCCCATGTGCATTTGCTTCAATACAACCCCAGCTCGGAAGCCCTTTACCGATCGCAATCACCGCCCGCCATTTAGCAAAGCGCGCGCCCATTTGAAAATACTCTTGGAGGCGATCGCGCAACCCATCAAGGCCTTCTGTGACCTTTTCACCGGGATGGCCGGCCAGATCCTTGGCGCCTGTGTCCACCTTGATACCAGGAGTGATACCCGCCCCAATGAGCGCTCTGACAAAAGGGGTTCCGTCGCTCTTCTGCTGACGTATGGTTTCGTCGAAGAGGATTGCACCGCCAATCGACTCTGCCAACCCTGGAGTGGTCACAATCAATTCTCGATAAGCCCTTCGCGCTTCAACGGTCTGCGGAATACCTAATTTCGCGAAGCGCTTATTACAGGTCCCTGTGCTCTCATCCATCGCAAGCAGACCCTTGTTATCGGCGAAAAGCAGCTTTACGGTGTCTTTCAGCAATTGCGAATTCATTTGGGCCTGCTCGCTTCCTGTCCCACTCCCGGATAGCTACGTCCGTCAGCTCGATGGCATTTCAGGGTGTAAAGCTATTGAGCCGGATTTGCCAGCAACTGCTTGAGCGCGTTGATTGCTTTCTGCGCTTCAGCAAGCTGAGCCTCCGCCTGATCCCGCGTCGCCTTTGACATAGGTCCCTGCGCTCCCGCTTGCTTCCCGGCCAAAGTACCCGACTGCCCAGGTGCTGTTACAAACAACGAGGCTAGCGCTTCGTCGAGTGTCGGTTCCATCACGACCTTATCTCCCGTCGCAACAATCACCCGCTTCAGTTGAGGAAAGTTGGTCCCTTCAGCCTTCAGATACAGTGGAACGACGTAGAGGAATGAGTTCTCAATCGGGATGACGATGAGCTTGCCCCGAATGACTCCCGATCCCTTTTGGTCCCAGAGAGTAAGTTGCTGCGAAATGGTTGTGCTCTGGTCAATCATTGCGCTGATCTGGTTCGGTCCAAAGATCAGTTTGTCTTTCGGAAGCTCGTAGAACAGCATTTTCCCGTAGTCGGGGAAATCGCACCTGGCGGCCAGCCAGGCGATCATGTTGTCCCTCTTTTGCGGTGTGAAAGGAGTCATGATTAGGTACTCAAGCTGTCCGCTTCCCGGAAGTTTCATCAGCATGTAGTAAGGATCCATGGGGTTGACCGCCCCATCGTACTTCTCCTGCGGAGGAACCCAGAGATCTTCGCGGTTGTAAAACACCTGCGGGTCGGTCATATGGAATGTTTCGTACTGTGTCGATTGGATTCCGAATAGGTCTTCGGGATAGCGCAGATGAGCCCTCAGGTCCGCAGGGAGCTCGGTCAGGTCCTTGAAGACGCCGGGGAATGCCCGCTCATACATATCAAGAACAGGGTCCTTGGAATCCATTGCATAAAGGGCCACGGTTCCGTCGTACATATCTACAACAGCCTTTACGGAGTTGCGAATGTAGTTCATCCCTTGTGCCGAACCATTTGTCTGCACATTGGAATATGGGTAGCGATCGGAAACTGTATATGCGTCCTGAATCCAATACAGCTTCCCCTGGCTCAAAACGGCATACGGATCATGGTCCAGAAGCAGGAAAGGGGCAACCTGGGAGACGCGCTCTTGAACGCTCCTCCATATCTGAATTCGGCTTTGCGGCATCAGGTAGGAGGTCAGCAGAATATTGATGTCCTTTTGAGTCCACGCAAACAGGAGCCTCTTCCAAATGCTGTTGAGAAGGATACCTCCCTTTCCCTGATAGCTCGCATAGACGTTTTCATTGCCCTTCGGATAATCGAACTCCTTTATCCCGGTTGAGACGATCTTGTACCCCGGTGCGACTTCCCCGAAGTAGATGGCGGGCTGCGTTATATTCAAGCCGTATTGCGATTCTGCTGGGACATTGTCAACGAGGTATTGCGGGAGGCCACCACCCGTCGTATTCGAGACAGAGTTCATCACCAGCCCTTCACCATGAGTGAATTGAAGAGTTTCGTTGACCCAGGTCTGAGCCTCTGAAGGAAGTTGCGATGCCAGTTCCCTGGACGCAAGCATCACCTGATGGTAGCCGTCCGCCAAACGGTACCGATCGACATCCACGTTATAGAACTGGTAGTAAAGGCGAATCGCCTGTGTCTGTTGATAGGTCTGAAGCAGGGGGCGTGAATCCCAGAGACGGATGTTCTGGATCGTATCCTGATTTCTCTCGATCACATCAGGGGTCAGATCGGAGAGAGCTGGATAAGCGGTCTCCTGAATGCCGTCGAGCTTATAAGCCTTGCGAGTGAATTCGATGTAATGATTCAGAAAGGGTGTTTCGAGGCTAAGTTCGTTGGGCTTCACCATAAAGGTCTCAAAGAGGCTGGGAAGCGCCATCACTGCAACTAAATAAAGAGCGGCGTAAACTACAACGCCTGTGACAACGAGCTTGGTACGTGCTCGGAAGAACCCAATGGCCAGTAGTACGCACGCGAGCGTTGAGGCGCCGGTCATCACCCAGTATGCGGCTCTCGTGACGTGCGCTGCGGCATAGCCCGCTCCGTGAACTACGCCGAGAGTCGAATAGACAAGGTCGTAGTGGTCCAGAATGAAGCCCCAGCCGAAGTTGGCCAACAGGATGAATAGAAGCACCATAAAGTGACGCCGGACTACGCTGGGTACTGTGATCTTCCCACTGGACTTCGCCTGGCGGACTCCGAATACCGAACAGAGGGTGAGAATCGCAAGCGCAGACACGGTGAGTAAAGTGACGCTTCCCTGTATCAATTCATAGAATGGAAGGCGGAACACATAGAAGCCGAGATCAATGCTAAAAAGTGGGTCCGCGATTCCAAACGAGCCGCCATATCTGAAACGGAGAAAGGTATCCCATTGAGCTGAGACGCCCATTGCAAAGATCAGCGAGAGAACCACAATTGCGAAATCGATAGCAAAGACCAGCAGCTTGGGGCTGATGTCGACTTCAATCGTCCTACTTGCGTCAGCGGGATGCGAAAAGGTCCGGTTGAAAATACTTTCCACTCCCACCAGGTCAATGCTCCTAGCGGCAAACCGAAGATTGATCCATAAATACAAGACCGAAACGATGAACGTGACGCCGAAGATTCCCCACTTGACCGAGAGAAGGGTCCAGAATATCCCTTCGTAGTCGAGTTGCCGCATCCAAAGCCACTTTTGAATTAGGCCCAGAACAACCGAGAGAATGAGGCCAATCCCAACCACTGCAATGAGGCCCCACTTCACTAGAGCCCCTAAAGATGGCGGAAGAATCCGGTGTCCGACGCTGGCTGGCTCATTCCCCAGTGGCGTAACTCTCTCAACGGCTGTTGCGTTCATCGTCACTTCCTCAGTTGCCGAGATGCGGTCGGTTATCGCAGGGGCGTCATGAGTACTATCCACGGCGACGCTGCCGGAAGTCCGGTCAATTGTGAGCAGAACGCACGCGGCACATTATTTAGAAAGGCGTTGATAGCTTCACTGCTGTACCAGGAACCGGAAACTCTGAAACAAGATGTGCACGATTGCTCAGCGTCTTCAGGCGCAACGTGGAAAACTGCAGATGCGGAAGAGCGGAGTTCAGGGACTCAGGACTATTCAATGACATCTTCTGAAGAATCCCTTGAAGTCGCGAAGCGAATCCACGCCCCTCTGAAGGCTTAGAGTATTTTCAATTATCACCCGACGATCATGGGAGTCATACGGAATGGCCGCTTCAAATGCATCTTTGAATTCGCAATCAAACTGTCTCACCTATCCTGAAGCTCGGCACAGGTTTTTCGGGGTCAGTTCAGCTTCCTCTCTTCAGCTGGCGCCTCGCTCACAGCGCCAGATCAGGATTGCGGTAATCGGGAACCACCTACCGAGACAGTGTGGAATTGCAACCTTCACGACAGATTTATGTAATGCGGTTGCTGCCGAATACGGAGCTGCCCAACTATTGGTTGTGGCAATCAACGACGGGCAATCATCCTACCTGTACCCCGAGCGGGTGCGGTTTGAGATCAGCGAAGGCGATGTCGCGTCCTACAGGGAAGCCGCCGAATTCTTGAATGCAGAAAATGTCGATCTGGTGTGTTTGCAGCATGAATACGGGATTTTCGGGGGCAAATCCGGGAACTACATTATCGAGCTGCTGAAGCACCTTAACATGCCGGTCATCACAACTCTGCATACTGTGCTTCGCGAACCAAACCTGGACCAACGGGTTGTAATGCACAAGATTGCTGCACGATCCGAGCGGCTCATTGTCATGAGCCAACACTCCTCGCGTATTCTGCAAGAGGTCTTCAGGGTCCCCGCCGAGAAGATCGACCTGATTCCTCATGGCATCCCCGACCTGCCTTTTGAGCAGCCGGACCTCTATAAGAGCCGCTTCTCTTGCCAGGGCAAGAGTGTCCTTCTCACGTTTGGACTGCTTTCTCCCAACAAAGGATTCGAAAGCGTGATCCAAGCGATGCCTAGCATCCTCGCCCGTCACAGCAATGCCGTTTACATGATTGCAGGCGCCACTCACCCGCATGTCCGAGCAGTTGAAGGGGATCGCTACAGGCTCGAGTTACAGGCCTTGGCTAAGAAGCTGGGAGTGGAACGGCAGGTTCTGTTCGTCAATCGGTTTGTCGCTCCCGAAGAGATGGCTGCGCTGGTCGGCTCGGCCGACATTTACGTTACGCCCTACTGTCATGAAGCGCAGGCGGTATCGGGAACCCTGGCATACGCCCTAGGAGCCGGCAAGGCCATAATCTCGACTCCATATTGGCACGCCGCAGAAGTGCTCGACCATGGACGCGGACTTCTGGTGCCGTTTGAAAGCCCGGCGGCCATCGCAAAAGCGACGATCAAGCTGCTGGATGATGACAAGGCCCGCCAGGCAATGCGTGAGCGTGCCTACCTTTATGCTCGGCCTATGGTCTGGAAGCGGGTTGCACAGTCCTATATGGCCACCATTCTGCGAGCGCGTGTCCGTCCTGCGGAGCCGGTTCAAATCGGGTTTGCCATCCAGACGAATACCAGGGAAGCTGACCAGCGCGCTGTGAGTGCCTGAGCGATCAAGGACGTTTTTCTTCGCTGTTGCCGGAATTGTGAGCAATTCGGACCAGACACCCCCCTCCCGACTTGAGGACACTGGTGCTGCAAGCGCCGCGGGATGCTCGGATTAAGAGCGTTCGAATTGCATGAGTCCTCATTTGTACTTGCTGGGCCCGCAGTGAAAGGCACACTCTTCCACTCCCAGACTCGAGTGCGCCGGCAGATCGGTGGGCATTCACTGTCGGCCGGTGAGACGGCCAGAAATCATTCAACAACCACCCCTAACCACGCCCACCGGTGAGAATTCTGCTTGAGTCAGGCTTGAATATGGTTACGCCCATCACAGTTGTCCTCGCAGTCGGCCTTGATTCATGGCGATTGACGTCGCAAGATTCGGACTTGAGATCCGCTGGATATGTCGTTATATCAGCAAGTTCGATCCGAGATGCGATGGAGCAATTCAAGGTCGGCGATTTCGATCTAGTGCTGCTGGGCAGCTCAATTCCTGCCGAACATAAAGAACGACTCACCGGCCTCGTTCGCACTTCTGGCTCACGCACGCCCGTGGTTTGCATCCCGAACCCTTCCGGCGACCGCAATTCGTTAGCGGATGGGACCCGCCAGGACGATGCAAGCGCGCTCCGGAAGGATATGGAAGATATCTTGGCGAAGGCGGCAAGAGCGCGGGCAGTGCCGGCGGTTCTGGGCCGCGAAGCGGCTGCTGGGGCAGCATATCGCTGAATTAGCGGGGCAAGCGGTGAATCCGCTTGGTGTTCACATTTTCATGCCGCCTTCACAAAGCGGCGGGCTTCCTTGCTCTACTCAACGGCATGTGCGCAGTCAAGAAAGAGGCGATACTCATGACTCACAGCGGGATTCACTCAATTGACGGGGAGCCGAGATTCGATCTTGCTCATTTTCTCGCATGCGCTGGAGTAGGCAGAAGAATTGTCCACTACGATCCAAAAGGCGCCTTGTTCTCCCAGGGGGACTCGGCCGATTGCGTTTTCTATCTCCAAAGCGGGCGGTTGAGAGTCACTGTCGTCTCTGCGAATGGGAAGGAAGCTACGATAACGCTGCTTTCCGCCGGCGACTTTATCGGAGAGGATTCGCTCGCCGGAATTGCTGAGCACCGTTCGGTAACAGTCACGGCAATTACGTCGTCAAATGCAATGAGATTCACTCGGACCGAAATGGTCCGGGTGATGCACGATGAGCAGGCATTCTCCGATCTTTTCCTGTCCCATCTACTCGCTCGCAGCATCCGAACTCAGGCGGATCTTGTCGATCAGCTTTTCAACTCCAGCGAAAAGCGACTGGCCAGGCTCCTACTCCTAATGGCCGATTATGGGGAAGCTGGAAAACCGACAAAGTTCATTCCTCCCATTACACAGGAGACTTTGGCAGAGATGGTCGGCACCACCCGCTCACGCGTCAGCTTCTTCATGAACCGCTTTCGCAGGCTGGGATTCATTGACTACAACGGTCGAATCCAGGTACACAAATCGCTTCTCAAGGCAGTGCTCCTCGATCGCCTGCCGGAGCATGATTCTCAAGCGCCTCGCCTTGGGCTCGAATCGGCCGCCTGTCCTGACCACTCCGTAGTGGAGCTTTGTGCATAGGCGAGACCAAGCGATGCCGTCCTGCATGTCCGCAGAATTGCAATAAATGCTGGCGCCTATCGAGGGACTTGCGATTTCGCGACGGTATCAGCGTCAATTCAGGAATGCGCGTGAGGCGACACACGAATCATTCCCGGCTGTTCATTCGTTGCAAGAGCCAGAAGAATGAGGGCGGCACCCACATATGCGAGTGGATCGCGAGCCTGGCCAATGGCGCATGTCATTTCGTTTGTCCCCACGCCATCTCCTCCCTCTGCAACCAATCGGAAGCAATACCTCAGTACAAAACACCCGACAGCGGAGAGGAACAGATCCCACGCGATTGCTCTATATGTACAAATGCGGCTGACAAATGAAGTATTCATCGCCTGACCTTACTCCGACCCAACTCGAATGAATGTACATTCTTGCTCGCAGAAACAACTCCCGGCCACTAGGCCCCGATTGGAATAGGCAACGGCGGTATAGAAGAAGCGTTGCCGTCAGGGGGATATCGCCCCTGGATCGGCATCGCGCGCTTGATATCTTGCCCGTTCCTTTGGATCCAGGAAGACTCCGCCCCTTCGCAAGATTGCCGCTTTGAAAAGGGCAGACTCTCAATTGCCTTCAAAAGAACAGCAACGCCGTTGCCCTTCGGAAAAAATGCATCGGCCGTCACGCCATCGGGTACCTGCTGTCCGCAGAATGCACCACTCATGGCTATCACACGAACGATTGGGAATTGGAGGCGGACTAGGGGTAGCAATTCAAAGCCAGACATGCCCGGCATGTTGAGGTCGGAAAGCAGAATCTCTGGAATCTCCTGGTTAATCTCGACCAGGGCAGCTAAGCCATCCGCCGCACACCGCACCCGATGTCCGAGCACCTTGAGGATCTCCGCGAGGGAGGCTCGAACGGATTCCTCATCCTCGACGATCAAGATGGAAGCTTTGAGGCCTGGCATTTGTCGCTCCGATAAGCACACTTGATGTTGGGCGCCTGTATCTCAGTGTTCGTTTTTTAATACTGGTCTCTTATGACCGCCATTGCCAGCCTTGTCGGGGTTGGACCGGCGTTTCGGGGCATCGAGGACGCCAGGCTTCACTGCGTTATCGTCAGGCATTCGATCATGGAGAACCACTTTTAGCAAAGACTTGTGCACTTGAATACGGCCGTTGTATTCGACAAATCCAAGCCTACGGAATCGATTCATGAAGAAGCTGACGCGAGAACGCGTAGTCCCAATCATTTCTGCAAGCGTCTCTTGAGAGATCGGAGGAATCTGCGTTTCCGGTTCACCCGGCTCGCCATACTCGGCCATCAGGAGGAGAATTCTGGCCAATCGTTTCTCACTCGAGTTGAACAGTTGATCGACGAGATCGGCCTGGCTTCGCATACTTCGCGCCAGCAGAAACTTTACGAAGAGGTCAGAGAACTGATGTTCGCTGTGCATGACGCGGATCATCTCTTCTCGGCTTATTTTGAGTGCCGAGCAGGCGGTGATAGCGGTGGCCGTGGATAGACGCAATCCCGGCACTGCAGATAACGCTTCCTCTCCCATAAATTCGTGCGGTACAAGCAGAGTGACCGTGGCTTCCTTGCCCGCCGTCGATACAACGGTGATCTTTGCGCGCCCTTTTTGCAGATAGAAGACCGAGTCGGCCGGATCGCCCTGTGAAAAGAAAGCCTGTTTGGGTTTCAGTTCAACGATCCTTCGGCCCAGTCCGGCGCTAGCGAGGAATGCTGCGGGATCGAATACGGTTGGAGCGGCGAAGGTCATCCTCAGGCGACCTTTCAGCACTACAACATCGAACGCGGATGTCGTAAGCTTCGGACACGGGAATCGGCTACACTCCTGTCGATACAATTTTCCTATGAACGGCTTATCCCGTCTGTATCGTTTTATACACCATGTGTCGCCTACCGAACGCAACTCCCCAGACAGATACGCTTGGTTCAGGCGCTCAACTGCAACCATCCGCTGAGTCTTTGTAACCCACGAAATCATTCGCACATTTCCAAGCGTACCGAGTTTTTGCATCATGGGTCGGATCTTGAGCAGCACTGCCGACGATGACTGCAAGTGCGATCTCGCGGGCGAATGAGAATCAGATTCCGTGCTGGAGTGAACAGCCTTAGTGATCCTGATTCCGCCAAGATCTCACTGGAGTGCAATTTCACAATTGGAGGAAGCTCGTGGCGTCGCCAACCAGATCGGTCAACCAGAAGCACGACCACGACCCCAAGAAGTTGCTTTCCGCGGTCGACAAGGGCAGGAAGATCGTGGCATTTCCCCGGAAAGAGAGTACCGCCCAGAAGGCGAAGCTATCACAACTCGAGAAGCTGATTAAGAGTCTGAGTCTTCTTATCTCCGAAATGCTTGCGTTGGAAGCTTCCGGCCTGATTGATGCGTCAGAACTTCATCCTGACCACCGCGCAAGCGCCAGGAATCTTATGGATTACCTCGCGCTTCGCCGCCACGATATACGCCATTTGCAATCTGAACTTGCGGCACTGGGACTGTCATCACTGGGCAGAACCGAGCCACACGTACTGAGCTCTTTGCACGCTGTATTGAGTATTCTTCTCAAGCTTGCCGGGGCCGTTCCGATCTCCCCTGCCCCAAAGGCGTTGCCCAAGCTTGGACTGGAAAATCATCTCCTTGACAGGAACACCGAAGCTCTGTTCGGTGAAGCCCCAACAGACCGTCACGTTCGAATCATGGTTACCATGCCACCGGAAGCCGCGACAAAGTACGAACTGGTTCGCGACCTTCTCGCCCAGGGCATGGACTGCATCCGGATCAACTGCGCCCATGACAGTCCCGAAGCCTGGTCAGGAATGATCCGGAACCTTCGCCGGGCCGAAAAGGAGACGAAAAAACGCTGCAAGGTTGCGATGGACTTGGCCGGACCCAAACTGCGGACAGGGTCAATCGAGCCGGGACCCGCGGTCTTGAAGTATCGCCCGCAGCGAGACGCTTGCGGCCGTGTCGTTGCACCGGCGCGGATCTGGCTGACATCGGATTCCCATCCGGAAGCTCCACCTTCACAGGCGGATGCCGTCGTGCCGGTGCCCCAACCCTGGCTGGCGTGCCTGAGATTGCGGGATCGATTGCATTTCAGCGACGCGCGGGGGGCGTCTCGTTCAATGACCATCTCGGGAGTTGAGGGAAAGAGTCGCTGGGCCAATGCCGTGCACACGGCCTATGTCTTCCAGGGAATGGAGATCGAAGTCAGAAAGCCCGCGTCAAAGGGCAAATCGGCGCATATTCGGCAAGCTCGCGTTGGGGCCATTCCAGCAAAACAGCAGACTCTGCGATTGAAGCTGGGGGACACGCTCGTTCTAACAAGATCGCTCGATCCTGGCCGGCCCCCACAACGAGACGGCAAAGATAAACTCTCTGCCCCAGCTCAGATCGGCGTGTCACTACCGGAGTTCTTCGACGGAGTGAAAGCGGGTGAGCCGATCTGGCTTGACGATGGCATGATTGGCGGCGTAATCCGGAAGGTCGCTCCCGACAAAGTCAGCGTCGAGATCACGCAAGCGCGGCCTCAAGGTGAAAAGCTTGGCGCCGAGAAGGGGATCAACGTGCCCGAGAGCCACTTGCAGTTATCCTCTCTTACCGACGGGGACTTGAAAGCTCTCCCATTTGTGGTTAAAAACGCGGACATTGTCAGCTACTCTTTCGTCCGGACAGATGCCGACGTACTTGAGTTGGAATCTCATCTGGCTAAGCTCGGCGGCGAAAGACTCGGGATCATTTTGAAGATCGAAACTCGCGAGGGATTTGATCATCTGCCGCGGTTGCTTCTCGCTGTGATGCGGAGCCGAGCCGTCGGGGTGATGATTGCACGAGGTGATTTGGCGATCGAGTGCGGCTATGAGAGGCTCGCCGAAGTGCAGGAAGAGATCCTCTGGGTTTGCGAAGCGGCGCATATGCCGGTTGTCTGGGCGACACAGGTTCTCGAATCGCTTGCGAAGAACGGCATTCCATCCCGCGCGGAGATCACGGATGCAGCGATGGGTGAGCGCGCAGAGTGCGTCATGCTCAACAAGGGCCCGTATATAGTTTCAGCTGTACGCAACCTGGGCGACATCTTGCGGCGCATGCAGCCTTTCCACGAAAAGAAGAATTCGTTGTTGCGAAAGCTGCATCTGGCCGTCTCTTTTCAACCTTGCCCATGATCGTTTGATTGAGACTGTGCTACGAACGGTAAAGCAAGCGGGGGACGAGCGCGAAATGCAAGCGGGAGACCCCGTATGGGTATCGAGGCTCCAGAGGTCGAGCCGGGACGGCACCGGTTAAGCGGAGTACAGACGACCTACCGGCCGCGGTTAACGGACGCTGAGCGAGGTGGAATTTGGCATCCGGCTCTGGTTCTCGATCAACGCCCAAAGAACCTCTGGCGAATGGCCTCACCCGAACAAGAGGGATGAAACTTGCAGTAGACCTACTTCCTTGGTTGGTTTGCAACGGCATGCTCCAATGCGCATAGCGGAGACAGCGGTCCATTGTGACCATACATACGGATGACGCGATTCTAGGATGATGCCTGCCTTTGAACAGCGTTCGTTGATTTCAGCAGCAATCCTCTCGTATGGAAGCGAATTCATAACCTGGCCGCAAGCTAGAAGCCGCTCATTGCGCAGAACACAGAGCGATTTCCGGATTCCGCTCAGACAAGAGACTGATTGTCCCAACCGATCAAGAAAGGTGTTCAGAGTGAAGAAACCAGACCGGATACAACTTGCAAGACAGATCATCGAACGAGTCAAGAAAGAGATGCAGGAGCCGCGTTTAACGGAGTCTGTCCGTAACAGCATGCGCGGCAAGATCGCGCATTATTCGAGCGAACCGGCGATCAAACTCGAGAAAGTGTGAAGGCGACACATATCGACCTGCTCAATGGTGTGCCATAGAGGCTGCAGTGGGAGCGGGAACGTGACAGAATCAGAGCGAGCCTTTCATAAAACTGCAATTTGCTTGCCGGTCAAACTTGCTCAACAGATCGCCCAGCCTCCGGTCACAATAGGGTATGAACAAGTTCTGGATTGGTTTAATTCTCCTATTCTGCTTTGCAGTGCCCTATGCGGCGCAGGGCCAGGTTGTAGTGGTCGTGCATCACCATCACCATCATCGGCACCATCATCACCACCACCCCAATCTTAACCAGTAATCCGTCCAGGATGAGAAGAGGCAGTTGCCCTGCACCGTGGCAACATGCACTGGCTTTCCAAAACGTCTGTCACCTAGACCAAATACTTCCGCCTATCAGCGTAGCGGATGGCGGAGTTGAGAAGACCGCCGGCAAGTTTGAAAGAGCATTCGAAGAAGAGACACATCATGATCACATCCAAGGACGAGAGAGGTTAAAGCCCAATGGAGCAATCAGTATTCGAACATGTGGGACAACAGATTGACGATACAACGCACAAGGCGACGCGTGCGGCTTCAGCTGTTGCCGACGCGCTGGAAGACAGTGTCTTAGCTGCCAGGCGCGCGGCCAGAGACGGCGCAGACGCCGCTACAGAACTTCTTTACAACGCAAAGAGGCGCTTGCAGCGGCACCCGCTTGAAACCGTCGCAGTAACATTTGCGGCCGGCATTGCGGCTGGAGCAGCGATCGGCTGGATGATGAAGCGAAAGCAGAGCCAGCCATAGGGCGAATCTCCTGGGAGATGGTTCAACGCTGGACCTCTTCCCGGCATTTCTTGCTTTCTCCCAGAACTCGCTCCTCCATGCACTCAATGCAAGCCGCCGATTGTGTGCAAATGTGACCCGTATGCAGACCGTCCCGCTGTTTACAATCCAGCCGTGACGACTCCAGTCGTAGAAATCGAGAAGCTCTCCCGCCGCTTCGGTACGTTCACGGCTGTCGACTCTTTGACGCTGGTGGCTAATGCCGGGGAGGTATTTGGATTGCTTGGCTCAAACGGAGCTGGCAAGAGCACCACGATCAAGATGCTCACCACTCTGTTGCCGCCATCTTCGGGTGAGGCACGTGTAGGTGGATTCTCGATCACAACCCAGCCAGTCGAGGTTCGCCGCGCCATCGGCTATGTACCGCAGGCGGTTTCTGTGGACGGGTCGCTCACCGGTTACGAGAACCTGCTCATTTTTGCCAAGCTCTATGACATTCCCCGCAGCGAGCAACAAGCACGAATCCGCGAGCAATTAACATTCGTGGATCTGACAGCGGACGCCGGCCGCTTGGTAGGCCAGTATTCCGGAGGCATGGTCCGCAGGCTGGAGATTGCCCAGGCCACGCTGCATCGGCCGCGCGTGCTCTTCCTCGACGAGCCTACCGTTGGGCTTGACCCGATTGCCCGCGACGCAGTCTGGAAACACCTGATCGATCTGCGCGACCAATACGGCACCACCCTGTTCCTGACCACACATTACCTGGAGGACGCCGAGAACCATTGCGATCGCATCGCGATCATGCACATGGGCAAGCTAGCCGCACTGGGCACCTTGAAGGAACTTGAGACGTCACTTGGCACTGGCAGCCATACGTTGGATGAGGTCTTCGTACATTACGCAGGTGCCACTCTCGATTCCGGCGGAAACTTCCGCGCTGTATCGGCCGAACGAACTACAGAACAGCGGCTTGGTTAGCCATGACACCATGACCGGCACATTCATCCATCCGCTGATTAGCTTCGTCGATAAAACTTTCGTCATTGCCGAATTTGAACTCCGCAAGTTGCGCCACGACTTCACAGAGCTCATTACCCGTGCACTCCAACCCGCGCTGTGGCTACTCATCTTCGGCCAGGTATTTGCGCGCAGCGGCATGATGCATACCGGCAATATCCCTTATCTGGACTTCATCGCTCCCGGCATTCTTGCGCAAAGTGTTCTCTTCGTCGCTATTTTTTACGGAATCAACGTGATCTGGGAACGGGACCTGGGAATCGTCCAGAAGTTCCTTGTCAGCCCGACACCTCGCACTGCATTGGTGCTTGGAAAGGGCCTTTCCGCAGGAATTCGGACCCTGTCCCAGGCAATCGTGGTCTATGGGCTATCACTATTCCTTGGAGTCAGGCTCAATTGGAGCCCGCTCGCGCTGCTGAACGTCTTTGTAGTCGTGGTGCTTGCCGCCACACTGTTCTCAACGTTCTCTCTCATCATTGCCTGCATTGTGAAGACCCGCGAGCGCTTCATGGGTGTTGGCCAGGTTCTGACGATGCCGCTGTTCTTCGCAAGCAATGCTATCTATCCCACGGACATTATGCCTGCCTGGCTCAAGGTGATCTCGCACCTCAATCCCCTCACCTACGTCGTCGATGCACTGCGCACTTCCATGCTTTCCGGCAGTCCGAGCACTTTCGGCCTGGGGATGGATTATGCGGTGATCTTCTTAACAACGATCGTTCTGGTCTTCATCGGCGCTCGCTTGTATCCGCAGTTGGGCGTCTAGAGCACGGTATGGGAAGGGATCGAACGGGATGGCGACACCTGATCCGAATCGCACGGTTGGGCACTCCTCAGCAACGTTGAACCCCGGCGCTCTCAGCGCTACATCGACTCCTCCCGCTCCCGATGAGTCTCAGATCCCCGCGAAGGCGAAGGAACATAACATTCGCGTCTCTCCAGCTGTCCTCGATGCGGCGGCAAAAGACGGAGATGACTTGCTTCGCTCTTTGCAGACGGCATCCACAGGTCTTACACAAAGCGAGGCCGAGTCGCGAGCGCACACGGTGGGACCGAATGAGGTTGCACAGGAACGGCAGCGCGGCTGGTTCATCAGTCTCCTGATCATCATTCGAAACCCGCTGGTAATCCTTCTGGCGATTCTCTCGTCGATCTCCTTTGCCACTGGCGATCCACGCGCTGGAAGCGTCATGGCGGGCATGATCGTGCTGAGCGTCACGCTCCGATTCCTGCAGGAAGCTCGTGCGGGCGCCGCTGCGGCGAAGCTCAAGGCGATGATCCACGTAACCGCCACTGTAGTGCGGGATGGCAAGCCGCAAGAGATCCCCCTTCGCGACCTCGTTCCCGGAGACATCATCAATTTATCGGCTGGAGACATGATCCCAGGCGATGTCCGAATTCTGTCCGCGAAAGATCTCTTTGTCAGCCAGGGCACGCTGACCGGCGAGTCGCTCCCTGTCGAGAAGTTCCACGATCCTGACCCCAACCCTGCAAATTCTCCGGTCGAGCTCAAGAACACATGTTTCATGGGCACCAGCGTTCAAAGTGGAACAGCAACCGCGGTCGTCGTCGTTACGGGAGTCCGTACCTATCTCGGCACAATGGCGAGCTCTATCACGCAGGAAGAAACGCCAACGAGCTTTGACCAGGGCCTGAGCCGCTTCACATGGCTCATGATTCAGCTCATGGCGGTCATGGTGCCCCTGGTTTTCTTCATCAACGGGTTTACCAAGCACGATTGGAAAGGAGCATTTTTCTTCGCAATGGCTGTGGCCGTAGGCCTGACCCCGGAGATGCTGCCCATGATTGTCTCCGTTTGCCTTGCCAAGGGCGCACTCGCCATGAGCCGGAAGAAAGTCATCGTAAAGCGTCTCAACGCCATTCAGAACTTCGGCGGAATGGATGTGCTTTGCACAGATAAGACCGGGACACTCACCGAAGATCGGGTCGTCCTGCAACGGCACTGCAATGTCGCCGGACGGGAAACAGATGAAGTGCTCCGCGATGGCTACCTGATCAGCCATTTTCAGACAGGCCTGAAGAACCTCCTTGATACCGCGATATTGAATAGTTCCGATTTCCACGAGCAAGCCCTGATTGAGAAGTACAAAAAGCTCGACGAAATCCCCTTCGACTTCACGCGGCGCATGATGTCCGTACTTGTCGAGAGTCCTGAGGGTAAGGCCATTCTCCTGACCAAGGGCGCTCCGGAAGAGATCTTCCATCAATGCTCTCAATTTGAGCTTGACGGGAAATTGTCGCCCATGGACCCCACCCTGATGAAGGGGTTGAAGGATCAGTACGCGAGCCTGAGCAATGATGGATTCCGGGTTTTGGCTGTTGCAGTAAAGGAGTTGGCCGGAAAGACTTCCTGCGCAAAGGAAGATGAACACAATCTTGTGCTGAAGGGATATGTTGCCTTCCTCGACCCGCCAAAGCCAACAGCTGCAACCGCGATCGAAGCGCTGCATAAACATGGTGTTACAGTAAAGATCCTCACCGGCGACAACGACCTGATTAGCCGCAAGGTATGCCGCGACGTCGGGCTTCTTGCCGACCCAATGCTATTGGGTGATGAAGTCGAAAAGATGTCGGATGCAGAATTGGCCGAGGCGGCAGAGAAGACAACACTCTTCGCCCGCCTCTCTCCCGCGCACAAGCAGCGAATCGTTCGTGTCCTGCGCGGCAAAGGTCACGTTGTGGGATTCCTGGGCGACGGGATCAACGATTCTCCCGCGCTGCGTGCCGCGGACATTGGCATCTCAGTGGATACGGCGGCCGACATCGCCAAAGAATCCGCAGATCTGATTCTGTTGCAGAAGGACCTGATGGTGCTCCAGGGGGGTGTCATTGAGGGCCGGAAGGTCTTCGCCAACATCCTCAAGTACATCCGGATGGGAGCCAGTTCCAACTTCGGGAACATGTTCAGCGTGCTGGGGGCAAGCGCCTTTCTGCCATTCCTTCCCATGGCCCCAATTCAGATATTGACCAACAACATGCTCTACGACTTCTCTCAGGTCCCAATCCCCAACGATGCGGTGGACGACGAGCAGGTCGCGCATCCGCGGCCTTGGAAAATCGGAGAAATCAGGCGGTTCATCCTCTGCATCGGGCCCATCAGCTCGATCTTCGACTACACGACCTTCTTCGTCATGCTTTATCTGTTCAAGTGCTGGGATCCATCCCGCGCCCCGCTCTTTCAGACCGGCTGGTTCGTTGAGTCCATCATGACGCAGACGCTCATTATTCATATCATTCGCACGAATAAGATCCCCTTCTTCCAGAGCCGCGCAAGCTGGCCGTTGCTGATCACGACATTCACGATCATGGCCTTCGGAGCGTGGCTGCCTTATTCCCCGCTGGCCTCTTCGCTCGGCCTCACCCATCTGCCCGCGATGTATTGGCCTATCCTCCTGCTGACGCTCCTTGCCTACACGAGCCTTACGCAGGGCGTCAAAGTCTGGCTGTTGAGGATGAAATGGATCTAGGACATAGCAAGTCAGTCACGCCTTTAGGCAGTTCCATGGAATCCCATGGGCCGCGGATCAACAAGAACGCGTTTCGGCGTTTTCAGAAGTTCCTCGCCGTCAAGCGCTTCGAGATGCCAGTGCGGAGCAGAAGGCTGCATCGCGCCGGCGGCATTGGGCTTCTCAGGGCTGCAGTGTTAGGAGCAAACGACGGCATAGTATCGACATCCAGTCTGTTGATCGGCGTTGCGGCGGCGCATGGAACTCACCGCAGCATCCTGGTCGCAGGGATCGCCGGCCTGGTGTCTGGAGGGATGTCCATGGCCGCAAGCGAGTACGTTTCCGTGCACTCGCAGGCCGACACCGAAGAGGCAGAACTGGCCCTCGAGCGTACAAAACTCAAGCAGGACAACAAGAGCGAACGCCAGGCACTAACGGCAATTTATGTGGCCCGCGGACTTGAACCGCTACTCGCGAATCAAGTCGCGCAGCAGTTGATTGCCTATGATGAATTGGGCGCATATGCCCGTGACGAACTCGGCATCTCCGAAAAATTCCGCGCGCGCCCTTTGCAGGCTTCCCTTTCGGCTGCATGCAGCTTTGCAGTTGGAGCCATGATGCCACTCATAGTCAGTGCGATCGCACCAGAGGCGCGATTAATTCCTATCGTCTCTCTATCATCGCTGGCAGTTCTCGCTCTAATGGGCGGACTGGCCGCGCGCGCGGGTGGTGCAAGAGTGATGATGGGCGCAATTCGCGTGACGTTCTGGGGCGGTTTGGCGATGGCGATGACGGCCGGCATTGGGTGGTTAGTTGGGGCAATTGCGTGAGGAGAGCCAATCGAACGCTACTGCCCGAAATACAGCGGGAGTTCGCTTCCAACTTAAGCAGACAGTTCGTAGTCGTCTCCAGTCACTTCTAGCTCGCTCAGACGCTGATAGTGCGAATATCGATGGCAAGTCTTCAATGCGGGGCGAAAACTCCGGGGCCGATGCCGCGCGGCAGAAGCGCAGCCCCAGTACCTATTGCGACGTTCCGTAGGGCTGTTTCTGAAATCTATGGTGGCGTTGGGTTTAAGAGGTTACGCACTGCGGCGGCGTCCGCCACCTGCTCCCTGAAAATCCTGTGCGATACGAGTTTGTGGCGGACGGGCAGCGATCGCTTGGTGCGTGTTGGAATCGCGCCATATACGCCCAAACCGCATCATATTTATGGCGCGATTCTGTATTATATGGCGCGATGCTCTTGCAATTGGCGCGATTCCATGCTTTAATTGGCGCAATACCTGCAACCGCGCGATTAAGGGGAGGCGGATCATGGCAAATCGCCGTGTAGACGACATAGCAGAAGATCTGGCAGCGGTCGTGGACTTCGTGCGGCAAAGTGCAAACGGCGCACGGAGCGGTGAAATTGCTGAGTCTCTGAGAGATATCCCTCAGAGAACCCTCCAGCGTTGGCTGAAAAGCCTTGTGGAGAGTGGGCGGCTCGCGCAAGTCGGCAAGGGGCCGGCGGCGCGATATCGCCTTCCGGTCATAGCGGAAGAGCAGAAAGAAACCGCTGCACGTCAAGCCGGGCCAGCAGAGGAAAAGCCGGAAGAGGTAGTGACGCCTCTCTCTGCCGAAAGCGCGCAGATACGCGCGTATCTGCGGCAGCCGTTCGGGGCCAGAAAAGCCGTTGGCTACAACCGCCAGTTTCTCGACGGCTACCGACCCAACACGAATTTCTACCTCTCGCCTAGAGAGCGGGCGCACCTGGCGGAAGTGGGCAAGACGAAGACCGGGGCCGAAGCGGCCGGAACCTATGCGAAGCAGATTCTCAACCGCCTGCTCATCGACCTGTCCTGGAATTCAAGCCGGCTCGAAGGCAATGCCTACTCGTTGCTTGATACCCGCCGCCTGATCGAATTCGGCGAAGAGGCGCAGGGCGGGAACAGGCTGGAAGCCCAGATGATTCTCAATCACAAGGACGCCATCGCGTTTCTTGTGAGCGCGGCGGATGAGATCGGCTTCAACCGGTATACGGTTCTGAACCTCCACGGAATTCTGGCGCAGAACCTCCTGCCGGATGAGGCGGCGGCCGGGCGCCTGCGGCGCATTGCGGTCGGCATTGAAAGCTCCGCCTTCCATCCTCTCGAAGTCCCGCAGTTGATCGAGGAATGCTTTAATCAGGTGCTGTCAACTGCGCAGGCAATCCATGACCCGTTCGAGCAATCGTTCTTCGCCATGGTGCATCTGCCGTACCTTCAACCCTTCGACGATGTTAACAAGCGGGTTTCGCGTCTGGCGGCGAACATTCCTTTCAT
>Ga0302144_10000183_pt1 | contig 25941 bp, 32 predicted proteins | sample I_Bog_E2_2_FD_192436 | JGI IMG/M metagenome (GOLD analysis project Ga0302144, IMG submission 192436) | Peat permafrost microbial communities from Stordalen Mire near Abisko, Sweden - I_Bog_E2_2 | ecosystem: Environmental > Terrestrial > Soil > Wetlands > Peat | place: Sweden: Abisko, Stordalen...
CTCGTTTTGGGCCGTTTGCGGCACGACTAAAGTCGTGCCCTTTCAAAACATAAACGACCATCTGTGTGGCGGATACCACTAGATGTGGCACCCGACTGGGCCGCAAACCATACCGGGAGAATGCTGGCATTTCATTCCTCAAACGAGTCACTTGCCTGCATGGGAAGAGACCACTCACGGATTTCGAGAAGCATAGTCTCCAAAGCAACGAGGGGCTGCTCAGGAAAATGGAGCACCTATGACCACCACAGAGAGCTCCGAACATCGCCGCACATGACAGGGATGCAAAGGCATCCGAGATCACGATGCGAGCGTCTGAGAACGAAGGGAACGGGATGTCTGGAAATCAGCCACAGGATAAGATTCACACGGTCACAGCCGGTAGTTTTGACCGGCTCGTGCTGCATGGCGAAGGGCCAATTGTCGTCGAGTTCATGTCCTACGGATGCGCGCATTGCGGTGCAATGGAACCGAGCCTGCAGCAAGTCGCAGAACTGGTGGAGTCAACAGAGAAAATCTACCGCGTCAACATTGCCGTGGAACAGGAGCTCGCAGAGCAATACGAGATACAGGGTACACCTACGCTCATCATGTTTCTCAACGGAGAAGTTGTCGGACGCGACGATGGTCCAAGCCCCGCTGTCGCGAATATTCTGGAATTAGTCAAAGAACCTTATGCAGGATGAAAAGAGATCGAAAAGTGGAGATTCAGGATCAGGCACTGCCAATCCTGCTATACAACGATGAATGCGGTGTCTGCCGCTTCATCGGGCATTGGGTGCAGCGATCAGCGAAGACCCCATCGGGCAAGCCGAGCCTGATAGTGCGACCGATCGGGGAAGACCCGGACGAGTTGCGATCGCTCAATCCGAAGCTGGTTATCTGGGATGCGTACGCGACGATTCATCTGCTCATGCCGGATGGTTCGATGAAACTGGGGGGAGAGGCCGTAGCCGGTGTATTTCGCAATATCCCCGCTACAAGTTGGCTCGCCGGACTGTTTCGCTTGAGCGTCTTCGGCTGGCGGCCATTCCAGGCGATGCTCAACGTGGCATATGCGATTCTGGCGGACATTCGACCCATTTTTGGTTGCGAGAGTTGTGGCGAACCGAGGCCGTGGATTCGTCCCCTGAGGTGGATCGTGAAGTGGCTCACATCGGTGTTCGGTAAGAGTAAGCCGAAGGTTACCTCTCGCCATTTCACGCCGTTGGCCACCAAGGCGCGTACAACTTCACATTTGCCCGTCTAGGGACAACTCGCAGCAATCCTCAGGGCCGGAGACGACAGCAGAATCACTTCTGGTCTAGCCCTCAAGCCTATGCCGCGGGCTAGGCGGAGAGTTCAGCATCGACCCTGGCTTCTTGCCCGCGGAAAAACCTTCCATCACCTCGGCAATGTACTTTGCTGTCCCAGCGAGCATGATATCTGTAAGCCCGGCAATGTGCGGAGTAACCAGCACTTGGGGCAGATGAAGGAGTGGGTTACCGGCATTCGCTGGCTCGACCGTCAGAACATCTAGACCGGCAGCGGAGATCTGCCCCTGCTCAACCGCGGCGACCAGGGCCGGTTCGTCAATCAGCATGCCTCGAGCGATGTTGATCACGATAGCGCGATGTTTCGTGGCCGCAAGAATCTCTGCATTGATCAGGTTCTCATTTTCCTTGCTCGCACGCACACAGATAACGATAAAATCCGCATCGGCAACTGCGGTCTTGAGCTGATCTGCAGCATAGGCACGGACATCGTTCGGCGCATGCTCAGGATGCTCATCGGTCGCCACAATCTTGACGCCGAAGGGGCGCAAGCGATCGACAATCTCGCGGCCGATGCCGCCCAGCCCGACGATGCATACCGTCTTCCCACTTAGGGCCAAATCGAGTTGGCGCTGCTTGACGGGATGGCCGTGCAAACCTGCAAGTGCCTCGCCAAGATGCCTTGCGGCACCGAGCAGGAGCAGGATCGCAAATTCAGCGACGGACGTGGCATTTCCAGTCGCTCCGGCCGGTGCATACGAGACCCATATACCCAGTTCGCTGGCGCACTCCACGTCAACCGCCTCATAGCCGTCGCTGGCAGTCTGGATCAGTGCGAGTTTGGGCTGCGTATCGAGCACTGGCCGTCCCACGGCACCAAGAGCGATGAGCACTTCAAAATCAAGAGCCGGTGCCTCGCTGCCTTCAACCCATTCCACGATTTCATGCGACGCCAGAGCTGCACGAATATGCCGGAAAAGCAAGGATGAGAAGTACCCGCGATGGTGGAGAAACGCTATCTTCACGGTCACCCCTTTCGATGGGTCTGGCAGCAATTCTCAACGAACAGGACGCGGAAGTATGGACAAGACAGACCATGCTTTGTGAACGGGTTCACGGTGTGGAGTTCCGCGTGATTACCACTCCTTCTTGCTGCCGCTCGGCGGCGACAAGCTGGTCAGTCAATCCGAAGAATTCGTCACATCCAGTACAGTCGGTGCACTGGTCAATCGGATACATTGCGCATCGCGTTGAGCACTTCCCGCAGAGGATAATCGCGCTGTTTCACATCCTCGCGGCATAGCGCCAAATACAGCGTCACAAACGACCACTCCTCATCCGTCACATCGGTCTGATCGCCTCGGCGATCACGATTTCCCATCCCTCTATCGTCTGAAATCCTGAGAGTTGCAACTATGCAAGAGCAAACAAAGGGATAAAGTTGATAACAGCCTCTAGGGCACCTCTCCTACAGATGTACACCGTAGAAAAGGTGACAGACGTGGCTTGTTTTCCTGGAGAAACCCATTTTCTCCAGGCTCTCGGTAGCACATACCAGTCGGAGAAATACGCCACGAGTCCGTCTGGATAAGGGATTCACTTGCTGACATTTCCATCGGCGACGATGTGGCAGGCAAGAATCTTCGGCCTGTGGGGGAATCGTCTCGATCCGGTTTTTGATCGGATATCGGACCATATCGGGACGCAAGGTAAAGGAATGGCTTCTTGCGGTGTTCAAGCAGCTGGCGTCGTCGACACGGAGACGAACAGCTTCCGCGGGTTGGGCGTAGCGCACACGAGTGTCCACTCGAGGCGAATAACTAAACTTGCTGACGGAAAGAATGGAGTTGGACGTGGTTCCGAGGAGACTGCCATTCTGGGACGTCCGGTTCGCAGGCGTCAGAAAAGTTCAATCGCGGCGCTGCTATGGTCCTCAACGCTTTCTCCCCCGGCCACGGCAAGGTGGGTCACAGTCTGGCTGGCCATTCTGTATCTGCTCTTGTGAGCTTCCAGCATTTTCGAGAAGGTATGATCGAATTCTGACTGCCGGCCGAGATTGGCAACGCTCACAGACATTTGCTGCAAGTGTTCACACATCTCCACCAGCCCCTCTTGCACATGCTCCATTCTCTGCCTCATCACGTCCTGGAACTGGATGTGTCCAAGTGCTTGCGTCAGACGGTTGATGTTCTCCTCGTAGCTTTGGTCGACATCGGTGATGACATTGAGCAGTAATTGGCTGTTGCTGGTGAACTCCGACTGCATCTCACCCAGGTCTACAACCAGTTGGCTCATGGCACGGCTTGCCTCGTGCTGCTCCAGAGATTTCCCGGCCCTGTTCATCTCTTCATCGACTCGTTTGCATGTGGAATGAATCTTTGTCGAGATATCGGATGCTGCCTTGGTCGACAGCACTGCCAGCTTCCTTACTTCGTACGCCACGACGGCAAAGCCGCGGCCAGCACTGCCGGCACGCGCAGCCTCGATCTCTGCATTCAGGGCAAGGAGATTGGTTTGTTGAGCAATCGATGTGATGACCTGAATCAGCGGCGTCAACGCGCTTACCTCTTGCGAGAGCCCTTGAATTCGCTTGAAGTTGTGCTTCACTTCCAGGTTCTGCTCGTCAAACTGCCTGTCGATGGCGGCGATGATCTGCTTGTTGTTCTCGATGCGGAGCCGGGTGCACTCCGTCAGTTCCTTTCCGCTCTTAATCGACTGGGCAATGTGCTCTCGCTGTGTGTTTGCTCTGGTATGCAGCAGTCCTATCTGTTCGATCACCTCAACTACTTCGCGTTCGGATTCGGACAAGGAATCGCCGATCTGGTTGTGCATGACGTCGATGAAAGGTTTCGATTCCATTAATTCGACTTCCATCGCCAATCGGTGCGCGGCAACCTGGGCCAATTCGGACTTGCTCAATGCTCCCACATGGCCAAGCTCGGAAATGCCTTTGCGAGCCTGCCCCCATTCGTACCATTGCCCCAGGAGCAGTGGGAGGACAACCAGGAAGATAAGGCAGATCACGACCTGGCCGAAGAAAGGCCGAAAGGCACGGCCCATCAGGCTGGCGAGCGATAGGAGGAAGAGCAGGTCGAGAACAAGTCTGACGGCCGTCTGAAGGAGCAGCCGCCTACGTGCCCGGTACATGCGCGCCTCGCATCCAGAAGGGACCTCGTCCACATTGTGCACCGCTGGGGCATTCGGCGCGGAAAAACTGGGTTTGCGTCCAAGATGAGCGACTGATGACATATGGTTATGCTCCCGGCAATACCTTCTTGATTACTTTGATCAGGTCACTTCCCGACACCGGTTTGAGGATCCATCCGGTGGCTCCGGCGCGCTTGCCCTGGTCGCGCTTGGCGTTGTCACTCTCAGTAGTCAGGGTCAGGATGGGCACAAATTTGAACCCGGGCAACGCTCGAACCTTGCCGATGAGTTCGAAGCCCCCCATCTCCGGCATGTTGATGTCGGTGATGACCAGATTGGGTTTCAGCCCGGAGTTCAACTTATCCAGGGCAACCTTGCCGTTGTTTGCCGATTCCACTTCAAAGCCATTCATGGTCAAGGTGGCTTTGAGGCTCATCACCATTGTGGCCGAATCGTCTACGACGAGAATCTTGATTGACATCGAGGTTTCCTTGCCGTGTAGATTGTTTGGCACTCACTTGCCACGAGCGCAACTCTATCTGTGCCTGACGCCCGAATCAGAGATACATTTCATTCATCGGCGCCATTGGAGGGAAGGTTAGGCATTTTCGCTGAAGGTGCATAGGGACCGACCAATCTGCGCGCAGATTTTCCCCAGAAAAAGCTGCACTTCACAGATCCAATCACCCCAAGAATAGGTTGTTGAATTCGCCATCTGTAGAATCGAGAGGGGAAACATGGAGTGCACCTGCGCCTAGTTTTCGCTTTTCAGGCTTGGCAATCATCCAAAAGCGGTCACTTTGAGGGGCTGAGACATACGCACTCGTGGGGGCATTCGAGATTTACCCAAGATTTGTTGAGTTGGAGCCCGATTTGCGACCGTGTTCACGGTCGGTCGGCATCTGATGGCCGTCAGGGATTTTAGTTGGAGCGCTCGGGGCGCCGGCGAAGGGTGACGAAAGCCGATGATTCGACGGTTGCGGCGGTACATGGCCAGTCTACGTGGCCTCGTGGCTGCGCATCGTCAACTTCTTTCCGGCGCTCAAATCAATCGCTTCTTTGAAGGTAATCAGCAGACGCTCACCTTCCTGCGTATGACTGCAACCCAAATGAACCCCATCCATCTCCGCAGAAAGAGGTCCTCTGCTTGCAGTTCGCAGGGCGATGGCCTTAAGCAACACCTTGCCCCACCTCACCGCAACTTCGACCTTGCCTTCTCCTCTTGAAAGAGTCTGCGCAAAGCTGCCCCATCCATCAGCGGCGGTAAATGCGCATTTGACATTCGCTGGCCTGTGGCGCGGTGCGAACCCAATATGCTGGTCAGGTCCGTGGTATTCGAAGCCGCAGACGGCAAGGTAAGTTCCGTAGCTGGCCATGCTGCGTGCATAGTGATCGCCGCATTCACTTTCGTTCCAGGGACTTCCACGCCTGACTGGTCCAGGGCAACGGTGCGCTCTCCCACTGTCAGCGTGAAGTTCTGCTTGATCGGCGACTTCACCATCATCGGATTCGAGTAATGGCAGCCTTCGCGATCCGGCGTATAAATGTAGTGGTTGAAGATATCTCAGCGCCACAGACGACCGTCGCCGCCCATCGGCATGCCGATGTATTTCAGCTCTCCACGCGACTTCGAGAAGCGCTCCGGTTCGCCGCGCATCGTCAGCGCCTTCACGCACTCTGGCGAGAACTTCGCATGCGGCGGAATCCATTCGCTCACATCTTCCGCACGAGCATGAGAACCAACCGCAAGCTGCAGCGGGCTCAACGCCATCAGCGTCGCCCGGCGCTGGTAACCCGCAAAAAATCTCGGCGCTCCCGATTGCGAGAGGCGTCGCATGGATTCGTTGCTTGCCTTACTGATACGCTTTCATTTTTCATCCTGCCGCCTTGTTCCTCCTGGTCAACCGCATCTTCTCTTCGATCAACGTGAGAGGAGTTCTCTCAGATGCGCCGCGGTGTTCGCCAGTCGTACTTCCATATGTACGACGTGGGGGTTGTTACATTCTGATTCCCGCACGCGGACCGAATACGATCTCCTCGCGGCGCTTTCCCTAGCGTTATGACATACGCTTATGTCGATCCTGCACCAAGTCAGTCCCGATCTGCCAGCCAAAAGTTTCGCTTCAGGTCAAGTGGGGAAGCCAGGACGCTTACGAATGGAAATCCTTGCGAGGTTCTCCTGGGCCCTAAGGCTTTGAGGGATGGTGTCTTGGCTATCAAAACGCTGCCGCTGCGCTTTGGAGCTCCCATTGCGCCGTGGTTCCGGCGCGGACGTCTGCTCATCAGCTCTCCTCATCCGAGCCATTTTAGCCTGCGGTGGAACAGAACTCCCACTTATACCCCTGTCCGAGTTTGCGCGACCCGCTCAGTTGTTGAGTCCGCCGTGGAAATACTTTGAAGTGTGCGGAAGAGCCTTGCCAGCAATTTGCAAAGATTCAAAATGAATGTCTTGTGCGTTTCGGAATTGGGCATCCCTATCCTCGATTGGGATGGACCCTTTATGGCAGGTTCACCTCCGGAGTCCCGGACCGGGAGAGGTTCCTCAATTCCGAAAGCGGGAGAAGGCACCTCATCATCGCGGTTCCCGCGCAGCATATCCAGGCCACTTCGCCGATAGGGTGTTTGTGGACACGTTCCCCTGGTCGGGGTTCGCTGGTTATTGGAAAAAGCTAATCGAAGTTGGACGAATTGTGCTCTTTCAATTGCACAGGACAGGATAAGGATCAACAGTGGTTCCGCAGCAAGCGAAGCAGCCTCGCCGTGTTGCAGGGCAGTGATAGAAGACATCTGCAGAATTTTTGCGAATTATTGAGTGGCTTCCGGGAGCTTTGTCGAAGTCAATCTCTCAGCTTCGCTGTCTGCCCCAGGGTTGTCGGCGTGAACTGATATCTATCTGGGGAGTCGCGGGGAGATTCAATACTGAGCCGCTGTCCAGCCATCACAGGAGACGGAAGTGGGAATGACACTGAAGCACAGCAGGAAGTCGAGTGTGATCCACCTGGAAGGGGTCATCGATATCGAGTCGGCCTCGGAGTTCAAGAAATTGCTGCTTCGGGCGTTTGAATCCGGAAAAGAGATTAGAGTCGCGCTCGATGGCGCGACCGAAATGGATGTAACCGCGGTGCAACTGATCTGGGCGGCAAGGCGCGCCTGGGAAGGCGCTGGCTTGGCCTTTAAGGTCTCCGGAGAGGTCTCGGCCCCGGCCTCGTTGGCACTCTCCAATGCAGGTCTTCAGCAGTTGCTGGCGCATGTGGATGCCAGATAAATAAGCGGGGTAGGCACGTGTCGATAGCAAGCAAAGCCGATCAGTTTGAGATGGCCTTTCGGGAAGAGGGCCGCGAAGTTTTGGTGGATCTGGAATCGGCTCTGCTGGAGTTGAACGATAACCGTGGCGATCTGGAACTGGTTGGCCGTGTCTTCCGCGCCCTGCATACGATCAAGGGCTCGGGGGCGATGTTCGGCTTCGAGGATCTCTCGACTTTCACCCACAATCTCGAAAATGCCTACGACGAGGTGCGCAACGGACGTCTTCAGATCAGCTCCGAGCTGATCGACTTGACCCTCTCGGCGCTCGATCAGATTCGCGCGATGCTTGAGGAGGGTCAAGGCGAGGCGCAGCCGGCGGACCCGGCTGCGTGTGCAGAGATTCTGGCCAAGGTGCGGCATTTAACGGGAAAGCCGGACAGGCCGAAGGCCGCAGCGAGGAGCAATTTGCCCGTGGCCGGCAGCAGGGCCAGGAATGAAGCGGGCTCCGCGAATGATTGCGGAAACGGTGAGCGAGTCGCCGATGGTCGGATGCGCGAGTGGTTGGTTGGCTTTGCTCCCGGAGCGGATTTCATGTTGAACGGCGCCAATCCGCTGTTGCTGTTGCGGGAACTCGGGCAGCTAGGCGGGCTTTCGGTGATAGCCAGCATGGCGGCGGTGCCGCCCTTGAGCGAGCTTGATCCGGAACGCTGCTATGTGAGTTGGGATATTGTCCTGGCCACTGCGGCCGACCGCGACGCGATCCGCGATGTATTCATCTTTGTCGAGGATAGTTGCGAGCTGACCATCCGAGCGGCCGCAAGCCCCGAGTCAACTGCGGATCGGACTCCAGCCTCGCGGGAAGGCTCCAGTGTTCGTCCAGCGGTTCCATCGGTCGTCACGGCCGGCGATCGGGCGGCCTTGGAAGACAATCGTGCCGCTACAGGTGGACGCCGCGTGTACGACACGCCGGATCATGCCTCGAGTCTACGCGTTCCGGCCGCCAAGCTGGACCAGTTTGTGAACCTGGTGGGCGAGTTGGTGACGGTGCAGGCCCGCTTGAGCGAGATCGCTGCGCAGCGCGACGACCTCGAGATTGCATCGGTTTCAGAGGAGATTGAACGGTTAACCTCGTCGTTGCGCGAAAACTCCATGAACATCCGCATGATGCCCATTCGTGCAACCTTTGAGAAGTTTCGCCGTCTGGTCCACGACCTGGCGCGCGATCTGGGAAAGAATGTCGAATTGACGATTGAAGGTGCAGACACGGAGTTGGACAAGACGGTCATCGACCAGTTGGGAGATCCGCTGATGCACCTGATCCGCAACAGCATGGATCATGGCATCGAGCCGCCCGACCTTCGCGCCGCAACCGGCAAGCGAACCACGGCGACGATTCATCTTTCCGCACGGCACTCCGGGGCAAGCGTGCTGATCGGGGTGTCGGACGACGGCGGCGGCATCGATGCTGAAGCGGTTGAGCAGCGCGCCATCGAACGCGGGCTGGTAGCTTCCGGAGTCCAGCTTACAGAGAGCGAGATCTTCGCGCTGATATTTCAACCCGGCTTCTCGACAGCCAGGCAGGTGACCGACGTGAGCGGGCGCGGCGTGGGGATGGACGTGGTCCGGATGCGGGTCGACAGCCTGCGGGGATCCATCGATGTGGCCAGCAAGCCCGGCCTTGGCACTAGTGTGACGCTGCGGCTTCCGCTCACTCTGGCCATCATCGACGGCCTGTTGGTGAGTCTCGGCGAGGCCTGCTTCGTGCTGCCGCTGGCAAACATTCTGGAGTGCATCGAGCTGACCCGGGCCGACATTGAACGCGCCAACGGCAAGCATATCGCGAATGTGCGGGGTGAGATTGTTCCCTACATTCGGCTGCGGGAACACTTCAGTATTCTCACTCCGCGCCCGGAGATCGAACAGATCATGGTGGTGCAGACAGAGGGTGGGCGCTATGGATTTGTCGTGGACCAGGTACTGGGCAACTGTCAGACAGTGATCAAGAACCTGGGCCGCTTCTACCGGCATGTGCAGCTGGTCTCTGGCGCGACGATTCTGGGCAACGGAACGGTGGCCCTGATTCTCGATCCGGAGCGCCTGGTGCAGGATGCTGTCCGGGCCATCTCGCACAACGCACGCGGGAGGCCAGCTGGGGCCGAGTTCCGGTCCAAGCACCCAAGGCCGGGCAAGGCTCAGGAACAGGCAGAATCCTAGCGCATCGTAGGTGCTGGAGTGAGCGCCAGCACATGTTCAACAACAGTTCAGCTTGCGGGTTTCGTAATCCTTCCGTTCCGCACGCTCAATGCGAGCGAATGAGTGGGCGGCAGAAGACGAATTCCAGCGGAGAGAGGAGCGGATTTCATGGCGACGACTACATTGGTAAGGGAAGGCCGGAAGCTGCATGGCAGCGGCAACGGAAATGGCGGAGGCGGAAAGGAACTTCACGAGCGGGTGGGCGTAAAGGCTCCCCTGACCGAGGGTGACTCGATGCTTGTGTTGCAGGAGATTGAGCGCCTAGTGGACGCGTCCAGAGAGGGAAGGCTCTCCGAACGGGGCAAGGCGACAGTCTTCAATGGCGTACATCGCGAAATGATCCAGGGTATCAACGAGATGCTGGATGCGATATTGCTTCCCATCGGTGAGGGCAATCGCATTCTCGCGCAGATTTCCAGCGGCAAGATCGACGAGCTGATCGCGCAAACCTACAAGGGCGACCACGAGAAGATGAAAGTTGCGGTCAATAACGTAGCCGTGGTGACGCAGGGTTTGCAGAAGGAGATGGCGCGGTTGATCGAAGCATCGAAGGAAGGTCAACTGTCGGACCGCGGCAAGCCGGAGCAATTTCAGGGGGCCTATGCCGAGATCGTGCGCGGTGTCAACACCATGCTGGATGCGATATTGCTTCCCATCGGTGAGGGCAATCGCATTCTCGCGCAGATTTCCAGCGGCAAGATCGACGAGCTGATCGCGCAAACCTACAAGGGCGACCACGAGAAGATGAAACAGGCCGTCAATAATGTGGCAGTTGTGCTGCAGGGCCTCCAGAACGAGTTGGGCCGACTGACCGACGCTGCCAAGGAAGGCCACCTCGCAGAGCGCGGAAGGCACGACCAATTCAAGGGCGCGTATGGCGATATCGTACGTGGAGTCAATGGAATCCTCGAAGCGATCATCGCGCCGCTGAATGTTTCCGCAAAGTATGTCGAGCAAATCAGCAAGGGAGATATCCCATCGCAGATCACTGACACGTACAACGGCGACTTCAATCTGATCAAGAACAACCTGAACACTCTGATCGTCGCCATGAACGACATCACTTCGGCTGCCGAAGAAGTTGCGAATGGCAATCTGACGGTGGAGCTCCGCGAGCGTTCCGCACAAGACAAGCTGATGCAGGCGCTGGCTTCGATGGTAAGCGGGTTGACGCGCACGGTTTCAGATATTCGGGGAATCGCAAGCGAGGTGGCAGCCGCCAGCCAGTCAATCTCCACGGCATCGATCCAGGTTTCCAAAGGCGCCAGCGCACAGGCGGCTGCGGCCGAGGAAGCATCTTCCTCGATGGAGGAGATGGTCTCGAACATCAAGCAAAACGCCGACAACGCGCAACAGACCGACAAGATCGCCAACAAGAGCGCCAAAGACGCCCAAGAGAGTGGCAAGTCGGTTCTTGAAGCAGTCTCAGCGATGAAGGAGATTGCGAACAAGATCTCGATTATCGAGGAGATTGCCCGCCAGACCAACCTGCTTGCGCTCAATGCTGCGATCGAAGCGGCCCGAGCCGGCGAGCACGGTAAAGGATTTGCCGTGGTGGCGGCTGAGGTGCGCAAGCTGGCCGAGCGCAGCCAGAAGGCGGCGGCGGAGATCAATCAATTGTCGAGCACCACGTTGAGGGTTTCGGAGAAGTCGGGAGAGATGCTGGATAAGCTTGTGCCCGACATTCAGCGAACGGCCGAGTTGGTGCAGGAGATCACTGCGGCCAGCAAGGAGCAGGATACCGGTGCCGAACAAATCAACAAGGCGCTGCAACAACTGGAGAAGGTGATTCAGCAGAATGCCTCCGCCAGCGAGGAAATGGCTTCGACGACAGAGGAGTTGACCGGCCAGTCCGATCAGCTGGTCAGTGCGCTGAGCTTCTTCCATACCGGAGACGAAGGCGGTTCGGGGCGGAAGGTTGCGCACGCAAAGTCCGCGCGGCCAAACCAGAGCGCATTGGCTCATCCTGCAAAGCCAACGGGCTATGCCTCATCGAGTGCAAGGGCAGCAAGCAGCGGAGTCAATCTGCGGCTCAAAGACAAACACGATGAGATGGATGGAGAGTTCGAGCGTTATTGACCGGTCAGGCGCGGAGCGTAAAACGATCCGCGCCATGTCTTCAGGATGAGAGAGGAGTTCACGAATGAGTGTCAGCGAAATCACGGAGACCCGGCAGTATCTCACCTTCAAGCTCGGTAACGAGATCTTCGCCACCGATGTGGCGAAGGTGCGAGAGGTACTCGACCTGACGACAATCACCAAGATACCCCGGACCCCGGACTTTATGTCAGGAGTCATCAATCTTCGCGGCAGCGTGGTCCCGGTCGTCGATCTGAGGCTTTGCTTCGAGATGACCAAGACAGAGAGCACTCGCAACACCTGCATCGTTGTTGTTGAGGTTCTGCTGGACAACGAATCGACAGTCATCGGTGCGCTTACCGATTCGGTCGAGGAGGTCATTGACCTTGAGCCGGAACAGATTCAGCCGGCACCGAGGATCGGAACCCAGATAAGGACGGACTTCATCAAGGGTATGGGAAAGCGCGATACCCAGTTCATCATGATTCTGGATATTGATCGGGTCTTCTCGGCCGAAGAACTTTCAGTAGTACGCGGGCAGGAAGTCGCCAAACAGCCGATGGAGAAGCAGGGCGCAGCTAGACAACTGGAAGAAGTCGCGGCTTAAGGGGGGGAAATGGGGCGGGTCACTCCGCCCCATTCACAGCATGGGAACACACGATGAATCAATTTCCGGAAGAGATTATGCACGGCTCTGTGAGTTGATCTATGCCCAGGCCGGCATTCACCTTGGCACGGAACGTCGAACGATGCTTGAGGGGCGGATCAAGCGGCGTCTGAAGACGCTCACAATCAGCTCATACAGCGAGTATTGCGATTATCTATTCAGTCACGCTGGGCTCAAGGAAGAGCTAATGCACCTGATCGATGCGGTGACAACCAACAAGACCGATTTCTTTCGCGAGTCGGCACATTTCGATTATCTGGTCGACAAAGCATTGCCTGAGATATTCGAGCGAATCAGCGGCAGACAATTCACAATCTGGAGCGCTGGATGCTCGACCGGTGAAGAGCCGTACACCATGGCAATTGTGCTGAGCGAGTATGCGCAGACGCACCCAGGCTTTCGATTCCGCATCATGGCCAGCGATATTTCCAACACTGTTTTGAAAAAGGCAGCTTTGGGCGTTTATACAAATGAAGTGGTGGCTCCTGTAGCGTCGAACCTGCGTCGCAAGTATTTTATGCACAGCGTCAAGCCCGGCTCCGATCTGCAGCGCGTTGTACCGGAGTTGCGACGGCAGGTCGAGTTTCGCCGCTTGAATTTTATGGATTCTGATTACGGTATGACGGAAAAGATCGATGCGATCTTCTGCAGGAACGTCATCATCTACTTCGACCGTGCGACGCAGGAGCGCATATTGCAGAGGCTTTCCAATTGCCTTTTACCGGGCGGGTATATGTTTGTGGGCCATGCTGAAACCTTGCATGACATGAATCTTCCATTGATGCCCGTGGCTCCGGCGCTTTACAGGAGGGTTGATGTCAGAAGCTAACCCAGCAGTCAACCCAGTGTTGCCCGAAGTCTGCCTACAACCGGGCGAGTCTATCCTGGTTAGGGAACCGTCAATGCTGCGAACACTGCTGGGCTCATGTGTCGGCATTGCATGCAGGATTCCTCGTTTGGGAGTAGGTGCGCTTTGTCATCCGATGCTGCCGTGCCTTCCGGTCAAGCGATCCTCAACGATAACGCGCTCAGCGAGCATCCGCTATGTGGATTTTGCGATTCGCGATCTGGCGCAGCAGTTCGATGCGCTCGGCGCTCGGCGCGGCGAGGTTGAAGTGAAGATCTTCGGCGGTGGGGATGTGCTCCTTTTGGCCAGTGACGGGGCGCGGCCCACGGTGGGAAAGCTGAACATTGAGGTCGCACTGAGAGTATTGGAAGAGGAAGGATTCTCGATTACGGCCTCTTCCTTGGGAGGAAGTCGTGGCATCAATATTCGCTTTAACACACAGACCGGCGAAGTGCTTTTGCAGCGCCACTCGTGAGACAGGATTCTGAAGGCAGACTGGCCGGCCAGCCAAGGCCGTCCCATAAATGTGAGATGCAGCAATGAGGCCGGGGTTGTGAGCACACCGAAGATTCGCGTTCTGATTGTTGACGACTCTGCCGTCGTGCGCCAAACGCTGCGCGAGGTACTGGAGTCTGACCCGGAAATTGAGGTAATGGCAACAGCCGGAGACCCCTTTGTGGCCGCCGACCGAATCGCCGAGCAGGTGCCGGACGTAATTACGCTCGACATTGAAATGCCGCGCATGGACGGGCTCACTTTCCTGAAGAAGCTGATGAGTCAACATCCCATTCCTGTTGTGATTTGTTCAAGCTTGGCTGAAGAGGGCGCGCTGAGCACTTTCAGAGCTTTGGAGTATGGGGCGGTTGAAATCATCACCAAGCCGCGCATGGGCACGAAGCAGTTTCTTGAAGATTCTCGCATTGACATCTGTGATGCGGTGAAGTCCGCAGCAGCTGCGAGGTTGGGCACGTTGAAGCCAAGCCACACGGTCGAGCCCAAGCTCAACGCCGATTGCATTCTTTCTCCAGCCACACGCGCCATGGCCGAGACTACGGAGAAGGTGGTAGTCATCGGCGCGTCCACTGGTGGGACAGAGGCGCTCAAGGCTCTGCTCGAGACGCTGCCCGCCGATATTCCGGGAATTGTAATCGTGCAGCACATGCCGGAGCTGTTTACCCGCGCGTTTGCGAAACGGCTCGACGGATTGTGCGCCATTACAGTCAAGGAGGCCGAGACAAACGACACGGTGATCCGCGGGCGAGCCCTGATTGCGCCGGGGAATCATCACTTGCTCCTCAAACGCAGCGGCGCGCGCTACTACGTTGAAATCAAGGACGGCCCTCTCGTCTGCCGTCACCGACCGTCTGTCGATGTTCTGTTCCGCTCCGCGGCCCGCTATGCCGGACGGAACGCAGTGGGCGTGATCCTAACCGGTATGGGCGACGACGGTGCGCGCGGCATGCTCGAGATGAAGCAGGCAGGCGCCAGGACCATCGCTCAGGACGAGGCGACTTGCGTTGTCTTCGGGATGCCTAAGGAAGCCATCAAACTCGGCGGTGTTGACAAGGTACTGCCACTGCAATCGATAGCCCGGGCAATTTACTAGGAAGCTCCTGCGCCTACATCTGATTTTGTAGCCGCAAAGGGTTTCGTCTCGATCCAAGTGGTTTTCGAAAAGAGTATGTTCATCAAAGCCGAGTCTGCGCGTCGTCCTGTTATACCGATTTCCGGCATCCAAGTACACTGCGCCCGGAGTGGCAGACCGTTGGCGAGGTTGGTAGAGATTGTCCGCCTGAGAGTTGAGACCGTTTCGCCGCCTCACCCGAATGGCAACTTCCGGTCTGCTGGTACCTGGCGGCTCGTGGATGCCGAATTCACCGCCGGCACCATCGAAACGGCTCTGATGCTGCACTGTTCCATCATCGGCGGACCATGCGTCTACAGCTACATGGAGGTAGAATGGATCCGTCCATCGCTTGCTTCGCCTTCGCTGTTTGACACACTCTTCCAGCCGTTAGCCAGACCTTGTCCCAAAAGACTTGCAGAAGTCGCCGAGCCTCGACGTGCCCTCGCTGGACAAGACCATCGTCCTCTGCGTGGACTTCTACACCTAATCCTGCGGCGGATGGCATCCGCATTACAACGGGAACCATCGTGGATGCGACGATTATCCACGTCGGCGTCTCCCCGCACGGTCAACCTCTTCCTGCACCCTCCGTGGCGCCTCTTGCAGAGGATCAAAAACAGGGTTCTTCGGCAGACGGCGGCACTCAAGACACAAACGACAAGCCCAGTAAGTTTGGCGTCTTTGGGAGGGCTCCGGGAAGCGCGCTCACGCGGCAGAAATCACCCACTCCATCAGAATCCGGTACCGCAACAGAGAAGAATGGTAATGGAGCGGCCGCAGGCGTTCTGATCGAGAGCCAGACTCAGTTATTCGACTTCTCAACGGTCACTGTGGATGGCGGCAGCTTCCAGGTGCCTCCTGGATACAAGCAAGTCACCTCTCCCATGCAAGGAAAGTAAGCGAGGTTATCGGGCGCCGCTGCATGCCGCTGGCTCGATCGACGCCCTTGGTCTCAGACGGAGGCAAGTTGAACGGAATGAGGCCGGAAGCGTCTCAATTCTCTGTTGTCCAGAGGCTAGCTGTTGAGCTCAGCCAGCAGGACCTTGGCTTTGTCGGCGAGGGTATGAGCCCCGTCGACGTCGCGGGAGTCCAGGGCTTCCTGTGCCTGCGTCAGGAACTCCCGAATATGCTCGGCTGTCTTCTCCTCGGCGTCGCTGAGTTGGCGGGTGACCCCATTGATGCCATTTTCAATTGCAGCGATGGTGTCTGAGGTTTCCGAGCGAGTATCGCTGGAGGCGCCGGAGGAGAGCTGGCCGATAGCGCTTTCGCTTGGAGCGACGGTGATTGCCGCCTCCTGCGGGGGAACTGGCTTCTTAGCCTGGTGGACGGGCTTTTTGGGGGTTGTGGCCGGAGAGAATCCTAGTTTTCAGTGGTAGAGATTTTGGGGAGCAGGTCAGGCATTGGTTTCTTGATTCATACCTACGTTTTCCGCAGCCTCAGCATTGCGCCTACAATTGTCATGGTTTCAGCTCTGCTGTTTTGCCTGAGTCTTTTCAGGCCAAGGAGCTAGCTCTTTACGTAGCTTCGGTCATATCTGGTAAGAGTTGACCGACGTATTCGCAATTCTTCCTGCAGGCTCCATGCGCCAACTCGGCACAGCTAACGCGAGGGAGGCTTATGAGCGGTACCGAACAGTACGGGACTTGAATGCACGGAAGGTGCGATTGCTTGCTGTTCATGTAATATGCCGAATCATCCTGATCGTTCACGAAAGACATGAAGAAAGTTAAATGGAGATTCTCAGTATGAGCAATTCCGAAAATCGTCGAATCGTCCTAGCGTCCAGACCAGTTGGGGCGCCTACCCCCAACAATTTCAGACTTGAAGCACAACTCATCCCAGTCCCGGTTCAGGGGCAGATGCTTTTGCGAACTATCTGCCTCTCGCTCGACCCTTATATGCGCGGCAGAATGAGCGACGCTCCGTCGTACGCGCCGCCGGTAAAGATCGGCGATGTTATGGTCGGATCGACTGTCAGCCAAGTCGAGATCTCTCACCATCCCGACTTTGCAGTGGGCGACCTGGTGCTGAACCAAAGCGGCTGGCAGGACTATGCCGTCTCCGATGGAAAGGGCGTCTTTCGCCTCGGCGCACAGATGAAGCATCCTTCGTATGCTCTCGGCGTACTCGGCATGCCTGGGTTCACAGCTTATATGGGATTGCTGGAGATTGGTCAGCCTGTAGCGGGGGAAACGGTGGTTGTTGCGGCGGCAACTGGTGCGGTTGGATCCGTTGTCGGCCAGATCGCTAAACTCAAAGGCTGTCACGTCGTGGGCATTGCTGGTGGCGAGAGAAAATGCCGGTCTGCCGTTGAAGATCTGGGCTTCGATGCTTGCGTTGATCATCGAGATCCCGCGTTGAAGGACCTGCTCGCACTAGCCTGCCCGAAGGGTATCGATGTCTACTTTGAAAACGTTGGGGGAGTCGTTTTTGAAGCTGTTCTTCCGCTGCTCAATACGCGCTCACGCATTCCCCTCTGCGGCCTGATCGCACACTACAACGACCGCGAGGCCCCCTCGGGAAGAGATCATACTCCACAGGTCATGGGTACTTTGCTGAAGCGTCGCGTACGCGTGCAGGGATTCATCATATTTGACGATTACGGTCCGCATTTCGGCGAATTTCAAAAGCAGATGTCGGAATGGTTCACCGCAGGAAGGATCAAATATCGCGAGGATATAGTGGAGGGTCTCGAGCGTGCTCCCAATGCCTTCATCGGGTTGCTTGAAGGAAAGAACTTCGGAAAGCTGGTGGTACAAGTTGGCGCAGTAACCGAATAAAGGACAACACGATGCCGCTTTCACCATCCAATCTCTCCGATGGGTTGCTTGGGTTGCCATGGTTGTGTCTGCTCCTTGGACTGGCCATTTGCTTGATCTTCTCGGCATTGAGGCCCTAGCGTGTTGAACATTTCGTCAGCCTCAGCAAGACGGCATCGGTTGCTGCGCAGGTGATTGTTTTCCGTTTCGTTACCTGGCCCCAATCAAAGGTGCCGCGTTGCTCCAGTCCGGGCTGCTGCTTGCGTACGGTCTATTTTCTTGCCCTTCGGCAGGGTTAAAGAAGCTGCAAGCGAAGAACACCTCCGACATCATCACGTTAGGCGGCGCGGTGAAGGTCGCAATCTGTGTCGGAGTATCGTTTCTGTGCGTTCTGCTTTTCCTTTCAGCATTGCTCACAATGTCAGCAAAGGCAGGCGGAATGGCGTTGGCATCGGCACCCGTGAGCATCCTGGTGATGTCTGTCGGCCTTGGACTCGATGAACGTGGATTTCGACTCGACCGTCGACCTTTGGGCCATCGAGCGGGATGCGAATATTCGCTTCGGGCTTGAGGCGGTTCGCTCTGACGCTAAACACTTTATTCTGCTTGCAACTGCTTGTTGAGAAGTATAGCTGGCTGCGTCGTTTCCGGTTCAGTTGGCAGCGGTGATCCAGGCACGTGCTTGCGTGCTCTGAGAGGACTGAAACACCTTCGTCGGGCAAGGAATGAGAAAGCTGAAGATACGCATCATTTGCACAATCCATTCAACCTCGGTAACGACTGCAACCCGCTCCCAGCGCGTGGGGTGTTCCACCCCAATCTTCATGTCCTCCCAGATGGCGCCTGGGTCGTAGCCGGTGAAATTCGCCGAGGTCTTATATAACAGTCGGATCTTGTCGTGCCGCTTGAGTGCTTCGAGAATTGCCGGAATAAAGATTCCGTCATAGTCCTCTTTTGTGACCTGCCCATCGCAGGAAACCGCGATGACATTGTCGGGAAAATCCTTAAGAAGTTCGATCATTGAACACGCTCCTTGGTGTACGTTTTGAGTGCGTAATTCGCGGATTAGGGAAGCTATCGTCATGTTCCGCAATTGACCCAGACTCTCCGTTCGTGCCGAATTCAGGGCCATTGCCCGGACGCTGCCAGCGCGCTGCCTCGTGCACCTCAAGAGCCGTCACTTTCGCGACTCTGCGCTGGTGACGAATCGCGCCGCTGAAGCGAGCCTTCAGGAATGTCTCAATTAATTCCCAGGCCAGTACAGGCCCAATCACCTGACCGCCGAGTGAGAATACATTCATGTCGTCGTCTTCGACGCCCTGGTGTGCGGAAAAGACGTCATGGATGAGTCCGGCGCACACGCCAGCAACTTTGTTGGAGCAGATGGATGCCCCTACGCCACTTCCGCACAGTGCTAATCCGCGATCTACCTTGCCGGCTGCTACAGCCTTGGCCAGTGGGATCACGTAATCCGGATAATCATCTCCAGGGCTCGGTTGAAGCGCGCCGAAATCGGTGACCTCATAGTCAGCATTGCGCAGCAAGTCCGCAATCTTTTCTTTGAGAACGAACCCTCCATGGTCCGAGGCAATTCCGACGCGCACGGTGACTCCTCCTGGTTCTTGTCAAGTACACGGTGAGCCGGCCTGCAGACGTTTTCGGGGGCGAAGGCGTAGCGCTCCATTACCACTGCTCCCGGTGTCGACGAGCCGAAAGTGTCGACTGCGACGCCGGCGATTCTGAGCCCGACAAAGGACTTCCCCCGGCCGGGGAACCGGCCTCGATGATCAGTAGCGGCATGCCCGTGAACAGAATCCTCTTGCGGTACTGGTCAGATTGCGACGAAAACAGGTTGGTGCTGGACATGCTCACAACTCTCGCGTTCGCACCTTCCTTCAGTAGTTGCTCCCTGCCCTCGAGTGCAAGATGCACTTCGGATCCTGCTGTAACTGCTCATCGCTCATCGATGACCGCGCTCCGACGTGCCTTAGCTGGATGCAGGTGGACGAACGATAACCACGGAGCATGTGGCTCGACGAACGACCGACTCCGCAATGCTGCCCAGCAAGAAGTCGTGGATGATCCTTCTTTTGTGCGAGCCAACGACAATGAGATCGGCACGCCATTCCTCTGCTCGAATGAGGATCGCCTGGGTCACATCTCCGATTAGCACCTCTGTTTTTGCCGTAAATCCAACGCTGCGGAGTTCGCCCGCGATCCGCTCGACGAACGCGTGGGCCGGCGCCTTCTCACCGTCCAATTCGGGCGCGTAGTCCTGGGCCATCTCCGGCGGAGGCACGGGCTCAGCCGGTTGCAGCACATGCAGGACCAGAACTTCGGTATTCTCTTGCCGAATTCCTCTTTCGACAGCACGAAGCAAATTATCCGCAAACCCCGAATCGTCAACTGCGATTAGTACTCTCATGATGCCTCCATATTCACCGGCAATGCCCGCAGGACGATTTGCAAACTCACGATATGTGCGAGATCGTTTATGCGGAATCGCCGGCCCATGTAAAGCACATTCAGACAGGGAAAATGCTCCCGCATTGGTTCTCAAGTTTCGAATAGGACGGCTCAGGAATGCAGGTCAATATAGCTCACGGGAGCGGTCCGCTCTATCAAGATGCCTGCCAAGGAGAGATGACGGACGCAAAGGACCTAGTCTGTGGAAGTGAGCGCGATGCTGTCTTCATTGGAGAGAACAATTGGCACTTGGCGTTACGATGGGCCCGCGAGAAGCTGTTAGTGCTTGAGGGTTATGGACAGGAGTCCAATCCAACAAAAATCATGCGCCCTATCGACTTCTGCCCTTCGTCCCCAAGCAGGTGGATCGAAAACGTGGACCGGAGGTGCTTCCGCTGTCACTGGGGCTAGCCGCTGCTGCACCCTGAACTGAAGAGTGACCTTGCCCCCCAGATAACGTACCTCATATTGCGCTCTGAGGTACTAGCGAAGGAGCGGCGGAGATGGTGCGTTTACCACGTCGAGAAGTTCATCACGGTGCGTGCGGCAAAAGATGCGGTCATGCAATGGATCCTCTGGTGTAACCAGAAGCGAATGCACTCCACGATCGGCTACCAAAGCCCGGTCGAGTTCGAACAGGCTTGGCAGTTGCTGCGGGAAGCGGCCTGAAAACAGGCTGTGGGTTTATCGCCTCAACCCCAGCGCATATGGGGTACGCATTCTGAGGGCAAGGTCAGTGGGGCAGCAAATCGAAAAATCTGTTTCTACGAGTATTGTCGGCGTATTGGGTTTAATTATCGGCAGATTTGGGAAAATTGTTTGGGGTACGGCAAGCGGGGCATAGGGGCCGAGCCCCTCAACGACTGGAAAGCCGAGCAGCCTTCACCGTTGGGAGATTTGGATGGGCACGGATGGGGAGATTGGCCGTGGCTCCACATTTGGGCATTGGCGAGGCGTGTTGGCGGAGGAGCAGGCTGGGGTTGACCGGGGGTTGGTTGCGCTGGTTTACTGGGAGACAGTCATGGTGAAGATGCCCGCCAACGCGATATGCCCGTGCAGTATGCGAATTAGCTGCGACAACGCAGGTGCGGGATATGCCGCCTGAGGGGGACCGAAGAAGCAGTTCGGCAGCAGATATCAGGCCACCTTCCGCAGAAGCGGTTGGTGGCTTTTCCATTTTGGGTGCTCTTTTACGTGTACAAGCGAGAGATTGGGAGCGAGTTTTGGAAGAAGTTAGCTTAGCCACGATTGAGGCCGCGCGGGAGCGTTTGGGCGACCAGATTCATTTGTCGCCTTGTCAGTTGTCGCACCACCTGAGCGAGCGTATTGGGATGCCGATATTTTTGAAGCTGGAAAACCTGCAGCGGACGGGGAGCTTCAAGGAGCGGGGCGCGCTGAACAAGCTGCTGACACTGACCGAAGAGGAGCGACGGCGGGGGGCGATTGCGGCTTCGGCGGGAAATCATGCGCAGGGAGTGGCCTTCCATGCGGCGCGTCTGGGGATACGTGCGCAGATTGTGATGCCGGAGGCGACGCCTCTGGTGAAAGTGGTGTCGACACGGGGATTTGGCGCGGAGGTGATTCTGCACGGGGCCAACTACGACGAGGCTTGCGAGGAGGCGCTGCGGCGGTGCGCGGCGAGCGGGATGACGTTTATCCACCCGTTTGACGATGCGACGGTGATTGCGGGGCAGGGGACGATTGGGCTGGAGTTGCTGGAGCAGGTGCCGGATCTGGAAGCGGTGGTGGTTCCGATTGGCGGAGGTGGGCTGATCAGCGGGATTGCGTGCGCGCTGAAGGAGACGAACCCGAAGATTCGAGTGGTGGGAGTGGAGCCGGAGAAATTGCCGTCGATGGTGCGGGCTCGGGAGGCGGGGCGAGCGGTGACGCTGGCGGCCGAGGCGACGATTGCCGACGGGATTGCGGTGCGGCGGGCGGGCGACCTGACGCTGCCGCTGGTGAGCCGGTATGTGGACGAGATAGTCACGGTGGACGACGAGGAGATTGCCTCGGCGATCTTGATGCTGCCGGAGCAGGAGAAAACGCTGGCGGAGGGCGCGGGAGCGGCTGCGCTGGCGAGCCTGTTACAGGAGAAGACGAGTCTGATGAACAAGCGGACGGCGGTGCTGGTGTGCGGTGGGAATATTGACGTGACGCTGCTGGCGAAGATTATTGAGCGAGGGCTGGTGAAGGATGGGCGACTGGTGCGGCTGCGGGTATATTTGCTGGACCGGCCGGGGGCGCTGCATCAGTTGACGGAGATATTGGCGCGGGAGCGGGCCAATATTGTGGAGACGGTGCATAACCGGGCGTACTACGGGGTGAGTTTGGCGGAGACGGTGATTGATGTGACGCTGGAGACGCGCGGGGCGGCGCATATTACGGCGATCAGCCATGCGCTGCGCGAGGCCGGCTTCCGGATTGAACGGATTCATTGAGACTGAGGCGAGGAGGCGGGCATGTATACCCCTGGATTCAATGTTGTCGAGGACCGAGCGACGCTGCTGGAGGCGATGGAGCGATATTCGTTTGCGGTGCTGTATGGGCCGGGCGCGGAGGGACGGCCGGTGGCGACGCATTTGCCGCTGGTGGTGGAGGACGACGGGCCGCACGGGGTGCTGTATGGGCACTTTGCGCGGGCGAACGCGCACTGGCGGGGGCTGGCGGGGCAGGAGACGCTGGTGGTGTTTTCCGGGCCGCATAGTTATGTGACGCCGGCGTTGTACGAGGACCGGCAGAGTGTGCCGACGTGGAATTATATTGCCGTTCATGCGTATGGGGAGCTGGATCTGGTGGAGGGCGAAGGTGAGAAAGATGTGCTGCTGGAAAAGCTGATTGCGGTGACGGAGCCGGGGTTTGCCCAGACGTGGCGGGGAATGCCGGAGAAGTACCGGACGGGGATGCTGAAAGGGATCGTGGGCTTCCGGATACGGATTTCGCGGATTGAGGGGAAGTTCAAGATAAGCCAGAACCGGGAGGCGGTGGAGCGGCGAAATGTGCAGGCGGCTCATGCGGCGGGGACGGACGACCAGCGGGCGCTGGCCGAGTGGATGGCGCGGATAAATGGGAGGGAAAAGTGAGCGTTTGTATGGGGTTGGTCGTCAACAGGTAGAGTGTCTGCGACGAGGTACGAGTTATGATGCGCGCATTGGCGGTGTGGGTTGGGATGATGTTTGCGGCGGGGACGCTGGCGCCGGCTACGCCGCCGGCACCCACTGCGTGGCGGCAGGCGGTGGAGCAGGAGATGCCGCTGCTGGGACATCGGAACTGGATACTGGTGGTGGATTCGGCGTATCCGCTGCAAACTTCGCCGGGGATTGAGACGATCGACACGGGGTCGGAGCATCTGGAAGTGGTTCGGGATGTGCTGTACGCGATCAACCTGTCGGCGCATGTGCGGCCGGTCATTGAGATGGATGCCGAACTGCCGTATGTGAGCGACGAGGATGCGCCGGGAGCTGGGCGATACAGGACCGATATTGCGGATTTGATTCGCGGATACCCGACGAGTGCGCTGCCGCATGAAAAGATTCTGGCGCAGGTGGACGATGTGAGCCGGGAATTTCACGTGCTGGTGTTGAAAACGCGGATGACGATTCCGTACACGTCGGTGTTCATCCGGCTGGATTGCCGCTACTGGAGCGGGGATGCGGAGCAAAGGCTGCGTGCGCGGATGGGTTCGGGTCAAGAGTGAGGGGGGATTTCTTCCTGGGCGCGAGGTTTGCTATACTCACAAAGTTACCTCATTGCGGAAGTGGCGAAATTGGCAGACGCACAAGCTTGAGGTGCTTGCGCTGAAAGGCGTGGGGGTTCAAGTCCCCCCTTCCGCACCAAAATCTCTCTCGTCCTGGGGCTGAGTGCAAGGGAAATCCCTGAACGGCCCGGATCAACGAGAATCTCGAAAGTAGTCAGACGAATGAACTTCCTGCTGTACGCGGTTATCGCGCTCCACATTATTGTGTGCTTTTTCCTTATCGGTGTTGTTCTGCTGCAGCAGGGCAAGAGCGCTGATCTTGCCGGCACATTCGGTGGCCAGGGATCGCAGACTGCTTTTGGTCCGCGCGCCGCAGCCAACCTGCTGACCAAGCTGACGACGTACGCTGCGATTGTGTTCATGCTGACGTCGCTTACACTCACGATCATGTATCTGCGATTGAATGGGACGAGCCACTCGGTACTGTCGGGGATCAAGGCATCGGCCCCGGCCTCAGCTCCGGCGAAGTCGGGCAAGTAAGTCCGACCCTAGACTGCGAGCCGATTTGACGAAAGACACTCCTGCGGGGGTGTCTTTTTTGCTGCGTGGAAAAGGGGGCGACTACAATCGGAAATATGATACTGGAGACTTTTCCCGTAGGCCCGCTGCAATGCAACTGTACGATTCTGGGCGATGCCGAGACCGGCGAGGCTATTGTGATAGATCCAGGCGAGGACATTGCGCGGATTTACAAGCGGATTACGGCGCTGGGGCTGAAGGTGAAGCAGATATTGATTACCCATGCGCACATTGACCACGTGGGTGGAGCGCTTCGGCTGAAACGGTTGACAGGCGCGCCGATTTTTCTGAATGAAAACGACTTGCCGCTGCTGAAGATGATGGACGAGCAGGCTGGGTGGCTGGGCGTGACGACGCCGGAGGTGGAAGCGCCGGACGCGAGCCTGACGGACGGGATGACGGTGGGTCTGGAGCAGTTTCCGGCGCAGGTGCTGCACACGCCGGGACACACTCAGGGCAGCGTTTGCCTGCATTTTGCGCCACTGAAGATGGTGTTTGCCGGGGATACGCTGTTTGCAGGAAGCATTGGACGGACGGATCTGCCGGGAGGCAATTCTGGGCAGATCATCGAGTCGATCCACGAAAAGCTGCTGGTGCTGCCGGAAGAGACGCGGGTCATCTCCGGCCATGGACCGGAGACGACGATCGGGATGGAAAAGGCGCGTAACCCTTACTTGCGGTAGAGGTTACTTCCCTGCTGCCGGGATTAGCGCGTTCAGTTTTTCTGCTGCGGAGTGGAGAACGGCGGCCTCGTCTTCAAATATCTTGCCGAGATTGACTGTGGCTTTGTCGGCCACGGCCCATTTGTGCTGCTCGATGGACTCGCGGACGGCGGGGAGTGTTTTGACGCCATAGCCGGTATATGCGCCGGGGGCGTAGAGCTGGTGCTTGAACCATGGGCGGTCGGGCAGGCCGGCGTCGCTGAGGTAGGCTTTTTCCGTCTGGATGAGGACCTGGTTGACCTGATCGATGGTGGCCTGATCGAGGGGGGCACCGCCGTTGGCCTGGGCGGCTTTGACGGCTGCCTGATATGCGGTGGCGCTCTGCTTAAGGTCGCGCGCGCCGTTTTCGAGCGGCGAAAAGTTCAGGAAGGGCGGAACTTCAAGGCGCTCGGGGGCGGCGATGGGATTTTTGGGATCGTTGGTGGCGGTGTATGCGCCCTCGTCAATCTCAAGGTTGCGCTCGGTGGCCTTGTCCTGCTCCTGCTTGAGGAGATCCTTGACCTCATCGACATAGGTGCCTATGGTGTTGGCGGAGTTGTTGAAGTTGTAGGGGAGCAGTTCGGCATCGGCCATGCGCATTACGGCGGTGCCAGCAGTCTGGT
>Ga0302144_10000207_pt1 | contig 24341 bp, 14 predicted proteins | sample I_Bog_E2_2_FD_192436 | JGI IMG/M metagenome (GOLD analysis project Ga0302144, IMG submission 192436) | Peat permafrost microbial communities from Stordalen Mire near Abisko, Sweden - I_Bog_E2_2 | ecosystem: Environmental > Terrestrial > Soil > Wetlands > Peat | place: Sweden: Abisko, Stordalen...
CGCCGCCGGCGAACACCGATTGCGGCAGGCCTTTGGCTTCAGCGCTGCCCAGCAGCACCGTGTAGGAACCGTCCTCGCCCACGGCGACGCGCTGGGTCTCGGTCCACAGAGGCTCACCGCCCTCGGCGGCTGCATAGATGCGGAAGACGGCTTCCACTGTGTCGCCGGTGCGGTTCACCAGCTTGCCCGCATACCGCACCTGCTGCGGAACCACCGGGGCTGCGGCGGATGCCTCTGTTCCGGGAACGGCTTGCTGTGCGGAGACATGCGCGGATGACCCTATTGCAAGGGGGATCCAGATCAGCGAGACGGCCGCGGCAAGGCGCAGCGGTCTGCAAAGGGGCAAGATCTTGTGTTTCAGTGTCTGCATAGAGTGCTCTTTCTTCACCAGTCCGATTGCGACCAGGTCGATACGGACAAGGTGTGGGGAATCAGGTTTTGAAAGTCGTTGGACGATGGAAACTGGGGGTGGAAATGGAAGCGTGGCCCAAACGCCGGGAAGGTGTTTGGCTCAACTCTACTCTGGAATATTGAACTTCGACAAGTGAATTCTCGTCCACGCGAGTTGGCCACTATTTGCCTGTTGTATATGGAGTTATATCGAAACGGCGCACTGTTAATCCGCAGCGGACGGCTTTGACATGCGCCGGTTGGCAAGGGGATGGGCAGTGGTCCAGTAGAGGACGGGGCCCAGCAGGGCAACAACGACGGAAAAGAGCAGAGCGGAGATGTTGCCGGTGAGCTTCTCATCGCGCGAGGCGTAGAGCGCGTAGGCAATGAGCACAGTGGGACCGACGCCAAGCAGGATGGCGAAGGCCAGATTGCCGGCTTTGAAGGGGCGCGGCAGGTTGGGCTCGCGGATGCGCAGGACGGCGAGGGCGATGAATTCCAGAATCAGACTTGATCCGTAGAGGATGAGGTCGATGGAGATGAGGCGCTCGAAGGGCAGCTTGAGGGCGAGTCCCCAGGCCAGTCCGCAGAGCAGAACGCTGACCCAGGGTACGCCGCGGCTGTTGCGGCGGGCGACGATGAGGGGCAACATGCGCTCTTCCGCCATGGCCATGGGCAGGCGGGAGTAGCTCATGACGAGGGCATTGAACATGCCGATGCCGGAGATGGCTCCGCCGGCAACGATTCCGAGGCCGAGCAGGGGGCCGCCGAGGGAGCGGGCGGCGGTGGTCCAGTCCCCAGTGGAAAAGCTCAAGGGCGAGAGGCCGCTGAGGGCCATTGCGGCCAGGGGGAGAATGTAGGTGACTGCTACCAGAAAGGTTGCGGCGATCATGGCGCGGGGGTAGGAGCGCTGCGGGTTTTCCACCTCCTGGGCCACGGTGGAGGCGTTGTCCCAGCCCATGTAGTTCCACATGGCCACCAGGACGGCGGTGGAGAAGGCGGAGCCGGGGCCGAAGCCGCCGGTTGGAGTTGCGGCGCCCCATTGGACGGCGGGGTGCAGCGTGAGGCCGCGCCAGAAACCGAGGACGACGAAGACCGCGAACGGCGCCAGCAACAATGCGAACAGGCCCATCGAATCGTCGCCAACGGCTGGAGCGCCGCGCAGGTTCCAGATGCAACAGACCACGACGACCGCGAGCGACCAGGCGTAGCCGCGCCAGCCTGCGGTAGCTGCAGGCGAGAATTTGCCGAGGTAGAGAACAAAAATGGCCGGATAGATGGCCATATCGAAGATGCTGGCGGAGAGCGAGAGCCAGCCTTCCTGATAGCCCCAGAAGGGGCCGAGAGCGCGGCGCACCCAGACGTAGAAGCCGCCCTCGGCAGGGATGGCGGAGGCGAGTTCGCCGATCATGAGCGCGGTGGGCAGGCTCCAAAGTATGGGCAAGAGCAGAAGCATCAGGATGGCGCGCAGGAAGCCTGCGCCGCCGAGGATGTCCTCAATGCCGTAGGGACCGCCGGACACCATGAAGTAGGTGGCGGCGATCAGCGGGAGAAAGCGCATCTTCCGGCCGGCCGGCTTGAGGGTTAGGGGCATCTATGCGAATCTAACAACCCCAGCCCCATGCAGAAAGGAAAAAATACCACTGCGTGGGGCAGACGCTCGCGGGGGCTCGCACCACTGCGTGGGGCAGCAGCTCGCGGGAGGCTCGCACTGGCTTACTGCTTCCCACCCATTCCGCAGAAAAGCGGAATGGATGGGGCACGGAGCCATTGCATGGAGCAGACGCTCGCGGGGCTCGCACCACTGCGTGGGGCAGCAGCTCGCGGGAGGCTCGCACTGGCGTACTGCTTCCCGCCCATTCCGCAGAAAAGCGGAATGGATGGGGCACGGAGCTTCATGCGCTGTGAGATGGAAATTGGCGGCGGCGCGGATGAATTTTGGTGACGTCGTGTCACAAGAGCTGCCGCGGCGCCACCAAGGAGATACGCAGGCTGCGCAAAACTGAATTTGGCGGATGACGGCCGCGCATATGACGTAATATGGAGCCACGAGCGAGGAACACATGCCCAGCGCAACAAAAAAGCGCTTCAGCAAAGGCGAGACTCTGATCCGCGAGGGGGAACGCGGGGAGTGCGCCTACATCATTGAAAGCGGCAACGTGGAGATTGTTGTCCTGCGCGACAGTCAGCTGATTCAGGTGGCTACGCGCGGTCCCGGCTCTCTGATCGGCGAGATGGCCATGATTGACGACAAGCCGCGCACGGCGACAGTGCGGGCTCTCGACGACTGCACCGTGCTGGAGATTACGCGCGAGGAATTTGCACAACGGGTAGAGAGCGCCGATCCGGTGATCAAGATGGTGATGCGTGTGGTGACCGCGCGCTACCGGGACATGATCGGGAGGACCAACGCGATTCGCGTAGTGGGCCCGACGCCCGCTGCCGAAGCCGCCGAGAATAGCGACATCAGCCACGACACGGCGGTTACCTCGATCCGTCTGCACAGCGAACTGAAACTGGCGTTGGAGCGCGGCGAATTACTGCTTTTTTACCAGCCGATTATCGATGTCCAAAACATGAAAATAGGCGGGTTCGAGGCGCTGATGCGCTGGGCCCATCCGGAAAAGGGCATGATCTCGCCGGGGGTGTTCATTCCTGTTGCCGAAGAGAGCGGTTTGATCACCGACCTCTCGCGGCTGGCGCTGAACCTGGCGTGCGATGGAGCGATCAAGCTGCAGGCGGCGGCCTCAAAGGACCTGATCGGCGACGGTCCGCTGTTTGTTGGAGTGAACTTCTCGGTGAAGGATTTTGCGGGAGCCAATCTCTTTGAGCAGGTGAAGGCCACCTTTGCGGAGAAGAAGATCGCACCGCAGCAGATTCACCTGGAGATTACGGAAACCCTGCTGATGGACGCGCCGGAGATGGCGAGGGCGGAGCTGGAGAAGTGCCGCGCGATCGGCTTGAATATTTCGATCGACGACTTTGGTTCCGGCTATTCCTCGCTGAATTACCTGCATTATTTCCCGATCGATACGCTGAAGATCGACCAGAGCTTCATTCGTTCGCTGTCGACGCATCCGGGCAGCCTGGTGCTGGTGAAGTCCATCATTGGACTGGCACAGAACCTGGGCATGAACGTGATTGCGGAGGGCGTGGAAACAGCGCAGGATGCGGCGCGGTTGAAGGCGTTGGGCTGTGAGTACATCCAGGGCTATTTCTTCTCAAAGCCCCTGCCGTTCGATGCGGCAGTGAAGTTTGTGCAGACCTGGCAGGCGCCGTCGCTGGAAGCAGCGGCGCAGGGCTGAGGAAAGTAGCGTCGTCGTCGAACGCGTTCCAGGAAACATCCGGCAGGGGTTGAGACCCTACTCGTCTTTATCGTGCCCTTTCAGGGCAGCGACTTGGATGACTCGGCCAAGTCGCTGAGGGTCAGGAGACGCTCAGGACAGCCGGTCTGGAGAGCAGCGCTACGATTTTGCCGTCGATGAGAGAGCGCCTCAAAAATGAATGCGGATTCCGGGGCGAACGGCTCCGCCGGGTGCGCCGACTGTTCCGGTCCCGGTGGTGATGGTGGTCGAATTGTTGCTATTGCTGGTCACAACCACGATGGCCAGGATGGCGCCGAACACCAGCACGCCGCCGACAATGGTCGTAGGCTTGGAGAGCGGCCAGTGAAAATTCGGTTTTTGCGGTTTTAGATTACTCTGCACGGTGGGTGTGACGTTGCTCTCGTTAATCGTCGTGGTGGTGGTCACTTTGCCGTAGGAAGCGGTGACCTGAAGCTGCCAGGCTCCCTTGACTCCATTGGTAACCAAACCGGTGGCGTGGGCGACGCCGTTGGCATCGGTCACGACAGAGAGGGAACTGGCTCCGCCGCCAAAGGCGCCTCCGGCGCCCTCACCGCCGCCGTGAATCGCAAAGAGAACCGCGGCCCCGGCGAGCGGCTTGTGATTCTCGTCCTGTACCTGGACGATAGGTTCGCGCGCGGTGCGCTCGCTGATATTGTTGAGCGCGCCTTCGCCTTCGAGGATCACGATCTGGAGGCTTTGCGGCGGCGCATCGGCAAGCGGCAGGGGTTCGGCACGGAGAGCCGCGGCCGGTTCAAGAAACAGCAGCGAAGCTACCAGCAATGCGACCAGACGCCCGCTGGATCCTGTATGAGTCGTGTTGGACATAGAGGTTTTCATCCTGATTTGCGGGCCTAATTTGCGGTTCCGGCAGCCGATGTGCCGATTGAGTTGGTGAGCTTTACGCTGACGCTTCCGATGGTGGTGGCGGCGTTGTTCAGCGTGAAGTTCTGCGTGTACGTGAAGGCGCTTCCGTACAGGATGGAGTCAGCCTGGCCGTACCAGCCGGTGAAGGACGTGCCCAGGTCGACGGCCAACTGCGGATCGCTGATGGTATCGCCTGAAGCCGGGGAGAAGGTGAAGTCGGCGCTGGTCATATCGCGCGTGGTGGAGTAGCCCAGGACAATCACGGTGAGCGTGGTGCCGTTCCGCTCAAGGGTGACGCTGGTGATGACTGGGGCGGCTGGGGGGACGACGATCACGACTGGCGCAAGGCCGGCTGGCGTCACGTCCTGACCGTCGGATTCGAGGGTGAGCGTCACGGTGATGGTGGACGCGAGTGTGCCGGTTTGCAACTGAATGGTTGGGACAGTGGTGGAGTTTGCCGGCAGCGTAAAGCTGAATGTGCCGCCACCGGTGGAGAACTGCACCGCCGGATCGACTGGGCCGCCCGAGGTTGCGGGCTTGACAGCCAGCGTCAACGAGACCTGCAGGGGCAACGGATACCCCTCAAGGAATGCGAGGTTGAGGGTAGGCTGCTGGCCGGCCGGTTCGGTGCCCGGGCCGGTAAATTCCAACTGAATGTTCGGCAGCGTGACGGTAAAGGGGACCGGAGATGTGGTCAAACCTCCGCCGGTTACAGTGATGTTGCCGGGCGAGGTCTGGGTGAGGAAGCTGGCGGGAATCACCGCGGTCAACCTGGTTTCGCTGAAGTACGTGGTGGGGATGGCGGCGCCATTGAGGTTCACTATGGAGCCGGCGCTAAAGCCGGTGCCGGTGAGGGTGATGGTGGTGGCGGCGGCGCCGTAGCTGGCACTGGTGGGCAGAATCGATGTGAGCACCAGGCCAGGGTTCACCACGATGCTGACCGAGTCAGTTGCCGATGTGTAGTTGGCTGCATCGGCCGCGGAGGGGGCGTAGGTGACTTTCAGCGTCTGCGTGCCCACGGGCAAGGTGGTGCCCACCGGCGGTGTGTAAGTAAAGGTGCCGCCTGTGGGGGTTGCCGTCGCATTCAATTGGGTTGCGCTCAGCGTCACGCCGTAGCTGATGGCGGCGGGGTTGGCCCAGGTGATGACCGGCGTGGCCGGGTTGACCTGGATCTGGACGGAGCCGGTTGCGGTGGTGTAGTCGACGGTATCGTTTGGAGTGAAGCTCACCCGGAGGGTCTGGATCCCTCCACTGAGCGCGGTTCCCGCAGCCGGAGTATAGGTGAGTGTGCCCGCCGTCGATGCAGTGGCGTCGAGCTGAGTTGCGCCCAGCTTGGTGCCATAGGGGACAGGCGCAGGCGTAGCCCAGGTGATGACTGAGGTTGCCTGGTTCACCTGAAGCTGGACGCTGCCGGTTGCGCCGGAATAGCCGGCGTTGTTTGGCGTGAAGGTAACCCTCAGCGTTTGCGTTCCTGCGGTCAGCAGGGCTCCGAGAGCGGGAGTGTAGGTGAATGTTCCAGGCACCGAGGAGGTGGCATTCAACTGGACGGCGCTGAGCAGCGTTCCGTAGGTTATGGCTGCCGGGGTGGGCCAGTTGACGGTGGTTGTGGCCTGATTGACCGTGATTGGCACCTGCGCGTTTGCTACGGCGTAGTCAACCGTGTCGGGAGGCGTATAGCTGACACGCAGGGTTTGCGAACCCACGGGCAGAGTGGTGCCTACGGGCGGGGTGTAGGTGAATGTGCCGCCCGCGGGGGTCGCGGTCGCATTGAGCTGGGTTGTGCTCAGCGTGGTGCCGTAGCTGATGGCGGCTGGGTTGGCCCAGGTGATGACCGGGGCAGCCTGATTGACCTGGAGCTGTGCTGAGCCGTTCGCGGTGGTGTAATCCACCGCGTCAGCCGGTGCAAAGCTTACCTTGAGGGTTTGCGCTCCGGCAGTAAGAAGCGCTCCGAGAGCCGGTGTATAGGTGAAAGTGCCTGCGGTAGAGGCGGTAGCATCCAACTGGGCGGCGGTCAGCCTGGCGCCGTAGGTGATGGCCGCAGGCGTGACCCAGGTGATGAGCGGGATAGCCTGGTTGACCTGGATCTTTACGCTTCCGGTCGATCCTGTGTAGTCAGTGGAGTCATTCGGCGTGAAGGCCACCGTCAGGGTCTGCAGGCCGGCGTGAGGGATGCTTCCGAGAGCCGGAGTGTAGGTGAAGGTTCCAGGGACTGAAGCGGTCGCGTCCAATTGCGCGGCGCCGAGAGCGGTCCCGTAGGTGATAGGGGCGGGATTGGCCCATGTGACGGTGGTTGCGGCGGCATTGACGGTGATGGGCACCTGTGCGGTTGTGGCGGCGTAGTCGACCGCGTCGTTGGGCACAAAGCTCACCGTCAGGGTTTGCGGGCCTGCGGGAAGGACGACTCCGGACAGGGGCGAGTATGTCAAAGTGCCGGGTACGGAGGGTACCGCGTCAAGCTGGGTAGGGCTGAGCGGCGTGCCGAATGTGATGGGCGCCGGGGCTGCCCAGGCAATGAGGGGCGTGGCCTGGTTGACGACTTCATTGAGGATGGAGGATGTGGCTCCGGCGAACTGGCCGGAGGTTGAGCTGTAGACGCCGGTGAGCGGCGCGGTGCCTGCGGGCAGGGCAATTGCGCTTGCGGTAAGCTGGGCGGCGCTATCGACAAAGGTTGCCGCACCGCTGGCGGCGCCGCTCAATCCAACCACGAGGTCGGGATTGCCGTCCCCGTTGAAGTCGGCGCTGGCGATAGCCTGGCCAAGGGCAGTGGGCAGAGATGTCTCTCCACCCATGGCGCCGGTGGAAGAACCGAGCAGGATGGTTGTACCGCCGCCCTGGCCTGTGCCGGTGCCGGAGACCGCGATGTCGGCGTAGCCGTCCTGATTGAAATCGGCCATGGTGATTGCGGCGGGCTGCGTGGCCACTCCGTAGGAGGTTGCAAGGCCGAATGTACCGGCGCCGCCGTCCTGGGTAGTGCCGATGTTGATCAGGACATCGACGGTGGAGTCGAGGTTGCTGACGACAGCCAGATCGGGGAAACCGTCGCCATCCACGTCGCCCGACGCGATGGCGGTGGCGGAGATTCCAACTGGATAGGTTTGCGCGGAACCGAAGGTGCCGACTGCACCGTTCCAGAGGTAAACCGCAACATCGGGGCCACTGTTATCGCTGACCGCAATTTCGGCGTGGATGCCCTGGTCAAAGTTGGCCACCGCGATGCCGGTAAAGCTGGAGGTGCTGCTGGTTGAGGACCAGGAACCTGCGGCCGGGAAGTTAGCCGGCGTGCTGCCAGTGCCATAGTAAGCGGTGACAGAGTTTGAGCCGATCACCGCGAAATCCTGGTTACCGTCACCGTTGAAATCGCCGGTGGCGACAGCGATGGGCGTGTAGGACACCGGGATGAGCTGGGCCTGGGCGATGTTCATATCGCCCGCGGCGTCCCCGGCGGCGAGGATGACTGCAATCTCGCCGTTCGACGCAATGATGACCAGGTCGGTGTAGCCGTCGCCATTGAAGTCGGCGGCTGCCATGCCGACCGAAGTGGGATCAAAGCCAAATGTCGTGGAACTATAGGTGACCGGCGCCTGGAAGGTTCCGTCCCCGTTGCCGACCGAGATGAGAAGGGTTGCGGCGCCTCCGCCGGTCTCGAGCGCCGCGATGTCCTGATTGCCTACATTGCTGAAGTGACCGGTGGCGAGTGCGATGACCGTCTGCCCGGTGACGGGATCGATGGTTCCCACGCTGGTGAGCCCGCTGGAGCCTTCGACTGTGGCGAGGGTGCCTGTGTTGAACTGGGCGCCGTTGTTCTGGAAGCCGATGGCGCCGGTGGGCACGCCGAGACCGTTGGTGGAGGCGGTGGCGGTGAGATCGAATGTCGCAGGGTAGGTGACGGGGTTGGCGTCGGAAGCGAGAGAGACGCTGACGGGCGTCGCGCTTACCTGCAGCGCGACCGTGTTGGAAACCGCGGATGTGAAGGAAGTGTTTCCGGCGAAGGCCGCTCCAATGGTGTAGTTGGCGGGCGGGAAGAGGCCGTAGTTGAAGCTGGCGAAGCCGACGCTGTTTAGCGTGACGGTGATAGCCCCTGCTGAGGGCAGGCCGGTGAGGGAGACGGACTGGCCCGCGGGCAGAACCGGGCCGCTGGCCTGCACCTGGAAGTTGACCATCGCGCCGGAGGTAGTTGCGGTGGTTGAACTGGTGAGGCCGAGCGAAATGGAGGTTGCGCTCACCTGGATGAACGTGGATGCGATCGGATTCGCCGTAAGGTAATTCGCATCACCGCTGTAGCCAATGGTGATGGTGTGTGGTCCAGGCGCGAGCAGAGTGGTTGAAAACTGTCCTGTAGCGCTTCCTCCGCCGGCTGGCGTCAAGCCGGAGGTTCCAATCGGATTTCCGCCGTCATAGAACGTGACCACTCCGCTGGGCGAAACACCGTTATTCACTCCGTTGACGGTTGCGTAGAAGGTGGCAGTGGCGCCGAAGGTGATGGTCCCTGGACCGAGCAGAACGCCGGTGGGGGTAGCCTGGACGATCTGGATCGTACTGCCGGTGGTTGTCGAACTGGGCTGATAGAGCTGATCTCCGGGATAGCTCACGTTCAGCGTGTAGGCGCCCGGCGTGGGCAACTGCGTGGAGCTGGTGAGGCTGGCCTGCGCGTCGTTGCTGTAATACCAGGGCTGCAGGTCGCAATCGTTTGCGGGGCATTGGCTGATGCCTGTGTACGTGGTGCCGTTCAGAGCGAAGTCCAGGTAGCCGTCGCCATTCATGTCGCCGGTTACGATGTAGTCCGGCAGGTTTGAGCTGTCGTTGTTGTAAGCCAGGAGCGTTGTGTCAAAGGAGCCGATCCCGGTCCAACTGGTCACGCTTTGGCGCTGCAGCTCTGAAACCCAGAGATCGTTATTGGCGCCAAGGTAGGTGAGCACCAGGTTCCAGCCCGGAGCCACTGCGGCTCCGGGAGCGGGCTGTCCAATGGCAGGGAAGGGCACGCCGGCCACCGAGAAGATGGAGTTCACCGGATCGTCGAAGGTCTCATTCAAATTGCCGGACTGGTCGTTTTCGAAGACCAGCAGGTTGCCGGTATCCCCATCGCTGTAGGGAATGCCGGGGTCGGCGATGGCGATGTCGGGGTACCCATCGCCGTTGACGTCGGTGATGGCCATGTTCCCCAGGTAATAGGCGTTGGACGAGAAGAGCGACTCGCTGGGCACGTAAAAGCCGTTGAAGTTGCCCTGGCTGAGGAGCGCAAAAACCGCTCCGGTGCCGTATTGGTAGGAGTACTCCTCAACCGCGATGTCGCTGAGCCCATCCTGATTGAAGTCGGCTGCGCCGGCTGTGACCACGCTGCCATACGAGACGTCGAAGCCGACTTCCGGCCCGTACGGATTGCCCGGATTGCCGAACGGACTGAGAACCTGTACCAGTCCGTTGACGCCGTCGATGACCGCGATGTCAAGATAACCATCGGCATTGAACTGGCCCAGGACTACCTGGGTGGGTGAGCCGATGAATGAATTGGCTCCGAAAGCGACAGGCTGCTGGAAGGAGCCGTCGCCGTTGCCAAGCATGTAATAGGCCACCAGGTTGCTGACGGAGCCGCTGGCATATCCAGTGCTGTTGCACACGACCACGAGGTCGGGAATGGTATCGCCATTGATGTCGCCGACGGCGAAATCGCTCTCCTGGCATCCGGTAAAGACCTGGGCTTCCGTCTGGAAGGCATTGACGCCGGTGCTGAGCATGACCTGAAGGAAGGGCGAGGCAGCCCCCTGGCTGGGACCGAAGGAGGGCAGGCCCACCACATCCACGAAACCGTCGTTATTGAGGTCGGCCGCAATCAGCTTCCCGGTTCCGAAGGTGTCCATTGGCTCGGTGAATGGATTCAGGTAGGTTCCCTGCGAGGAGACCTGGGAAAGCGGGGCGGTCCCGAGGGTGGCGCTGTAGCCGGCGCCGGTGAGGTTGAAGCTGACCTGGCCGGCGGGGACAGCGGCGTCGGTTGTGGGCACTCCGCGGGTAACGATCGCGTTCAGAGTGGCTGATGCGGTGGACCCGTAGGGAATCGCCGTGGGGGGCGAAGAAATTGCAATCGAGTCAGTGTAAGGGGCGTAGACCTGCAACTGCACAGGGCCGCCGATCACCGTTCCAGTGACAACTTCCAGGCTCACCTGGCCCGGATTCTGGAGGTAGGTTGCGGGGATGGTGGTCTGGATCTGCGTGGTGGTCTGGCTTGTGACCGGAAGCGCAACTTGCCCGGCGGCGGTGAGCAGTTCCACCTGTGAGTTTCCAGTAAAACCCAGGCCGTTGAGCGTGACGCTGGTGGCGGCGGAGCCGGCGGTGACGGCAGCGGGGACAATGGAGCTGAGGGCATTCTCAATCAGGACTGTGCCGGAGACCGATTCGGACGCGTAATTGCTGTCTCCGCTGTAAATGGCGTAATAGCTGTTGCTGGAAAGGGTGGCCGAGACGGATGTGGGGGAAACCACGCCGCCGGTGACGGTAGCCGTTCCGATGGTCAAGCCGCCGAGGTTGGGGTCTTCAAGGGTGACGGTGCCGGTGGGCGGGGTTTGGCCGGAAGGCGTGGTGATGCCGAAGGTGAAGGTAATCGGGGTTCCCTGGATGGCAGCGGCAGGCACGTTGACCGTAAAGATGGTGGGCTGATTGACGGTAAGCAGGTAAACGCCGGCGGTACTTGCCGCGTAGACGTCGCTGACCCCGGGGATGTAGCTGGCGCAAATTGGGAAGGTTCCCGCCGAGCCGCCATAGTAATTCACGGTGGCAATGCCATTGGCGCCGACTGCCGCGACGTAGTTGCTGCCGCCGCTGTAGGCCGAGCACGAGGTCGAACTGTTTGAAACATAGAAGGCGACAGAGCCGTCGGGGGGGATGTAGGTGCCGTCGACGTTGTTCGAGCCCAAAACGAAGGACGTCAGGGTGGTGTAAAACTGATCGCCGACCGGATTGGGCGAGGCTCCAAGGGTAAAAGCGGTGAGCGGGGTGGTTTGGGCGTAGAGCGAGGTGGGAATTCCAATGCCCAGAATCCACGCGAGGGCGAGTAGAGAAAGACGGCGCATCATTGCCCACTCCGAACCGGGGGAATAAAGAGAACACGCGACGCCGGGCCGTCGGCTTCGATCATCCATCCCGGCGCAGCGGCTGGAGCAGTGAGTTGAAACACTGCATTGCCGTTGAGCGCCGACAACTGGTTGGGTGAGCAGGCACAGGTGGATTGAGTGGGAGCAGTCGTCCCGGTGAGGTCAATGCGTAACAGCGTGCCGTCGGCCTGATCGGCGGTTACCGCCCAGTGGCCGTCTTGCGAAGCCGCGACCGCGAAGGGCTGGTTGAGGCCGTTGGCGTGGGTTGCAAGGATGGAAGCGGTTCCGTTGTGAAAGCGCGTGAGAGTGTTGGCTGCCGAATCCGCAAGCAGCGAATCTTCCGAACCAGCGATGAAGCTCATGCCACCGAAGCCGGCCAGAGTCGCCAGGGTGGAGTGGGTTCCGGCCGCGGTGAAGGATGTAACGGTGATGCTGGCCTTGCCTGTGGCGAGCAGCAACGTTCCTGCGTCGCTGATGGAGGCGCCCTGAATCGCCGCGGCCGCGGTGAGCGTATTCACAGTGGGCGCCTGGGGCAGGCCGCCGACCACCAGAACCGAGGCCGACCCTGGAACAAAGACCGCCGCATACGCCCCGCGCGGAGCGAAGACGATTGACGAGGCCGGAGAAACGCTCTGCGTGAGGGTTTCCGGCTGCGTCGCGGGCAAGACCAGGCTCTGCAGATTGCCCTTGGGGTCAATCAGCAGCGCGGTCTGCGTGGGGCTTGCGAAGGCTCCCGCGGTGTATGCTCCCGCGGGAAACAAGGCAGGGCCGAGCTGGGTGGAACCCGGCACGCCGACCAGCGATCGGAGCGTCGAATCGGCGGAGTTCCAGACCAGGCCCATCTGCGCGCCGGTGGAGACGTTGGGCGTCGCGGCGGAACCGCCACCTCCCAGTCCTTTGGTCAAGGAACCTGGCGCATTGGTGCCGCAGCCGGAAACCAACAGGCATGCGAGGCACATGACTCCAGAACGACGAACTAAGCGCTGCGGGTGAGAACGCGATGTCAAGGGGTCAACCGTCCTTCAATTGCGCTCCGGAAACGGGGGCTTCCTGGAGTTAGGAATAGCAGAGAATGCCGGAACTCTAACCTGTTTGTGACCCTGCCGTCAATCATTTCTTACAGAATCAGATGAAAGTACGGTGAGAGTTCGAGCGCGTGAAACCTGGGGCCGAAAGTACTTCAAAGAAGCGTTGAATTTTCACGCCGAGGCGCATTGCGGCGCTTGCTCAAGGAGCGGCTCGTACCCGTCCTTCGGCGTGACGGTAAGCTGGTGCTACCGCCAAGTGGCAATCTCCCGGAGGAAATTGCCACTTAGCACGGTGTAACAAGATTTCTATCTAGAAGAGAAATCGCCTACTTCGAGTGAGCTAAGTCCGCATCGGCCAGCGACTCGGTTTCCGGCAACTGGTAGTAGAGCATGGCGCGCATCTCGTAAAGGTTCGACCGATCAGGGTATTTTGCGATGAGGTCGGAGGAAACCATCACGGCGTCGTACCACAGGCGATGATCGAAGAAGTACCTGGCCCTCCCCTGGTCGGCATCGAAGCCGTTGCCAGGAATCTGGCTGATATCGGCCTCCATTTGCACGCGCTCGGGTCCGCCCACGACGACAACCATGGCTGCCGGCGGCGGAGGTCCCAGCAGAGGCGAGATGGGTTCGACCTTCCACAGGTAGGTAACGCCGGGCTCGAGCGGCGGCGCGTCAGAGGGATAGGCGAGGCTGGTTCCGGTCACTTCGCGATTCCATGAGAATCCGCCGGTCAAATCCTGAATGTGGAGTTTGTATTGGCCGGTCGGGTCGCCCTTCCACCAGAAGGCGGGACGGAGGGTGTAGATTCTGGCCTTGTGCGGCGCATAGAGGACAAGCTTTGCGGAGCCGACCCCACGCGACGCTCCACCAATCTGGTTGGCGGTCGCCTTGGAGGGCGCCAGGTCGAAGCCGTCCAGCTTGGCCAGGGCGCGGCGGGGATGGGTCTGCTGGCCCTGCGACGATGGGGGTGGGGGCGGGACAGAGGCTCCCGGCTTGGCTGGAGCTATACTCTGCGCGTTGCCGAGTGCCGCGCATCCTGCGACTACAACTGCAATGACCAGTGCTTTCATGCCAGAATCTCCGGTTGCTTGACCCCGCCTGCGGGGGATTTTACCTGTTTACGCGGCCCTATACCGTATATCGTAATCTGCTCGTCAAATCCTCTTACATCCGTAGCGCCCAGCGGATAAATTCCGGCCATCTTGTCCTTCACTCTCTCATAAGTGCCCTGAGAAAGGATAATCTCAGTGCCAAATTCCTTGTTGAGGCTTTCAAGGCGGGAGGCCAGATTGACGGTTTCTCCAATGACGGAATATTCCAGCCGGTTGGAGGAGCCGACGCTTCCGCTGGTGAGCATTCCGGTGTGAATGCCGACGCCGATGCGGATGTCGGGAAAGTCCTCGTCGCCGGTTTGCTCCGCATTCAACTCCTCAACCCGCTTGAGCATGGCCAGGGCGCTGCGAACGGCATTGCAGGCGTCCATTGTTTCTCCTTGAGAAAGCGGAACGCCATAAACCACCAGAAGACCGTCGCCGATGAACTTGTTGAGAAATCCGTCGTGGGCGCGAATGACCTCGTCCATCGCGGTGAAGTAGCGATTGAGCCAGCGAAGCACGGTGCGCGAGGGCTTGCCGGCGGTGATGCCGGTGAAGTTGCGAATGTCGCTGAAGAGCACGGTGGCGATGCGCTCGTTGCCCTCGAGACTGACTTCATCGCGACGGAGCCAGATGGAGCGCGCGACTTCAGGATCGACGTAGCGCGAAAACATCTCCATCAACTGCTTGCGCTGCTGCTCGGTCTCGGAGCGCAGCAGGTTGGCTTTGACATATTGCCAGGCCACGCCGCAGGGCAGCGCCGCCGCCACGCCGAGAAGCGTCTCCATGTAAGGGAACCAGAGATGAAACGCGGTAAAGAGGATCTGCGCGGCGGCGTAAATGACGGGCATGAAGACCGCGGCCAGGACGAAAGCCATCCTGAGTTGAATCCGCGTGAAGATCCAAGTGGCGCCGAACAGCAGAACAAAGTTGATGCAACCCTGCAGCCAGACTGGGACTTCGCCGATGGCGTTGCCGTCAAGCAGGGTGGCGATGGCGGCCGCATGAAGTTCGGTTCCACCAATCTGCTCGCGCTTGCCGTCGGCCTGGCGGACGCGGAAGAGCGGGGAGAGATCGCGGTCGCGGGCCGCATCGCTACTTTGCCCGATCAGGACGAGCTTGTTGTGCAGGCGGGCAGGATCGACGGTTCCAGAGAGAATGTCCCACGCCGCGATGTGCCGCGCGGGGTGCGGCGACCAGTCACCAATGCGAAACGTGCCCGCATCCGGGTCGTGAAACGGAACTCGATAGCCGCGAAACAGCGCGGTGTTGCGGTTGAGCGGTTGCAATGTGCAGTTCCTGCACCGCGGATCGACCTGCGCCAGGTACTGCTCCGCGAGGAAGACGGGAAAGCTCTCCGCTTTCTGCTTGCCCCAGGTGAGCAGTTCGGCATCGCGCACATAACCGTCGCTGTCAAACGGCATGTTGACGGCTGCGTAGCCGAATGCGCCGGGCTTGCCTTCCGCGCAGAATCCGGTGGCCAGCGCAGGATTTTCAGGCTGGCAGAACATGGTCAAGGGCAACACGGCGGGAAGCTGGCCGGTTGCGGCCTGCGCGCCGATGACCACGTTGCCCGCGGAAATCAGGGCGCGCCGCATGGCCGCGTCTTCGTCCGGGCCGCGAGCTTCAGAGAGCAGAATATCGAGGCCGATGACGGCCGGACCCGCCTTGCCCACGCGCTCAATGACGTCGGCGACCGTGGAGCGCGGGATCGGAAACTTGTCGATTTTTTCAAACGAGGCGTCGTCGAAGTCGACAAAGACGATGTCTTGCGACTGGGGCGCGTAGCTGCCGTGATTGACGAGGAAGTCGTAGGTCCAGTTGGTCAGATCGCCATACGAGGTCCAGTCCTCGAGCATGGAGACGAGAACGGTAAGCCCCAAAGCCACGATGGCGGCAACGATGACGTGCTCTGGCGGGCGGCGGAATCTGGCTCGGAACTGGGCTCGGAACTTGGCTGAGAAGATCATGGATGAGAGAGGGAGGATTGCTGCGCGAGCACCGCGTCGATGTTGCGGACGTATTTGCGGGAGCGGTCGGCTTCATTCGCGTCGGGATTCTGCTCGATGACATTCTGAAAGTGCTTGCGCGCGGCGGCCAGCAGGGCCACGCTGCCCGAACTGTTGTACTGCTCGGAGTACAGAATGCCCAGCCGGTAGTTGGTGAAAAGGTCAGTTGGCGTGAAGGTGAGCGCGGTCTGGCAATAATGGATGGCCGAGTCGAACTTTTTCTGCAGCCACTCGCAGTCGCAGAGGCCGGTGTTGGCCTGTCCACGCAATTCCTTCCAGATGTCGGCTTGCGCGGCGCGTTTTTTTACGCCGTAGCCAAGCAGGTATCCACCGAGATAGTAGCTGAGTTTACCGGCCATTCCGCTATCGAAGTTGGAGAGCGCGAGGTACTGGTTGTACTGGGCTTCTGCTTCCGGGGACTGATGCTTCTGGCGCAGGGATTCAGCCAGCCAGAAATGCGCCTCGGCGTTGCCAGGCGTCAGGTCGATGGCCTGGCGAGCTGCCTGAATGGCGTCGTCGTAATCGCCCTTGCGCGCAAAGGCCTGCGAGAGCAGGTAGTAAGCCATGCCGCTCTTGGCGTCGCGCTGGGTGACAACATTCAACTGCCGGATGGCCTCATCCATATCGCCCGCATCGAGCAGCGCGCCGGCGTAGCTGGAGCGAGCCTCAAGGTAATCCGGATCAATCGAGATCGCTTGTTTGAAGTATTCGAGCGACTTCTTGTCTTCATAGAGGGCGTTGTAGGTGCGGCCGGCGTAGAGTGCCGCCTGGCTGTACTTGGGGTCAATGGCCAGCGCCGCTTCAAACTCCGCAGCGGCTTTTCGGTAGTTCTCTTCGTAGCCCTTGTTGTAGAACTCGAGGCCGTGATTGAAGTGGTCGACGGCGGCATGGTTGCGGTTGCGCGCGATGAGAATGCGCACGGTCACCGTCGTGTCCTGGCCGGGATAAACTTCTTCCTGGCGGGGGCCGTCCGGCTCGTAACCCAGGTGGACCGCTTGAACGGTGTGCGCGCCGGGCGAGATGCCGGGCAGCCGCAGAGCCGCGGCCTTGTTCACAACGCCCACGCTTTGTCCGTCAACAAAGACTTCCACGCCGTCCATATTGGTTTCAATCACCAGGGTGCCGTACTTGGGCGGGGGCAGATTGGCGGCGGTGACGTGGGTGGGATTGTAGGCCAGCACCATGTTGGGATCGAAGCTGCCGCGCTCCGAAGTAGGATTCTGCGCGGCGTTGGTCGCGTCGCGCACATTGGTGTGAACGTATTCGGCCAGCTCGTCCGCGCTCACAATGCCGTCGCCATTGGTGTCGGCTTCGCCCTCGAGACCCTTGACCACGTAGTAGGTGAAGATGCCGTGCCCGCCGCCCCACCTGTCGCTCTCAAAACTCTGTTCGCGATCACGGCTGGCGGTGATGGAAAAGAGGGATTTATCCAAGTCGAGGAGCGTGCGGTTGACCGTGGAGCGATCGGCCTCAGGGGTAATTGCGCCGGAGTGGCAGGAGTCGGTGACCAGCACCTTCCACTTGCCATTGATGCGCGAGCCCATGTCCTTGCCCAGCGTCTCCATGGGATAGGCCGTCCCGGCAATATTCTTGAGATCGATGTCGTGCGGCGCGATGTAGGCGGTTCCGTTGGAAACAAAACCGTGGCCGGCGAAATAGACGAGTACGCGATCGTCGGGATGGGTGACCGATGGAAGCCACGTTTCCAGTTCATGCTGGATATTCTCCAAGGTCGCCTGGCTGTCGATGAGCTTGTGCACGTTCTCGGCTGGAAACTGGCCGCCCTCCGGGCTGATGAGCACAGTATAGACGGATTCGGCATCCATATCCGGGAACTGCAACTGCGCATCCTGGGGCAGGTTTTTGTACTTGGAAATGCCGATCACCAGCGCGTAACTGCGCGGAATCTGCACGGTGGTTGTGGCCGGCTGCGCGGGCGCCTCTTTTTTGAAGGTCAGGTCGCGATGCTGATCCGGCGCCGTGGTCTGCTGCGGAGCGGCCGATGGAGCGGCCTGGGCCAGCAAAGCCGGACCGGCAGTGAGCGCCAAAGCCGCGAAGAGTGAGATGGTTCTACGTTTCATGGATCGAACCCCGGAAGATGCAATTCGAATTGGTTGCTACTTATGTGCGAGCAGGAATTCGTAGACTACAGGACCGCCCAGCGGAGTGCCGCTGGTGACCGTAGTCCCCGACCCATCGTTGGTGAATTTCAGGTCCCGCGAGGCGCCGTTGGCCGCCTCAGTCAGATCGCGGGGCAGGGCTTCACCGGGAGCAAGCGCCTTCGGGCCTGCTCCTGAATCAACACATTCGCCGCGCGCCTTGAATACTTCATCGTTGCAGCGCGGCTTCATGGTCGCGGGGGCCGTACCCTGCGGAGGCATATTGGTGGCGTGGTTCTGGACCTGGCTGAGGCTGAGCGCCACCGGGCTGACGAGGAAATAGAGCTTCTCATAGCCTGCCGGACCGCTCACTTCAAACCAGCCGATTGGATATTCGCGTCCGTGCTCAATGCGGTTGTCGTTTCCCGTTTCGGCGCGCGGGAATAGGACCTCGTATTTGCCTGACGTGTTCAGGTCCATGACGTAAAGGTACCCGTCCACCGACGGTTTCAGCCGGAATCGCACCGTGTCGCCGCTGGCGAACACATGGGTGGGATCGACGGTCTGGACGACGCGATGGTCGGCGTCGCCAGTCCTCTGTTCAAGAACAATCGAGATCAGGCTCACACCCGTGGAGCCCTGCCCGGCCATAAATGCCGGCGACGCCGCTCCAAGCAGCGCGACAAGCCAAACCAGTTGCCTCCGCATACGACCTCTCTTCCACGCCAGGGGATTCGAATCCTACACCGTCTTAACGTAATTGCGGCGCATCGTCATTCTCAGTTTTCAACGGGGGAGTGCCGATTCATCATACCGCCATGGAACAGGAAAAGTGGAGAAGAGATTTTCCGGGGTCCAGATTCCGGGCGGAAGACCGCCTGCCGCTCAAAGTCCTTGTCTACCAGCCGCAGGATGCTATATCCTCCGTTCCTCATCCCCTGAGCGTGTAAATTAGAGCGTGTTCTTCCCTTTCGTGCCGGCGGAGACGGAGCGGAATGTCTCCCCGAGGGAAGATGAAGAGCAGGCTTGAGACCGGAAAGAGAAGTCCGCGATGAATCTTAGGTTTTGGGGAGTCCGCGGTTCCATTCCGACGCCGGAGCCAGACCGGCTGCGCTACGGCGGCAACACGACCTGCCTGGAAATCGGCTGCCCCAGCGAAAAAGAGGCGGTCATCATCGACTGCGGCAGCGGCATTCGCGCCTTGGGGGAGGAGCTTGTACGGCGCCAGGTTTCGCGCATCCATATACTGCTGTCCCACTTTCATTGGGACCACCTGCAGGGCCTGCCATCGTTCGCTCCGTTGTTCCAGCCAGGTGTGGAGATCACTTTTTACGCCACTCGCCCTGCCGACCAGGTGCGGCGGCTTCTCGAATTCCAGATGGCCCCTCCATTCTTTCCGGTGCCCTTCGCGGAGGTCGGGTCCAACACCGAGTTCAGGCACATCGAATGTGGTCAAGCGTTCCAGGCAGGTTCAATCAGGGCGGAGGCCTTTGCTCTTTACCATCCGCAGGGAGCGGTGGGGTTTCGAGTGGAAGCAGACGGGCAGGCACTGGTGCACGCCTCCGATCATGAGTGGGGTAATGCGGAGGTCGATGCGGGGCTGATTCGCGCGGCGAACAAAGCAGACCTGCTTGTGATGGACGCTCAGTACACGCCGGAGGAGTACGCCGGCAAAGTGGGCTGGGGCCACTCGAGCTATGCCCACGCCGCCCAGGCAGCCCAGAGCGCGGGCGTGCGCCGCATGCTGCTCTTCCATCACGATCCGGAACACGACGACGCATTTCTCGATGCGATGCTGGCCGACGCGAAAAAGCTGTTTGCGGGTACCGGAATGGCCACCGAGGGCCATGTGCTGGATCTGGGAAAACTCTCGTAGAAGGACACACGTACCCTCTTCATGGGAGAGTGGGACAGAAAAGCTGCCTTCAGAATGGATGCGGATTGGCGAAAAGCCGCGCGGCCGCGTGCGGCGAGTGCTGGGTGTCATCTTTCGCTATGGGAAAATTGAGGTTTGCCGGACCACCCGTCTGAAGGGCAGCGCCGTTGCGACCCAGGAGTCATATATAATCATGACTGCCGCGGACTCGCCGAGTTCCTGCTGAAATGTGGGCGCTCAAGATGCGACGTTGCAACAGGGTTGCAGCGGAAGCGGGTGGACGGGGGAAGGATTCCCTCGTACGCTGTTTGAAGAAGGCAGTCCAAAATAGCGGAGAGATGGCCGAGTGGCTGAAGGCGGCGGTTTGCTAAACCGTTGTACGGTCAAAAGCTGTACCGGGGGTTCGAATCCCCCTCTCTCCGCCAGCTATTGAAAATAAACGGCTTAAGTGGCATGGCTACACTCTTGGCTACACTTTTCCATCTGGCATAATCAGGTTCCTCTCCTCTGATCGGGTATTTATCCGAGGAGGAGCCCGTGAAAGTCCACTTGTACATCCGGGTACGTTTGTCCAATGGAACCCGTCAATATGTCGACCCTGTTTATGCCGCCAACGGCAAGCTGAAGCCTCTCTACGCCCTCGTCGCAGGTAACCGCGAACACCATCCCGAGGGCGTCTATCACCTCCGGTATCTGCTGAACGGGAAGCGCATTTGGGAGTCCGTCGGGTCAGACGCTCCCTCAGCACAAACAGCCCGCCTCAAAAAAGAGCGCACGCTCGGCGCCAAGGAAGTGGGCGTTCCCGTGGTCGAAGATGAGTCGAAGCAGGGGCGTGACCTGACGGAGGCGGTCGTCGAGTACCTCGGCGAGGTTAAGAATGGGAAGTCCCATAAGACGCATCTGGCGTATGGGATTGCTCTCCGGGAGTTCTGCGCCGTCTCTAAGTCACAAACCCTTGCGTCCCTCAATCGCCAGGATGTGCTCGCGTACACGGGTGCTCTCCGGGATCGCGGGATTACGCCCAGGACGATCGCCAACCGCCTTAGCTTCTTGAAAACGTTCTTTTTCCATTTCGAGCTGGCGTGGCCGATGCTCAAGACCGATCGCGTGAAGTACACAGAGAAGACGGCGGAGGCCTATAGCGCCGTAGACCTACAGAATCTGTTCGGAGGCGCCGACCAGGAGGAGACGGAGTTGTTTCAGTTCTTCTTGTGCACTGGGGTGCGTGAGCAGGAAGCAGTGTACGCCACTTGGCGCGATGTAGACTTCACCCGGAAGATGTTCAAAGTCACCGAGAAGCTTGATCTCGGCTTCACGCCAAAGGATAAGGAGGAGGGTTCAATACCGATACCTGACTCGCTCGTCGCGCTACTCCGTGCCCGGCGGAAACGGAATCCGAACACGCGCTTGATCTTCCCGGGCCCAAGGAGCAAGCCGAATGGGCACTTCCTCCGCACGCTCCAGGGTCTCGCATATCGCTGCGGACTGAACTGTGGCGAATGCCACAACCGCAAAGGTCAGTGCTGCGCGAACAAGGCAATATGCCATCAGTGGGGGCTCCATCGCTTTCGGAAGACGTTCGCGACGATGCACCATGAAGCTGGAGTCAGTGTGAGGACCATTCAACGCTGGCTCCGGCACTCCAGCCTAGATACCACGCTGCACTATTTGGCGGGAAGTGACGACAGGAACGAGAAGACACGCGCACAGGTGAACAGCACTTTCGCGGCAATCTGCTCTCAACGGGAGGGTGCCCAGGCTTAAGAATGCCTCGCAAGAACTCCGCGCCCCGTCCTCCCTGGCATGGACAGACTTGTCTATCTCGCTGTTCGGGGAGGCCGTTCGGGAATTTCGGGGCCCCCTTGGTATGTCGCAGCCGCAGACCTCCTGAGACCTCGCGAGGCATTTGTCGACGCCACAGTCCTTCGCGGATCGATATGCCTGCAGGGGACCAGATTGAACTTCTGTCCTGATTTGCTCCGCATGGGCTCCACTGGGGCTACCGGTGCCTTCGCTGCTCTACGAACCGGCGTCGCTCCTACGCGATGCTCCCTTCGAGAATAGGCCGTGGAAGATGTTCAAGTTCAAGGCAAATCCGGGAGCTTGAAACGGTTTCAATGTACACATCCATGAGTTTTCGCCGGCCTCGATTGTGGAGCAGTTGGCCTCCGAGCATTCGTGTCCCCATTGAAACTGGAATTCCAATTAGAGTTGCATGCGCTAGAGCCGCAGCAGCCCACCCGGCGCCCGCAGCAATCACAGCCAAACCACTTCGCTCGGCGAAATTACTGATTGCCTGATCCAGTGAGATGGACCCCTTGCGGTAGCGCCTATAATTCCCCAGCGCCGCAAACCCGATTGCAAACATCGGAAGGTGGAAGTGAATTCCTGCAGCTTCAGCATGGTCCGCAGCTCCTGTAACCTGCGCATCTAAGTGACCCAGAGACTCGTGGCCGTCGAGCAAATGACCAAGCAACTCTGGGTGGCCGCCCATGCGCTCATAAAGCTCGTGAGGTACCACAACATCAATGCTGGGATGGGCCCCGATGGCTTCCCGTACGTAGGCCAACGTTTCTGTAGCCTTGGCTTGAATGAGACCGCTTATATGGCCATGGGCATCATGAATTGCAATGTCCCAAGCCGGATTGTTTGCATGATGTGCCAGTTCTGCGATCAAGCCAGACGGAAGATGGCCGTGGTTGAGCCATTCAGCGTAATGAATCTCGAATAGCTTTCCCTTGACCCCGTTGATTAGCCCCATCAGCTTGTCGGGGTCTCCAGCTAGGTGATTTACCGCGTCAACAAAGCTCGATCCGTGTTGAGGAAACTGGGCATGAAACGCATCGAGAACATCTCGTGGAACCTGAGACTCGGATACTTTCCCTGCCAGGATATGTGCCACGTCGACGCCGCCAATGATTGCGGAGTCAACGAAGTCTTCTGAGGAGATGGCCTTTTGAAGGAGATCGGCGGGCCTCTTGAGCTTGGACCGTCCGCCTTGCCTGCGAATTTCCAATTCCCAACGCCTCTTGTACTCAGGCTTCAAGTTTCACCCTCTTCAAAAGAATTATCCCAGCGAGCATGAACAGTCCGGTAGTAACATAGGGCGTCCAGATCGGCAACGCTGGAACGAATCTGGACAAGATCACCCAAGCCAACGCGATCCAAGCGAGAGCCGATGCAGAAATGGCCCACCGGGCGCTCCTCCGAAGGAGAATGGCCGCATCCATTCTCTTTCGCTCCGACGTGACCATATCTTGCTGTGCTGCCAGAAAATCGGCCTCTGCCTTTTCTTCTTTGATCCGCGCCCGGTCGTGTTGACCTATCGCGTGATCCAAGACCCGCTTGGCTTCGAGGTACCCCTTATTGGCTTCAACCTCCGACCGTTGAGCCCTCTCAAAAGCCAGAGACGCAGAACCAAGTTTCACTGCAGCCTCTGTCGCACTTCTGCATGCATCGTTGTATTCACGAGACGACTCTAGACGAATGCGTTCTGAAGCCATAAAGGCGTTTGCCGAGGACCTCTCAGCTTCTTCCGAAGTTCGATAGGCATGAGCTGCGCCCTCCACCAAACTCTCGGCCTCTTTGTAGCGCATGTCGGCGTCGGAAATAATCTCACCAGCCTCCTTACGGAGCGCCTCGGCCCCCTGATACTGGTCGTTTGCTGCCAAGAACTCAATGCGCAAAACATTCAGAGCCTTCTCCGTCTCCGACAGTTTTGTGTTGAGTTCCTCCGTTCTGGCGGCCTCGTCAAGGAGTACCGACTCAGCAAATTTGATCGACTCGACGCGCCGCATTCGCTCGCGAATCTCCTTCTTGAGGATGTCAATATTGTCCAGCAACTCGATTAGTTTCGTAGAGAAAACGTCATTCCACTTGTCCTGCTCATCCATGCGGGTCAAGGTCTTTTTTACCAATTCGGCATCTTCTGGCCCAAACCACTTCGCTACATCGCCCAACAGGCTCACTTCGTCCTCGCAAACTCAAACCCGTCGCCATCTGACGAGGGTTCCAATTGCCGCACTATACTCTGCGTCAGTTGACCTCATTGTGTCAGAAATCACGGACGCCGTGTGGCGATTCTCTAGATTCTGAGCCGAGCAGGCGACGTCCGACTTACGCGGCCCCAACTCAAAGCCGCTGACGACATTCGAGTCCACATCTTCCATCGGACAAGGTAGTTTGAATGTGGAGGAGATCGTATTGGCAATTACGAGCTTGAACCTGGTTACTCCCCCGAAGAGATTAGTCAAAAAGAAGACTTCGCGGTCGAAGGCGGCATCCTACCGAGCCGCGACGATGACTGGAGAACAATTCGAGCGGCTTACCGTGGTGCAGCAAGTGAGGCATGCCTTCAGGCCGGGTAGCCGCATCGCTGCCTGGATCGGTTTGGTGATGGGTGGCTGCGCTCCTATGTTTACCTTCGGTGTCGTACACTTCGTTCTCCCGCACCATCCCGAGCGGTCCATCATTCTATGGGTGATCGCAGTGGGCGGACTGCTCTTCAGTGCGCCGAAGGTCTACAGGTGGGGCCTATCAGCCTGGGGCA
>Ga0302144_10000208_pt1 | contig 24186 bp, 23 predicted proteins | sample I_Bog_E2_2_FD_192436 | JGI IMG/M metagenome (GOLD analysis project Ga0302144, IMG submission 192436) | Peat permafrost microbial communities from Stordalen Mire near Abisko, Sweden - I_Bog_E2_2 | ecosystem: Environmental > Terrestrial > Soil > Wetlands > Peat | place: Sweden: Abisko, Stordalen...
CCACCGGTGGTGATTCAGCGTGAGATTTCCAGAGCCTTGGTCCTCAACCTCTCTGGCAAAGCAAGCGGTGCTTCGGCACTGCCAAGGATATCTTTGTCCTTGACAGAGCCTTCTCTCTTATCGAGGGGCACCCACATTCAGGCTGGAGGTGCGGGAGATGCGGTCATCATGGATTTCGCCGCTCACACTTCGACCATCCTGTGGCCAAAACAAACGGGTTACGCTCAGGACTCCCTCGGAAAACTGATGCCAGCTGAACTGTATGGCCTATACGCCTCCATCCAGCCGAAGGACGTTGACAACGCTTGCATTGAATGGATGCGGAAGCCGAGTGCAGAGGGCGAGACCTGCCGGAACATCGGACGCGAAACGGTGAATGGGCGTAGCACGGTCAAGTACGAACTCTCCTGCTATGGGGGAATCTGCCGCCTCTGGATTGATCGCAACCTGCGAGTTCTGGTCAAACGGGAGACTGACTGGAATAGCACCGAACTGCGGAACGTTAAAGAAGGACCGCAGCCAGCCAGCTTATTCGACATTCCGGCCGGCTATAGTAGCAGGAATATCGCAGGCACCATCCGGCCAACCTATCCGCAGTAATTCGCGGCGCGGCTAATTCCACCGCGCTTTCGCCGCCCGCCGCAGGCCGGGCAGAATGGCTTCCAGATAGTCGACGACCGCTTGCAGCCGTTTGGCTTCCGACAAAGTGGAGAGCAGGCTTTGCTTGAAATCGAGATCGAGTGGGAGCGAACCTGCCAGCAGAAACGAGAGGGTGGCGGCGTGCTCATCGAGTCCAACCGGCTCGGTGCCGGCGAGTTTCGCGATTTCGGCTTGCAAGCGCACGGCTTGGGTTATAGTCTCGGCCGTCGGGTGTGCGGGTTCGTCTTCGTCTTCGTTTTCGTCCTGCAGCAGCGCAATTTCGGCCTGCCAGAACGAGCGGTCCTGGTTCACTTCAAGCACCTCAAAGCGTTCTACGCCGCGGGTCAGGATGTCCATGCGTCCATCGTCGTATTTCTTGGTGACGGAGACGATCTCGGCGGTGCAGCCGATGTCGGCGACTCCCTCGTCGGAGGCACGCACCACGCCAAACGGCTTTTTCTGCGCGAGGCATTCCGTGATCATTTCTTTGTAGCGGGGCTCGAAGATGTGCAGGGGCAGAGCGGCTCCGGGCAGCAGCACGAGTTCGAGCGGGAAGATGGGCAGCAAGGAACTCACGGAGCCTCCGAGTGAGGATAATTCTACGATATTGGGGAAGAAGCTCTCATCTGAGCGCCTGATGCGGTTTGACTTGCCGTCGTGCGCGCGATACAAAGTCGCTTATGCAGATGGACGGAAAAGTTGTGGTCGTGACCGGGGCTTCCATGGGAATTGGGGAGGCCATTGCCAGGGTTTTTGCCGACGCTGGCGCCAGCGTGGTGTTGCTTTCTCGCGATGCCGGACGGGCTGAGGCTGCGCGGCAGCGGGTCGGGCACTCCGAGCATACGCTCGCGCTCGCTTGCGATGTTTGCAATCGCGAAGACATCGATCGCGCTCTGGCGGCTACGCTTGGTCGCTTCCAGCGCGTGGATGTGTGGGTGAATAACGCGGGAGTGGGAATCCGCGACTCGGTCGCCGACATGCAATCGTCGGCGGTGCGCGGATTATTTGAGACCAATTTTTTCGGCTTGATCGCCTGCCTGCAAGCGGTGGTGCCAGCCATGCGCAAAGCGGGCGGCGGCGACATCATTAACATTTCGAGCGTTGCTGGACACCTCCCGGTGCCGTTCATGGCTTTGTACTCGGCCAGCAAGTTTGCCGTGAATGCTCTGGGCAAAAGCGCCCGGCTTGAGTTGAGGCGCGATAACATCAACGTTCTTACGGTCTGCCCAGGCTACGTGGCCACGGAATTTGGCGCACACCTGGTGGCCAACCGCAAAGGCAACGTCCGTCCGAGGTCTGTGCGCGGGATTACCGCCGAACGGGTGGCGCGGGCGGCCTTTCGCGGGTATCGCGCCAGGAAGCGCGAGGTGGTCGTGCCGTGGACCATGATTCCTGTGATCAAGCTGTATCAGCTGTTTCCGGGAGTGGTGGAGTGGGGGATGGGCTTGGCGATGAAGAATTCGCGACGCTGAGGCAATTGAGGCGTCCGTCTTTTGCAAGGCGTGTGTAAAGAAAAGTAAATCCCGCAAACCTCGCGCCGACTCTTGCATCGAATTAGACAGGCAGAACCGCAGTCTTCCACCCCGTTTTAAAGAGCCGTGTGCACGGCGGCTCTGGGGGTGGAAGCTGCTGCTAGCTCTTACTCCCTCCCTTTTCGTTAGAATAGGATCTATGAAATTCCTGCCCCGATCTGCGCGGCCGATTGTCTGCCTGCCTGTTTTGTTTTCATTGCTCGGCGCACTGCTGACCATCGTTGCGATGCATCCGGTGGCTCGCGCGCAGGAAGGCGCGCTGGACAAGAGCCTGCCCAAGGGGACCACGGTCGAAGAGATCATCAAGCGCTTCGCGGCCAAGGAGAAAGAGTTCAAGGAGGCGCGCGACCAATACACCTTCCGGCAGGACGTCAAGGTGATGACACTGGACGGCGACACGCCGGACGGCTCGTACCAGCAGGTGTTCGATGTGACCTTCGACGATAAGGGACACAAGGTCAAGAACGTAGTCTTCGCTCCGCAAAACACGCTCCAGCGCATCCTCATGACCGAGGAAGATCTTGACGACATCGAAAACCGCCTGCCGTTCGTGCTGACCTCGGATGAAGTCGGCGAGTACGACGTGCTGTACGTCGGCCAACAGAAACAGGATGAGTTGGACACCTATGTTTTCGACATTGCTCCCAAACAAATCGTCGGCAAGAAGCGTTATTTCCAGGGGCGGATCTGGGTGGACAATCACGATTTTCAGGTGGTGGAAACCTACGGCAAGACCGTGCCCGACATCCGGAAGAAAAAAGGCCAGGAGAATCTGTTTCCGAAGTTCACCACCTGGCGCGAGCAAATTGACGGTCAGTATTGGTTCCCGACCTATACGCGAGCCGAGGACACGCTGAAGTTTTCCATGGGAGATATCAAGATCCGCGAGATCGTCAAGTACACAAACTACCGGCGTTTCGGATCGAAATCCAAGATCCTCTACGAAGGCAAGGAAGTGCAGAAGGCGGAGCCGAAGCCGGGAGAGCAGGCGGCGCCGGAGCCACCCAAGCCGCAGTAGGAACCAGGTTTCAAGGTTTCAGAGTTTCAAGGTTTCAAAGTGCAGAGCCTTCGGGTCAAGCAGTCTTCTTGCTCAACGAGTTGAGCAGCCGATCTAACAAACCTAGCACTTGGTATGACTCCCGCTCCAGCGCTTCATACGCGGGTCGATCGATGAAACCTAGATCCAGCGCGATCGCCAGTTGTGTTTCCGCTTCCAGCAAGGAACCGCGTGCCTGGCCTAAGAAATGTCTGAATTCGCCGGAAGTTAGCCTGCCTTGCCCCTCCGCGATGTTGGATGCCACTGAAACTGAGGCTCTTCGGATCTGAGAGGTCAGACCGTATGTTTCGGCCCTGGGAAAGTTCGCTGTTGCCGAATAAGTATGAACCGCAAGTGTTTTAGCCTTCTGCCAAACCAGTAACTCGCGATAAGAGCGCGCCATGGTCGCTTTCCAAACCCGGATGCTCTGTTCCTTGAAACCTTGAAACCTGCTTTAGTAGAACAAATACTTTCTCCACTTATCGTCCGAGCGCCCCATCAGGCGCATAATGTGGCGGCTGGTGTGGAGATTGAAGGATCGGGGCTCGCGGGCGGGCTTCATGTTGGCTTCGTGGGGAAGTTGATTGCCTTTGCGGCGATTGCAGAGGTGACAGCAGGCGACGAGGTTCTCCCAGGTGGAGAGGCCTCCGCGGGAGCGGGGGATCACGTGGTCGAGCGTGAGTTCGCCGGAGGGAAGCGTGACGCTGCAATACTGGCAGGTGTTGCGGTCGCGCAGCAGAATGTTTTTCCGCGAGAGAGCGCGCGACTGGTGCGGGATGCGGCGATACTCCAGCAAACGGATGACTGAGGGTACGCGCAGTGCGAGGCGGGCGGCGTGCAGGAAATGTCCGTTTTCTTCTTCGGTCATAGCGACGCCTTTTAGCACGAGCACGATGGCGCGGCGGGCAGCGCAGACGTTGATCGGCTCATAAGAAGCGTTGAGCACGAGGACGGGCTGATGCAGGGCATGGCCGTCGCCTTCGGAGTGCATGCCGGAGGCGAGCATGGACGCGGGAAGGTGCGAACGCATGCTGCCAGCGAAATTGTGTAGTCGCAACGACATCACTTTAGCCGCTCGCCGTCACGCCCAGGCGGGCTTCGCTCCCTTCCCCACTACCGTCATCTTCCCAATTTTCGGGCAGGACGTCAGGCATGGCAGCGACACTTGAAATCTTCAACGTCCGCGCCACGGTTGCTACCCATACTCTTGCCGCTCCGGCGCGCAGAAGAACCCGTGCGCACTCGGACGCGGTCGTTCCCGTGGTCAAGACGTCATCGATCAGTAAGATGTCGCGTTTCAGGATTCGCGTTGGATCGCTCACCTTAAAAGTGCCGCGCAGGTTCTCGCGCCGCTGATGATTGGTCAGGCCGATCTGGCTTCCGGTTTCCCGGCAACGCCGCAGAACTGCCGGGCACAGCTCAAATCTTTTCGGACGCGCGAGCGCCTTCAGAGCGGCGCGTGCGATCATTTCCGCTTGGTTGAATCCGCGCTGGGCCTGCTTGCGCCGATGCAGCGGCACGGGAACCACCGCGATCATGCCGACGGGCATCGCGGGCTCGAGGCTGACAATGGTCTCCGCCAGCATGCGCCCTAGGATGGCGGCCGCGGGACGCACCTGCTGAAACTTGAGCAAGTGAATCATGTCGCGCAGTCCGCGATCGTAGCTTCCATAAGCGACGGCGCGTTCGAAGGGAGGATCGACGCGCTGACAGAGCAGGCACCGCGATTCGCGGAAATTCGCCTCGCCGCGATTTTGATCTGGTTCTTGTTGAAGGTAGGCGGGAAGATGCAGGTCTTCTCCGCAAACGGCGCAGTACGCCCCCTGGAGCGGACGCAGCGCGGTGAGGCAAGATTCGCAAACGGGGAGCCGGGAAACTCTTACAAGTGGGGAACCACAGATACGGCAGTCGGCGGGAAAAAAGGTGAAGAATAAAGTCGCAGCCGCGCGCTCGGCAAAGCCGACGAGCCCATGCTTAGCCAACTCATGCTTTGGCAGTCCATGGTCCGCCGCTTGGCCCTGGGCAGCCCGCATTCGAAACCCAGTACTGCTGAAGACGGCCTCCGTACCCGGCCAGCGAAAGGCGCATCGCCAGCCTCCACTTCCGTCAGTATAGTCGCGGGGGACACGCTATGCAACGCGATGGCCGGACTCCGGGCTGCTCTGCGACTGGCTCTGCGCCGGCTTGCGCACCATCGGCGCCTGTTCGAGCGCAGGAATTGTTCGCCAGGCGTAGGTTCGGTGATAACAACGCTCACAACGCACCGGTTGCAGCAACATTTCAGTAAAACGAGAGAGTTCCATTCTGTCGTGCGCGCCGCAGACTCAGCGAAAGGCCAGCTAGGGCAAGCGGCAGCAGAATCGCGGCAAAGCAGCCCAGGACGGCGAGAGTCGGAGCCATGGTCATCATCGACTGACCCTCCAGCAACGCCTTGCGCATTCCATCGACGGCATATGTAAGCGGGATAGCACGCGCGATCAGTTCCAGCGGGCGCGGCAAGGTCTGGATCGGGAACATGGTTCCGCTCAGAAACCAGAGCCCGGAGCCGAGCAACCACAACAAGGCCGAGCCTTTCTGGAACGCAACCTGAAGAGTGGCCGCGACGATCCCCAAGGCCAGGGCGATGGCCAGAGAGAGAACCAATACGGCCACGCACGAGAAGAAGTTGGCGTGGATTGACGCCCGGAAAACCGCCACTCCCGCGAGAAGGTAGACCAGCAGATTCACCAGATTTCCAGCAAAGGCGGAAATAGAACTGAGGATGACGAGCTCGGCCGGGGCAGTGGACGTGGTCATAAGCACTTCCAGCGTTCCGGTCTGTTGCGCCTCCTGCACTGAGCTGAGGAAGGCTTGCGCGCTCATGACAAAGAACGTGTAGATGCCGGTACCCACCATCAGGAAAGGGAAATATTCGATGCCGCCGGGGCGAAAACCGGGGCCGATGGCGCGGGAGAGAAAATAAAAAGCCGCCAGTTCGGTGAAGACTCCGACCAGGGTAACGACGAAACCGCTGCGGTGGCGAATCGCCGTCAGCAGATCTCGCCAGAGGATGGCCCGGAGCTTGTCGAGAGTCGAAGTCATACGCAATTTGTAATTGGTAATTTCAAATTTGCAATTTTAGGTCTAGAAACGGCAGCGATTCATTTCCAAAAATACAATTGCAAATTACAAATCACAAATTACAAATCTTCTCGTCGATTTCGCCAGTCATGCGGAAATAGAAAGTCCGCAGCGCGTCAGCGTTTTCGCCCGCTCCCACTGGTCGATTGGCGAGCAATTCGCCACGATGCAGCAGGAGGAGCCGATCCGCGACGGCGGCTGCTTCCGCGAAGTTATGGGTGGCCAGCAGAATGGTGGTCTGCTGCAGCGCCAAGGCGCGGATCGTCGTCCAGAAATGCGCGGTCGTGGCGGCGTCCAGGCTGCGTGTCGGTTCGTCGAGCAAAAGCACGCTGGGGCGCTTGACCAGCGCGCGCGCGATGCCCAATCGCTGGTACATACCGCTGGAAAACTTCATGACCAGCGTGTCGGCTTTTTCTTCAAGACCGGTATCGCGGAGAACCTCTTCGATTCTCTGCGTGCGCTCGGCCCGCGGAACTTCGTCGAGGGCGGCGAAGAATTCCAGGTTCTCGCGGGCCGAGAGACGAGGGAAGAACGAACGCTCGGCAGCGACCGCGATTCCGACTTGCCGTCGCACTTCGCCGGCGTCGCGCCGCGGGTCGAAGCCGCCCACGCGCACCGATCCGGCATCGGGCAGCAGCATGGTCGAGATCAGCTTGAGGGCCGTTGTTTTGCCGCTGCCGTTTGGACCGAGCAGCACCAACACCTCGGCGCTGGCTGCGGAGAAGGAAACATCTTGCAGCGCGACCGTTTCGCCGCGCTGCTCCCGTCCCAGCCAATTAAACAGAGCCGGGCGGTGGCGAAAAATCTTACCGACGGATTCGAAGACGATGCGATCCATGAAAAGCAGTAGCCAGTACCCCGTACCCAGTGAGCGAACGCACCAGGAAGCAAGGTAATACGGCGGAATTCTTTGGCCTGCTTATTCTGAGGCTGGGTACTGGGTACTGGCAACTGGGTACTTCGTTAGACGCCCAGCTTTTTGACTTCCTCGTTGTAGTACTTGCGGTAGAGGATGGACCACTCCTCGGAGCCTTCGATGATGGTCCGGCGCTGGCTTTCGATTTTCTGGCGGGCGGCTTGATCGATGCGGGCTTCCTGCATGAGGAGCGCTTCGAGAATTTTGCGGACTTCGAGGCGAATAGTGTTGCGGTCCTCTATGAACTCGACTTCATCGAGTTCCGCCACGGCGTCGGTGACGGTGTGGGCGAGTTGATTGACCTTGTCTCGGCTCAAGCGCACGGCGAAAAATTCCTCAGAGAACAGCTTTGTATTTTTTCGTCAGCTCGGTCTTTACTTTACGGAACATTTCCTGATAATTGGCGCCGCTCTTCTGCATTTCTTCGGAATACGCCTCGAGGATGACGCGCACCTCGTCGTTGATGCGGTCTTCGAGCGCCAGTTCATCGAGCAGGGCGGCGTGGACCTTCTCGTTGAGAGCAGGCATCGCCTTGGTCTCGATGAGACCGCTGGCCACCAGTTTTTTGGAAACTTCGCGGGCCAGATAGCCCACATATTCTTTGGAAAACAGCATGATCGGGACGCTTTTTCGTGAACAGAAAGTCTACCACAAGCGAGCCGGTCGTTGGTCGTTGGTCGCTAGTCCTTGGTCGATGGTCGTTAGTCGTTCGGCAGTCGTCCCGGCCCCATCGCAAGACCTACCCCACATTTAAAGGGCCTTGTTAACGACCAGCGACCGACGACCAACAACTGTTCTTCGCCACGCAGTGACGGCTGACTGCTCCAAGCCTTACAATGATGAAACTCCATGTCTCCACATCCAGACGATCTGACGACCATGAAAGACGATATGACGGCCTTTATCGAAGGTCTGGGCATGCGCCGTTTTTTTGGTTATGTTGCGTGCGATGAGATTCCCAGCGTGATCTGGGACTCGGGACAGAATCCGGATGGCTGGAAGGATTTTGTGGAACTCGCCAAGTCGACAGGTGCGGCTTTCCTGACCATGCACTCCTGGGCGCTCGACCACGATGAGTTGGAACGCATGTCGCAACAACTGGCCGAGGGCGACTTCCGAAGCGAAGACGATTTGGAAGAAAGCCGCTGGCTCAAAGCCTACATCGGCAAAACCGGCTTCGTGCAGCTGGGATGGGCGTACCAGGGATGTGTTTTTGTATACGAGGCCGGCACGGAATGGTACGAGCGCTATCAGCAACTGCGCGAGTTGGCCGATGACAGCGGCGGATTCATGATCGACGAGCCGGATCAGGACGAGTAGCTCAGGACGACGAGCGGTAGGCCGCTCGCTACGCCGATTCAATCACTCGAATCGCATTGACGATTTCGGAGGCGAACTCCGCGCCTTCGGCGGGGAACCGCGTCCGCGACGGGTCTGGAAACTCTGCGAGAATCTCGGCATAACTCCTCGGCGACCGATAGGGGATTATGGCGAACCCAAGCGCATCCGCCAAGGCGCAGCTGGGTGGAACCACAGCGGCGGTGCCTACTGCCTGCGCTTGCGGGTCGTGATGGCATGCCGTGATTGCGAGAAACGCCTCGGGCAGATTCCACGCAGTTACCAGCGAACGCCCCGCCTCGCAGTGATCGATCCCGCATAGTTCACGCTCGCTGGCGAGAACGTCCTGGGGCTGATCCGCGCCGCGCTCGACGACACTCGCATAGGCCCCGGGCATGACCATCGCCAGGGCTACTCTGCCGATGTCATGCAGAACTCCGGCGGTGTAAGCGAACTCGCTGTCCAGCAATCGCAACTTGGCGCTTCGTTCGGCGATGAGGGCGCAGGCGACGCTGTGACGCCAGCACGAGCTCATCAGCGGCGTGAATGAGCTGCCGAAATAGGTTTTCAGGCCGACCGTGATGGCCACGCTCCGCAATCGCCCGAAGCCGAGCAGAATGGATGCCTGCACGACGCTGGTGACGTCTTTGGGAAAGCCGACCAGCGGCGAATTGGCGATCTTGAGAACCGCGGTCGAAAAAGCGTGATCGGAGCGAATCAGATTGCAAAGATCAATCAAGGATGTTTCGGTGCCCGCCATCATCTTCAGCGCCTTCAGCGCAACCCCGGGAAACGGAGGAATGCTGTCCGGAACCCAGCCGGGCGCGGTCGGCCCCGTCGCTTTGGATGTACCCGTTGCCGCAGCCATGGAAATTTTCACGACCTGGATGTCTCGCTCTCAACCCTGCTGGCGTTTTGCGGCACCGTTATTGCGGCAGGTGTGAGTGAAGAGACCCAGCTCCTCCTGATTACCGCTATCGTCAATCTGGGTGAATCTCTTGAGCGGCTCCAGCGCACCTGCTTCTGTCAACCCAGCACGTGCTGCTAATCTGGTTCCTCTGCGCAAGCTGGAGCACGCATCGATCGTTCATAAGATGGATCGTTCATGAGATGGATCTCCAATCCGCGAAATTCTCCGAAAGCCAAGACACTGGCAGCCGCGCTCGCCGATTCCAAACTCGGCATCTCTCCTGCTGCGCTGCCCGTGCTTGCCGATCTGCTGGTCAGCCGCGGAATCGACGAACCGGAAGCGGCTGCGCGCTTTCTTTCGCCCGCTCTGAGCGATCTTCACGACCCGCTGCGGATGAGCGGCATGAAAACCGCGCTCGATCGGCTGGAAGCGGCATTGGAACGCAAAGAGAAGATTCTCATTTACGGCGACTACGACGTGGACGGCACAACAGCGATCGTCATACTGAAGACGGCCATCGAGCTGTGCGGCGGGGCGGCTGATTTTCATGTGCCGCACCGCATCCGCGAGGGCTACGGCATGCGCGACGAAGTAATCGAGCGTGCCGCCGCCGACGGGGTGCGGCTGATCATTAGCGTGGATACGGGCATCCGCGCGTTTGCCGCGGCCGAAACCGCGCGCCGCACGGGAGTCGACTTGATTGTCACCGACCATCACCTGCCGGGCACCGACGGCGTTCCCCATGCGTTGGCAGTGGTGAATCCAAATCAAAACGGTTGCGACTATCCCTGCAAGCATTTGTGCGGCGCGGGCGTGGCCTTCAAGTTGGCGCAGGGATTGATGCAGCGCCGGCTGGATACAAAAGATCAGTCGCGCCTGCTGATGTCGTTCATGAAAGTTGTGGCCATCGCCACCATCGCCGATGCAGTCCCCTTGCTGGGCGAGAATCGCGTGTTCGCGAAGCTGGGATTGCAGGGGCTGCGGCGTCCGGTCAACGTCGGCCTGAAAGCGCTGCTGGAAGTTGCGAAGCTCGGCGACGGCCGCGCGCTGACGGCGACCGAGGTTGCCTTCCGCATCGCTCCTCGCCTGAACGCCGCCGGACGCATGGATGTGGCTCGCGACGTGGTGGATCTGTTTAACGAGAAAGATATGGAGAGCGCCCGCAAGATCGCCGGGCGGCTTGACCAGTTGAACGCCGAGCGGCAGGAAGAAGAACGTCGCATCATGGCGAGCATCGAACGTCGTCTGGAAGAAGAACCCGCGCTGCGCGAAGCCTACTGCGTGGTGCTCGACGACGAGGGCTGGCATCGCGGCGTGATTGGCATTACGGCGTCGCGGGTGGTGGAACGCCACGGGCGGCCAACGCTGGTCATCTCGCGTGACGGGGACGAAGCCCACGGCTCGGGACGGTCGATCCCATCATTTCATTTGCTGCATGCCATCGAATCGTGCCCCGAACTGTTTTCGCGCTACGGCGGCCACGCGCACGCGGTGGGTTTTGCGCTGCCCAGCGCCAATATCGAAAAGCTGCGCGAGCATCTGGATGGCTACGCGCGCGCCCGGCTCACTCCCGCCGATTTCGAACCGCAACTGGAGTTCGATCGCGAGCTGCCGCTTGGCGAAGTCACGCCAGACCTTTACCAGGCGCTTCTTTTGCTCGAACCCTTTGGCATGGAGAATCGCGAACCAGTTTTCGCCGCTCGAGGAGTGCGGCTGATGGCGCCTCCCGCAGCCGTGAAGGACAAGCATGTCCGCTTGCGCGTGGCGCCAGCGTTGAACAGCGCCGCGCCGGATTTCACACCCCGCTGCCATCCCGACGCAGCGGCCATTCCGAAACGAGATGGTGAGGCTGAGCAAAACACATCCTCATGGCGCAACAACATTGTGTTCAAGGCCATGGGCTGGAGAATGAAGGAATCCTGCGACCGGTTGCAGTTGCTGGCCGGAGATCGGCTGGATATCGCCTACTCGCCCGGCATGAACGACCATCCTGAATTCGGAGGGTTGGAGCTGACTCTGCGCGATGTGATGCGCGCCCGCTGAGCGACGATTGTTCTCTGACCTGACCACTGTTCTTGTCCCTTCTTTGACAAGCGGCCAATCCAGCTTTATAGTGCCGGGCATGAACGGATCTTTCTTTTGCAACAAGTGCGGCGCACAAAACGCCGCGGTCGCTCAGTTTTGTAGTCGCTGTGGCTCGCCTACGAACCCGGCGGCAAGCGCGGTCCCGCCAACTGCGGCACCGCCCTACTCGGCTACAGCGCCTGCATATCAGGCGGTGGCGCCGGTGGTGGGAACTGGCTACGGGGGCTTCTGGATTCGGGTGCTGGCCGCCATTATCGATGCCGTCCTCTTGCGGGTTGTGGTGGCTCCCATTCACCTGTTCTTTGGCGGTCTCGGACTGGCCGGAATGATGAGCGGCGTTCCCCATGCTCGTATGGGACTTGGCCTTTTGGGCGGTGGCGTCACACTCATCGCGCTATTCTTTGGCGGCTGGTTGTACGAGGCTCTCATGGAAAGTTCCTCCTACCAGGCGACGCTCGGCAAAATGGTCTGTGGGATGAAGGTCACCGATCTCTACGGCAACCGAATCTCATTCGGGCGCGCAACCGGCAGGCATTTTGCGAAAATTCTTTCCGCCATGCTTCTGGGCGTCGGCTACATCATGGTCGCATTCACGGAGCGCAAACAGGGCCTGCACGATTTGCTGGCAGGTACGCTAGTGCGGCGGGGATAAAAAGGTCAGAGGTCAGAGGTTAGATTGCAGAAGTGAGAACCCTCCACGCTATGAGTCCATGGAGATTTTACTTCTGCAATCTAACCTCTGACTTCTGCAATAGCTTTCCCCGCTTTCCTTTAGACTGAAGCCATGCCCTTCCGCGTCTCACGGCTGCGCCGCTGGTTTGCCTTGGGCGCGATTCTGATGGTGGCCACTGTCGCCGGAATGTATTTTTATGCGCGCTGGAGTGTGCGGAAAGCCATCCACGACGTTCCGGCGAAAATGGGCCTGGAAATTCAGCAGACGGCGGAAGGCTTTTCCATCTCCAAGTCGGAGCAAGGCCGCACCCAGTTCAAGGTCAGCGCTTCCAAGGCGGTTCAATTCAAAGAGGGCGGACGCGCCGAGCTGCACGACGTCAAGATCGTCGTCTATGGCAAGGATGGCAGCCGCTTCGATCAGATTGCCGGGGATGATTTCGAGTACGATCCCGGTTCCGGCAACGTGACCGCGAAGGGTCGAGTGCTGATCGACCTGGAGTCGAATCCAGAGGGCGCGCGGCATTCGGACCAGTCGGCCCCCGAAAAAACCAGAACTCCACTTCACCTTGAAACCGACGGCCTCGTCTTCAACAAGAATACGGGGGACGCTTCGTCCACGGGCAAGGTCGAATTTCAAACGCCGCAGGCATTTGGTTCTGCCATGGGCATTCAATACGAGGCCAAAACCGGCACGATGAACTTGCTGTCGGCGGTCGATATGACCGTCAACCGGCCCCAGCCGGTCCATCTGAATGCGGATCATGGCGTAATCACGAAGCAGCCTCATCAGGTCGTGCTCACTACGGTACACATGACCCGGGCGCAGCAGGAATCGAGATCCGACCAGGCGACGTTCTTTCTGCGCGACGACAACACGGTAGACCGCGTTCTTGCCGAGGGCAACGTGGAGACCGACATTCATGGCAAGTCGGAAATGCACGCGCGTTCCGACCGCGCCGAGATGTGGCTGACCGGGACGCGGAATCTGCTCACCACGGCCGTTCTCACAGGCAACGTGCAACTCCACTCCGAAGGCACGCAAACCCAGGGAACGCAGCCCGCCGACGCTGCCGCTGGAAAGGCCACGCTGCACTTTGCCGGGCAGCAAGTGCTCCAGACGGTTCATGCCGAAGACGGCGTGCGGCTGTCGCAGAAGAATGCCCAGAGCGGGAGCCTGCTTGCGACATCCTCCCTGTCGCATCCGTCGAGGGGAGGCGCGCAAACTCAGGACATCGAAATGACGGCTCCGGTGATGGACTTCATCGTCAAAGATGGCCGTCTGCTGGAGAATGCAGAGACCAGCGGACCGCCGCGGATTGTCATCACGCAGCCGGACGCAAATCAGAAGACGGTGGTTACCGCCGCCAGGTTTACCGCAAAATTCACCGACAAAAATCGCCTGGCCACACTGCACGGCGAACCGGATGCGAAGATAGTCGGCAGCTTAATCGATCCAAATAAGACCGACGCGAGCAAAGCCGGATCGACGAAGGCCGGTGCGCCGGCGCAGCCGGATCGCGTGTCGACCAGCCAGATGCTGGATGTCGCCTTTCTGCCGGAGGGCGGAGTCCGGTCGATCACGCAGACTGGCAACCTTGCTTACACGGATGGCGCGCAGAAGGCGTGGGCGCAGCGGGGCGAGTACACGACCGCCGATCAAATGCTGGTGCTGAACGGATCGCCTCGAGTGGTGGACACTGGAATGACCACGACCGCCCAGACCATCCGCATGAACCGGGCGACTGGCGATGCCTTTGCGGAGGGCAACGTAAAGAGCACGTACTCGGATTTGAAGCCTCAACCGGACGGCGCCCTGCTCGCCTCTTCCAGCCCGATCCATGTGACCAGCCGCAGCATGACCGCGCATCGTTCGTCGGCAATTGCGGTGTACACCGGCGACGCCCGCCTGTGGCAGGACGCCAATGTCGTCGAAGCTCCCACGCTGCAATTTGATCGCGACCGCAGATCACTCATTGCGCATGGGGAGATCGGCGTGGGGACGGGGCAAAACCCCTCTTCCACGCCAGTTGTTGCACAACCGGTCTCGACCGTGCTGGTGCAAGTGGAAAAAAGCGGCAAGGTGACCCCAGTTCACATCACATCGGAGCGTCTGAACTACGCCGACCCCGACAGGAAAGTCTTTTTCGATGGAGGGGTCACGGCCAAGTCGGCCGACGCGACCATGACGGGACAAAAGATGACGGTTTTCCTGCTTCCGCGGAGTCAGTCCAAAGAGGGAACGAACCCGGCAATGCCCGGGCAGGTCGACCGGATTATCGCCGAAGACCAGGTTGTGCTGACCCAGCCGACCCGGCACGCGACCGGCGACCGGCTTGTCTACACGTCGGCGGACGAAAAGTTCGTCCTGACCGGCGGACCTCCCAGCATTTTTGATGCCGAACGGGGCAAAACTACCGGCGATTCGTTGACTTTCTATAGACACGATGATAGGGTGCTCGTGGAAGGCAAAGAATTGTCCCCAGCAGTGACTCGGACGCAAGTGGCACGATAAATGCATAGGCTGGCCACCGACGAAATTGGCAAATCCTACCGCCGCCGCCGCGTCGTCAACGGAGTAAGTCTTCAGGTTCTACAGGGCGAAGTCGTGGGTCTTCTGGGGCCAAACGGAGCCGGCAAGACCACCACTTTCTATGCCATCGTAGGTCTGGTTCCTCCCGATACCGGCAGGGTGTTGTTCGACGACGAGGATATCACCAGTGTTCCCATGTACTTACGGGCACGCCAGTATGGCATCAGCTATCTTCCGCAGGAAGCCTCGGTCTTTCGCAAGCTGACGGTCGAGGAGAACATCCTGGCTGTGCTCGAAGTCCAGCCGATTTCCTGGCACGAACGCCGGGAGAAGGCGGAGAAGCTGATCGATCAGCTCGGTCTGGAGCATATACGACAAAATAAGGGATATGCCCTGTCGGGCGGAGAGCGGCGGCGGGTTGAAATCGCCCGCTCGCTCTGCATCAACCCCACTTTCATTTTGCTCGACGAGCCGTTTTCGGGAATCGATCCCATCGCGGTCTTGGATTTGCAGAAGATTATTTCCGATCTGCGGGCCAGCGGGATTGGAGTCCTCATCACCGACCACAACGTTCGCGAAACGCTGTCGGTGACGGATCGGGCCTACATCATTAACGAGGGGCGGATTTTCCGCTCCGGTACGCCGGAAGAGTTAGGAAGTGACCCGGAGGTACGAAGAGTGTATTTAGGGGAGAGCTTCTCACTGGTGTGAAGAACGAGTTCTCAGTTATCAGTCGTCAGTCAACCCCGCTCTTCCGGGAACTGAGAACTGGCAACTGACAACTGCTTCTAGTTACCAAGGCGTGGGCACCCTGACCTTTGGTGTCCACACAAACCACCTTGGTGCATGAGAAGCTAAGTTTTCCACACCCTCGGGATACGCCGGATGGCGAGCGATTGAGTGGGGAACATAATAACTTTCGCAAGGGAGAAATGGTACTTCTTCAACACAGGTTAAACGTCAAGTTATCCCAGCGGCAGATTCTGACGCCGGGTCTCGTGCAGATGGTGTCGGTGCTCGCGCTCAACAAGCTCGAACTCAAGGACATGATCAACGCCGAGATGGTCGAGAACCCGGTGCTGGAAGAGCTGGAAGATGCCGTACCTCTGCTCGACGATGTCGGACGCCAGGAGGAAGAGCGCGACCGCATCGCCGCCAAGGCGACTTCGGAAGAAGCGACGCCCATCGCCGACGAAAAGAAGGACCCCTTCGAGGAAATCGATTTTGGCTCGTTCTTCCAGGACTATCTGGACCCCGGCTACCGCAGTTCCGGGGAAATGGAAGAAATCGAGAAGCCTTCGTTTGAGAACTTCCTGTCGAAGCCGGGGAATCTGAGCGACCACCTGCTCTGGCAACTGGGCGCGATCTCCGTGCGGCCTCCGGTGCACCAGGCCGCTGAGGTCATCATTGGAAATCTGAACGAAGAAGGTTACCTGATTGCCAGCGATGAAGAGCTGCTGGGAATCGCTCCCGTCACCGCGCCGGAGGCCGACGTGGAGGTGGCGGCCAAGATCATTGGCGAAGCCGAGGCGCTGGGGCTGGCGGTTTCCCCGACCCCGTCCGGAATCTCTGACCTGGATGATCCCGATGTGGACGCCTCCTCCGACCTCGATGCTGACGACTTCGTCGCGGAAGGCGCCAATCTTTCCCCATTGACGCCGGAAGACGAGTCGCCGGCTGCGCAAGATGTTGTGCCTGATGTTCCCGCGCCGGCAGCCGCCGATATTCCAAGCGCGGCGTCTACATCGCCGGCCGCGGCGAGCCACGGAAACCAAGCCACAGGAGCGGCGACTGCGCCAGCCCGGATTTCGGATGTAAACTTCACGGTAGCCGATCTGCACGAAGCTCTGGAAATTGTCCGCCAGTTCGATCCGCAGGGCATCGCCTGTCGCGACCTGCGCGAATGTCTGCTCTATCAGTTGCGCTACCATCAGGAGCATCTGCACCTGCACCCGAACGGCCATGCCGCAGCGGAGCAAACCACCGATCAGGTCGTGAAAGACGCGATTGCCGTCGTCGATCAGCATCTGAAGGCGGTGACGTTGAAGCAGTTCAAGGAGATTGCCCGTGCCATCGGGCGGCCAGTCGAGGCAGTGCAGGCGGCGCTCGATTACGTGCGCACGCTCGACCCCCGGCCAGGTTTGCGCTACAACAAGGTTCCGGCTCGTCTGATTGAGCCCGATGTGGCGTTTGTGAAGCATGGCGACGAGTGGCTGGTCATCATGAATGACGAGGATATGCCGCAGTTGCGCCTGAATCCCGCCTACAAGCGCCTGATGACTCGAGACGGCAATGACCGCGACACGCGCAACTACGTCAAAGACCGTTACAAATCCGCCATCCAGTTGATCAAAAACATCGAACAACGGAAGCAGACCATCGCCAAAGTCTGCTACTCGATCGTGGCGCGCCAGGAGGATTTTCTGGAGCGCGGCATCGATCGGCTAAAGCCGATGATGATCAAGGAAGTCGCCGAAGAAATCGGCGTGCATCCATCGACAGTGAGCCGGGCGGTGGCGAATAAATACGTCCATACGCCGCAGGGCGTTTTCGAATTGCGCTATTTCTTCTCCGAGAGCGTGCAGGGCCCAGAAGGCGGCGGTACATCGCTGCTGATCCTGAAACGCCGCGTCAAGAAGCTGATCGAAGAGGAAGATCCCAGCCGGCCGTTGACCGATGAACAGATCACTCGCATTCTTCAGTCGCAAGGCATCCAGGTCACCCGCCGCACCGTGGCGAAATACCGGGAAGACATGAAAATTCCGAGTACGCACCAAAGAAGAGTGAAAAAGTAATTGCAGAGGTGAGAGGTCAGATTGCAGAAGGCAAAAGCGCATTCGCTTTCACTTCTGCAATCTGACCTCTCACCTCTGACCTTGTTTTGGAGGGCGCTCAATGAACGTGGAATATACCGCGAGGAAGTACGTAATCACTCCCAACATCCGCAAGGAAGTTGAAACCGGCCTTAATAAAATCCGTAAGATTCTAGGCGACCGCTTTGAGACGAAAGTAGTGCTGGGCGTCGAGAAGCGCCAGCACAAAGCCGAAATCACGATTGACCCGCCCAACGGCCCGATTGTCGGGATGGCCCAAACCAGCGACATGGTCTCTGCCGTCAATGAGGCTCTCGATCACCTGCAGAAACAGGCGCTCAAATATAAAACCAAGTGGTTGAGCAAGAAGCGCAAGGCGGTCAAGAAGTTTGACAGCCAATCGCTGGAAGACAACATCGGGGCGGCGCTCGGGTTGGCGGAGGACGCTACTTTTTCCGTTCTCGTTCACAAGTTTCCATCCGTCGCGCGGACCACAGAAGTGCATCTCGTGCATGCCAAGGACTCGGTCGCGCTCCGTCCGCTGACCTTGGAAGAAGCGATCAAGGAAGCGCACTTCCGCGACAAGGACGTTTTCGTATTCCGCGATCCCCAAGGCAAGTTGATGGTGCTGCATCGCACCCGCGACGGCAAGATGGAGTTGATCGAAGCACCGTAGAGCGTTATCAGCTATCAGTTATCAATCTTCAGTAAATCCTTAAGGACGATTTCTGCGCACGGCCTGCCGTCGTTTTTACTGACAACTGATAGCTGACGACTGATAACTTTTTCTCACACGCCGCTGGTGGCTTCCTGCGCCCACTGCAGGGCTTGAAACCAGGTAGAGGCGACTTCGTCTTCGGGTAGTTTCAGTTGCTTTGCCAGGGCGCTCGATTCCGCCCACTCCCCTGATTCCTGCGCCAGCATGAGGCGGTAGAGCGGCCGGAGAGTGCTGTTCTGGCCGAGCAGTGCCGCTTTGGTTTCGCGCTCGACCGGCAATTGTTCCAGAAGCACATCCATGCCGACCTCGAGGACTGCATCCATGACGGAGAGCAACCCCATCAGGAACAAGTCCGTTTTCGATTGCAGCCGGCTGGAAAGCAGCTCGCAGAAACGGGCGCGGGCCAATCCCATCAGCACCAGTTCACTGCAATGCTGTTCCGCCGCGCCCACGGTGACGACGAGCCGGATCCAACGCCGCATCTCCCGTTCTCCCAGCACGGCCATGGCATGGCGGATCGACTTGATTTCGAGGGAAAATCCAAAGAGCGGAGAATTCAGATAGCGAAGCAGGCGGTAGGAAATGGAGGCCTCCTGTTTGAGCATCGTCTCCAGTTCCCGCATGTCGAGGTCGATGCGCGACACAATCTCCAGCAGGCGCATGTAGTGCAAGCGGCTGGCGGGAACTTCGCGGCTGATCACGATTTCGGGCCGGCGAAAAAAATATCCCTGGAAGTATACGAATCCCATGTCTCGCGCCTGCTGAAATTCGTGCGGCGTTTCCACTTTTTCCGCCAGCATCTTGCACGTCGGGGAGCCAAAGCGGCGCATCATGCCAACTCGTTCCTCAGGCCGGGTGGCGCGAATGTCGACTTTGATGATGTCGGCAAACTCGACCAGCGGTATGCGCGGATCGTCGGGCGCGAAGTCATCCAAGGCAATCCGATAGCCAGCCGCTCTCAGCCGTTTACAGGCCGCGATCACGCGGTCCTCGGGTTCCACGCTCTCCAGAATCTCGGCCACGGTCTGGCCGGGAGGCAGCAAGGTAATTAGATCCTTGAATAAGACTTCCCGGGTGCAATTCATGAAGGCACGCTTGTGATCGCAAAGGGTATCGATGCCGAATAGCAGGGAGCTATCCACCGTGGACCGGGCCGCCAGTTCCGGATCGGCGTTGAAGAAGTTCTCAACTCCATTGCGAAAGAGAATTTCGTACCCGTACACATTCTGGGAGCGGTCGAAAATTGGCTGACGAGCGACGAAGCGTTGGCCCGGCAAGGCCAGCGGCTGCGATACTGAGATTTTGTCGAAGGCAGGAGCGGGTTTCACCCCTATTCCATCGGCACGCCACGATGAAACTTCAGAAAAAGCCACGCGGCAAATTTGGATTCGCCATCCGGTTCTGGCGCTTCGCATCTGGAGCGGCCCACTTTGGTAATGCCCGGCTGTGGAAAACTTCGGCGATCGCACTTGCGCAATCGATGCTTTCATGAGTACCATCAAGATGTTCCCAATGGCCATGCTTCCAGGCTGGCCGTTCGCGCCAAGTTCGACTCCCGGCGCCTGGTTTGTACAACGACAATTTGAACCGCGACCTTTTGAACACGACAGCTTGAACATTTACAGTTTGAATATCGTTGTCAAATAGCATCCAGACGATGTTGGGGTTTGGTCTGCCAGTACGCACAGTGTGTCGCACCTAGTCGAGGGTGCGCGCACGCCGAACTTGCCGATTCGCGTTCGAGGAAACGACCGGGCTTGGGATCGAGCCCGGGGATTGACTTCTGGGGTTAACTTCTAAAGTTTCACAAGAGAAAAATATGAATGCAGGACCCGGACACTCCTCCGCAGGCGGAGGGAGACACAAACGACGCCGTGGACGGCGTCCGCCCAAACGAGGCGCGGGTGGCCCGATGGGCCGCGCACGCCAGGACCCTCACGGTATCTTTACCGCGCCCATGGATCACAGCTACCGCGCCAACCAAAACGGCGACAACGGCAACAAGGCGCCGCGACGGCCCGGATTTTCGTCCTCGTACCCGGTGGTCGATCCCGATCCGTTGCCCGTCCCTCGAGCCGATGCCGCTTCCCGCGTCTTCGCGTTTGTCGAAGACCTGTTTTTCCTGAGCAAGATTCAGGCCACCGGCCAGAAGATGAATGTGAAGGTCGAGTTCGTCAAGAACGAAAAAGAACTCACCGATCGTATGAAGAGCAACGGTGAGGAAAAACCTTCCCTGATCATCTTCGACTTGAACAACGCCAATGCCAAGCCTTTGACACTCATCCCAAAACTGAAGACCAAGCTCAAGAAGGGGACGTCGATCATCGGCTTTCTCTCGCACGTGCAGGGCGACCTGAAACAGAAGGCGCACGAAGTGGGTTGTGACATGGTGCTGCCGCGCTCGGCGTTTTCACAGAATCTGCCGCAGTTGCTGCGCCGCCATGGCGCGGCAGATGAAATCGCCGAGTAAGAAATTGCAGAGGTCAGATTGCAGAGGCAACGCCCTCTGAAGGTAACCGCGCACATTGGGATCTTTGGTTTCACCTCTGCAATCTGACCTATGACTTCTGCATTCCCCTGATACAATTTCGCCGTGTTCTCTCACAAGATTTTGATTCTGACTATCGCCGTGCTTATGGTTGCCGTGGCCGCTGCCCAGCAGCCTCCGGTCAACGCCCAAGAGCCCAAGGTAAAGGTCAACGTCCTCAACGTGTGCGCGCCTTCCGCCGACGAGCAGAAGGAACTATCTTCCGCGCTAGCCAAGGTGCCTGGGAAACCGGTGTTCGCAACGGACTATGAAGTGTCTCGCGGACGCTCCACCCTCGACCCGAACACCCCCATTCCCGGCATGCAACCGTTGCCGCCGGGCACGGTCTCATCGGCCGACTGGGTCCGTATTCGCCGCGAGTTCCCCGAGGCAGCCGTGTTCAGCAACGTCCAATACTCGTTCAGCGTCGATTCGAAAAATATGACGGAGACGCTCGTGCTTCGCGTGCGCGAGCAAAAGGACCTGATCCAAGTTTCGATTGAAGATACCGCGTCCGCGGTTGCTTCCGCAGCCGCCATGCTTGCTTCCACCACCCCGGTTTCGCGCGTACGATTGGAACGGTTTGGCAAACCCTCGGTAGCGCTGGCGCGCTGCTCGGGAGAGGATGGAACTCCGGTGAAGGACCAGAGCGCGTACGAACCCATTTTTCACGCCGCTTCGTCGATCATGGAGCGCTACCGCGACGCGCTGGGCGCCCGCAAGATGGTGCCCGCGGAATTAGCCCGGCTGGGAGTTGTAGCGCCGCCCAAAGCCAGTTCGGCCAAGAAGTAGAACCCGTAGCGCTTTCGATCTTCGATCAGGGCGATTCTGAGTGTAGTCGTCTGGTTGCAACAGCCGACTTTACCCGTCATTCCGACCACCTGAACCGCATCTTCTTAGATGCGGACGCTACTGCTGGACGTTCAGTCGTTCACTGTAAGAGTGAAGGTTGTAGTGTGAGACAGCGATCCTGACGTAGCGGTCACGGTTACTGTTTCGGTGTTGGGCAAAGGGGTGTAAGGTGGTTTGCTGGAAGAAGAGCTGCCGCCGCAACTGGTGATCAAACTCAGACCGCCCACGCTCACCACAACCAGCAGAATCCTCTGCAAGTTGCGCCGCTTACTTATCCCGAAACAGCAGAGCATCATCGCTAGCGCTGAACCGGGCAGCAGGGGAAAACCATCACGACCCAAAGCCGCAGTGTTCGGAGCTGTGGCGGTGACTGTAATCTGTGTTGGGCCACTTCCCGTTACGGTATTCGGAGAGAAGCTGCAAGTTGCCTCGGTTGGCAGTCCCGAACAACTGAACGAAACAGTGCCGGTAAATCCGTTGAGCGGAGTGACGGTGATCGTGTCAAATGCGCTATTTCCGGTCGCAATTGTGAGCGGTGGCAGCGTGGATGGAACGGAGAAATCCGCAGGCAGGTTGATGGTGTACGTCGCCGAGGCGACGGCACTGCTGTAGTAATTTGAGGCTACGGCGATGGCATTGATCGTCTCTGTCGCCGAAACCGAAATGCCGCCCGTGTAAAGCTCCGAACTCGTGGTTGGGGTGGTGACGCCATCGGTGGTGTAGTAAATCGCTGCTCCCGGTGTTGTGTCGGTAATGGTGACAGTTTGCACAGAAGTGTATGTTCCCGACGCGGGCGAAATAATGGGCGTCGCGGCCGCTGTATGGACAGTCAGCGTCAAAGAGGGCGGATAGACCCACATGTCGTTGAGAAAGGAAAAATTACCATTGCCATCGAAACCTTCGCCACCGAAGAGCCAGAGATTGCCGCTATTGTCGGTCCAGGTTGTCGTGGTCTGCCGCGCTCCGGGATCATTCGAGGGTTCGGGGACATCCACTGTGCCGTAGAATCCGGGCTGGCCATAGATATAGCCCGACGGAGACAACCATTTATTGCTCCCAATCCCGCTGACGCCGCCCATCCAGGCCCAAAGGCTGTTGGAAGGATCGAAGACCCACAGGTCGTTGAACCAGCCCGCCCAGCCGGTGGCGGACTCCCCCTCGCCGCCGAAGAGCCATAAATTGCCGTTGTTGTCGATCCAGCTTGAAGCGTAAAGACGGCCCCCAGGAACATTTCCTGTAGCCGGCGTTCCCAGTGTGCCGTAAACGCCCGGTTGGTAACTGGTGCTGCTGCTTCCGCTCATCCACGCCCACTCGCCATATGTACCGAGGGACGGGTCGAACTTCCACAGGTCGTTATACCAGTTCTGTGTATCGTTGGTGTTATCGGACGCTTCGCCGCCGAAAAGCCAGAGATTGCCATTTTTGTCGGCCCATCCGGAGGCGTACTCGAGACCTCCGGGGTTGTTGGCCGCAGCCGGGCTTCCCAATGTGCCGTAGACCGGAGGCAGGGAATCGTTGGATCCAGGCAGGGTGTTGCTGCCGCCCATCCACGTCCACTCGCCATATGTACCCAAAGATGGGTCGAACTTCCACAGATCGTTAAGGTCTCCCCACGTGCCTGTAGAGTCGATGCCATAGCCCCCGTAGAGCCAGAATTTGCCGTTGCTGTCGGTCCAACTCAAGGCTCTTTTGCGGCCTCCGGGAACATTGGCTGCATTCGGCGTTCCTAATGTTCCATACACACCGGATGCGCCCAAATTCGCGCCAGTAGGCGTTTGACTGCCCCCCATCCAAACCCAATCTTGCGTGGAGGGATTGAACTCCCATAGGTCATTGAGAAAATATCCGGTCGAGGTGTAGGAGCCACCAAAGAGCCAGAGATTGCCGCTGCTATCAGTCCAGCTCACGGCCGAGTCGCGGCCTCCGGGAGTGTTTGACGGTGCAGGCGTTCCCAACGTGCCATAGGATCCTGGAGTGTTTAAGCCGGAATTACTAATGCCGCTGACAAACGTCCATTGGTTCGTGGAAGGGGCGAACATCCAAAGATCGTCCAAGTCGGCTGTAACGCACGTGCAAGATTGATTTGCTGTGTAGTAATAGCCCCCATAGAGCCAAAGATTGCCGTTGTGATCGGTCCAACTGGAAGAACCCAAGCGGTTAATGGGGTTACTTGAGCCTGCGCCATTTCCGCTTACCCAAGTCCATTCGTCGGGAGCGGTTGTCTGTGCCGCAGCAGAAATCGCGAAGAAGGCAAAGCCGAGAAGAATTCCCAATAGTGCACCTGACAGAAGATGCAGCTTGCGAATGAGCATAAATATCTCCTAGAAAATATAAAACAGAACAACTTATCAGTTGGGACAGTGACTGTCCATGTGTTTCAATCGAGCACAATCGGCAAGCGGCCCGTAGGATTGGATCAACGTCACGAACGCCGTAACTATCCTGATGAGGTTCTGAGCGAGTCCTCGGCAAACTGGAAGCAGTCTGTCAGTTGATGA
>Ga0302144_10000249_pt1 | contig 22031 bp, 24 predicted proteins | sample I_Bog_E2_2_FD_192436 | JGI IMG/M metagenome (GOLD analysis project Ga0302144, IMG submission 192436) | Peat permafrost microbial communities from Stordalen Mire near Abisko, Sweden - I_Bog_E2_2 | ecosystem: Environmental > Terrestrial > Soil > Wetlands > Peat | place: Sweden: Abisko, Stordalen...
ACTTGATTTTAGTGGATTGAGTTGAACGCCGGAGTGACAGCGGGCACAGGGTCCCAGTCCCAGCCCATAGAAGGGAGCAGAAGGCCCGTGCGAGCCTCCCGCGAGCGTCTGCCCACCGCAGGTGTAACCTTCCGCATAGATCCGCGTAACTATGCTGAGAACATATGCTGACCTTTCATGACATCTATACCGAACACGCGGCGCATGTATACAGGTTTGCCCTGTTCCTGACACATGACGGCGCGCTGGCAGACGACTTGGTGTCAGAAACATTTCTGCGCGCATGGTCGGCGGCCGATCGAATGGAACGCGCCACCATGCGCAGTTATCTCTTGACAATTACGCGCAACCTGCATCGCGACCACATACGGCGCGAGGTACGAAACACGGTGCTGGATGAGGGAGTGCCGGCGGAGGACAGGCGGGTGGATGAGGGGATCGACGCGCGGGCCGCGCTGGCAAGAGTGCTCGAAGCCTCCGCGAAGCTTTCTGCGATTGATCGCGCAGTCTTTTTTGAACGCGTGCTGGAAGAGCGGCCGTACCAGGAAATCGCACGGCGTAATGGCCTGAGCGTGGCCGCGGTCAAGGTAAAGGTGTATCGGGCCCGCTTGAAACTCATGCTGGCCAGATAGAGGCAAGCAACGAATGAAATCCAAACCCGAGGAGGAAAACCTAATGGAAATGCAACTGACCGAGGACGTGATTCTTGACCTGATGCCGCTTTACCTGGGCAATGCGGCGAGCGCGCAGACCCGCAAACTGGTGGAGCAGTACCTGGTGGAGCATCCAGCAATGGCCGCACAGGCAGTCCATAAAGCGCATGAAGAGGGCAGGGAATCCATGCGCAATGAACTGACTGCCTTGCGCCGTACACGCAGCGCGCTGCGGCAGAGGGACTTCAACATGGCGTTCGCGATCGCCTGCACCGCGGCGCCCTTCAGTTTCTGGTACGACGGTGTGCACGGCGGCAGTAAAGGCTGGCTGATGATACGCGATCTGCCTTCGCTTGGCCTTGCGTTCTGGGCCGCGGCGATCGGCTTCTGGGTGGGATACGCGATTTGGCAGCGCAGGACGCGGGCAACCGGGCTTTGAGTTTGGCAGGGAAGCTCTTTGCGTGGATAGGAAGCCGGCGGGGTGGCCATGTGCCGCACTGCCGGCTACTCTTTCGGTTCAGACGCACGAATGACCGTCAAATCTTCCGGTACCTCGCCGGCAAGGAATGCCGCCCGATGGTCGGGGTCGCCGAGATCCATCTTGAAGTGGTGCCACGTGCCGTCCTGCAGCACGCCCATGTTCCAGGGACCTGAAACCGAGTCAGAGAACTGCCAGACGATGTGGAAGCCCTCTTCGTTGGTGAATCCTTCGTTGTCCGCCTGGATGATGGCGTCGCCGCGCTCCCAGAGCACCGAACGCAGCGCGTGGAGCACGTTGCCGCCTTCCTCCATCTCCGCCCCTTGCAGGTGCTGGAAGGCGTAGATGGTCTTTACCTCGCCGAGGAATTCGGTGAGCCATTGAACGCCGGATTCAGGCTTGCATTCCTGAAGGTCTTCGAGGAAGTCGGCAATCTCGTCCTGGCCGACGGAGCCATCGAAGACGGGATTGCGCTCGACGACCGCGACCTCGACTTCGTCGACACTGGAGAGGAGAAGGGCTTCCCACTCGTCTTCTTCGCCGGTCTCAACTGTCAGGCGGTAATCCGGATGGCCCGCGCGCACCAGTTGCGCGAGCTCCTCGAAAGAGGGGGACTCTTCGTCTTTTGACAAAACTCGGGTGTAGTAGGGCATGGGTTCTTTCTCCGCGGCTTCTTCAGCGGCTGTGTAAATGTTACCCCGCCTCAGCCGATAAAGTGCATAAGGAGCGGGCATGGGAAAAGGCAAGCGCACGATTGAGGAGAAGACGGTCACCAGGGAGGAGTTTGCCGAGAAGTGGGAGGAGATGATTGATCTTGTGGCGAAGCGCAATTGCATCTTCGTGATTACGAAGGAGGGGAAGCCGTTTGTGCAGATGCAGGCGGCGCGGCGCGCGCCCCGCTTGGGGAAGCCGACCGATGGGTGAATCAGGCGGCGGGCCGGCGCTTGGAGGGAGTTTCAGCGTCGGGCTTGACGTGCTTCTCGCCGGACAGCAGGGTTTGCAAATCCTGGGGCAGGCCCGAAAATGGGACGGATCGAGCAAACATTTCGTCCGTCCATTCGGGGTTCTCGTCGTCGAACAACCCTGGATTTGGCATTTTCGTCTCGATTCCGCGAAGAGGAAAACAACGGCCGCCGGCGGAGTTGCGAGGACGGCGAGTGCAAATCTGCACAGGCGGGGACGCCAAAGAAAGAGCAGGCCCAATCCCAGGGAGATTACCAATGCTGGGAAAGTGAATATCGCCAAGCCAAAGAACTCCACCGGCACCCTCCTGGGTGGAGATTACCGGAAGCTGGGAGGCAGTTCGCATTGGAACTGCCCCCTTCTTGAGCTACTTGTCTGTCAGGGCTTCGACGCCGGGGAGTTTCTTGCCTTCGAGGAATTCGAGGCTGGCGCCGCCGCCGGTGCTGATGTGCGTGATCTGGTCGGCGAGGCCGGTTTTGTTGATGGCGCTTACTGAGTCGCCGCCGCCGATGATGCTGATGGCTGCCTTGTTGGCCGCGACTGCTTTGGCGATGGCGTTGGTGCCTACGGCAAACTTGGGAAATTCGAAGACGCCGGCGGGGCCGTTCCACACGATGGTGCGCGCGGTTGAAACCACTTTCTCAATTGCAGCGATGGATTTGGGGCCGATGTCCAGGCCTTGCCAATCCGCCGGGAAGTTGACCGAGGTGTCCCAGGGCTGCGTGTTCGCATCCTCGGAGAAGCAATCGGCAAGAACGTTGTCCACGGGTAACAGCAGGTTGACGCCCTTGGCCTTGGCCTTCTCGATGGCCGCCTTGGCCATGTCGATCTTGTCTTCTTCGACCAGCGATTTGCCGGTGGTGACGCCCAGCGCGCGCTGGAAGGTGTAGGCCATGCCGCCGACGATGACCAGCGTGTCCACTTTGTCGAGGAGATTGTCGATGACGTCGATCTTGCCGGAGATCTTTGACCCGCCGATGATGGCGACGAAGGGCTTCTCAGGAGCTTCGAGGGCCTTGCCGAGATAGGTGATTTCCTTTTCCATGAGCAGGCCGGCGACGGCGGGCTTGAGGAAATGCGCGATCCCTTCGGTTGAAGCGTGGGCGCGATGGGCGGAGCCGAACGCGTCATTCACATAGACCTCGGCCAGCGCGGCCAGAGCCTTTGAGAAGGCCGGATCGTTGGCTTCTTCTTCGGGGTGGTAGCGCAGATTCTCAAGCAGCAGCACCTGGCCGGATTCAAGCTGGCGCGCCATCTCTGTGGCCACATCGCCGATGCAGTCGGGCGAGAAGGCCACGTTGACGGAGTCGCCCAGATCCTTGTCCAGCAGCTCGCGCAGACGGTCGACGACGGGGCGCAGGGAGTACTTGGGATTCGGCTTACCCTTGGGACGGCCGAGGTGCGAGGCCAGAATCACCTTGGCGTTGTGCTTGAGGGCGTAGACGATGGTGGGCAGCGTGGCTACGATGCGCGTGTCGTCGGTGATTTCCTTGCCGTCCTCAGTGAGCGGCACGTTGAAGTCCACGCGGATGAATACGCGCTTGTTGGTCAGATCGATGTCGCGAATGGAGAGCTTGGGCATGATGTTTTCCTTGAAAACAGTTGTCAGTGATCAGTTGTCAGTGGTCAGTGGCCGAGCTGCATCCCCTGTCGCCGCTGATATGAGTGCGTCCATTTCTATTTCGATGCGCCAGGCGGGGTTGAGGAGCGCGGCGACGACGACCATGGTTGCGGCGGGGCGGATATTGCCGAAGAATTCGCCGTGGACGCGGCCGACGGATTCCCAGTCTTCAACGCGGGTGAGGAACATGCGGGTGCGAACGACATCGGCAAAGGTTGCGCCGGCTTCTGCGAGGGCTTTTTCGGCGATGGCGAAGATGCGGCGGGTCTGGCCGGCGACGTCTTGATCTTCGGCGCCAACAGGCCCTGTACCGGCTAAATGAACGGAGTTGCCGACGCGCACGGCGCGGGAGAAGCCGATGATGGGCTCGTAGGGAGAACCGCCGCTGATGTTCTGGCGCATGGTGGGTAGGTGGGGTTCGTGGGATCCCACCCATCGCGCGATGAAACTGCTCGATGGATGGGGCACCAAGATTCTTGAGGTTACAGGCTACAGGCCTTTTGCCGTGAGGAAAGTTATCAGGTCGACGACGCGGTTGGAGTAGCCCCACTCGTTGTCGTACCAGCTCAGCACCTTGACGAGGTTGCCGACCACCTTGGTGAGTGGTGTGTCCACGATGGAGGAGCGCGGATCGCCCTTGAAGTCGGAGCTGACAAGCAGGTTGGCGTCAACGCCCAGAATGCCCTTGAGTTCGCCTTCGGCGGCCTTCTTGAAGGCGGCGTTCAGCTCTTCGGCGGTGACGGGCTTCTCGGCGATGTAGGTCAGGTCGACGACCGAGACGTTGGGAGTGGGAACGCGGATGGCGAAGCCGTCCAGCTTGCCGGCGGTCTCAGGGATGACCAGCTTGAGGGCCTTTGCGGCGCCGGTGGAGGTGGGAATCATGGAAAGGGCGGCGGCGCGTGCGCGGCGCAGGTCCTTGTGCGGGAAGTCGAGGATGACCTGGTCGTTGGTGTAGCTGTGGATGGTGGTCATGAGGCCGCTGACCAGGCCGCTGGTTTCGAGGACGACCTTGACGACGGGAGCCAGGCAGTTGGTGGTGCAACTGGCATTGGAGATGATGTTGTGCTTGGCCGGATCGTACTTGTCCTGGTTGACGCCGAGGACGATGGTGAGGTCTTCATTGCTGGCCGGCGCGGAGATGATGACCTTCTTGACGGTGGCACCGAGGTGGGCTTTGGCTTTTGCGCCGTCGGTAAAGTGGCCGGTGGATTCGACGACGATCTGTGCGCCAACGTCAGCCCAGGGCAGCTTGGCGGGATCGCGCTCGGCCCAGACCTTGATCTTCTTGCCATCGACGCTGATGAAGTCTTCGCCGGAGGTGATGTCATTTTTCAGGTTGCCGAGAATCGAGTCGTACTTGAGCAGGTGGGCCAGGGTGGCCGGGCTGGTCAAGTCGTTGACGGCAACAAAATCAATCTCGGGATTTCCAAGCGCGGCGCGCAAAACATTGCGGCCAATGCGGCCGAAGCCGTTGATACCAACCTTAACTGCCATGTCTCTTGTTCTCCTTCGTAGTCGATGACGCTGTTGTGTGAACTGGTGGCATTTGGTGTCCGGATAAGCCCCGAAAGGCGATTCCACCAAACCCTTGATCCTAACACTTCGGTCCGGGGCTGCGCCGTGAAAACCGATCGCATTCCCACGCCGCACCAAAAACCGCTCACCGCTAGGATGTCATTCCTGGTACGGGACAGTATGTGACGCGGTGCACACCATTTGCAGCAGCGTCGGGGAGTATGGTATTCGGGTATCTAGACACAGGTAGAAGGCGGCATGAGAAGACGCTCCAGACGTAATCCCAATACTTCCGAATCCACAGGCAAGATCGGCCAGGAACTCCCATCGAATCAACTGGCTCCGCTGGTGCCGTTCTATCCAGACGACCCGGTGCCCGCGCCCCGGCGCGCCAGCCAGCCCCCGCCGGTCCCGGTTCCAGTCCAAACTCCGGCCCAAACTCCGGTTCAGCAAAGGGCCCAGCCCGCAGCGCATCCCGCGGCTCCGCAAAGGTCCACTTCACCCCCGCGGCAGGCGAAGCCGGAACGGCCCGCGCGCCTGGAGTGGAATGAACCGGAGGGCTCCGGTCGATTGGAGCTTGAAACCCAGCCGGAGATTCCTTCCGTGCCTCCGCCGGAGCCGGAAGCCGCCGGCCGCTCGCCGCAGGCGCCCAAGGGCTACGTGGTGCTGGCCATCGGCCTGCCCGGTTCGGGCAAGACCACCTGGTTCCGGCGGCGCGGCGTCACCCCGCTTTCGAGCGACCTTTTGCGCAACATCCTCTTCGACGACGTGGAGGAGCAGCGCTACCAGGGACTGGTCTTCTCCACGCTGCGGTCACTGCTGCGCGCGCGCCTAATCGCCCGCATGCCGTGGAACTACGTGGACGCGACCAACCTGTCGGTCCATGAGCGCCGCCAGTGGATCAAGATGGCCAAGAGCATGAGCTACGAGGTGCAGGCGGTCTTCTTCGACGTGCCGCTGGACGTGTGCCTGGAGCGCAACAGCAAGCGCGACCGCAGCGTGAGCGAAGAGGTGATGCGCAAGATGGCCGAAAGGCTGAAGCCGCCGGTGTTTGAAGAGGGGTTTGAGAAGATCACGGTGGTGAGGGTGAAGAGCGCGGGGTAATTGAACAAAGTTCTCCATGTCGGATTGATCGCGCTGGGCACGGGTGTCGGCTGTTTTTTGCTACTTATGTTGCTCAGCGTGCTCCGCGTTGTTTTCGGGGTCCGTGTGGCCCGGATCTGGCTGGAGTCCTTCTAATCCCTGGATTCTTGATCGGCGGCGGTTTTGGAGCCCTCCTCACCGCTGCCGCTCTGCGTCAGAAAGTCTTCCATAGGGTCCAGACATGATCATCTGACGTCTGTGAACCACTCCAGATTCATGAGGCTTTTCCCGCTCAGCACTCTTCTGTTTCTACCCGAACTGTGCATCCCGATACAGAAAATCCCTAAGTTAGAGCGGTTTCAGGATAGGTATACCCTATCTGCACTACTGCGAGGTCGCCGCTCCTTGGGGTCGCGTCGACTTGAGTGTATTCCCTTTGGGTACGGCAATCCTGAAACCGCTATAGCTATTTTAGCTATAATAGCTATGTTTGGAGGGCGAGCCATGATTACCAAGACATCCGCGGAAGCGCAGAATAAATTTGGGCAGTTGCTCGACACCGTGCAGCATGAGCCGGTGGCCATCACGCGTCATGGACGTCCTGCGGCGTTTGTGATTTCGCCGCGGGAGATGGAGAATGTGCAGGCTCTGAAAGAGGCAACGCGCAAGCAGCTTACGGCTGATTGGGCTGCATGGAGCGAGCGCGCGTTGAAGAACATGAAGCCGGAGGCGGCCGAGCTGACCGACGAGGATATTGTTCGGCTGGTGCATGAGCTTCGCTAATGGCGCGAATTGCGATCGACACAAGTACGCTGGTTGGAGCTGTGATTCACGCAAATTCAGTGCCGCACCGAACATGGCTTCAGGCACAGCGTTCGTGTCAACTGCTTGCGTGCGGCGAGACTTTTTCAGAAATTGAATCGGTACTGTATCGAGACCGGTTGAGCCGCTATCTGGAGCCGTCCACACGCGATGCGTTTCTTGTGTTGTATCAAGCTTCAGTCGAATGGATTGAAGTTTCGCCGACGCATGTGGCGGCGATTGAGCCCTCGTGTCGTGATTTCAAAGACAATATCTTTCTGGCGCTTGCCCAGGCCGGAGATGCGGACGTTATCGTCAGCAGCGACCAGGATTTGCTGGTGCTGAGCCCTTGGAATGGGATTCCAATTCTGACGCCGGGTCAGTTTCTTTCTCAGGCTGCAATTTAAAATGGTGTCGAGGACTTTCCCCATGAGCACTTCCGCAGCACCCACCCCCTACGTAGAACCCTGGCTCCGCGGCACGCACTCTGAAGTTCCGGCCGTCGGACGCGCTGTTTTGCATGCCTTTGACCTTGCGCTCGACGATCTCACCAAATGGACTGACAGCCTTACGGACGCGGAGGTTCACGCACATCCTCTCGGGCTGCCCTCGATCGCTTTTCATCTGCGCCACATTGCCCGCTCGACGGACCGGTTGCTCAGCTATGCGGAAGGGAACCAGCTCACCGCCGAGCAGTTGACGGCGCTCAAGGCTGAGCAAGTTGGCGAAGAGTCGCTGGCCGCGCTGCTGTGTGAGGTTGAAGTGTCGTTCAGCAATGGTGCGGATCGCGCCGGGGTGCTGGCTACGGCTGACTTTGACACGTTTCGCGGAGTGGGGCGGAAGCAGTTGCCCACCACCATCGGCGGCGCGCTGGTTCATGTAGCGGACCACACGCAGCGCCACGTGGGACAGGTGGTGACCACGGCGAAAGTGCTCAAGGCATTGCGGGCATAGCAAGCTGTCTCAGCGATGCTTTTGGACCGCGAAAAACGTCCCACAGAGGCTCAACAGGGTGCGGAAATAGGCGTGGATTCGGGGCCGCTCGAGGAAACGGCGCAGGGGCTAAAGCCCGGCTATCGATTCCATGGCATTTGCGGCGCGACAGAAGTCGCACCCTGAGACAAAGCGCGTTTCAGGCGGAGTTTTTCCGCAGCCTGTAAAGCCCCTTCTCTCATTTTAAACAGCTTATGGCACGACTCAAGCCACCCCAGCGACGAAGACCTGTCGCCGGGGACCCCGGGAAGTCGTGCCCCTTCGCACATCTACGTGAAATCGGAGTTTTTCAGCAAGCTGTAAAGCCCCTTCTCTCATTTTAAGAAGCTTGCGGCGCGACAGAAGTCGCGCCCTGAGACAAAGCGCGTTTCAGGCGGAGTTTTTCATCAATCTGTAAAGTCGTGCCCTTTCAAAGATCCATTTACGAAACCGGTTCCAGCAAGCCCCAGGGACGAAAAGACCTATCCGGATTTGCCGCAATCCGTGGGGCCAAACCTGCGTCACAGAACCCCATTCCTCGCCGGCGTATAATTCGGCGCATCCTGAAAACCGCGAGGGTTCGATGTCCGACGCGCAACCCCGTTTCCTGCCTTTGGCCGCCAAGACGGCGGTCTGCCACACCATCACCTACTTCGTCATGGGTGCTCTTGTGTATAAACCCTTCCACTATGCGGAGCTCATTGCCCAGCCGTGTTCCGGGATGCGCCAGCTCACCGATCCAATCTTCCGCGCTGGCCTGCTGTTCCAGCCATTGCGCGGCGTGCTTTTCGCAGCTGTCTTCTTTCCGTTTCGCGAACGGCTTTTTGGCCGCGCGCGTGGCTGGCTGCTGATGGGCTGGCTGCTGATTGGTCTGGGAATTCTTGGCACCTTTGCCGCGGCCCCCGGCTCGATGGAAGGCCTCATCTACACCACGACGCCGGTGTGGATGCAGTTTCGCGGCTGGATCGAGATCATGTCTCAGGCCCTGCTGCTTTCCGCACTGCTGTGCTATTGGGTCAACAACCCCGGAAAGAAGTGGCTGACGTGGCTTCTGAGCATCGGCTTCTGCCTCTTGATGGCTTTCTTTGTCTTCGTGTTCTTCATGGCGCCGCGATAACAATCGGAGCGATGCCTCATCCCGCCCGCTCCTCGGTCACCAGTAGGTGGTGATGCGCGTCCGGGGCCGAATCCTGAATGTGGCCCATCTTCTCGTGCTTGGTTTTGAGATAGCCGGCAAAGGTGTCCTGCGGCTCAACTTCGGCTGAGACACGCTCCACCACGGCAATTCCCGCCGACTCGAGGGCCGCAACCTTCTCAGGATTATTGGTCATCAGCTTTACAGCATTAACGCCGAGCAGTTTCAGCACCTCGGCCGGCAGTTCATAGGCGCGGCAATCCGCGGCAAAGCCCAGCTCCACGTTGGCCTCGACGGTGTCCATCCCCAGGTCCTGCAGCTCGTAGGCCTTCAGCTTGGCCATCAGGCCGATGCCGCGGCCCTCCTGCTGCTCGTAGAGCAGAATGCCTGCGCCGGCCTCGGCGATCTGGCCCAGCGCCAGCTCAAGCTGCAAACGGCAGTCGCAGCGCAGCGAACCGAACACGTCCCCGGTGAGGCACTGCGAATGAATCCTTACCAGAGGCGGCGCGGAATGAATGTCGCCCATCACCAGGGCCACCAGGCCCTCGACGCGCTTGTCTTCGCGCGCGCTCTGGTCGCAACAGGGCCTTGCCGCCGGAAGCAGCCCCTCAAAACCCAGAATGCGGAACCCACCCCAACGTGTGGGGAAATCCGCTTCGGCGACCTTGCTTACACTCAAAAATGCCATGTCTCCATTCTACAGGGACGGAGATTAGGGAACAGGGAACAGGGAATAGGGAATACGGAACAGGGACTAGGGAATAGGGACTAGAAGTCCGATGGGCATCGCTCACCAAGTACTGAAAGCTGATGGCTGACGGCTGATCTCTGATCTCTGATCTCTGACAACTGTCTCCCTGCTGTAGGCTGAATACGTGACCGTCAATCTCATTCTGATCACGCTGCTGGTCAAGCTGGGCGTTGTTGCCTCGGTGGCCAGCGTGCTGGCGCGCGTCACCACCTTCCGGCGGCTGTTCTTTGCCGAGCACCGCACCCCCCGCCAGACCCTGGGCCTGCTGGCGTTTATCGTGATCCCGTTGACGCTCGGCGTTTGGATACGCACGGCCGTGCCCAACTTTCTGGCCGCCGACATCTCTTTTGAAACGGTCATTCTCCTCGGCCTGCTGCTCGGCCCGAGCTGGGCCATGCTGGGCGGAGCAGCCCTATCGCTGCCCGCCCTCCACCACCATGAGTACCTGGCATTGCCCTTCGACGTGGCCCTCGGCCTGGTGGCGGGCATGCTGGGCCGCTTCGTCGGCAAAGAGGAGATCTGGTCCTTCACGCCGTTTATCGACCTCAGCCTTTACCGCTGGGTGCGCCGCATCCTGCGCCGGCCGCGCGTCGACCCGCAGTTCCTGATGCTGTTTATCATTGTGGCTCTGGAGGCGTGCCGCTGCTGGCTGGCTCTTTTCTATCAGCATCCACCGCGACTTTTTGCGCTGATCGCGCGCCCGTGGTGGCTGCAATTGCTGGTGTGGCTGTGCGCGCCCATCGTGGTGGGGATCGCGCTCAAGGTGTGGAACACCCTGCGCATTGAGCTGAAGCTGGAAGAGCAGAAGCGCCTGCTGCTGGAAGCGCGCCTGGACGCCTTGCAGCGCCAGATCAATCCGCATTTTCTTTTCAACACTCTCAACTCCATTGCCTCGCTGGTGCGCATGAAGCCGGAGCTGGCCCGCGAGATGACGGTGAAGCTGGCCAACATTCTGCGCGCGCTGCTCAAGGACCACGACACCTACGTCCCGTTGAGCGACGAGCTCAGCTTTACGGACGATTATCTGGATATCGAAGTCGTTCGCTTCGGTGCGGAAAAGCTGCGCGTCAAAAAGGACATCGATCCGCGCACGCTGGGCGTGATGGTGCCCAGCATCCTGCTGCAGCCGCTGATTGAAAACAGCATCAAGCACGGCCTTGAGCCGCGCCTGAACGGGGGCACGGTCACGCTGCGCAGCCGTCTTGAAGGCGACCGCGTGCTCATTGAGGTAGCCGACGATGGAGTGGGTATGGGCAACCGCCCGGTCTCCGCATTGCGCCGCACCGGCGCCGGCATCGGCATGAAGAATGTGCAGGAGCGGCTTGAAGTGCTCTACGGCAACGAGGCGCGGTTCACCATCGTCAGCAACCCCGGGCGCGGCACGCTGGTCTCGATCGAGATCCCCGCGAATTTAGAAGAAACGCGATAAACCGCGTGGCTTCTTGGGAGCGCCGCCGCCGCGGATCATTGCTCGATTGGCCTGCCATAGCTCGTATTCTTGTTTCACCGAGACCCCGGGCTTTCTGAAGGCGCGCTCCTTGCCTCTGAGATACTCCATAAATGCGTCGTTCTCGTCGAGCTCGCTTACCGAAGCGAGCGCGGACGCAACAGGAATCGCTGCCACTGGTGCGCTCGGCACGGGCGCGGGGGTGCGGGTACCAGACTCGAATGGCACACCGTTCACAATCGGCATGTTTGGCGGGGGCGAAACAAGCGGTTCAAATCCCGTTTCACCTGCATTGGGTCTCGGCGCTATCGAACCTGACTTGCGGAAGAGCAGCCGCACTTCCCAATACGCAAGTGCAAACACCGCGGCAACCGCCAACAACAGACCCCAATTGATGGGCCTTGGGTGATGAGGTACCGGGTGAAGCCGCGGAGGAAGAAGCATCAGGCTCAGCCGCGCAATCACCACCACCGCGACCAGGAAGCCAAGGTGAACCAGCAGGATTTTTGAAAGGGGGCGCGCCGGATCTCGAGGAAACACCCTGGCTCTTTTGTCCGTAAGTGCAAGACCAACGACTTCAACCGTGTATCCGACGCAAAGCCCTGCATCCAGATTCCAGGGCAATCCACGCAAGGCAACGGCGGTGAGTACGCCGGCGAAACATGCGAACAAGGCGGTAAGACGGGAACGAAGGAAATTCATTTGCCCTCCATAGTTGTGAAGAGTAGTTTTCTTTTAAGTCTTGATCCATGGCCTGACCGCGACGCTCGATCATCCTGCAGGTCGCGAAACGAGTTTGATTCCTGCTATGGATCGATGCAAGAAGTTTGAGTCCGCCTCGTACGGATTGCAAGTGGATTTCGATCTTCAGCCTTCCAAATCACGAAAAGAGTAACCATCGGGCCGAATGCGTGATACGACCAGGGCCAGCGGCGCCTGCGCGAAGAATCGTGAAACTCGCAACCGTTCTAGATCGCATCAATCACACTTTTCAAAATCCCCGCGGCTTCCTGCAAGGTTCTCTGCTCCGCAGCACTTAGTGCCGCAATCTGCCGGGCAAGCGCTCGCACCCGTCGTTCGCGGCCTTTCAGCAAGAGCTGTTTCCCGGACGCCGTCGCAGCGATCAGCGTACTGCGTCCGTCCTGGGCGTTTTTGCCGCGCGTCACCAGATGCTGCTCGACCAGGGCGTCCACAATGCGCGTCATCGTGGGGGGGCGCACCTGTTCGGCCGCGGCCAGATCGCCCAGCGTCAGCGGGCCCGCAAACACAATCACGGACAGCGCCGAGAGCCGCGGCGCATTCAACCCGCTCTGAGCATCTTCGCGGCGGAGCTTGCGCAGCAGGTGAATGGCCGCCGAATGCATCTGCTCGGCGACTTTCTGCGCGTCCTGTGAAGATTTATTTGCCATCGCCGATCGTTTATATGATATATCGTTAGCTGAGCTAACGAAATGGAGGTTCGCCAGGAATGACCGCCGACACGCACCCCGTCCAATTCGAGGTCCACTTCGACAAGATCGGGCAGATCGCCCTCACCGTCACCGAGATCGCACGCTCCAAGGATTTCTACCAGAACACGCTGGGTATGAAGTTTCTGTTCGATGCAGGCACCATGGCGTTTTTTCAGTGCGGCGAGATTCGTTTCATGATCGGGGCTTCGGAAGATGCGGTCCCGCGCGGCGGAACCCTGCTCTACTTCAAGGTCGAGGACATTCACCAGACGCATGAGTTTCTGAAAGAGAAGGGCGTGGTCTTCCACCAGCGTCCGCACCTGGTGGCGAAGATGCCGGATCACGAGCTGTGGCTGGCCTTTCTCAAAGACCCGGACGAAAACATTCTCGGCGTGATGAGTGAGGTGCCGCTGTCCTGATCCGCGGCGAGTGGATCCACGACTCTACTGCCGCGCATCCAGCGCGAGTACTGCGTAACCCGTGGCGGCGTCGCTCATGAACAGACCGATGTTCGACTTCGGGTCGCGCTTCTTGTTCAGCGACCAGGCCGGCCATGCGCCGGTGGCCTTGTCCTGGTTGGTCTTGAGCCACGCGAGGCCGCGCGTCACAGCCGCATCCTTTACGTGATTTTCTTCAAGCGCCAATACGACCACGCCGGTTGCGTATCCATCGGGACGCGTCTCAAGCGGGGTAGTGTCCACACGCTCCCACGTCCCAAGGTCAGTCAGGCTCCATCCGCCGTCGTCGCGCTGGCGGCTCTTCAGATCGTTCAACAGTTTGCCGCGCTGCTCCGCGGTCAGCAGGTCCGGCAAGTGCGCCGAGGCCCACAGCAGGACCACCTTGTTGACCAGCGGCTGCGCGTCGTAGTGGCTGGTGAGGTAGCCGCGCAGCAGAGCCACGTTGCCGGCAATTGTTGGGTCGTCGCGATAGGCGCCGGGGGCCGTGCCCACCGCCATGGCCAACAGCGCCGCGCCATGATATTCGCTCTCCGGCGACTCCCAGGGAGTGTAGTGGAAGTTCTGCCACACCCATGCGCCGGCAATCGGGCCGGTCTGCGACTGCAGCGCCCATGCGTGGTCGAATGCGGCGCGGGTGGTCTCGCTCAAATGGCCCTGCTGCCGGTCATAGCTGGTCAGAATTACCGCATTCAACACCGACTCGGCGTTGCGCGACTCGACTTCCTTGCCCTTGCCGTAGATGTCGTCGGTGTAGAACGGCACGACATCTTTCCAGAGGAGCACGCGCTTTTGAATGCTTTCGATCATGGCGCGTTCGGTGGGTGGAACGGCCGGCTCCCCCAGTTCTTTGCCCAGGGCCGGCCGCGCCAGTCCGTAGGGCGCCTGGGTATGGCAGGAGATGCAATAGGTTCCGTGGTCTTTCCGCGCGCGATCCCAACCCTGCCACCAGACCTCGCGGCTGTCGAGGTACCGCTCCGCAGCCACTTTGTCCCAGCCCGCCGGCGCAGCCGTGTCCGCAGCCAAAACCGGACGCGGCGACGGCCCCGCAAGCGCCAGCAGCAGCGCGGCAATCGCCGGACAGACAAGGGCGAGACAGAAAAGCGCAATACGGGCCCAGAACGGCTTCTTCCTCATGGATTGAACCTCCGCGGACAAGGAACGAGAGTGTGCAGCCGCCGGAGTTTCGTCGAAAAAACTCCGGCCTTCTCGCCAGCATACGGCAGATCGGCGTCCGAGCGGCAGTTATTCGCAGTCCGCTCCCGAGCCGCGGGCGGTGCCTTGGCGGTTACCCCGATGCGCCGAAATGCACAAGCCTTCGCTGTATGCTCAGAGGATGGTCCGCTTCACGGTTCTCGCGTCCGGCTCCAAAGGCAACTCGACCGTTGTCTCGGGCGGACGTACGCGCATCCTGGTGGATGCCGGCCTGAGTTGCCGTGAGCTGTTCCGGCGCATGCGCGCGGCCGGGGAAGATCCCGAGACCCTGGACGCGATCATCATTACGCACGAGCACTCCGACCACATCAACGGCTTGTCCGTGACCGCCCGCAAACTGGGCATTCCGGTCTACTTCACTGAAGGCACGCACCGCGCCTGGATGCGCTGGCTCAGCCCGCGCCGGCAGATGACCTACGCCCAGTGGCTGGAGCAGTGCCGCAAGCAGGCCGCGGAGCGCCAGGCCGAAGGCGATGCCGCCCAATGCGAAGCCGATCCGGACGAAGCGGACCTTGCCGGTGAAACGATAGCGGTGGAGACTGTGGTGCCGGAAGCCGCGCCTGAAGCGCCCGCAGCGCCAGCCAAGGATCCCACCTGGCTACCGAGGGTAGAGTACTTCCAGGCCGGCCAGCCCTTCGAGATCGGCGACATCGCCGTCAGCCCCTTCACCATTCCCCACGATGCGGCCGATCCGGTTGGGTTTGTCTTCCGCGCCGAGGGTATCCGCATGGCTCTAGCCACCGATCTGGGCTACATTCCGCCCAACGTGAAGGCCCAGCTGAAGGGCGTTCATCTGCTGCTGCTCGAGTCCAACCACGACCTCGAAATGCTGCGCGATGGCCCTTATCCCTGGTCAGTGAAGCAGCGCGTCCTCTCCCGCGTTGGCCATCTCTCCAATGATGCGGCGGCGGAATTCCTGGAAAACGAGTACGACGGCCAGGCCGCTTACGTGATCCTCGGCCATCTCTCTGAAAGCAATAATCTTCCTGCGCTGGCGCGGGTTGCGGCCGAGCGCGCGCTGGAGTGCCATGCGAGTCTGCTGGCCAACAAACTCATGCTGGCAATGCAGCATGATCCGTTGGAGGCTATTTATTTTTGAGTAACTACGGTACAATCGTAAGTAACACACGGGCATCACTCTGTACCAGGTAGATTGGCAAGGGGACGCCAAGGCATTTCGCCATGTCCAGCCGGAACCAGGGCATTCACTGAATCGTAATGCTCAGTGAAGCGTCTAATAGGGGTTGGAAGCCTCCATTGCCACGTGAGCCGCGCAACCCATGGCGGCGGAACACATCCTTTGCAAAGTGAGTCTTTTCATATTATGGCAAGAACCAAGTGTACTGACCGGGTCGTAGGCGCCATTCTCGCAAGCTGGCGCTATGACATCTCGGGAATCTATCCGGAGATGCGCAAAGACTACGAACAGCACTTTGCCGAATGCCCCCACTGCCGCGCCCGGCAAAAATTCCATCGCAGTATCGATGTGAGCCTTGCCGTTTTGACTTCGCTGGCGGTCTTCTTTTTCCTGTTTGCGCTGGCGGTGGTCTATCACGTCAAGCCGCTGGATCACGTGGCTTTCAAGATCCTCGGGCTGGACATCTTCGACATGTACCACATGCTCATCTCGGCCGGCATTGCGGGCCTCTGCTTCTCGGTGATTGCTTTTGTGCTGGTGTGCACCACCACGCCGGCGCCGTCGTACCTGGGCGGCATCGCCGCTGAACGCGCCAAGCTGATTGAAGAGCGCCTGCCGGAAGCCATCAGGTCGCTGCGGTCGCGGTAAGCTGCATCTGCCAGGTTAAATTGAGGGCCTCCCAAGCGGAGGCCTTTTGCCTGCAGATCATCCGCAATGCCCTGGTGCAATATGACGACAAATTCATCTCCAAATCCCTAAACACTCGGCCCATCTTACCGATAAGGAGGGAAGAGGTAGCACCTATGTCGATTGCAGCAATCGGTTATGTCAGCCCCGCCCCCGCAGCGCCGGAGCCTGTTAAGACCGCTCCGGCGCCAACTTCATCGAGCCCGGCTAGCCCGGCCCCCGATACTGTCACCTTGAGCCCCGAAGCTCAGAAGGCTTCACAAGGCGGCGACGCCGATCACGATGGCGATTCGCACTAAAACAGACACGAGCATGGCCTCATCGCTGGAACCCTTCAAAGACGGGCGCATCGATTGAATAACCCGCGAACAGAAAGGGCGAAGCTTTGATAGCGTCGCCCTTGCCGTGCGAGTTACGCGGGATTTGAGTTATCTCTGAATGTGAGTTATTGGCGAGTTATCTCGTGATCGGCACCCGCATATCGCCGCCGGTCATCTCTTTCGGCAACCCGAGGTCCAGCACATTCAGGAGCGTAGGTGAAATGTCGCGCAGCGAGCCGTCGTTGCGCAGCCGGAAATGCTCGGCCTCCTCGGCCACATAAATCATGGGCACGGGATTGGTGGTGTGGGCGGTGTGCGGGCCGCCGGTCACCGGGTCCACCATCAATTCGGCGTTTCCGTGGTCGGCGGTGATGAGCCAGCTTCCGTTGCGTTCCTTGATGGCCTTGTAGATGCGCCCCAGTTGCGCATCCACGGCCTCGACGGCCTTGATGGTGGGCTCGAGTTTTCCGGAGTGACCCACCATGTCGGCATTCGCAAAGTTCGCCACCACCAGGTCGAAGGCGGTATCGTTGATGGCCTTGAGAATCGCGTCGCCAATGCCCTCGGCGCGCATCTCGGGGGCCAGATCATAAGTGGCCACCTTGAGGCTCGGCACCAGTTCGCGCTCTTCGCCGGGGAAGGGAACTTCAATGCCGCCGTTGAAGAAGTAAGTCACGTGGGCAAACTTCTCAGTCTCCGCCACGCGCAGGTTGCGTAACTGGTGCGCGGCCAGAACGTTGGCCAGGATGTTATCCAGCGACTCCGGGGGAGTTATCAGCGGCAGCTCGTACTTCTTGTCGTACTGGGTCATGCAGAGATAGTGCAGGTTTTTGGGAATCTCGCTGCGGGGAATCATCTCGTCGAGCGCTTCCCATCCATCCAGATCGCGTCCGCCCGCCTTGTTCAGGGCGCTCTCGCGCGCCAGCACGCGGGTAATCTGGCGTGCGCGATCGGCGCGGTAGTTGAAGTTGATGCAGACATCCTCGTCGCGAATCTGGCCCACCGGCTTACCGGCTGCATCCACCACGACAAAGGGGATAAGAAACTCGTCGGTAATGCCGTTGTTGTAGTTCTCCTTGATGCGCGCCGCAGGATCGGCATACGCGCCGCCCTCGGCTTTGCCGGTGACCATCGCGTCATAGGCCTTGCGCTCGCGCTCCCAGCGCTTGTCGCGGTCCATGGCGTAGTAGCGGCCGTTGATGGACGCGACCTTGCCCACGCCGTACTCGCGCATCCTCTGCTCAAGCGCCGCAACGTAGCCCGCGCCCGCGGTGGGCCCGGTGTCGCGCCCGTCCATGAAGGCATGGACGAAGACGCGGGTCAGTCCATACTCGCGCGCGGTACGCAGCAGCGCGTAGAGGTGCTCCTGGTGGGAGTGGACGCCGCCGTCGGAGAGCAGCCCGAAGAGATGGAGTTGACGCCCGCCTTCTTGCGCCCGCTTCATGGCCTGCACCAGCGTCGGAACCAGGTGAAAGGTGTTGGCGGCAATCAGCGCGTCGATGCGGGTGATGTCCATCTGCACAATGCGGCCCGCGCCGATGTTCAGGTGGCCCACTTCGCTGTTGCCCATCTGGCCGTCGGGCAGCCCGACAAAGTGGTCCGACGCGTGAATCAGCGTGTTGGGAAACTCGCGGAGCAGCTTGTCGTATGTGGGCTTGCGGGCCAGCGCAATGGCGTTGTTGGCAGTTTCAGCGCGATAACCCCATCCGTCAAGGATGGTCAGAACCAGAGGACGCTTATAGGTAGCCACGAAGAAAACACCTCGATCTCAAACATGATTTTCTTCTCAAGGATAAACCGCGGGGAAGGGCGGCTTCTGTGTTGGATGGCACAGCGGCAAGGCTCTACTCAGGCAATTGCGAGGGAGCGGCGTCCAACGGGCCTGGTCGCTGGTTTCAGCTTGATCTCGATGTCATACCCGAGGTGATTCAGGCACTCCATCAGCTTGCTCTCGGAGAGATTTGAAAAATCGCCGCGCATCAAGCTTGAAACTTTTGCCTGCGAGATGCCCATCTTCCGTCCGGCTTCCTGTTGGGTGAGGCCAAGCCGCTGCACCGCCCGCGTAATCTCGATCGCCAGGCCGGACTTGATCTTCAGTTCTTCGGCATCCGGAAACCCAAGGTCGCGGAAGACGTTCCCTGAACTGACTTCGATCTCGATGCCGTGAACGCCTCGCCTGGTCATTGCGCATCTCCTTCGCCACAATCTCCGCCGCCTTCAGCCGCAGGCGAATGATTTCCAAATCCCTCTTGGGCGTGCCGATTCCGCTCTTGCTCTTCTTCTGAAAACAGTGCAGGACGAAGACTGCTTCCTCAAACCGGACGGTGTACACGGCGCGATACGTTCCGTCCGCATCGTCTTCGACCACCTCCAGCACCGCAGCGTCTCCAAAGCCTTTCAGCGTCTTGGCTGCTTTGTGCCGCTCGCCGTTCCGAGCAAAATGCAATGCATGCCCGAAGAACCTTCGCACAAGAACCGGCAACGCCATCAAGTCCTTCTTGCTGCTCCCAATCCAGATCAACGGTGTTTCAACTTCTCGTGCCGTTTGATTATACCAGAAAAGGAATAAAGCATGTGATAGCGCTCAGCGCTGCAAAATGAAAAAGGGAGAGGATCGAAGTCCTCTCCCTTTCGCATTCATTTATGCCATGCAGCGTGGCCGGCTTTCCACCTCCTTGCGCCTTTTCTCTGGCGCAAGGACGAGAAGGATAAGGCCAGTGCGAGCGAATAGCGAGCGTCTGCCCCACCGCAGGTGGTTAGCCGTTGTAGTTGAGGCTTTCGAGGCCGAGGTAGACTGCGCCTGAGCCCAGCTCTTCTTCAATGCGGAGCAACTGGTTGTACTTGGCGATGCGATCGGTGCGGCTGACTGAGCCGGTCTTGATCTGGCCTACGCCTGTGGCCACGGCGAGGTCGGCGATGAAGGTGTCTTCGCTTTCGCCGGAGCGGTGCGACATGACCGAGGTGTATCCGTAGCGACGGCCAAGCTCGATGGCTTCCAACGTTTCGGTGACCGTGCCGATCTGGTTGAGCTTGATGAGAATGGAGTTTGCCACGCCCTCGTCAATGCCGCGCTGCAACAGCTTGATGTTGGTGCAGAAGATATCGTCCCCGACGAGTTGAATCTTGCCGCCCAGTTTGTCGGTCAGGATCTTCCAGCCCGCCCAGTCGTCCTCGGCCAGGCCGTCTTCGAGAGAGACGATCGGGTACTGGCGCGCCCAGTTCTCGTAAAAGGCGACCATCTCTTCGCTGGTCAGCTCGCGCTTGTCGCTCTTCTTGAAGACGTATTTCTTCTTGTCCTTGTCATAGAATTCACTGGACGCCGGATCGAGAGCAATCGCAATCTGCGAGCCGGGCTTGTAGCCTGCCGCTTCAATCGCTTCCAGAATGAGTTCGATGGCTTCGTCGTTCGACTTGAGTGAGGGAGCAAAGCCGCCCTCGTCGCCCACGGCGGTGTTGTAGCCCTTCTTCTTGAGCACGCTCTTCAGGTTGTGGAAGGTCTCAGAGGCCCAGCGCAGCGCGTCGCTGAAGCGCTCGGCGCCCACCGGCATGATCATGAACTCCTGAAAGTCGACGTTGGAGTCGGCGTGGGCTCCGCCGTTGAGCACGTTGAGCATGGGGGTGGGGAGAATGCATGCATTGACGCCGCCGAGATAGCGATAGAGGGGAATCTCAAGGGTCTGGGCGACGGCGCGGGTGGCGGCCATGGACACAGCGAGAATTGCGTTGGCGCCCAGCTTGCCCTTGTTGGGCGTGCCGTCGAGAGCAATCATGGTCTGGTCAAGGAGCCGCTGATTGGCGGCGTCAAGGCCTTCGAGTTCGGGCGCAATCACCGTCTCCACGTTCTCGACGGCCTGCAACACGCCTTTGCCCATGAAGTGGGTCTTGTCGCCGTCGCGCAGTTCCACAGCCTCATGCTCGCCGGTGGAGGCGCCCGAAGGCACAATGGCGCGGCCCAGAGCGCCGCTTTCCAGAATCACGTCAGCTTCCACGGTCGGATTGCCGCGCGAGTCAAGGACTTCGCGGGCGCGAATGGCAACAATCTCGGTCATATCATTCCTCATAATGCGGTGCTGCAGCCGGTCGTTCAGTTTGGGACGGCGATCCACGGCAAGAGCTTCTCCGGCGGCGCTTTGAATCGTTTCCAGAAGCGGATGCGCGTGCATGAATTTCCTCTCCGTCCAATGTCAAAAGTGTCTTTCTACCGTATGGATTCTAGCAAAGCTGGCCTCGCCACACTGTGTAATGACGGTCACAGGAGGGTTAAGCCATTGCAATCATGCATGCTTTGCCGCGAGGGGTATCTTTGCTGATTCGTGGCGCACGAGGAACCTGCGCGCGTGCTGCGTCGACCATCGCCGCCCGCTCCGCGCTAGCCTTTAGATTAGGAGAGACGCAGGATCTGCGCCGCGTGCGCCCTTCGCGAAACTCTTCGCTTTTAACCGGGTTTGAAGCAGCAGGGAGATTTCTGCCCGCAAGAGAGATTGAACGAAAATGGAGACCCCGACCATGGAAAATCGCAGGCTTTGCACGATTCCTGTGTTGGCGCTGCTGATGGCAGCCGCTGGCACATTGCAGGCGCAGCAGCCCAACCCGTATCAGGGGACCTCAAATCCTCCCCCGGACTCGACCATTGTGACCAGCACGACGCCTGCGCCGCAGCCCAAGCCGCCCGCCGGCCAGCCGATGGTGGCGCCTGCTGCCGCGCCTGCCCAGGTCGACGTGCAGGTGCAAGTCCAGGCGGAGCCGCAACCCAGTTCCGCCGGCCCCGCTGCCGCCATGCCTCCGGGCGGCAACGATGGTGACGTGATTCAAAACACGGCTGCCGCGCCGGTTCAGCCGGGTCAGCCCGCGCTCGCGCAGCGCTCCTACGCCTCCGATCCCGACGGCGATATCGTTCATCCCGCTCCGCTAGGCCCCGGTCAGTTGGGGGAGGGAACTGTGATCCGGGTCAAGCTGCTGGATCGCCTCTCCACCGTGGACAGCGAGAAGGGTGAGGGTTTCCGCAGCCGGGTGGCTTCCGACGTGTTCCAGGGCAACAACATCGTGATCCCCGCCGGCTCTGAGATCGATGGCCAGGTGGTTGAAGTTTCCAGCGGCCACCTCGGCGGCCACGGCTCGATGCGGCTGCGCCCTGAGAGGGTGATTCTGCCGGACGGTACGCGCTGCCAGTTGCGCGCGCAGGTCTTGGCCACTCCCGGCACGCATACCCGCGTGGGTTCGGAAGGCACCATCACTCCCGGCTCGCGCATTCGCCGCGATACGATTGAATACGGCGCTGTCGTCACCGGCGGGGTGATCACCGGCGCGTTCATTGCCGGGCCGGTGGGCGCAGTTGCCGGCGGAGCG
>Ga0302144_10000285_pt1 | contig 19972 bp, 19 predicted proteins | sample I_Bog_E2_2_FD_192436 | JGI IMG/M metagenome (GOLD analysis project Ga0302144, IMG submission 192436) | Peat permafrost microbial communities from Stordalen Mire near Abisko, Sweden - I_Bog_E2_2 | ecosystem: Environmental > Terrestrial > Soil > Wetlands > Peat | place: Sweden: Abisko, Stordalen...
GCCCGTAGAGGCGGGCGCACATGCTGGTCAGCACCGCAATCATATCCTGAACAAGATCATCCTTGAGCTCGCTCTCATCAACGACAAGCAGGCGCCGGTTTTGTGCCATCAGGGTTGCCTCCACATATTCAGCCCCAAATCGCATCAGCCTGTCCCGGTGCTCCACCACAACCGTCTGCACCTTCGGGTCGCGCAATAACCGCATCAGGCCGCGCCGGTGTCCGTTAAGACCGCTACCTACTTCAGATACCGTTCCCGACCACGTTCAGCCTCCGACTCATCGCGTAGGCCGCCAATCGGCCAAGTTGGGCCTCCAAATCCTTCTTCTGGTCGTGCGAGGACACTCGCGCGTAGAGTGCCGCCCCGTTCGGTCCAACCGGGGCGTCTTCGACAATGATCGTGCCGGTTGCCAACTGGTGCGAAGGTAGCGGCAGCTTTCCACCCTTGAACATCTGCCAAGCCGTCTGGTAGCCAATCCCCTCTCGCCTTGCCCAAGCCGATAGCTTCATACCCAAATTGTCGGCTCCAATCGCTTATAAAACAAGTAATCTCATCATGAAAAGAGATAAAACGAGCAACAGCTGTTAACCCCATGATTTCTGGGATCATTCTGATCTTGTTCGGCGAGGCGGCCGTGCTCGATTCACCGTGGCATGCCGCCTGGGCGGCCTTCTTTCTCGTCCTTAATCTCCTCTATATCCCCCTGGTCGAGGAGCCGCAGCTCGAGAAACGTTTTGGAGACGCCTATCAGCGCTACCGCGGGCATGTGAGGCGGTTCGTTCTTCGCCTTAGGCCGTGGCGTCCCGGGTCCTGAGGCCCCCCAGCCAATCCGCTTGTCTGAGGCGCGCCAACGCTGTCTAAATCGGCCGAAGGAGATTCTCCCGTTCCCCGCTGCGGATGGTTAGGAGCCGCGGGAACCCCAAACCCCCACATGCCCATGCGCTCGTTCCACCCCGCCTTGCCGGGATTGCCCGCCACCCGCCACCTGCTTGTGGCCGCAGCGGCCCTCATTTTTGCCCTCGGTGCCCCCCGGATGGGCGCAGCACCGGGTGATGCGCAGCCCGTGGCGGACCGGATGGAATGGTTCCGGGACGCCAAGCTCGGCATCTTCATCCACTGGGGCATCTATTCCCAGGGCGTGGGCAGTGAGTCGTGGGCCTTCCACGACGGGGACACGACCTACCAGGCGTACATGGCCCAGGCCGCCACCTTCGCGGCCGCGAACTACCACCCCGACGAATGGGCGAGGCTCTTTGCGGAGGCGGGCGCGCGCTATGCCGTCCTGACGAGCAAGCACCACGACGGGTTTGCCCTCTGGGACACCCAGCTCTCAAAGCTCAACGCAAAGGACGCTTCCCCGGCCGGCCGGGATCTGGTCGGGCCGTACTGCGAGGCGCTGCGCAGGGAGGGGCTCAAGGTAGGGCTTTATTTCTCGAATCTCGACTGGTCCCATCCCGACTACGCGAGCGTGCTGCCGCCCGGGGCAAACCGCTCGGACGCGACTTATAAGAACCGGTTCGGTTACCCGCAGGGGGCCGAGGACCCGGAGGCCTGGAAGCGCTTCCTTGTCTTCCACCGGGGGCAGCTGAAGGAACTCACGGGCCGGTACCATCCCGACCTGATCTGGTTTGATGGCGACTGGGAGCGGACCGACGAGCAGTGGAAGTTCAAGGAACTCAGGGAGCAGTTAAATGCGTGGAATCCCCAGGGAATCGTGAACGGGCGGATCGGAAAGTACGGGGACTACCTGACCCCCGAGCAGTACATCCCCCTCGTAGCCCCGAAGTCCGCCTGGGAACTTTGCGCCACCGTGAACGACTCATGGGGCTTCCAGAAGAAGGACAGGAACTTCAAGAGCGTGCGCCAGGTTGTGCGGATGCTCGCGGAATGCTCCGGCATGGGCGGCAACCTGCTGCTTGACGTGGGCCCGAGGAGCGACGGCTCGATCCCGGAGGAGGAGGCCGCGGTGCTCCGCGGGCTGGGTCGCTGGACCCACAAGAATGGGGAGGCGATTTACGGATCGGTGGCCGGGCTCCCCGGCGGCTACTTCTACGGGGCGACGACGCTCAACAAGTCGAGGGACACCCTCTACCTGATCTGCTTTGACCGGCCGAACGGATCCGTTGCGGTGAAGGGCATCCGCAACGACATCCTGCGCGTGAGTGTGGTCGGGGGCCCCGAGCTCACGGCAAAGAAGGTCGGGGGCGCCGCCTGGGTCGGGATGCCCGGCGTCCTCTGGATCGACATCCCGGATTCCGCTCTCGATCCCGACGCCACGGTCATCAAGGTGGAGCTGAAGGGCGCACTCGACCTTGCGACCGAGCCGAAGGCCGCGGGCTAGGCCATACCGATCGAGGTCGCCATCTCCTCAACGTGCGCCCGGCTCCGCTTGGCGTACGCCATCCAGCGCCTGGACTTCCACCGACGGTACATGAGGAGGCCCCGCAGCCACTCGTCGGTCAGCATGGCGATCCAGACTCCAGGCAGCCCCATGCCGAGCTTTAGTCCCAGGAACCAGGCCAGTGGCACCCAGACGCACCACATCGACAGGACCGCCATCTGGATCGGGAACCCGACGTCGCCCGTTGCCCGCAGGGAGCTGATGATGATCACGTTGAAGACGCGGCCTGGCTCCAGGACGATGGCAATCCGCAGGAGGAGAACGCCCCCGGAAACAATGGCGGCGTCATGGGTAAAGCCGCGGAAGAGGTAGGGGGCGAAGGCGGCGAGAACGAGCACGACAGCGGTCACCACAAGGAGGCCCGTGCGCAGGCTGGCAAGGAGCCGGTGGTAGGCCTCCTCGAATCGGCCGGCACCTACCAGGTGACCGATGATGATCTCCGTCCCAAGGCCGATCGAGAAGCTGAAGAGCATGGCCATCCGCTGGATCTGGAGCGTATAGGACTGGATCGCCAGGCTTTGGCCGCCCATGCGCGCGATGAAAGTCGTTACCAGCATGAACGCCGTCCAGTAGCAGATCTGCTCGCCGGCCGCGGGCAGCCCGATGTGAAGGATGCGCCGGACCTTGCCCCAGGAGACCGAGACGAAGTCGAGGGCGCGCAGTCTGAGGTGGATGCGGTAGTCGAGCAGGATCCAGAGGGCCACGCAGGCTATGCAGCGGCTGATGATGCCCGAGAGGGCGACGCCCAGGACCCCCAGGGGCGGACAGCCGAAGAGCCCGAAGAGCGTGATCGAGTTGCCGATCACGTTGAGGACGTTCTGGCCCAGGGTGACGAGCATCGCGTCCCGCGTGTGATGGTGGGCCCGAAGCACTGCGGCGATCGAGATGTTCATGGACTCCATGAACAGGGTCCCCCCCATCAGGGTCAGGAAGGGCAGGGCGTAGTCCATCAGGTTCGAGGGAAGCTGCATGAGGTGCAGCATCGGGAGCGCGAGAAAGTAAACCGCCGCACTGAACGCGGCTCCGAGCCAGGTGTTCACCGCAATGGCGTTCGTGGCGATCGAGTCGGCGCCCGCCCGGTCCGTTGCCCCGAGGTGGTGGGTGATGACGACGCTGGTCCCGATCCCTATGAAGTTGAACGCCACGACGAAGAGGATGATGACCTGGTTCGCCACGCCGAGCGCAGCCACGGCACCGTCGGAGACATGGCTCACCATGAAGGTGTCCACGGTCCCGATCAGGATGCGCAGGGTCTGCTCGACAAAGATCGGCCACGCGATCCCGAGCAGGCTGAGCTTGGCGGGTGGGGTCTGTGGCATCGTTTGGAGACGAGCATACGCGCGCGTACGGGCCCGGTTGTCAATCGGAGTCGAGGGGCCGCTTGAGCCCGCCTGAAAGGGCTCCCTTAAGAGGCCCAAGAACTGCTAGGGTTGGGGCATGATCCGCAAAGCCGTTTTACTGGCCCTCCTCCTCGCCATACCGATGTCGCTCCGCGCGGCCGAGCCCCCCCTCAGGGTCAAGGTGGTGGTCGTCACGATGTTTGAGGCGGGGGAGGACACGGGGGACACGCCCGGCGAGTTCCAGTACTGGGTGGAGCGCGAAAAGCTCGACCGGGTGTGGGACTTCCCGCAGGGGGAGCGGCACCTCAGGTCGACCCCCGACGGGAGCATCCTGGGCGTCGTCACGGGCGTGGGCACGATCCACAGCGCGGCCACGATCATGGCCCTGGGGCTTGATCCCCGGTTCGACCTGTCAAAGGCCTACTGGGTCGTGGCCGGGATTGCGGGCGCCAACCCGGACGTGATGTCGCTCGGCTCGGCCGCCTGGGCGGAATGGGTCGTGGACGGGGACCTGGGCCACGAGATTGACGCCCGCGAGATGCCGACCGGATGGGCCACGGGACACGTGCCGCTTCGCAAGAAGGGCCCCTATGAGGAACCGGTCGTGGTCCCCGAGGGCCAGGTGTTCCACCTAAACCCCGCCTTGGTCGACTGGGCCTACCGGCTGACCCGGGACACCCCGCTTGAGGACAGCGAGCCCCTGCGCAGGCACCGCGCCCTCTACACGGGCTACCCGAACGCGCTTCGCCCCCCCTTTGTCCTGAAGGGCGACAACCTGGCCTCCATGAACTACTGGCACGGGAAGCTGATGAACGCATGGGCGGAGGCCTGGGTTCGCTACTATACCGGCGGGGCGGGCACCTTTGCGACGAGCGCCATGGAGGACACCGGCACCGTGCAGGCCGTCACCTGGCTCGCGAGGGCGGGCCGCGCGGACGCGGGCCGGGTGCTGGTGCTAAGGACCGCCTCGAACTATTGCATGCAATGGCCGGGGGCTACGGCTGCGGAAAGCCTGTCAGGAGAGAGCCTGTCCAAGGGCTACTCGGCATACCTGCCGTCGCTCGAGGCAGCCTACCGGGTGGGAAGCGGGGTCGTTCACGCGCTCGTGGGCGGCTGGGCCGCCTACGAGCAGGTTCCTCCACGGTAAGGGCTCCGGAGCCCTTACTTAAGGAGCATGTCCTTCACCGTCTTGCCGGCGGGGATCATCGGAAGCACGTGCTCGGTGTACGGCACGATCACGTCCAGGACGAAGGGCCCGTCGTAGTCGAGCATCTCCTGGATGGCCTCGCGCAGTTCGCTCTTCTTGATCACGCGGCGGCCGCCCACCCCGTAGCCCTCGGCGATCTTGACGAAGTTCGGATAGAGGGCGTCCGGGTTGTCCGGGCTGCCCACGTTGTTCTCGTCCCCGAGGATCGTGTTGCCGCGGACGCTGCCGTAGAAACGGTCCTCCCACTGGACGACCATGCCCAGGTGCTGGTTGTTGAGGATCATGGCCTTTGCCGCGATCTTCTCGATGTGCGCGGTGGCAAGCTCCTGGATGTTCATCGCGAAGGAGCCGTCGCCGTCGATGTCGATCACCTGCTTGTGCGGGCAGGCGACCTTGGCACCGAGTGCCGCAGGGTAGCCGTAGCCCATGGCCCCGAGGCCAAGCGAGCTGATGTAGCGCCGCGGCTCGTCGAATCGGTAGAACTGCGCCGCCCACATCTGGTGCTGGCCGACTCCGGTCGTGATGATGGCGTCGCCCTTAGTGAGCTCATAGAGCACCTTCACCGCCTCCTGGGGCTGGATGTGCTTGCTCGGCTCGAAGCTGAACGGGTGCTCCCGCTTCCACGTCGCGATCTGGGCGTGCCAGGGCGCGGTGTCGGGAGGGGTGAACTTGGCGGCCAGGGCGAGCTCGTTGAGCCGCTTGAGCGCATACTTCACGTCGCTCACGACGGCCATGCCGACCCGCTTGTTCTTGTTGTGCTCGGACGCGTCGATGTCGATGTGGACGATCGAGGCCTTCCCCGCAAACTTGCCGGTGTCGCCCGTGATCCGGTCGTCAAAGCGGGCGCCGAGCACCAGGAGGAGATCCGCGTCGTCGACGGCCCAGTTGCCGTACGCCGCGCCGTGCATGCCGAACCACTGCATGGAGAGCGGGCTCGACTCCGGGAAGGCGCCGATCCCCATGAGCGTCGTCGCGACGGGGATGTTCGTCAGCTCCGCAAACGCGCGGAGCTCGAGGTGGGCATCCGCCGAGATGATGCCGCCGCCGGCATAGATGACGGGCCTCTTGGCCCCGGCGACAAGCGCGAGGACCTTCTTCAGGCTCTCGTCATCGGCCTTGTGCTCCTCGGAGAGGATCGGGTTGCGGAACTCGACGGTCGAGGGGAAGACGGGGCGGAACTTGGTCTGCTGGACGTCCTTCGGGATGTCGATCACGATGGGGCCCGGCCTGCCACTGCGGGCAAGGTGGAACGCCTCCTTCATCACGCGCGGGAGCTCGTTCACGTCCATGACGAGGTACGAATGCTTCACGATCGGGAGCGTCATCCCGAAGAAATCGGTCTCCTGGAACGCCATCTTGCCGATGAATTCCTTCTTCACCTGGCCGGTGATTGCGACCAGCGGCACGGAGTCCATGTACGCGTCCGCGATCGCCGAGACCAGGTTTGTGGCTCCGGGTCCGCTCGTCGCCATGCACACGCCCACCTTGCCGGTGGCGCGCGCGTAGCCCTCGGCCGCGAAGGAGCCGCCCTGCTCGTGGCGGGGGAGGATCACGCGGATCTTGTCGGTCCTGGCCAGCGACTGGTGCAGCTCCTGCGAGGCTCCGCCTGGGTAAGCGAAGATGACGTCGACGCCCTCACGGATCAGGCACGCGACGACGGCGTCGGAGCCCTTCATTTCGGGGCCGATGTCGGCCTTTGGAAACGGAGTCGGTTGGGTGCGTGTCTTCATGGCGGGTAGCTTTGTAGAAAAGCCCGCCATCGCAATATAATCGGCCGGGCGAGGCAAGCCTCGTGAATTGGCTGGCCGGCGGGCCCACTAGGGCCAAATTCTCCGGGTGTGCTCAAGCTGCTCTTCATAGGTGACATCGTCGGGAAGCCCGGCCGGGAGATCGTCGAGGAGAAGGTCGCGCGCCTGAAGCGCGAGTCGGCCATCGATTTCGTGATAGCAAACGGCGAAAACTCGGCCGCCGGTTCCGGCATCACCGCGACGATCGCCCGGTCCCTCCTGGATTCCGGGGTCGACGCGATCACGCTCGGCGACCATGTCTGGGACCAACGGGGCTGGGAGAATGACATCGGCCAGATCGACCGCGTGTGCCGGCCCGCGAACCTGCCGGAGTCGTGCCCGGGATGGGACCACGTGGTCATCGCCGCCCGCGGCTTCAGGGTCGCCGTGTTCACGGTCTTGGGACGCCAGTACATGAACATGAAGGCCGAGGACCCCTTCGCATGCGCAGACCGGATGATCGCGCGCCTGAAGGGCCAGTCGGACGCGATCATTGTCGAGATTCACGCCGAGGCGACGTCGGAGAAGCAGGCCCTGGGCTGGCACCTGGACGGGCGGGTCACCGCCGTCCTGGGGACCCACACGCATGTCCCGACGGCCGATGGGTGCGTGCTGCCGAAGGGCACCGCCTTCATGTGCGACGTCGGGATGACCGGGCCCTATGCGAGCGTGCTCGGAAGGGAGGTGGCGCCCGTGATCTCCCGGTTCATGGATGGGATGCCCCGGCGGTTCGAGGTCGCCACGGGGGATGTCCGCATGTCCGCGGCGCTGATCGACATCGACCCGTCGATGGCCACGGCGTCGAAGATCGAGCTTTTGACCGTCCGGCGCTAGGTCCGGTCGGACCGTTTTAGGACCTGATGACCCCGGCTTCCTCGTAGGAGCCGATGTGGCGGTACCGCGCGTACCGCGTCTCGAGGAGCTGCTCCAGAGTGAGGGCCCGAAGGTCGTTCAAATGCTTGTGGAGGGAATACTTGAGGGCTGCGGCGGCCTGGGCCGGGTCGTTGTGCGCCCCGCCGAGCGGCTCCGCGATCACCTCGTCAATGGCACCCAGCTTCTCCAGGTCGTCCGCGTCCACCTTCAGGGCTGCTGCGGCCTTCGGCGCCGCGGCGCCGTCCTTCCAGAGGATCGCGGCACAGCCCTCGGGGGTGATCACCGAGTAGTAGCTGTTCTCGAACATGAGCACCCGGTCCGTGACGCCGATGCCGAGCGCGCCGCCCGAGCCGCCCTCGCCGACCACCACCGAGATTGTCGGGGTCTTCAGCATGGCCATCTAGCGCAGGTTCACGGCGATCGCCTCCGAGACGTGGCGCTCCTCCGAGCCCACGCCTGGAAACGCCCCCGGTGTATCGATGAAGGAGAGCACAGGGATCTTAAATTTTTCGGCCATCTTCATGATCCTCAATGCCTTCCTGTATCCCTCAGGCTGGGGCATCCCGAAATTCCGGGCAATCCGTTCCTTGGGATCGCGGCCCTTCTGCTGCGCCACGATCATGACGGCCTGTCCGTCGAAAAACGCGGTGCCCCCGACCAGGGCACGGTCGTCGTTGTATTGGCGGTCGCCGTGGAGTTCCTGGAACCCCTTGCAGATGATCGACACGTAATCGAGGGCGTACGGCCGCTTCGGGTGGCGCGCCAGCTGCACCTTCTGCCACGGGCTCAGATTGGAGTAGATCTCGCGCTGCATGGCCTCGATCTTCTTCTCGATCGACCGGGTCTCCTGAAGCATGTCCACGTTGTTCTCGATGGACTGCTGGCGAAGCTCGTCGAGCTGGCGGGCCAGCTCACGAAGGGGCTTCTCAAATTCCAGGGTATAGGTCGGGGATTCCATGGTTGCGGCAGTCTCCCCCGAATTTACCTGCGGCAAGTTACCCGTGTCAACGGGGGGTGACGGCCGTCAACGCAACCCGCCTGCATCGGGCTCAACCGGTGCCCCGAGCTCTTCCTTCCAGCTCTGCACCCGGGCCATGGCGCCGTAGTGCTCCGCCTTGGCCTTGTCCCCGCGCTCCATCCATGTGCGGGAAAGGGTGGCGATGGCAAGCGGGTCGGATTTCCTCAAGGAAAGCGCCCGTTCACCCGCGGCGAGAGCTTGGTCGAGGCGGCGCAGGCCCAGGTTGATTTCAGCGACGGCGTGCCAGGCCTCGAACGAGTCGGGCGAGTGCGATGTCGCCCGACCCAGCTTTTCCAGGGCAACCTCTGGGTCGCCCGAAACGTAGTCGAAAGTGGCTTCCTCGATCAGGGTCTGAAGCTCGTCCGGGCTCACTTCTTCAGATCGGCCTCGACGGTGATCGAGACAACAACCTCGCTGCCAAGGGCCTTGCCGAGCATGGCCGGTCCGTTCACGCCGAAGTCCTCACGGGTCAGGGTGACGGAGGCGTCCCAGCCGGAGAGCTGCGAGCCCATCATCCCGGGTCCGAATCCGAGGCTGTCGACCTTGAGCACGACCTGCTTGGTGACACCGTGGAGGGTCAGGTCGCCGGTGACGTCGTATGAGCTGTCGCCGGTCTTCTTCCAGGAGGTGCTCTTGAAGGTGATGGTCCCGAACTTGCCGGCGTCGAAGAAGTCGGGCGATTTCAGATGGGCGTCGCGCTTCTCGTTGGAGGTGTTGACGCTGCCGACGTCGATCGTGGCCACGACCGAGCTGTTCTCAAGGTTGTCACGGTCGACCGTGATCGTGCCGCTGAACTGCGTGAAGGTGCCGGGCACCTTGGTGAAAAAATGCCTGACGGAGAACCCGACGGACGAATGGACCGAGTCGATGGCGTAGGTTTCAGTGGCGGCCGAAGCGATGGAGGCAAAGCCTGCGACGAGGGCGGCGAGGGCAAGAGTCTTGGACAGGTATTTCATGGGATTGGATTTCTAGTGGAGCTATACCTTTTGCTCCAAAAGGCTTAAAACACAACCCAACAAGGCTTTTCCTAAAGGATGAGCATGGAATCGCCGTAGCTGAAGAAACGGTAGCGACGGGCGATGGCGCCGGCGTAGATCTCCATGAGCCAGTCGATCCCGTCGGCCGATCCCGGCGACAGGAATGCCGCAACCAGGCAGAGCAGGGTGGAGCGGGGCTGGTGGAAGTTGGTGATCATCGCATCCACGCCCCGAAATACGGCGGGCGGGTAGAGAAAAAGGGAGGCTTCCGCGATGGTCACCTTCCCGCTGGGGGCCTGGTGGCGGGAAAGAAAGTCCTCGATCGTGCGCACGGAGGTCGTTCCCACGGCGATCCGCCTCCCCGAGAGCGGGGGAAACAGGGCCCGCTGGGTGTCCGGCGGGATCTCATAGACCTCGCTGTGGATCGGGTGCTCCTCGATCGTCTCGGTCGAGATCGGCCTGAACGTCCCCAAGCCCACGTGGAGCGTCAAGTCGGCCGTCTTGACGCCTGACGCCAGGAGGACCCCGAGCAGCTCGGGGGTGAAATGCAGCCCGGCCGTGGGCGCGGCCACGGCGACCTGCCTTGCGCGGTCCGCATACACCGTCTGGTAGCGTTCGCGGTCCTGCTCACGCAGGGAATTGTCCCGGCGCTCGATGTACGGAGGCAGGGGCACGTCGCCTGCCCGGTTGGCCGCCTCCACCACGGACCCGCCGTCCCTCACGACGAACCTCACCTGCGCGGAGCCGTTGTCGCCAATCGAGACAACGGTCGCGGCGAGGCCTCCGCCCTCGATCTCGAAGGACGAGCCGGGGGGAAGCCTGCGGCCCGGCCGCACCAGGCACTGCCAGAGTTCGGCGCCCGGGTGCGCGGACTCCGACCTCCGGAGCAGGAAGCACTCGACCTTGCCGCCGGTCGACCTCTTGCCGTGGAGGCGCGCGGGCAGGACGGCCGCGGTGTTCCGGAAGAGCGTGTCGCCGGGGCGCAGGTAGGATGCAAGGTCCGAAAACATCCGGTGCGAGACGCTCCGCGTTGTCCGGTCCACCACGAGCAGGCGCGAGCCGTCCCTGCGCGCGGCAGGCGTCTGCGCGATCAGCTCTGCAGGCAGGGTGTAGTCGATGCGTTGGGTGGAGGTCACGGCCGGTTTCCGGTAAGAAGGGGAAAGGAAACCGCGGGCGGGGGAGGCGTCAACCGCGCGCTGCTCCCACGGCGCCGATGGAAGGCGGGACCGTGTATACAAATACCGAATACATAACGGGTCCCGGGGGCGGGCCCGCGGTCATGGCCTGGAAGGCAAACCGCCCCGAGGGTCCGGGCCCCGGTCCTCAGCGCGCCTTGCGGAAGGACGCCTGCAGGAGGTCCAGGTCGCTCGCGCCCTTCGTGCGCTCGCGCGCCTTCGCGATCAGTCCCGCCTCGAGCTCGTTTTTCGAGGGGCGCTTGCCGTCGTAGAAGACGCCGAAGAGGCCGGGCGAGGGCTCGGAGGCCAGCTTGTAGGCCGCCACCAGGTCGCTTGGGTCGTGGTTCTCGATCAGCCGGAACTGGCCGCCCTTGCGGGGATTGGCTGCGTCGAACGCGCCCTCGTAGAATTCCACGCATTCGGAAAGGATCTCCACCACCGAGAAACCATCGTGGCGGGCGGCCTTCTCGATCATGTCGATCATGTGGTTGACCTGGGTCGCATGGGAGCGGGCCACGAAGGAAGCGCCGCTGTTGACGAGCGTGCGCATGGGGTTGATCGGCTGGTCGATGGCGCCGGTTGGGTCGGTCTTCGACTTGAAGCCGATAGGCGAGGTCGGGGAGGTCTGTTTCTTCGTAAGGCCGTAAACGGAATTGTCCATGATCACGTAGGTCAGACGCACGTTCTTGCGCGCGGTGTGCACCAGGTGGTTGCCGCCGATCGAGAACCCGTCGCCGTCGCCGCCGAACACGAACACGTGGAGGTCATCCCGGCTCAGGCTCACCGCGGCCGAGAAGGGCAGCGACCGCCCGTGGATGAAGTGGCCCCCGTGGGTGTTCACGAAATAGGGGAAACGCGACGAGCACCCGATGCCGGCCATCGTCACGATGGACTCCTGCGGGTACTGGAGGCGCTCAAGGACGCGGTAGAACGCGGCCAGAACCGCGAAGTCGCCGCATCCCGGACACCAGGTCGGGTGGTCGCCGGCGAGGGCCTTCTTTGTGAGAGGCGCTCCGGGCACTGTCGGGGCGGGAGGAGTAAGGGTGGCTGAGGACATCGTATTAAAGGGGGGGGTGGTTTTTTTGGCTCGGGTTAGGCCGTGGTTCCTTGGCGGTTCAGGTCGACGCGCTTGTTCACCCCGACCACGATCTCGCTCACCTTGAAGGTGAGCCCGTCCGTCTTCGCCACGCTCGAGATGTGCGGCAGGGCGTAGCACGCCCGGAGCAGCATCGCCATCTGGCCGTAGCCGTAGATGCCCGGGTCGTTCATTTCGACGACCAGGACGTGGCGGTACCGCTTGAACACCGCCTCGAGCCCTGGGGCCATCGGGTTCAGGTGCATCAGGTGGATCTGGCCCACCTTGGTTCCAGCCTTCCGAAGGCGTCCGACCGCCTCGCGCACGGGACCCCAGGTCGAGCCCCAGCCGACGAGGAGGACTTCGCCCTCGGCATCCCCGTAGACTTCGGGAAGCGGGATCTCGGCGCTCAGGGCCTTGAGTTTCTCCCGTCGCTTCTCGTTCATCTTCTGATGCATCCACGAGTTCCCCGAGGGGTGGCCCAACTCGTCGTGCTCAAGCCCGCTCACGGTCGGGTATTTTCCCGTCGCAATGCGCGAACCCGGGGGCGCGTGCCGGGTTATCCGGTCGAGGGGGTAGGGCTTGAAATCCTGCCCGCGTTCCGAGAGGTCGGGTTTCGGGTCCCGCATGAGCGTCTCAAGGGCGGGTTCGTCAAAGGCCTCGATCCGGGTCGCCAGGCCCTGGTCCGACAGGATGATCACCGGCGTGCTGTACTTGCGCGCGATGCGCGCGGCCTCGAGCGCGACATAGAAGCACTCCTCGACGTTCCGGGGGGCGAGGACGACCCTCGGTGCGTCGCCGTGGCTCCCATAAAGCGCCTGGAGGAGGTCGCTCTGCTCGACATTGGTCGGCATCCCCGTGCTCGGGCCGCCCCTCTGCACGTTGATCACAATCAGCGGGATCTCGGCCATCGTTCCCCAGCCGAGGGCCTCCATCTTAAGCGACAGTCCCGGTCCGGAGCTCCCGGTGACGGCGAGATGGCCCGCATAGGAGAAGCCGAGGGCGTAGGACACGGCGGCCAGCTCGTCCTCAGTTTGGACAAACATCCCGCCGTACTTCGAAAGCTCGGTCCGCAGGATCTCCATGATCGAGGTCCAGGGCGTGATGGGGTAACCGGCGCCGTAGCGCACCCCCGCGGCAATGAGCCCGTAGGCCAGGGCCGTGTTGCCGTCGAGCGTTACCTGGGGCCGCCCGCCGACCTTGGCCGCGGGGCTCTCAAGGCGGAAAAAGCACTCGCGCAGCCCCTCGGACGGGTAGCCGTAGCCCGCGTCGAAGGCCAGCATGGCGTTGCGCACGATGTCCTCGGAGCGCCCGCCGAAGCGGTCCTTCACCAAGCCGGTCAGCTTCGCCACGTCGAGTTCGAAGAGGCGCGCCAGGAGGCCCAGCACAAAGAGGTTCTTGCCCTTGTCCTTCGATGATCCGCCGACCGCCTCGACCGTGCGGCTTGTAATCGGGATTCCCACGGAGGTGAACCGGTGGTCGCCCGGCTCGGGCGTGACATGGTCGCTGTCGTAGAGGAGCACGCCGCCCGGGCGCAAAAAGCCGATGTGGCCGTTGTAGCTCTCCTGGTAGAACGCGACGAGAAGGTCCGCCTGGTCGCCCGCCGAGAGGATCTCGCCCGTGCCCATCCTCACCTGGAAAATGGAGGGCCCTCCCGAAATGGTGGCCGGGATCGTCATGTAGGTCATGACATCCTGGTCCGATCGGCCGGCCAGCCGTGCCAGGAAGCCTCCAATCGTTTGGATTCCGTCCTGCGAATTGCCGGCAAGGCGGATGACTACGTCTTGGAGGGAGCGGGGCGCTGTCGCTGTCGACGCTCCATCCATGGGGGACTCTGACGATGAAGAAACCATGGGGGCTAACGGGGTTTAACTAACGAAGTATCGGACCCGCAGTATCACTGCGGCGAGCCCTCCGGGCCATGCCAAAAAAAGACTATTAGGAGCGGGTCTTGTCCGGGACCCTGGCATTCGCCCTGCTAATACAGATTGGGTGCCGTTCGGGGGGGAAGGGATGCCGGGTCGGTTGGGGCGGGTCTTTTCCGGCCGCCCTTGACAGGTCTAGGGGGGGCTGGTGGAGTGCCCCTTCTGTCGCCGGCTTAGCTCAGTGGTAGAGCATCGGTATCGTAAACCGAGGGTCGTCGGTTCAACCCCGACAGCCGGCTCCATTTCGTCCGTTCAATGCTCCAGGACCAGAGCCCTGAGCGCTGACAACTCGACCGGCTTGTAGAGGATACGGTCCACGCCGAGGCTGCGGTAGTCGTCCTCCACGTCATGGTTAAGCTCGGAGCTCACCACGGCTATCCTGCCGGGATAGCGGATCTCCCGCAGCCGCATCACCAGTTCGAGGCCGTTCATGGTCTCCATGTGATGGTCTGTTATCACGACGTCGAAAACCGCCGGGTTGGCCCGGATCAATTCAAGGGCCAGCGCGCCATCCGACACGCATTCAACCTTGTGGCCCACGCGGGAGAGCGCGAGGCGGGCCACTTCCCGGAGCTCGCGCATGTCGTCGACGTACAGGACCCGCTTTATATCTTCAGCGGCGACAACCTGGACGGGTGGGAATGAAATCACTGATTTCAATAGGGACGCATATTGACTGAACACATTGACGCGAAAAAACCATACTTGTTTCGCCCTTTGTTGCTAAAAAATGGCGAATCTCCGCATGGGGCATCGGTCAGTTTGACGTGATCTGGTCGTCGGAGAGGCCGCCCTGCAGCCTCTTGTGGAGCATGGCCGCGTCCACCTCGGACCTGAGGATGTGGAGGAGCATCAGGAGCCTCCGGTTCACATCGAGTGTCTCAAGGAGCCTTTGCTTCAGGGGCGTGTCATCGCAGAGGTTGAAGGCGGCGATGTCGGCGAAGATATCGGGGTCCTCGATGGTCTTCAGCAGGTCGGTCATGCCGTCGCCCCCTCCGGGGCACAGGCGGAGTTTCAGCCTGATGAGCCTCGAAAGCTCCTTCTTGAGCCTCAAGTTCTCGCCAGGTGCGGCGCCGGGCTCGCTGACAAGCGCCCTTATCTTGATGCGCCTGTAGGGCTCGTCGGAGACGATCGACTCGATCGAGACGCGGCAGAGGCCCTGAAGGAGCAGGTTGGAGGTCCCGTTCTCGTTCTTCTGGCAGGCGCGGACCAGCCCGATGCAGGCGACGCGATGCGGGGGCTCAAGCTGAAGCTTCTCCGTGGCCGCGTCCGTGTCGAGGCACGCCACGGCGAAGATGCGGTTGCTCTCCAGCACATCGCCGAGCATCCTGCGGTAACGCGGCTCGAAGATGTGCAGCGGCAGAAGAGCCTGGGGAAAGAAAGCCAGGTTGGGCAGCGTCATCACCGGTACCTCGTCGGGCACTTGGATCTCAACTTCCATGGGGGCAATCTGGTGGGGACAGGCGGATTTACAAGAATCTGGTCGAAAAACTCCCATTTACGTCTAAGTCCCCGTGGCCCTTGGATCGAGGGGACGGCCCCTTGCCTCTCCAAGCCGCGCACCACCCACTCCCCGTTTGAACTTCAGACCCAAGACGTGCCTGCCGCTCTTCCTGGCGGCCCTATTGCCCGCGGCCGCGGCTCCGGTGCACGTCACCTATTGGGACAAATGGGTCGGGTTTGAGGGCCAGGCGATCCAGACGGTCATCGACCGGTTCAACCAGTCTCAGGACCAGATCGTGGTCGACTACTACTCCACCTCCTCGGTCGACCGGAAGACGCTCGTGGCGACCGCCGGCGGAGACCCCCCCGACATAGCCGGGCTCCATGAGCAGAACATCGCGACGTTCGCGGACGCCGAGGCGCTCGAGCCCCTGGACCGGTTCATCCGCGCCGAGGGCATGACGAACCAGCAGTGGCTCGACCGGTACTACCCGGTGTATGCCGGCATCTGCTCGCACGGAGGCCACGTCTACGCCGGGATCAGCACGCCCGCCGTCATGGCCCTGTACTGGAACAAGACGCTTTTCAGGGAGGCGGGCCTCGACCCGGAGCAGCCGCCCCGCACCTTGGCGGAATTCAACGACTTCGCCCGGCGCCTCACCAAGCACGACCCGGTGACCGGGCGCCTGACCCAGGTGGGATTCCTCCCCCAGGACCCGGGATGGTGGCCGTGGATTTTCTGCAACTGGTTCGGCGGGAAGCTCTACGCCGACCACAGGATCACATTCGCGACGGACCCAAGGAACGTGGCGGCCTACGCTTGGATCGAATCGTTCACCCGGTTCTACGGCCTCGACAATGTGAAGCGCCTGGCGTCGGAGTTCGGTCCCTGGGCGTCGCCGTCGGCCCCGTTCTTCACGGGCAAGATCGCCATGGTATTCCAGGGGGTCTTCTACGACAATTACATCCACCAGTATAAGCCGGGCCTGGACTACGGGGTGGGGCCCTGGCCCGAGGCCGTCCCCGGCATCGCGGACTTCGCCATGGCGGAGGCCGACGCCCTCGCGATCCCGCGCGGCGCCAGGCACGCGCGCGAGGCCTGGCAATTCATCAAGTACGTCAACTCTTCGAATCCCAATGCGAGGAGCCGCGACGAGCTCGCTGGCGGGGAGCTCCTGGACTACCTGCAGGTGAAGATATCGCCCCTGAAGGTCTGGAGCCCGTTTTTCACCGACCACAACCTCCATCCCCACATCGCCATGATGCGCCAGCTCGCCGCGAGCCCGCATGCAACCACCGTGCCGGACATGGGCATCTGGCAGGAATACTACCGGGAGGTGATCTCAGCCTTCGACCGGGTGAGGCTCCTGGACGCGACGCCTGAGGAGGCGCTCGGCTACTCGCAGTCCCGGCTCGACGAGAGCTGGGCGCGCTACCGCAGGAGCCTCGAGCGCCATGGGCAATGGTCCGCCCTGGGGGAGACGGCACCGCAATGACCCGCCGCGAGAAAAAGCAGCTCGGGTCGGGGCTCGCCTTCACGAGCCTGTGGATCGTCGGGCTCTGCGCCTTCACCGCCTATCCCGTCATCGCGTCGCTCTATTACAGCTTCTGCGACTACTCCATACTCAAGGCCCCGGTGTGGTGCGGCCTCGAGAACTACCAGCAGCTGGTGCACGACGGGCTATTCTGGAAGTCGCTCCGCAATACCCTCTTCTATGCCGGCCTTTCGGTCCCGCTCGGGACGCTCATGGCCCTTGGGCTTGCGATGCTCCTGAACTGCGAGGTCCGGGGGCGCTCCTTCTTCCGGCTGCTCTTCTTCATGCCGTCGATCGTGCCCGTCGTCGCGTCGGCGATGCTCTGGCTTTGGATCTTCAACGGGGAGTACGGGCTGATGAACGGGATCCTGAATCCGATCCTCGGCCTCTTCGGGATGCATGGCCCGGCCTGGCTCGCCGATCCCTCGTGGTCCAAGCCGGCGCTGGTCATCATGAGTCTCTGGGGCACCGGCAACGCGATGGTCATCTACCTGGCGGGCCTGCAGAACGTGCCGCGCGACCTCTACGAGGCCGCCGAGATCGACGGGGCCTCGGCGTGGCAGCGCTTCCGCCACGTGACGCTCCCGACGATCGCCCCGGTGGTCGCGTTCAATGCCATCATGGCGCTGATCGGCGCCATGCAGCTCTTTGCCCAGGCCTATATCATGTCGGAGGCGGCCAACGGCAACGGCAACGCCTCGGACGGCAATCCCGAGCGTTCCACGCTCTTCTACTCGATCTATCTCTTCTCAACGGCATTCCAGGACATCCGGATGGGCTACGCGAGCGCGATGGCCTATATCCTCTTCCTGGTTACCGCGGCCCTTACCTGGATGGCCGCGCGGCTCACCCGGAGCCGCACGGACGACTCCCCTTAGTCATGGCGCGCGAGCACAAGGTTTCGAGGAGGGTGGTCCAGGGGCTCCTGGTCCTGTGCTCCATTGCGTTCGTGCTGCCCTTTGCATGGCTTGTGAGCACCTCCCTAAAGCCCATCGAGCAGACGATTTCCCTGCCCCTGACCTTCATCCCGAGGGCCTACACCGCCGAGCTGGCCGGCCGCAGCGTCGAAGTCACCATGGACTATCCGGTTGCCCAGGAGGGCGCTGTGGTGCGGTACGAGTCGGGCCCCAATGCGGGGAAGCTCGGCTTCGTCGGGCGGGGACAACGTGCGGGAGACGGTACCGTACACCTCGTGCACCCTGTGGCCGCAGGGTCCTGGCACGTTACGCAGAAGGTCGAGACGGCGCTGGGCGAGGGGGGGCCTCCGCCGGCATGGGACATCCTCCCGCGCAGCCAGATTGCGTCTCGGGTCAGGTTTCGCTGGGACAATTATCCGCGCGCGTTGGCCGCCTTGGGAGGCGACGCCGAGGCCGACCGGCACCGGGTCGGCTTTTGGATTTTTCTCAGAAATTCGCTCGTTGTGGCCGTGCTCGGGGTCGTGGGAACGGTCTTTTCGAACGCAATCATCGCTTACGGCTTCGCCCGCCTGAGATGGCGCGGGCGCGACGCCTTTTTCGCCCTGACCCTGGCCACCATGATGGTGCCCTTCCCCGTGCTCATGGTGCCCCTCTACGGCGTGTTCAAGTCCCTGGGGCTGATCGGCACCCTCCTTCCCCTGTGGCTTCCGACGTGGTTCGGGAGCGCCTTCAACATCTTCCTCATGCGGCAGTTCTTCAGGACGATCCCCGAGGAGCTGAGCGAGGCGGCGCGAATCGATGGTTGCAGCGAATGGCGGATCTTCTGGCGGATCATCGTGCCGCTCAGCACGCCCGTCCTGGTTGTCGCGGCCCTTTTCCATTTCATCTTTGCCTGGAACGATTTCCTGGGGCCGCTCATCTACCTCACGCGCAAGGACACGTACACGCTGGCTCTGGCCCTCGAGAGCTACCAATCACAGAATGGGGGCGTGCAATGGCACTATCTTATGGCGGCCAGTGCGGTCACGATCCTGCCCGTCATCCTGCTCTTCCTACTCGCGCAGAGGAGCTTCATCCGCGGGATAGCGACCACGGGGTCCAAGGGCTGAAACCACCGCACGCCTGGGACAGGACCTGTCCCATTCGGCGCAGTGATGGGACAAGATGGCATAAATTGGCGCTAATTCGTCGCGTTAATTTCGACCGTACTTTTTTTAAGTGATTGTTTAATAGATGGTAACATAATCACCCCAATAGAGGCACACCCAGTGCTGGATAGAGGGCATGAGCCGCATTCTAGGCATTGATCTGGGCACAACAAATTCCTGTATGGCCGTCATGGAGGGCGGCGAGCCTGTCGTCATTCCAAACGCCGAAGGCGCGCGCACCACGCCGTCAGTCGTGGCCTTCACCAAGACGGGCGAGCGCGTGGTCGGCCAGGCCGCGAAACGCCAGGCGGTCACCAATCCGCGCAACACCATCTTTTCATCGAAGCGCCTGATCGGCCGCAAATTCGCCGAGATTCGCGAGGAGTCCAAGAACATGCCCTTCAAGGTCGTCGAGGGTAAGAACGGCGACGCCTACATTGAGGTCCAGATCGGCGACAAGGTCGAGCAGTACGCCCCGCAGCAGATTTCTGCCTTTGTGCTCGGCAAGCTGAAGGCCGACGCCGAGGCCTACCTGGGTGAGAAGATTACCCAGGCCGTGATCACGGTCCCCGCCTATTTCAACGACTCGCAGCGCCAGGCCACCAAGGACGCCGGCAAGATCGCGGGTCTAGAGGTCATGCGCATCATCAACGAGCCAACCGCAGCCTCGCTGGCCTACGGCCTCGACAAGAAGAAGGACGAGAAGATCGCGGTGTTCGACCTGGGCGGCGGCACCTTTGACGTCTCCGTCCTCGAGATCGGCGACGGCGTCTTCGAGGTCAAGGCCACGAATGGTGACACGCACCTGGGCGGCGACAACTGGGACGATGCCCTGATCGCATGGCTGGTGGATGCTTTCAAGAAGGACAACGGCATTGACCTTCGCAAGGACCCGATGGCCCTGCAGCGCCTGAAGGAAGAGGCCGAAAAGGCCAAGATCGCCCTCTCGTCCACCCAGTCGGTCGACATCAACCTGCCCTTCATAACGGCCGACGCCTCGGGTCCTAAGCACCTGAACGTCCAGCTGACGCGGGCCAAGATGGAGCAGATCTGTGAAAGCCTCTTCGAGCGCTGCATTCAGCCGTTCAAGAACTGCCTGAAGGATGCCTCCCTTACCTCCGCCCAGATTGATGAGCTCGTCCTCGTGGGCG
>Ga0302144_10000337_pt1 | contig 18490 bp, 18 predicted proteins | sample I_Bog_E2_2_FD_192436 | JGI IMG/M metagenome (GOLD analysis project Ga0302144, IMG submission 192436) | Peat permafrost microbial communities from Stordalen Mire near Abisko, Sweden - I_Bog_E2_2 | ecosystem: Environmental > Terrestrial > Soil > Wetlands > Peat | place: Sweden: Abisko, Stordalen...
AGCCGCTCGGCGCCTGCGGTGCGGCAGCTGCTCGGCACCTGCGGTGCGGCAGCCGCTCGGCGCCTGCGGTGCGGCAGCCGCTCGGCACCTGCGGTGCGGCAGCCGCTCGCGGGAGGCTCGCACTGGCTTGGTTGCGGGCCTTGCGCCAGGAAAAAGGCGCAAGGGGGCTTCGCCGCGTTCCTATGGGACTCCGCCTGCGGTGGGGCAGACCACCTGCGGTGGGGCAGTCGCCCGCGGGAGGCTCGCACGGGGCGTACTGCTTCCCGCCCATGCGCCGGAAAGATGTGCGCGCGGGATACTCCCCCCTCCTCCTTCTGAGAATAAGCGCAGTGTTTTCATGGGGTTACGGGGTGGCGTCGCTCCAAATTTGACATAACGCAGGAGTTATTTGCAGATATGTGAAAACAAAAGACTTAGCACCTGCGGTGCGGTGGACCCTCGTGGGCAGGCGAACTGCTCTTCCCTCTTTGTGGCTATGAAATGATTGTGCGCCAATCGGGGCAAATACTATGCAAATTCCGTTCCAATTATTTTTCGTGCAGAATTTCTTGCGATTCTCTGTTGCGCGAGGGAAGGAGTTGTGAGATAACTACGTCATGCGTAGTACGCAAAACGTAGTTGAAAGGGAAAACGGGGCGGGGTTGGGGCATTATTCCGATCCGCCGCTGCTGGTGCTGGCGAGCCTGGCGAGCGGCCCGAAGCATGGGCACGCCATGATTGAGGACATTGCCGGGATGTGCGGGACGCGGCTGGGGCCGGGCACGCTCTATGGGGCGATTGCGCGGCTGGAACAGCAGGGATGGATTGAGCCGCTGGAGCCCGAGGAACGGCGGCAGCCTTATCGGATTACCGAGGATGGGTTGCGGTTGCTGGGGGCGAAGCTGGCTACGCTGCAGCAGTTTGCCCATGCGGGGCTGAAACGGCTCAAAGCGAATCAGGAGGCGTTATGAATTCTGTGCTGGCACGCGTGCTGATCCGGCTCTATCCGCGGGCGTGGCGGGAGCGGTATGGAGCGGAGTTTGAAATGCATCTGGTGGAGGGGCCGGGCGGGGTGCGCTCGGCTTTGGATGTGGTTTGGTCGGCGGCCAAAGAGCGGATGGTTCCGGCTTTAGGAGGGAAGATGGAGAAGCCTGTGTATTCCTTTGGCGGGGTGATGAAAAACTGGAGCGCGTTTGTGCCGGTGGCGATGTCGCTGACGGCGCTGACGCTGGTGCTGGTTCGTGTGGCTTTGGCCGGCACAGGACCGGAGGTGGTGGTAAACGGGAGACCGGACGAGGGAGCCGTTGCGCACATTTGGCAGTTGCTGATGGGGGCACAGTTGCCGGTGTTGGCGTTCTTCGCAGTGCAGTGGCTGCGCCGGGCGCCGCGGCAGGCGCTGGGTGTGCTGGCGGTGCAGGCTGGGGCGGTGCTGGCGGCGATGGCGCCGGTGTTTTATTTCAATCTCTGATTGATGGTCTGACCTGCCCTGGTCTCAAAAGCGAGATCGGGGGCACCCGGCGACTTTGTTCTGAGACCTGTTCATCGCGATAAAGCTGCGATGAACAGGGGCAGAGTCCCTGATGCTGGGATGAGTGGGCCACCCACAGTAAAGAGCAACGGGTAGCGATATCTCAGGTCCGAAAATCCGGACATGGGGTACCCGGCAAACGCAGGTCCTTCGACTCCGCTGCGCTTCGCTCAGGATGGCAGATTTTATTTGTTCGGCCGAATTTTTCTCGATGAAATAGGTTATTCGCCGGCACCGGGGATGTAGGTGTACTGGATTTTTTCGGGGCGCTTGACTGGGTCGCCGGTCAAATCATGCGTGTGCCAGACGACCGACTCTCCGGCTACTTCGGGGTGCTTGCGGAGGAACTCTAACGCGTACTCCGAGGCGGTGGGGTCGTCTTTCTGGTCGGAGAATTTGGCGGACTCGATGGCGGCTTTGGCTTTGTCGCCGAGGCGGCGGTAGAGGATGGCGAGCTGATAGTGCGCGGCGAGGTCGTCGGGGTCTACGGCCTGGAGACGTTCGTAGGCACTGCGTGCGGCGGCGTAATCGTGCTGCTGGTAATAGGAGAAGCCGAGTTCGCGGAGGCCGTCGCGAGCGCGGGGATACTTGGCGAGCATGGCTTCGAGGTCGGCGATGGCTTCTTTGATCTGGCCGGCGTTGCGCTCGACGAGGGCGCGATAGTAGAGCGCGCGCGGGTCGCCGGGCAGAAGGGTGAGGGCCTTGGCGAGATTGGCCTTGGCGTCTGAGTACTTTTCCCAGGAGATTTCAACGATGCCCATGTTGGTGAAGGCGTCGGCGTAGTCGGGGCGCAGGGCGGCGACACGCTCAAAGGCGTGGACCGAGGCGGCATATTGCTGGGCGTCGAGGAGGGTGATGCCGTAGTTGTTCCAGCGCATCCACTCTTTATTTTCGGAGGGATCGGGCGTGATGGGGGCGTTGTCGCCGATCTTGAAGGTTTTGGTTTCGGACGCCATATCGACGATGGGCACAGGGTAGGGCTTGGCTTCCTTCTGGCCGGTCTGGGTGATGGCGTAGTCGATGAAGTGCTGGTTGAAGCGGCGGTAGCGGACTGTGGCGGTGAGGGAGACGGAACCGGCGATGTCTTTTGGCAGGCGGAAGCGGTAGCGGACCAGTTGCGAGCGGCCGGACTGGATGGTGTTGTTGTAGGCCAGGACGCGGTTGTGCCAGATCTGGTGCAGATCGTTCAGCTCGCCCTTGTTATTGATGAGGCGGTTGGTGAAGGAGTGGGCTCCGGGGTCGAGCGAGCCGTCGGGCTGCAGGAAGCCGGACTCGACGAGGTTTTTTCCGGCGCCGTCCTTCACGGTGAAGTCGACCCAGGCTTCGTAGAAGTCGCGCTGCTCGGGTACGAAGGAGTGGCCGATGCCCTTGTTCTGAATGACCACATCGGCGATCAGGGTTTCACCGGGGGCCAGCGAGAAGGCGGTGAGGCCGAGCGGGGCGACGAGAACCTGGTCATTGGCTGTGGCGGCGGCGTTTTCCTTCTCAAGCGCGAAGATGTCCACGTTGAAGACGCCCTTGCCGTCATAGGAGTTCTTGAGGAAGTCGGCGACCTTTTTGGCTTGTTCGTCGAACTTGTAGTACTGCGGGACGAGGGTGTTGCCGGCGGGCCAGCGGTGGGAGACAAGCTTGCCGTCCTTGGCGCCGGGGTCTACTGCGCCGTCTTTGAGGGGCTCGCGGACCATGTGGCAGGTCTGGCAGGTGGAGACGGAATCTTTGCGATAGAAGGGGAGCGGGGACTGCTTGGTGAAGCTGGCGGCCTGCCACTCGTCATATAAGGAGATGGCGCGGAGCCATTTGTAGTTGTCGAGCGTGGCCGGGATGGCGGCCTTGTGGCAGGCGGCGCAGAACTCGGCGGTCTGGTAGAGGGGGCGCATGACGGCCTTGGAATGGCGGTCGAGGTGGGCGAGGATTTCGGCGTCGGAGACGGGGCGGGTGATGGCGGCGCCGGCTTCGTCGACCAGGACGGCGGCAGTGCCCATGACGTAGCTGCCGGTTCCGGTTGCGTCGGTGGAGACGATGGAGTGGCAGGTGGAGCAGGTGACGCCTTCCTGCTCAAAGGGACGCTTTTTGGGCATGCCTTGCGAGAGGTCGCCGGAGAGCAGGGCGACGGGGTTGTGGCAGCCCTCGCAGTGGCGGGAGAATTGCACGCCCTTCTCGTCGATGAGGGCGTTGACGTTTTTTAAATACCAAGGAGCCCGGAAGCTGTTGGAGTGGATCGACTCGCGCCACTGGTTGTAGGCCTCTTTGTGGCAGTGACCGCAGTACTCGGCGGAGTAGAAGGTTTTGGGACTGACGAACTGGCCGTTGGCGGTGGTGGCGTTGGAGGGCAGGAAAGGCGAGTCCTTGCCGAAGGCGTAGTTGTAGTGGGAGGCCACTGAATCGTGAAACGGGGTGGTGGGGCCGGTGACCTTGATGGCGGCGGTGTAGGCTGCGCCGGCGTTGGGAGCGTCGGGGCTTGCCGGGGTTGGGGTTGCCGGAGCGGTGCTTGCGGGAGATGCGTCGGGCTTTGCGGGCGCGGGTGCGGATTCGGAATTGGGGGCGGCGTTGACGCTAAAGGCGGCTGTCAGTGACAAAGCGGCCAGAAATGCGGTCAAAAGCCAGCGGCGCAACGCGGTCTTGAACATGGTGTAACGATCTCCCAGGGAAGAGCTTGCAACCCGGCGGAACAAGGCAGAGAAATAGCCGCGGGGACAGGAGAAAGGTAACAGGGTTGGGGGATGGGCTGTCCTCCACCATTGGGTTGAGGCGAGCAGGTCAGCCAGTCAGCAAGCCGGCGAGGCAGCGGTTGAGCGGTTTGGGCTGGGCAATTCAGCTTGTCAGGTTATCGGACAGGTTGCGCGTGGTGGGGCTGTGGAGAGCGGGCTCGGATGGGGACAGAGGCCGGTTTGCGGGATTTGCAGCGGACGGTTCACAGAGTGGTATGAATGGGGAGAAAATGGGGTCGATCAGTGTGAGCGAGCGCACATCTCCTTAGCCAAACGAGGGCGCAAACTGGTACGGTTGTCTTGAAGGATCTCATTTTGCAGATGGCCTCCAACCCTTATTTTTCTCTGGCAGTTCTGTTCCTTGCGGCTTTGGGCTTTGGGCTGGCTCCGCTGGCGCTGGCCTGGCTGTGGGGCAAGGTGTTTTCTCCCTGGAAGCCGAACGCGATCAAGAATGCAATTTACGAGTGCGGACTGGTGTCGAAGGGCGATGCGTGGGTGCAGTTCCGCTCGGCTTACTACCTTTATGCCATTATTTTTTTGATCTTTGACGTGGAAGCTGTGTTTCTGCTGCCGTTTGCCGTGGCGTTTACGGGGCTGGGAGTGGCGGCCTGCGTGTCGATGCTGGTGTTTGTGCTGATGCTGATTGAGGGGCTGGCGTGGGCGTGGGGAAAAGGCGTGCTGACGTGGCAGTGAGAACAGGGGTCAGAGATCAGGGATCAGGGGTCAGTTTCCCACGTCTCAGAATCTAGACCTCGGGCAATCGGCACTTGGCCGGTGAGGATTTTGAAGGGATAGCTGGAATTGATTGGCGGGCACTTAGGGACTGATCCCTGACCCCTGATCTCTGACCCCTAAAGAGGAGCGGAGCGACGAATGGCTGTTGAGGATGGACTGAAGATCGAACTGGGCAAGCAGGGCGTCTTCGTAACGACCATCGAGGAGCTCTATAACTGGGGGCGGCGGAGTTCGATCTGGCCGATGCAGTTTGGGCTGGCTTGTTGCGCGATCGAGATGATTGCGACGACGATGGCGCGGTACGATTTGGCCCGGTTTGGCGCCGAGGTTTTCCGGCCGTCGCCGCGTCAGGCTGATTTGATGATTATCTCCGGTACCGTGACCAAGAAGATGGCGCCCCAGGTGGTGCGGCTCTACAACCAGATGGCGGAGCCGAAGTACGTGATTGCGATGGGAGCTTGCGCGATTTCCGGCGGGCCGTTCAAGCAGGGTTACAACGTGCTGAAGGGAATCGATCGCTATATTCCGGTGGACGTGCATATTCCCGGCTGTCCGCCGCGTCCGGAGGCGCTTTTGCAGGCCTTCATGACATTGCAGAAAAAGATTGACGGCCAGCCGCTGACCGGACCGGATCGCCCGCGCCATTTGAATGCGGATGCGCAGACGGAATTTCCCGTGCCGGTGCAGGGGGAACACGATCTGGAGCCGACTTCGAACAAGGGTGTGTGGCCGGTGCCAATCACGATCAGATGACAGATTACAGATGACAGTTTCTCAGGGATTAGGGATTAGGGACTAAGGGACTAAGGGATTAGGGACTAAGGGACTAGGGACTAAGGGACTAGGGACTCCGAAATGAAGACGGTAGAAGAGATCAAGGCGGCGATTGAGGCGGTGGTTCCCGGCGCGGGGGTGGAGATTGTGTCGAACCCAAGCGTCTCGGGACAGCATTCGCTGCGGATCAAGCCGAGCCATGCGTTCCAAGTGGCGAAGTTTCTACGCGACGACGCGGAGCTGGCTCTGGATTTTCTATCGAACGCAACCGGCGTGGACTGGCCGGACAAAGAGATTAGCGAAAAAGTGAAGGTGACGCGCACGGTGGCCAAGACCGTGGACGGCGTGGAGCAGCAGGTAGAAGAGACGGTTGAAGAGACGAAGAAGCGCGTGGTGCCGGGCTGCCTGGAAGCGGTGTATCACTTGTTTTCAATGGCCAAGGGACATGGGCCGGTGGTGATTCGCTTGAAGACGGCGAACCGGACGGATCAGGTGGAGCTGCCTTCGCTGACGCCGATCTGGCGCGCGGCGGAGTTTCAGGAACGGGAGATTTTCGACCTTTTCGGGATTGTGTTCACGGGGCACCCGGACCTGCGGCGGCTGCTGATGTGGGATGAGTTCAAAGACCACCCGATGCGGCGCGATTATATAGAGCCGGACGATTTTGAATACGAGCCGACACCGCACGATGAGGTGCTGTTGAGGGCGCAGGCGCATAAAAGCAGGGAACAGGGATTAGGGAATAGGGAATAGGGTGTGGATGGCAGTTGCGGAAAACAAGACGGAGAAACTGGAAGGTTGGAATCGGCCGCCGCTGATTGAGCCGGACGGCGAGGGCGAGCTGCTTGAAGTGGCCATGGGGCCGCATCATCCTTCGACGCATGGCGTTTTCCGGATGGATGTGGCGCTGGACGGCGAGCGAGTGATCCGCCTGAAGCCGGTGTTCGGGTATCTGCACCGCAACCACGAGAAGCTTGCCGAGGGAATGACCTATCTGGGGTCCATGCCGTTCACCGACCGGCTGGATTACATGTGCCCGATGACCAATAACTGGGCGTATGCGATTGCGGTGGAGAAGCTGACCGGTCAGGAAGTGCCGGAGCGGGCTCAGTATCTGCGTGTGATTGTGGGCGAGCTGACGCGGATCGTGAACCACGCATCGGCGGTGGGTTTTCTGATCCAGGAGATGGGGGCCAGCGGAACGCCGCTGATGTACGCCTTCAAGGAACGGGAGAAGGTGCTCGATCTCTTCGAGTCGCTTACCGGCGCGCGCATGATGGTGAATTACATGCGCTTCGGCGGCTGCCGCGTGGATGCGACGGCGGCTTGGCTGGATGCAACGCGCAAGGTGGTGGCGGGGCTGCCCAAGTTTGTGGGCGAGTTTGAGGCGCTGCTGACGGGCAACGAGATTCTGATGGCGCGCACGCAGGGCGTGGGGATTCTGCGGCCGGACCTGGCTGTAAACGCCGGCGTGACAGGGCCGATGCTGCGTGCCTCCGGCGTGAACTACGACATTCGCAAGGTGGATCGCTACGGGATCTATGACCGGTTCAACTTCCGCGTGCCGCTGGGCGATCACGGCGACGTGTATGACCGGTTCATGATCCGCTTTCTGGAGATTCGCGAGTCGATCAAGATTCTGGAGCAGGCGCTCAAAGATATTCCCGGCGGCCCGGTGATGGATTCGAAGGCGAAGATTCGCGGGTTCCGTCCCAAGCCGGGCGAGGCGTACGGACGCATTGAAGCGCCGAAGGGCGAGCTGGGATTCTATTTGATCAGCGATGGAGGACCGAATCCTTATCGCTACCGGGTGAGGCCGCCGAGTTTGATTAACCTGACGATTTTGGAAGACATGTGCCTGGGCCAGAACGTGGCCGATGTGGTGCTGATTTTTGGTTCGGTAGACATTGTGCTGGGAGAAGTAGATCGGTAAGGCAGGGACTAAGGGACTAGGGACTAAGGGACTAGGGACTAAGGGACTAGGGACTAAGGGACTAGGGACTAAGGGACTGAGACGATCCTGTGGAGGGATGAATTGCTGGGCGAGGGGATACTGAAAGGGCTGGCGGAGACGGCGCGGAACTTTGCGGGCAGCTATGTGTCCGCGGAGCGGCTGACGACGGTCCAGTATCCGGAGCAGCGGATTGCGCCGATCGAGGCGACGCGCGACTTTCCATTTCTTGTGTACGACGGCGACGACTGGGAGAAAGGGCTGCGCTGCGTGGCCTGCCAGATCTGCGAGAAGGAATGCCCGCCCAAGTGCATTTACATCGTCAAGAGCACGGACAAGAAACCGGATGCGCTGGGCAAGATGCAGATTTATCCGGCGCGCTTCGACATCGATATTTCGGTGTGCATGAGCTGCCAGATCTGCGTGGAAGTTTGCCCGTTTGAGGCGATCAAGATGGACACGGAGTTTGAGCTGGCTACGACCGACCGCTTCGGGGGGTTGTTGCTGGACCGCGAGGAACTGTCCAAGTCAAACGAACACTTTCACAAGATTCATCCGACAGAAGCTGCGGAAGTGGATGCGCGTTTAGCGGAAGAAAAGGTGAAGGCGGATGCCAAAGCCAAGGCTGCGGCCGAAGCTGCCGCTGCAAAGGCTGCTGGCGCGGCGGCGAAACCCGCGACGGTTGCGACTGAGACTCCGGCGAAGCCTGCGGCTTCTGGAACTGAGATTGCGGCAAAGACTACGGAAGGAGAGAAGAAGTAATGATCGGGCCTTCCTGGATTGAAAAAGCGGATCAAATCTTCATCCTTCTCAAGCTGTGGGTGATTGGATTTTTGCCGGCGTCGATTCGGGATGCCGTGGGCGTGTTGCTGTGCGTGGTGGCGATCATCTGCGTGTTCCCTGGACTGTTTGCGATCTCCGTGCTGCTGGAGCGCAAGGGGCTGGGCCGGATGCAGAATCGCCTGGGTCCGAACCGCGTTGGGCCGTATGGGATTTTTCAGCCGGTGGCCGATGGCATCAAGTCGCTGACCAAGGAAGACCTGGTGCCGATGAGCGCCGACGGCGCGGTGCATTTTCTGGCGCCGGTGTTTCTGGTGGTTGTAGTGTTCATGGGCTATGCGGTGCTGCCCATGGGGCGTCACATGACGCTGGTGCCGATGGACGCGGGGCTGCTGTTTTATTTCGCGATGGGCGCGTCGACGGAGCTGTCGGTGTTCATGGCGGGTTGGTCGAGCCGCAACAAGTATTCGCTGCTGGGCGCGATGCGCGCAGTGGCGCAGATGATCAGCTATGAAGTGCCGCTGCTGATGTCGAGCGTGGCCGTGGTGATGATTACCGGCTCGCTGTCGCTGGAAAAAATCGTGGAGGCGCAGAACCAGTACACGTGGGGATTGCCGCACTGGTACATTTTTACGCCGTGGGGGTTTGCGGGCTTCGTGCTGTTTTGCATTGCCGCCACAGCTGAGACCAACCGCTCACCCTTCGATTTGCCTGAAGGCGAATCGGAACTGGTGGCTGGATATTTTACCGAGTACTCGGGCTTCAAATTTGCGGAGTTTTTTCTGGGCGAGTATGTCGGGATGCTCTCGATTTCAGGGCTTGGTGCGACGCTGTTTCTGGGCGGGTGGTCGGCACCGTTTGCGTTTCTGGGATGGGTGCCTTCGTGGATTTGGTTTTTCGGGAAGGTGATGCTTTCGATTTGCGTGTTCATCTGGGTGCGCGGCACGCTGCCCCGGTTGCGCCAGGATCAGTTGATGAACTTCGCGTGGAAGTTTGTGCTGCCGCTGACGCTGCTGAATCTGTTCGATGCGGCGTTATGGCGTTTCCTGGGTGAAGGATGGGAGCGGTGGGTGGTTTGCTCGGCGATTCTGCTGGTGGCCTATTGGGTGATGGCACGGGTGGGCTTCAAGAGGAAGCACATTGGGCCGAGGAGTTACCGGTATGCGGATTGATTCTTGTTTGAACGCAGGGGTTGAGTTTGTGCTTTCCCACCCATGCGCCCAAATGCCGGCGCATGGATGGGGCACGGCGCCTTTTTGCCAGAGCCGGGATTTCTTTGAGACCCAGGAAAGGACGGGTCGCAGATGGGCGTAGTTTTTTTTGTGATTGCAGGGTTGACGGTGGCCGGAGCTTTGGCCGCGGTGCTGTTGAAGAATACGGTGCATTGCGCTTTGGCTTTGACGGTGGCTTTTGCGGGACTGGCACTGCTGTTCCTGAAGCTGGATGCGCAGTTCGCGGGGTTTGCGCAGATTTTGGTCTACATCGGCGCGGTGGCGATCCTGGTGGTGTTTGCGATTTTGTTGACGCGCGGCTCGGAGACGCCGAAGGATGGCGTGTACAGCAGGAACTGGCTTGTTGGACTGGTGATTGCGGCGGGCGTATTTGCGGTGCTGGGCTGGGCGGTGTTGCAGAGCGTGGGCGGATTTCCAAGTCAGTCTGGTCCGGCGCCGGTGGTGACCGTGTTGCAGATTGGCCAGGCATTGATGGGACGTTACGTGCTGCCGCTGGAGATTGTGGCGCTGCTGTTGACGGCGGCGCTGATTGGCGCGGTGATTGTGGCCATGCATGAGAAAGAAGGCGCGCAATGAATCCGCTGGCCGGGTATCTTCTGGTGGCCGCGCTGTTGTTTGCGATTGGATTGGCGGGAGCGCTGACACGGCGGAACGCGATCCTGGTGCTGATTGGGATCGAGTTGATGCTCAACGCGGCGAATTTGAACCTGATTGCGTTCTGGCGGTATGGGCCGCATCCCGAGGCGCTGACGGGGATGATGTTTGCGATCTTCTCGATTGCGGTGGCGGCGGCGGAAGCGGCTGTGGGATTGGGGCTGGTGATTCAAATTCATCGCCACGCGCATACGACGGATCTGGACGCGATGAACAGGATGAAGGGGTGAGGAGTTGATGCAAGAAACAATTTCGTTCACTCCGCAGTTGGGGCCCTCGATGATCGCGCAGATTCTGTGGCTTATTCCCGCTGTACCAATGGTGGCTTCGGGCGTGATTGCGCTGTTGAAGCAGCCAAAACGCAGGACTGCGGCGTCGCTGGCGATTGGGTCGTTGGGATTTTCACTCTTGTTGGCCTTGGCAGCGTTTGGTCATGTGCTGGCTGGATGGTCACATGGCGCTGGGACACGCGAGACGGTTAACTTTACCTGGATACAGTTTGGTTCGACGAATGTGGATTTGGGGTGGGTGCTCGATCCGCTGTCGGCGGTGATGCTGGTGATGGTCACGTTTGTGGGGCTGCTGATCTTCATCTACTCGACCGGGTACATGGCGCACGACGAAAACTTCACACGTTTCTTCTGCTTCCTCAGCTTGTTTGCCGGAGCGATGCTGGGCGTGGTGATTGCGAATTCGCTGCTGCTTCTGTTCATGGGTTGGGAGTTAGTGGGGCTCACTTCGTATTTGTTGATCGGGTTCTGGTATCAAAAGCCCGCGGCGGCCGCGGCGGCGAAGAAAGCGTTCATGACGACGCGCGTGGGCGATGTTTTTTTTCTGCTGGGCATCGTCTGGCTGTTTGCGCAGACCGGAACGCTGCTGTTCTATAACAACGGCGCGGGTTCGATGGAGCACACGGCGCTGGCTGGATTGCTGGCGCAACATGCGGCCTGGGGATTGACGGCCGCGGGCGCGATTGGACTGCTGATTTTTGCAGGGGCCGCGGGCAAGAGCGGACAGTTTCCGCTGCATGTGTGGCTGCCGGATGCGATGGAAGGCCCGACGCCGGTGTCGGCGCTGATTCACGCGGCGACGATGGTGGCCGCGGGCGTGTATCTGATTGCGCGGGTGTATCCGCTGATGTCGGCGGGAGCGCTGACGCATGGCTTGTTGAGTGGAACCACTGCGGCGCTGACGGTAGTCACGTGGGTGGGCGCGTTTACTGCTGTTTTTGCGGCGCTGATTGCGGTTGCGCAGAACGACATCAAGCGGATACTGGCCTATTCGACTGTGTCGCAGCTGGGTTACATGATGGCGGGCCTGGGCATGGGCGGCGTTGCGGTGGGCATGTTCCACCTGATCACGCATGCATTCTTCAAGGCGCTGCTTTTCATGGGCGCGGGCTCGGTGATTCACGGCTGCCACGAGGAACAGGATGTGCGGCGGATGGGCGGACTGAAGGCCGACATGCCGCTCACGTTTGTGACGTATGCGATCGGCATGCTGGCGCTGTGCGGGTTTCCGCTGCTGTTCTCGGGGTTCTGGAGCAAGGACGGAATTCTTGAGGCTGGTTCGATGTGGAGCGTGTCGAAGGGGCCGTTCTACATGCTGGTGTTTGGCGCGCTTCTGACTGCGTTCTACATGACGCGGCAGGTGAGCTACGTTTTCTTTGGCGTGAATCGCGGTGAGCAGCATGCGCACGAGAGTCCGAAGTCGATGACGACGCCGCTTGCGATTCTGGCTTTCTTCGCGATTGCGCTGGGGGCGATTGGAACGCCGGCGTGGCCGTGGTTCAAGGCGTTTCTGAATGGGCAGGCAGCGGGATTCGACCTGCATGGTTTTGCCGAGCCGGGATTGCTGGCGCTGATGGCGACTTCCACGGTGGTGGTGTTTGCTGGGCTCCTGATTGGATGGAGTCTCTACGGCAACAAGTCGCCGAAGCCGGAAACTCCCGATGTGCTGGAGGCCGCCGCGCCGTTGCCTTGGAAGTGGCTGCGCGACCGGTTGTATGTGGATGAGTTCTACGGAGTGACGGTGATTGCGTTTTACGGATGGTGGGGGCGGGTGGCGGACTGGCTTGACCGGCGCGTGTGGGGCGGCGCAGTGAGCGGGGTTGCGTGGGCATTCCGCGGATGGGCGCATCTGAACCGCTTCCTGGATACGAATGTTGTGGATGGCGGATTTGACAAGGGCTGCGAGGAGTTGAGCACGGGTGGCGGCCTGCTTTCGCGCGTGGAGAATGGGCGCGTGCAGAGTTACCTGCGCCTCTTGGCACTCGGCTTTGTTTTGCTTGTTGCATTTCTGATTTGGAGCAGCCGGGCATGAGCGGATTTCCGATATTGACGCTGTTGACCGTGCTGCCTCTCATTGGGGCTGCAGTCGCGCTGTGGTCGGGCAAACATGCGCGCAGCGTGGCGCTGATTACCGCGCTCGCCAGTCTTGCGATTGCGCTGTGGGTGTGGACGCAACTGCCGGCGGATGGAAGCATGACGCTGGTTGAACAGCATGCGTGGGCGCCTTCGCTGGGGATTCAGTATCACCTGGCTGTGGATGGTTTGGGCGCGCTGATGCTGGTGCTTTCGGCCATTGTCACGCTGATGTCAGTGGATGCGGCGACGCGCGTGCATCATCAGCCGGGACTTTATTTTGGACTGGTGCTGGTGCTGGAAGCAGGACTATTCGGATCGTTCACGGCACTGAATTTCTTTCACTGGTTTCTGTTCTGGGAGTTGAGCCTGATTCCGGCGTTCTTCCTGATCAAGCTGTGGGGCGGAGCGAAACGAGGACCGGCGGCGACGCAGTTTTTTGTGTACACGATGGCCGGGTCAGTGGCGCTGCTGGTGGCTTTTCTGGCGGTGTTTCTTGCGACGAAGGGTCCCGATTCGCCGGGCACGATGGACTTTGGGCTGCTGTCGGATCTGGCCGCGAAAGGCGATCTGGCAAAGCTGGTGACGGCGCAGTTGGGCTCAGGATTCCTGGGGCTTCCGGTGATGATGTGGCTGGCAATTGGCGTGCTTGCCGGCTTTGCGGTGAAGGTGCCGATGTTCCCGTTCCACACATGGCTGCCAGCGGCGTACTCCGAGGCGCCTTCGCCGGTGACCATGCTGCTGACGGGCGCGATGTCGAAGATGGGCGTGTATGGATTGCTGCGCATTGCGCTTCCGATTTTTGGAGTGCAGATTGCCGCGATGCGCACGCCGCTGCTGGTGCTGGCGGTTGCGACGATCGTGATGGGCGCGTGGGCGGCGGTGGCGCAGAAGGATTTGAAGCGGGTGTTTGCGTACTCCAGCGTGAATCACCTGGGGTATTGTTTGCTGGGCATTTTTGCGCTGGCGGTGCCGGTGGTGAGCGTGGCCGATTCCGCGAGCCAGGCCGCGGCGCTGAATGGCGTGATATTGCAGATGTTCAACCACGGGCTGACGGCGGCGGCGCTGTTCTGGTTTGTGGCCATGCTGCAGCAGCGGACGGGCGGGCATCGCGGCATTGACGACTTTGGCGGACTGCGCAAGCCTGCTCCGGTGCTGGCGGGCCTGATGGGGATTGCGCTGTTCTCATCACTCGGCTTGCCGGGGCTGAATGGATTTGTGGGCGAGTTTTTGATCTTCCGCGGCGCTTTTTCGCTGGCGTGGATTGCGTCAACGGTTTCGATTCTCGGATTGCTGGTGACGGCTGCGGTGATTCTTACCGTGATTCAAAAAGTATTTGCGGGGCCCGTGCCGGAGCGGCTGGCGCAGTTCCCCGACCTGCACAATGGCGAGCGATTGGCGCTTGCGCCGGTGATTGGACTGATGTTGCTGATTGGAATATTGCCGCAACTGATTGTGGACAGCGTGAACCCGACGGTGGTGAATTTGCTCGCGCATTGGAGATTTTAGATGTTGGCGTGGACGATCTATCTCTCGTTTGCCGGAGCGTTGCTGCTGGCGTTGTTGCCCAAGGGCAATCACGCACTGGCGCGCTGGCTGGCGCTGGCCATTGCAGTTGGCGGGCTTGCGGTTGGCGTGGTTGGTTTTGTGAATGGAATGGGCCAGGGACTCACGGAGATTGTGAATGTGCCCTGGGTGCCGTCGATGGGCATCCACTACCTGCTGGCGGCCGATGGGATCAGCAGGACGCTGGTGCTGCTGACGGGGATTGCGGCTGTGTCGGGCGTGCTGTTCAGCTGGAATATTGAAGTGCGCACGAATGAGTTTTTCGCGTTCTTCCTGGCGCTGATTGGCGGAGTGTACGGAGTCTTCTTAAGCTTCGATCTGTTTTTGCTGTTTGTGTTCTATGAAATTGCGATTGTGCCCAAGTACTTCCTGATCGCAATCTGGGGTTCGACGCGGCGTGAGTATGCGGCGATGAAGCTGGCGCTCTACTCGTTTGTGGGCTCGGCGATGGTGTTGATTGGGCTGCTTGCGTCGTATGCGGCATCGGGCAGCCACTCGACGGGATTGGTTGCGCTGGCCCATGCGGGACTGCCGGTGAGCTTTCAGATGTGGTGCTTCCCGCTGGTGTTCACAGGCTTTGCGATTCTGGCCGGCATGTGGCCGTTTCACACCTGGGCGCCGACCGGCCACGTGGCCGCGCCGACGGCTGCTTCGATGCTGCTGGCCGGCGTGGTGATGAAGCTGGGCGCTTACGGATGCCTGCGCGTGGGCATCTCGCTGTTTCCCCATGGTCTCGATCCGTGGGGATTTTCGTTCATCGGAATCGGTTCGTGGCGCGATGTGTTTGCGCTGCTGGCGGTGATCGGCATTGTGTATGGGGCGCTGGTGGCGCTGGTGCAGACGGATTTCAAGTTTGTGATCGGCTACTCCAGCGTGAGCCACATGGGTTTTGTGCTTCTTGGGCTGATGACGCTGAACCAGATCGGCATGACGGGCGCGGTGTTGCAGATGTTTTCGCACGGAATTATCGCCGGGCTGCTGTTCGCGATTGTGGGCCGCATTGTGTATGAGCGCACGCATACGCGGCAGTTGGCGGAGTTGGAGACGATGCATCTGTCGCGAAGGATGCCGTTCGCGGCATGGGCATTTGTGGTTGCCGGCATGGCGTCGATGGGGCTGCCGGGGTTCTCAGGATTTGTGGCGGAGCTGCAGGTGCTGATCGGCGCATGGATGGTGAAGCCATGGTGGGTAGCGGCGGCGGGCGTGGGGATTGTGGTGGGCGTGGCGTACACGTGGCGCGCGCTGCAGAAGGCGTTCTTTACCGATTCGCGTCCGAGTGCGCATGAACTGGAGCAGGAACACAAGCATCCCTTTGCAGCGATCACGTGGCCAGAGGTTACGGGCGTGGTGCTGCTGGCAACAGTAAGCCTGGTGGTTGGCATTTATCCGAGAATTCTTTTGGACGCGATTGAGCCCGCGGTGAAGGCGCTGCTAGAGGGAGTGGGACGATGAACTACACAGACCTCTTTCGCGTGACACTTCCGGAGACGGCGCTGGAAGTAGCGGCGCTGCTGGTGCTGCTGGTGGATCTGGGCTTGCTGCGCAATGCAGCGGTCAAGGTGCGTGCGGCGGTTGCTGCACTGCTGGGCGTAGTTGGGTGTGGGGTTGGGCTGGTTCTGGTGCTGCAGCAGGGAACGGGCGGCCTGAGTTTTGAGAGCACGCATGAATTGCTTCTGGCGACGGGCGGATTCACTGCAGTGGCGCAGGCGGGAGTCCTGGTGTTGACAGCGCTGACGTTGCTGCTGGTGATCGACACGGACTTTACGCGGCATGTGGGCGAGTTTGTGGCCGTGATTCTGATGGCGGCCGCGGGCGGATTGCTGATCTCCGGCGCGCAGGACCTGCTGGTGATCTTTGTCGGCCTGGAACTGCTCAGCCTGGGACTCTACATTCTTACGGCATTCGCGAAGAGCTCCGGGAGAAGCGCAGAAGCGGCAATGAAGTATTACCTCTTCGGCGGAATGTCGGCGGCGTTTCTGCTATTCGGATTCAGTTATCTCTATGGGCTGACGGGATCAACGAATCTGCACGAGATATTGCTGGGACTGTATGGGCCGCATGCTGCGCAGACTGCGCCGCTGCTGTATGTGGCCATCGTGATGATCGCGGCGGGACTTGGATTCAAGGTGGCGGCGGTTCCGTTTCACTTGTGGGCGCCGGACGCGTATGAAGGCGCGCCCGCGCCGGCTGCGGCGTTTATCGCTTCGGTCTCCAAGGTGGCGAGCTTTGCGCTGCTGATTTCGATTGGGACAGCGGCGCTGCATGTTCTGGACGGCGGGCATGGCGCGATGAGGGTCCTGTTGACTCAGGGCAATACTGCGCCGCAGCCGAACTATCTGGGATTCAATATTCCGTGGTCGTTTGTTCTGACGGTGTTTGCCGCGGCCTCGATGTTGCTGGGAAACCTGGCGGCGCTGGCGCAGACCAGCGTGCGCCGGCTGCTGGCTTACTCGGCGATTGCGCATGCGGGGTATGTGCTGCTGGGGCTGGCGTTCTTCTCGTATTCTCCGCGCAGCGCGGGAGCGATTCTCTATTACGTGCTGACCTACGGGCTGACGACGATTGGCGCGTTCGGCGTGATTGGCGTGGTGGAGCGGGCAACGGGCTCGGACAAGCTGGATGCGTTTCTGGGATTGCACAAGCGGAGTCCGCTGCTAGCGGCGGTGCTGCTGGTGCTGTTCCTGTCGCTGGCGGGGATTCCGCCGCTGGTGGGATTCTGGGCCAAGTTCAACCTGTTTGCGGCCGTGCTGAGCGTGTCAAATGATGCGATCTGCATGGGACTGGTGGCGCTGGCGGTGGCGATGAGCGCTGTTTCGCTCTACTACTACTTGCAGGTGTTGAAGCGCGCGTATGTGCAGCCCGCGGTGGATGAGACGCCGATCAAGGTGCATCCGGTGAGCCTGATTGTGCTGCTGGCGATTGCGGCGGCGGTGGTGTTGCTGGGGGTTTTTCCGGCGGTACTGCAGGGGTGGATTGCTGGATTTTATCCGGCGATGTAGCTGTTCCTCAGGGGCTAGAGCGGTTTCAGGATAGGTATACCCTATCTGCACTACTGCGAGGTCGCCGCTCCTTGGGGTCGCGTCGACTTGAGTGTATTCCCTTTGGGTACGGCAATCCTGAAACCGCTATAAAGCCCACTTTTCATTCAATGGGCACTTTTGCCGGGGATAAATCCCCGGCCTACCGCCCGGATGAGCCGTTCGGCGAGCTGTAGATCCGTGCCCTCTCAAAATCTAGAAGCCGATCTTGATGCCGTTTTCGCCGATTACGGTGAAGACTCCGAGCAGATGCGAGACGCCCAGCAGTTCGCGGACGCGCTTGCCCAGATTCTTGAGGATCAGTTGGCAGCCGGCGGACTTGGTGGAGACGTAGATGCGCACCAGCGTGCCGAGGCCCATGCTATCCATGTAGTTCACGTCGCATAGATCGAGGGTGAGCTTCTTGGTGCCGGGCAGGAGCTTGCAGACCTGGGAGTAGAGGATGTTGCCGGTGGTGGAGATGAGCTTGCCGTGGCAGAGGATCACGACCACTTCGGGACTGCAACGTTCTACATCCAGGGTGAGCAGACTCGCGGCGGGTTGATCTGGCATCCGGAAATTCCTTGCGAATCAGGGTTGGGGAATGCGCGTGGTCCATGGTAATACGGCGGAGGGGTGGTTGGAACGAAAGAATTTCCACGACGAGCGTCATGGTGGGAAAGAGAATATCCCTCAGGGGCTAAAGTGTCTGCGTGAGAACCACTGCTCAGACCGCATGAATTGGTAATTCATCATGGACGAGCGTGGACCGGGAGGTCCACGCTACAGCCGGCCAGGAGGCCGGCGCTACATTCATTTAATTGCGACCTCACGCGGTCACGGTACTAGCGATTTCTGCAACGGGTTGTGTTTATCGATTCGATTCCGAAAATTCGTTGTGTTCAATGCGAGTTCTCACGCAGACACTAAAGCCCGGGTCATTTGAGGGTTATATTCGGCACGACTGAAGTCGTGCCCTTTCAAAGCGTCCGAAGTGGGGATTTATCCTTTTCCACCCATTCCGCAAAGAGCGCGGAATGGATGGGGCACCCATCGACTGTTGGAGGATAAACAAAAGTCCCGGCCTAAATTGCCTCTTTTTCAGGGGGTTGAACCCCCCTGCTCCTTCCGACGACTTTGATTTCTTGCCGGGATGAATCCCCGGCCTACCGCCCGATCGCTAGCTGCGCAGGAAGTCTTTGG
>Ga0302144_10000380_pt1 | contig 17385 bp, 7 predicted proteins | sample I_Bog_E2_2_FD_192436 | JGI IMG/M metagenome (GOLD analysis project Ga0302144, IMG submission 192436) | Peat permafrost microbial communities from Stordalen Mire near Abisko, Sweden - I_Bog_E2_2 | ecosystem: Environmental > Terrestrial > Soil > Wetlands > Peat | place: Sweden: Abisko, Stordalen...
AAGCACATTTGGATTGCCTCGGCGAAGCCACGCAACCAGTTGCCCGTTGCGCAAAATCACCTCGGCGTATGCTGAACGCGTCAGCAGCCGCGGCGCCGACTCAGAGTCTTCATCGGCAACGGGAAGCTCGGGCCAGCGCAGAACCGATCCGTAGGGATTAGCCGGATCGGCCGCGGCCAACTGCACGAACTCAGGCTTCTCCTCGGGCGGCGCAGTGCGTAACTGGCGCAGCAGATCCACCGCGGCCGGCAACGCGAACTGTGTCGCGCCCAGGCCCGCCACAAAATATCCACGGCGAATCCGTCCGCTCTCTTCAAGCGCCTTGAGCACGTCGTAAACCGCCGAGAATCCGCCCGGCACATTCTCCGCCGCCACCGATTCCCGCATCAGCACGCCGTAGCGATTGAGCAGTTGCAAAGCCAGCGCATGGCTCGCCTCGGTCGCCGACGGGCCAGCATTCTCACTCCCCTTCTGCGCACGAACAGGCAGCAGCGACCAGCGCCCCTGCGCAGTAGGCGGCGTAGTCTTGCGCGAACGAAACACAGCGCCGGTCTGCAATCGCCGCGGCGCCCGCGCACTGTCAGGCTTCGCGATGTAGGCGCGCAGAGCATGCAGCGAATCATTCGTGATGAGTCCGCGCCACACCAGGTTCCACAGCGCGTCGATGGTCTCGCCGGGATAGCCGCCGCCTACTGCCGCATGCAGCGCGTCGAAGAAGCTTGCGCCTGTGGATTCAAGCACGGAAAGCAGCTTCTCTTCGCGCTCGGTGAGGGGTTCAGTCTGCGGCCTCTGTTGCATCAGCAGCGGAAATTTGTCGGCAAGAAACAACGCAATGCGCCCGTCGCGTTCGCCGATGGGTTCCACGCCCGCCCACGTCACTTCGCCCGCGGCAATCAGCGTATCCAGGCCTGCCGAAGCATACTCCGCAATGCGCGCAGGCAAAATCGCAGACTCCAGCAACGATGCAGGCAGCGGCGCGCCCTGCAAGCTCTCGATCGCGTCCAGCAGCGCGTCCAGGTGCCCATGCCCGCTGCGTCGCGGCGAAAGCAGCCCCTGCCAGTGCGTGAGGAAACGCGCCAGCGTGTGCTGTTCCACCGGCTCCACTTCGCGCCGCAGCTTTGCCAGCGATTTGCGGCGAATCAGCCGCAGCATCTCCGCATCGCACCACTCGCGGTGAAGTCCTCCCGGACGAAATCCGCCCTCGAGCACGCGGCCCTCATGCGCAAGCTGCCGCAGCGCGGCTTCCACAGCTTCAGCATCCAGCGCAAATCGATCGGCAGCCTCGCGCGTTGTGAACGGCCCATGCGTGCGCCCATAGCGACGCACCAGTTCGAGCACTGGATGCGCAACTGTCTCGAGCAGCGCCGTAGCCAGACCTGGCGGCAGCGGAACACCCAGCGCATCGCGATAACGCGCCGCATCTTCAGCCGCAATCAATCTCCGTTCGCCCGCAATCCGCAGTTCGAGCAAACGGCGTGAGCGCACAAGGCGATCCACATGCGTCAGCAAATCGGGTGAGACCACGCGACGCGCCAGTTCATCACGGGATAAATCTCCCAGTCGCAAACAAAGATCGTGAATACCGTCTGCCGAACGCGCGCGATAATTTTCAGGCAGGCACTGCGCAATCTCCTCCACCTCGGCAATCGCATCGGCATCGAGCAATTCGCGCAAGTCCGCTTCACCAAGCAATTCGCGCAACTGGTCCTGATCAATCGTCAACGCCTGCGCGCGCCGCTCTGCCAGCGGAGCATCGCCGTCATAAAGAAAATTCGCCACGTAGCTGAACAACAGCGACGCCGCAAAAGGCGAAGGCTTGCGCGTCTCCACGACATGTACGCGGAGTTGCCGCTGCTCAATCGCGCGCAGCGTTTCAATCAGCGCCTGCATGTCAAACACATCGCGCAGGCACTCGCGATAAGCCTCAAGCAGCAGCGGGAACGAAGGATACCGAGACGCCACGCTGAGCAGATCGTAGGAGCGCTTGCGCAACTGCCACAGCGGCGAGCGCGCATCGGCACGGCGGCGCGGCAACAGCAGCGCGCGCCCCGCCGCCTCGCGAAAACGTCCCGCAAACAGCGCCGTCGTTCCCAGTTGCCGCAGCACCAGCGCCATGGCCTCGCCCGGCTCGACAAGAAACCAATCGGGATCGGGCGGCGCATCCGTATCAGGAAAGCGCAGCACAAAGCCGTCGTCGCCCCACAGCGTTTCCACCTCCGGGCCGCCGGCGGCGCGGATGCGCGCGCTCACCGCCATCGCCCAGGGAATGTGGATGCGGCTTCCAAAAGGCGTCAGCACGCACACGCGCCAGTCGCCCAGCTCGTCGCGGCAGCGCTCAATCACCACCGTGCGATCGTCGGGAACCGACCCTGTAGCCGCCTCCTGATCGGCAAGAAACTGCATCAGGTTTTCCGCCGCGCCAGGATCGAGATCGTGCTCCGCAACCAGACGCGTCAGCGCTGCAGGCTTCGGCAATGCGCGCAACTCGCGTACCAGCGCGCCGATGCGGCGTCCAAACTCCAGCGGCCGTCCCGGCCCGTCGCCCTTCCAGAAGGGCATCTTCCCCGGCTCGCCGGGCGCGGGCGTCACCAGCACACGGTCATGTGTAATCTCGACAATCCGCCACGTAGACGCGCCCAGGATGAACGTCTCGCCGGGATGGCTTTCGAAAACCATCTCCTCATCCAGCTCGCCCACGCGCACGGACTTGCCTTCGCTGTGCGCCAGAAAAACCCCGTAGAGCCCGCGATCCGGGATCGTTCCCGCATTGAGGATCGCCAGCCGCGCCGCGCCGTCGCGTGCAGTCACCACGTTGCGAATGCGATCCCACGTCAGTCGCGGCCGCAGCTCAGCAAACTCGTCCGAGGGGTAGCGACCACTCAGTAAATCGAGCACGCCTTCAAAGGCCGCGCGTGTCAGTGCGCCGAAGGGCGCGGCGTGGCGAACCATCTCAAACAGCGCGTCGACGCTGACTTCGGGCTTCGGAGTCTCAGCTTCCTTCCGCGCTCCATCCCATTCTTCAAACTTCAACTCGGCGGTCAGGTTCTTCGCGCGGCGTGTGGCCTTGACGATCTTCGGTTTGCGCGAGGGCGCGGGAGCCGACGGAGGATGGGCGACAATCGCCACCAGTTGTTGCGCCAGCACGTCCAGCGGATTGCGCGGGTAGCGTGTGGACTCAATGTGCCCCTCATGCATGGCGCGGGTGACGGCGGCGCAGGCCACCAGGTCAGCTCGATACTTGGGAAAAAGAATGCCCTCGCTCACCGCATCCACGTGATGCCCTGCGCGGCCAATCCGCTGCATACCGCTGGCCACCGAAGGCGGCGCTTCAATCTGAATCACCAGGTCGACAGCCCCCATATCGATGCCCAGCTCCAGCGTCGACGTGGCGCAGAGCGCGCGAATCTTCCCTGCCTTCAACTGCTCCTCAATGATGGAGCGCTGCGGCGCGGCGAGTGAGCCATGATGTGCGCGCGCAATGTCCTCCCCGGCCAATTCATTCAGCGCGCCGGCCAGCCGCTCGGCCACCTGCCGGCTGTTCACAAACAGGATCGTCGAGTTGCGCTCGCGAATGATTTCGAGCAGCCGCGGATGAATCGCATTCCAGATCGACACCCGCTTGGGCGCCTGCGAAGCCGGACCGCTGGGCAGATATTCCTGCTCGCCCAGCCGCGTCATATCCTCAACGGGAACTTCAATTCTCAACTTCAAACGCTTGGGAGCACCGGCATTCACAATCGTCACCGGGCGATAGCGGAGTCGGCTTGCAGGCGTGCCGAGGTCTGAGGGACCAGGGACTAAGGGACCAGGGACTAAGGGACTTGCCGTGAGCGATTCATCCGTATGTACGATAAGCGGAGACAGTTCCCGAACCTTGAAACCATCAAGGTCGCTTTCAAAATCCGCCTCGGCCGGAACCGGGTCTTCAGTCCCTAGTCCCTCAGTCCCTAGTCCCTGTTCTTCTACTCCGCCAAGAAACCGTGCCACTTCTTCCAATGGCCGCTGTGTCGCCGATAGCCCAATGCGTTGCAGCCTCCGCTTCGTCAGCGCCTCCAATCTTTCTAATGAAAGCGCCAAGTGTGCGCCGCGCTTGGTCGGAACCAGCGCATGAATCTCGTCGATGATCACCGTATCCACCGTGCGCAGAGCCTCGGAAGCCTGCGAGGTGAGCAGCAGGTAAAGCGACTCCGGGGTGGTGATCAGAATGTCGGATGGATTGCGTGCAAAACGGGCCCGCTCGCGCTGCGGAGTGTCGCCGGTGCGCACGCTGATGGTGGGCTCGCGAAACTCCACGCCCATGCGCCGCGCCATGTTGGCCATGCCGGCCAGGGGCGAACGCAGATTGCGCTCCACATCCACGGCCAGCGCCTTCAGCGGTGAAATGTAAACGATCCGGCATCCCTTCGCATCGGCAGCTCTTTGATCTCTGACCCCTGACCCCTGTTCTCTGTCTCCAAGCATCAGCCGGTCCAGGCACCAGAGAAACGCGGCCAGCGTCTTGCCGGTCCCGGTCGGCGCCAGAATCAGAGCGCTTTCGCCGCGCGCAATCACCGGCCACCCCATGCGCTGCGGAGCGGTGGGCGCATCGAAGACAGCGCGAAACCAAGCCGCCGTCACCGGATGAAAGCAGGCGAAGGGGTCAGTGGCTTCCTCGGGGATGGGGCGCTGCGGCATGTTCTCTAGAATAGCGCGGAAGACGGCGAAGAGGAAGCGAAAGCCTCAGGACGAGCCGCAACAACCCATGCCTCAATCGATCGGTCCGCGGCTATCGCGGGTGGCCCGCCCCACCCATGCACCTCCCGAAACTGTCACAACCCGCCCATTCCCGGAAACGATTCGGTGTCATTGTCTTTTTACCGTGACCACGCCGCCCACTCGCGCATCTAAACCGCTGAAAGTGAGAGCCCGCAGCCTGCCGGGAGCGCCCATGCGAGACCATCTGGCCACACTCCTTGACGACTTTCGCCGCTTCGATCGCGAGATCGCCGTGGTGCGCTACCAGGGCAACCGCCGCCGTGTATCCACCTATGGCGAGATCGCCCATCTCGCCGGCCGGTTTGCCGCGCTGCTTGAGAGCCGCGCCATCGGCATGGGCGACCGCGTCCTCCTCTGGGCCGAAAACAGCGCCGAGTGGATCGCGGCCTTCCACGGCTGCATGCTCCGTGGCGTGCTGGCCGTCCCGCTGGACGCCTACGGCACCGCGGAGTTTGCCGCGCGCGTGGCCGCCGATGTATCGCCAAAGCTCGTGGTGGGCGACGCGGTCCTTCTGGACAAAATGCGCGCCTGGCCCCAGCTTTCCTTTGAGGACTGGCTAAACCAGTTGCCCGCTGAAGAGGCCGGCCCCGTCACCGGCATCTCCGCCGACACACCGCTCCAAATCCTCTTCACCTCCGGCACCACGGGCGACCCCAAAGGGATCGTGCTCACCCACGGCAATGTGCTGGCCAGCATCGGGCCCATTGAAAAAGCATCGCAGCCCTACCTGCGCTATGTACGTCTGATCCATCCGCTGCGCATCCTGCACACGCTGCCCCTGAGCCACGTCTTCGGCCAGACCATGGGCCTGTGGGTTCCTCCCATCTACGCAGCCGAGTTGCACTTTGAAAGCCGCCTGGTAGCCTCGCGCCTGGTTGAGACCATCCGGCGGGAGCGCATCTCGGTGCTGGCAGCCGTCCCCCGCGTCCTGGCCCTCCTCAAGACGCATCTTGAATCCACCCTGCCCGGCCTCGCCGAGCGTGCCGCCGGTCCCAAGGGAACCGCAACCGGTGTCTCGGTCCTGCGGCGCTGGGCTCGTTTCCGCGATGTCCACGCCGCCCTGGGCCTGAAATTCTGGGCAATCATCTCCGGCGGCGGCGCGCTGGCCGGCCCTCTCGAAAAGTTCTGGAACGCAGTCGGCCTGGTGGTGGTACAGGGCTATGGAATGACCGAAACCACCGCCTTAATCACGCTGAACCACCCTTTTCACGTGGCCCAGGGCACCATCGGCAAGCCCCTCGCCGGACGCGAAGTCAAGCTCGGTCCAGATGGCGAAGTGCTCGTTCGCGGAGCCGCCATCTCCAGCGCTACCTGGTCCGGCGGCGCGCTCCAGCCGCGCGCCAACGAATGGCTGTCCACCGGCGACCTTGCTGAGAGCGAGCCTTCCGGCGAGCTGCGCTTTCTCGGCCGCAAGAGCGAAGTCATTGTGACCGCCGCGGGCCTGAACCTGCACCCGGAGGATCTCGAGACCGCCGTCGAGCAGCAGCGCGGCGTGGCTGCCTGCGCGGTGGTGCCCATGGAAACCGCGGCCGGCCCCGAACCTTGCGCGGTGCTTGCGTTTCGCGGCAATGGAGAGCAGGCGTCGGCGGTGATGGAGCAGGCCAACGCGCGCCTGGCTGAGTTTCAGCGCATGAGCCGTTGGGTCATCTGGCCGGAGCCCGATCTGCCGCGCACATCCACCGGCAAGGTCCGGCGCAAGGCGGTCGCAGAGTGGCTGGGCACGGTCCACGCTGCCTCCGCCAACGGCAACGGCGGGGCGCACAAGAATGGAACCAACGGCCACAAATCGAACGGGAACGGGGCGAATGGAAACGGATCCAACGGGCATTCATCCAACGGCCAGTCGTCCAACGGGCATTCGTCGAATGGCCACGCAACGCACACCTTGGGGGCTTCCACAGACTGGCTCTTGACAATGATTGCGCAGGTCTCCGGCGAATCGCCGGCGGGCGTGGGAGACAAGCTGCGGATCACCGAAGACCTGCACCTCGACAGCCTGGGCCGCGTGCAACTGGCCGCGGCCATCGAGGAACGGACAGGCATTGCACTCGAAGCGCGCAATGGCAGCTTTGACCACGCACAGACGCTCGGCGACCTGCGCCTGCTGCTCGATTCCGAACCGATGAACGGACACGGGCCCCATGCAGTCAACGGTTTCAAAGCTGCGACGACTTCGCAGACCAGTGGGAGTGAAGAGTCTCTGCAGCCTGCATCGGAGCCGTCCCACACTCCTGAATTAACCGCACAGCCGTCGAAGCGGACCGCGGACAATCTCTATCCCCATTGGCCGTGGTGGTCTCCAATCCATTGGGCGCGAGTCGCCTTTCTTGAACTCGTCCTGCGCCCGCTGGTCTGGCTGCTCGCCAATCCGCGAGTAAATGTGGATGCGGCGCAGAAGCTCGAAGCGCCCATGCTGATCGTCGCCAACCACGTCACCGCCTTCGACGGCCCGCTACTCGAATACGCGCTGCCAGGGCCCATCCGCAGGCGCATGGCGGTGGCCATGTCCGGCGAGATGCTCACAGCCTACCGTCGCTTTCGCAATCTCCAACCTGCCCGTCCGACCGGTCGATTCTTCCTGCCCGGGCCTCTCTACTATTTCCTGGTGACAGCGCTCTTCAATGTCTTTCCGTTGCCCCGGCAGCGCGACTTCCAGCGCAGCTTTGCCCATGCCGGCCAGGCGCTCGACGCGGGCTTTAACGTGATGGTCTTTCCCGAAGGAGCGCGTTCGGCTGAGGGACACATGGCAAAGTTCCGCCCCGGAATCGGCATGTTGGTGAAGCAATCGCGCGTGCCGGTTCTTCCCATGGCCATGCGCGGGCTGGGCGATCTGAAAGCGCGCGGAAGCGGCTGGTTTCGGTCAGGAAAGATTGAAGTGCGCGTCGGTCAGCCCATCCGCTTCGGACCGTTGGATTCAGAACCGGCCATCACCGCGCGGCTCCAGGAAGAGGTCGGCAAACTCCTTGAAGATCGGGAATAATCCCCGATCTCAGCTCTTCCCCCACCGCCAAATCGAGCAATCTTCCACGTTCGACGACGCGTACTCCCCATCCGGCTGGTTGGATAGAATCCTGTAATCCGCAATTGCGTCCGCCCGCGACCGCTTCACCTCGCCCAGAAAAAGCCGATGCAATCCATCCGGTCCTTCTCCCGCATGCCCTTCCAGCACTTGCTCCTGCTCGTCGTTCACATACAGGATGTCCAGCTCACCCGCGCGGCCCGCAAAGCTCCTTTTCCAGCTCTTCACCAGCCGCCGCATCACCGTCTCGCCAAACGGATTGAAGAGGAACGCCAGGCACGGCCCCGTCGGCCACTTGTATTCCACCGCATCGCCGCAGACGATCCGGATCGGCGCATGTGCCCGGCCCGCCTTGCGCCACACGGCAGCATTCCTGCGCGCAATCCCCGTCAGCGTGGCGTTCAGTTCAACCCCCACCACCGCCTTGAACGGCATCTCCGAGGCCAGCAGCACCGCGCGTCCCATCCCCGCACCCACATCCACAAACGTGAACTCCTCCATCGCCGCCACCGGCCCGGACCTCTTCCATTTTTTGATCAGCGCCTGAAACACCGAAGGCGCAACCCCGTAATAGGCCGTAGAATGCCGATCGTGCCGATGCCCGCTCTTCAGATCCCGCCCAGCCACCAGCCCGCTCGTCCTCACCCCGAACTCCAGGTCAAACGGATGCCGCGTCAGCCCATCCCTCACCGACAAACCCGGCAACAGCCGCTGCCTCGTCGTCCCCGCGCCGCTCTCTTTTCTCTCACTCGCTTTCACGGTTTGAACCTTAGCACACGGACCAAGCTCCCATTGCGCCGCCTGGCAGGCTGCGGAAGAACTTATCCGGGTGGTAGGCCGGGGATTCATCCCCGGCAAAAGCGCCAATAGAATGAGAGCGGGCTTTAGCCCGTGAGGTATGCTTTCCCGGAATTTGGAATGAACTCAGGCCTCTCTCCGCAAGCTGTTGGCCTTCGTCCCCGCTCCCTCCCCCCATCAAGTATCCTGACCATTGGAAGCTACAACCCAACCAGTCCGCACTCAACCCGGCCCCTGGGCCGCTGCCGCGGTCACCCTGTGCGGCGTCTGCGCCTTCCTGCAGCTCTACTGCACCCAGCCGCTGCTGCCCCTGCTGGCGCACATCTTCCACGCCTCCAAAACCGGCGTAGGCCTCACCGTCTCCGCCGCCACCATGGGAGTCGCCCTGTCCGCGCCCGTCTTTGGCGCGCTCACTGAGCGACTGGCCCGCAAGCGCGTCATCGTCGCCTCGCTCTTCGGCATCGCCATTCCCACGCTCCTGGCGGCCACATCCACCTCCCTGGCTCAACTGGTCTTCTGGCGCTTTCTGCAAGGCATCATGGTGCCCGGCATCATTGCCGTCGTGGTCGTCTACATCGGCGAAGAATGGCCGCCGGACCGCGTCGCGCTCATCATGAGCTTCTACGTCAGCGGAACAGCCCTCGGCGGCTTCATCGGCCGCATCTCCTGCGGCATTCTCGCCGACCGGTTCAGTTGGCGCATCAGCTTCCTTGCCCTCGGCCTCGCGTCCCTTGCCGGAGCCACCGCCGTGGCCGCCTGGCTGCCCCACGGCAAGCGCCGCACCCCATCCCTGCCATCCGCAACCGAGCATGCCCCCTCGCCGGCCGCCTTCCTCTACCAGGTGCAGAGCCTCTTCCGCACACGCCGCCTGCTCGCCACCTTTGCCGTCGGCTTCAACGTGCTCTTCTCCCTCGTAAGCGTCTTTACCTGGATCACCTTTCACCTCAGCGCCCCGCCGTTTTCGCTTTCCACCGCGGCCCTCAGCTATCTGTTTTTTGTCTACCTGGTTGGCCTTATGGTCACCCCGGCCGCCGGCTTGCTCATCTCCAGGGTCGGCCTGCGCGCCGGAATCTCCGGCGCCATCTGCTGCTCCATCTGCGGCGTCCTGCTCACCCTCGCGCCCTCCCTTTGGGTCACCATCGTGGGACTCGCCTTGCTCTCCACCGGTGTCTTCATCTCTCAGACCGCCTCCCAGAGCCACCTCCGCGTCGCAGCGCCTCCCGGAGCGCGCGTCACCGCCGCCGGACTCTACTTCACCTGCTACTACCTCGGTGGAACCGCCGCCGGCGTCGTCCCCGGCATCTTCTGGGCCATGGGCAAATGGCCGGCCTGCGTCGCCTTCATCGTCTCCATGCAATTCGCAGCGCTCCTCATCGCCCTCGTCGGCTGGCGCGTTCCTGAGAAATAGCTCCGTGCCCCATCCATTCCGCGTCTTTCTGCGGAATGGGTGGGAAGCAGCTCATGAGAAATAAGCTGGGTGCACCATGCGGGTTCTTTTCGCCGCATGGGTGGGAAGCAGTACGCCCGTGCGAGCCTCCCGCGAGCATCTGCCCCACGCAGTGGTCTGCTCCATGCTGGGTGCCCCATGTATGCGGGTTCTTTTCGCCGCATGGGTGGGAAGCAGTACGCCCGTGCGAGCCTCCCGCGAGCATCTGCCCCACGCAGTGGTCTGCTCCATGCTGGGTGCCCCGCATGGGTGGGAAGCAGTACGCCCGTGCGAGCCTCCCGCGAGCATCTGCCCCACGCAGTGGTCTGCTCCATGCAATGGTCCGCCGCGCCGCAGGTGCCAGTGGTGACAGGCTGCCGCTAATCGCGATACCCTGATACGTATCCGTGACAAGTATCCGCGCACGGCGCGGACGAAGGAGCTCCTCAACCCCCATGCCTATTCAAACCACCAGCAAGATCTGGCACAACGGCCATCTCATTCCCTGGCAAGACGCCAACATCCATGTCATGAGCCATGTCATCCACTACGGCTCCAGCGTCTTCGAGGGCATCCGCTGTTACGGACAGCCCCACGGCTCGGCCGTCTTCCGCCTCCCCGAGCACATGCAGCGGCTGCTCGATTCGGCCAAAATCTACCGCATGCACATCCCCTACACCCTTGAGGAGCTGTGCGCCGGCGTGGTCGACACCATTGAAGCCAACGGCGTTGCCCCCTGCTATATCCGGCCCATCGTGCTGCGCGGCTACGGTGAAATCGGCGTCAGCCCCAAGGGCTCGCCCATTGAGGTCTACATCGCCAACTTCCCCTGGGGCAAGTACATGCCCGGCACCGGCGGCGCGGATGTCTGCATCTCCAGTTGGAACCGCATGGCGCCCAATACCCTGCCGGCCCTCGCCAAGGCGGGAGCCAACTATATGAACTCCCAGCTCATCCGCATGGAAGCCGACATGAACGGCTACGCCGAGGGCATCGCTCTCGACGTCAACGGCCTGGTCAGCGAAGGCTCCGGCGAGAATGTCTTCGTGGTCCGCAACGGCGTCCTCTACACGCCCCCGCTGGCCAACTCCGCGCTCTCCGGCATCACCCGCGACTCCGTGCTCACCATCGCCCGCCATCTGGGCTTCACGGTCATTGAGCAGTCGCTGCCCCGCGAGCTCCTCTACATCGCCGACGAAGTCTTCTTCACCGGCACCGCCGCCGAAGTTTCACCCATCCGCTCCATTGACAGAATCGAGATTGGCGACGGCAAGCCCGGCGAGGTGACAAAGAAAATTGCAGATGAGTTCTTCGGCATCGCCAACGGTCTCAAGCCCGACCGCTTCGGCTGGCTCACCCCCGTCAAGGTCAGCGCCGCCGAACCCGTCACCGCATAAACCCACCAACAACACTCACCCCGATCCAACACCAAGGGCGACCCGCCAGGGCCGCCCTTTTTCACTTTCCTAGTTGGATTACACCCGCTCTAATCGCAACGCAGGGCCACCATTGGGTCCACTTTGGTGGCTCGCCATGCCGGCAGCCATGCTGCCACAAGGGTCATCGCGCTCACTACAGTCAGCGCAACAGCGAACGTCGTCGGGTCCAGAGCGCTCAAGCCGAAGAGCTGGCCTTTGATGAATTTGGTCGCCAACAGAGTGAGCGGCAATCCCAGGCCCACGCCGGCGGCGAGCAGCAGCAGCGATTCGCTCAAGATCATCCACTGCACAGTGCGAGTCTGCGCGCCCAGCGCGATGCGAATGCCAATCTCATTGGTGCGGCGCACCACGTTATAGCTCATCACGCCATACAGGCCGATGGCCGCCAGCAGCAGCGCCAGCAGAGAGAAGATGCCGGTGAGCGTGGAGATCAGTTCATCGTGTGTCATCAGGTTTGATACCTGCTCGTGGATGGTGGTCACATGAAGCAGGGCCAGATTGGGATCGACCAAAGCGACGGAAGCGCGCAGGTCGGCGACGGCCTTGGCGGGGTCGCCGGTGGTGCGAACAAGAATGGTGTTGGCAAAGCGGTCCTGATTCTCCTCGCGCGGCGCGGCGCGGCTGGGCGCGGGTGCGGACGCATCGACAGGTACAAACGGCTCGATCTGGGCCAGGGGGATGTAGGTCATCCTGGTCGGATCGGGGTCGCGGGGATCGCCGGATTTGGTGTCCCGGGCGATGCCGATAATCTGCCAGGGACCCTTGACGGTGTCGATGTTGATGGTCAGAGAGCGGCCGAGCGCATCGCCCTTGGGAAAGAAGTGCTGGGCGATGGCCTGGTTGATGACGGCAACTTTGAGGCTGTTGGCCGTGTCGGAGGGGGCGATGGCGCGTCCGGCGACGATGGCAATGCCCGCAGTCTCAAAATACTGGCCGGAGACGCGATTGAGAGCCGAGTCCATATTCTCTTTGGGCGCCGGCGTGTAGCCGGAAAGGTTGAGGCTGGAATTCCACACGATGTTGCCGATGGGCGGAGTGCCGGAGAGCGCGACGGAACGAACGCCGGGAAGCGCCGAAAGACGCTCAATCAGTTGCTGGTGAAGCCCGGCAACCTGGCTGGGCTTGTATCCGGCAAGTTGCGCATTGAAGTCGGCAAGCAGCAGGTGGGTGCGCTCGAAGCCGTAATCCTGGTTCTGGAGGTTGCGCAGCGTGCGCAGAAAGAGCCCTGCGCCTACCAGCAAGAGCAAGGAGAGCATCACCTGCGCGGTAACCAGCGCCTTTGGCCAGAAGTGCGCGGATTGGCCTCCGCTGCTTTGCGCGGTGCGGGCGCTCGCGCTCAGCGTATTGGCGGCTCCAATGCGCGCCGCCGTCAAGGCGGGGGCCAATCCGAACAGAAGGCCGGTGAGCAGTGAAACGGCGAGCGTAAAGAGCAGAACCCTCATGTCCGGCCGGGAACTGATGGCGATATTGGCGTTGCCATGGCTGACAAAGACAATCAGCGCGCGGGTTGCGCCAAAGGCAATCCCCAACCCCAGCAGGCCGCCGGCCAGAGAAAGCAGAAGCGTCTCAATGAGGCCCTGGCGGACGATGCGCGCGCGGCTGGAGCCGAGCGCGAGGCGCGTGGAAATCTCGCGCTGACGCGCAGCAGCCCTGGCCAGCAAGAAATTGGCGAGGTTGGCGCAGGCGATCAGCAGAACCAGCGCTACCACGGCCATCAGGATGGGGAGCGAGTTGCCATACTGGCTGCGTATGGAGGAGACGCCACGCGACGCGGAGAGCAAGGGGACGGAAATGCGGCTGATCTCCTGCTGGCGGGCAGGCGTGAGGTTGGCGCCTTCATTGGCGCGGATCGCGGTGCGGATCTGCTGGTCAAGCCAATCCTGGCTCTGGGCCAGGCCCGCCTTGCTGGAAGCGGCCTGAGGGGTCAACCTGGCGAAGAGATGCAGGAAGTAGGGGCCGTCTTTGGTGAGGAACGAGGGCTGCTGCATGACGACGGACTGCATGCCGATGGGAGTCCACAGAGCGGTAGGTTCCAACTCCACCTTGATGCCGTGAAAGCTCTCCGGCATGACGCCAATGACTGTAAACGGAGTGCCGTTGATGGTGATTGTCTTGCCCAGAATGGCGGGATCGGAGGAAAGCGACTGGCGCCAGAACCGGAAGCTGAGCACGGCCACGGCTCCGCTGCCCGGCGTGGCGTCGTCGGAGAGGCCGATGGCGCGGCCCAGCAGCGGTTGCGCTCCCAGAAGGCTGAAGTAGTTGCCGGAAACCAGACTGACCGGAGCCAGGAGAGCCGGCGAATTGGAGGCTGCCCCATTGCCGCCGGCGGACTGGCGCACGCTGGCCTTCACCGAGAAGCTGCCATAGGAGGCTATGCCCTGGAAAGGACCTGGATCCAGTTGGAGCTGGCGCGCAAAAGACCACGGAAACATGCCGAAAACGCCAATATCTACGCCCCCGAGAACACCTCCGCCATCCGACTTGCCGAAGGTGACCAACTGCTTCGGTTCGCGGACCGGAAGGTTCTGGAGAAGCACCTGGTCGATCATCGTGAAGATGGCGGTATTGCCGCCGATTCCCAAGGCCAGCGAGAGCAGGGCCACGGCGGTAAAGCCGGGGCTCTTGGCGAGCATGCGCACGCTAATGCGGATGTCCTGGAGGATGCCTTCCAAGGTGGATTCCCAGCGGGAGGACCAAACCTGGTGCTTGACCGCGTTGCGGCTGCCCAACTCCACGACGGCAGCCCGGCGCGCGGCATCCGGGGTCATCCCGCCGCTCTGCTTTTGCGCCATGGAGGCGTCCAGGAAGCTGTCCAGTTCCTCGTCGAGTTCGCGTTCGACGCGCCGCTTTTGAAAGAGGGATTTCAAACCGGCGCCGAGGTTCATCAGCCAATTCATGGTGGTCCTCCTGTGTGCTCCTGCGTGAGGTTCCGGATTACGCTTCAAGAATGCGGGAGATCGCCAGGATCTGGCGCTGCCATTGCTCGGTTTCCGCGATGAGTGCCTTGCGCCCCCTGGCGGTGAGCACGTAGTACTTGGCGCGGCGATTGTTTTCCGTGGACTGCCACTCGGATTTCACATGGCCTGCGCGCTCCATCCGGCTCAGGGCAGGAAGCAGCGAACCGGGATTCACGCGAAACGTGCCGTTGCTGATCTGCTCAATGCGAAGACCTACGCCATAGCCATGCATAGGCTCAAGCGCCAGTGTCTTCAGGATCAGCATCTCCAGGGTGCCCTGCACCAGATCGCTCGGTTTTGCGGGGTTCCGCGTCGCTTCGTCTTCCTTTGCGGCCAAAGCTCTCTCCTCTTGACTGTCTAGAGGTTACAAATATTCCCCTAGGCTGTCAAGAGGAGATGAAACTTGCGGCTGGCGCGATATTCCTGTTCGTCTCCAGTCCACGGGCAGCCCGATTCTGGCCCATCTCAAACGGCGCATAATCGTCCAATAGACCTGCGCCAAGCATGAACTTCAGTGCTCCATCCATGCGGGTCTCTTGCCGCTTCGGTGGGAAGCAGTACGTCCCTGCGAGCCTCCCGCCGGCGTCTGCCCCACCGCGGGTGGTCTGCCCACCGCAGGCGCCGGAGGGAGCAGCGGCCGGGTCCCCAAAACATGGGTCGAGGCCCCTGAAACCGGCTACCCATAGAGGAACGGCCTTCCGGCCCGGCCCCTTTCTCGCCCAGCCGCGCGTCCGGTCCCGCATCCCCTTAGATAACCCACTCCTCCCACCGCAACCACTCCCCTCGCTGTAAACTACCCTTGCCCCATGCCAGACACCGTAGCCGAGTTCGTCCGCCGCTGGAAGATCAACGCCCAATCCGAGCGGGCCAGCGCCCAGTCCCACTTCAACGAGCTCTGCGCGCTTCTTGGCCAGAAAACCCCGGCGCAATCCGACTCCACCGGCGAGCGCTATGCCTTCGAAAAGCAAGTCAGCAAGACCAAAGGCGGCACAGGCTTTGCCGACGTCTGGCTCCGCGACCACTTCGCCTGGGAGTACAAACAAAAGCACAAAGACCTCGACAAGGCCTACCAGCAGCTCAACGACTACCGCGAAGACCTGGGCAATCCGCCCCTCCTGGTCGTATGCGACTTCGAGCGCTTTGAAGTCCACACCAACTTCACCGCCACCCGTAAGCGCGTCTACGCCTTCACCCTCGACGACCTCAATCGCAACCACGTCACCGCCACCTGCCCGCTCCCTCCGCTCGATGTTCTCCGAGCCCTTTTCGGCGACTACAACCTCCTCCGCCCCGAGTACACCGACGCCCAGGTCACCCAGGAAGCCGCCAAACTTTTCAGCCGTCTTGCCGAACGCCTCGAACTCGAAAACCGCAACCTCGGCGCATCCCGAGAGCAAGTCGCGCATTTCCTCATGCGCCTCCTCTTCTGCCTCTTCGCGGACTCCATCGGCCTGCTCCCCGACCGCGTCTTCCGCTCCATGATCCAGAGCGACGACCGCTTCCTGCCCAGAAAATTCGGCCGCAAGCTCAAGCTCCTCTTTCAGGCCATGTCCGAGGAGGACGGAATCTTTGGCGCGCTGAGCATCAAGTACTTCAACGGCGGCCTCTTCGACAACTCCTCCGTGATTCAACTCGACCTCGGCGACCTCGGCATCCTCTATGAAGTCTCCAAGAATTACGACTGGTCCCACATCGCCCCCGCCATCTTCGGAACCCTCTTCGAGCGCTCTCTCGACCCCAAACGCCGCTCCCTGATCGGCGCGCACTACACCAGCGAAGAAGACATCCTCCTGCTCATCGAGCCCGTCCTCGTCCGCCCCCTTCAACAGCGCTGGCAAGCCGTAAAACAGCGCATCCTTGAAGCCCTCGCAGTCGAACGTGCCGAAGAAGCTGCGCGCGATGGGAAACAAGCGCGGCTTCGTGTGGACCTCCCCTCGGAAAAGCTCCTCGGCGCATGGATCGACGAGCTGACCCAGGTCCGCGTCCTCGACCCCGCCTGCGGCTCCGGCAACTTCCTCTACGTCGCCCTCCGCCGCATGTTGGACATCTGGCTTGAAGCAAAGCAATTTGCCGCCGATCAGGGCATTTCGTTGGTCGTCTCCAAAATGGTCTCCCCCAGCCAGCTTTACGGCATCGAAACCGAGTTCTACGCCCACGAACTGGCCTCCATCGTCGTCTGGATCGGATTCCTCCAGTGGAAGCACGAGCACGGCATCCTCGAAGATCGCGAGCCCATCCTCGAAAAACTCAACAACATCGAGCACGGCGACGCCATCCTTCGCTACGATGCCGAAGGTAACCCGTACGAACCCGAGTGGCAGAAGGCAGACTTCATCATCGGGAATCCGCCGTTCCTAGGCGGCAAGCGCCTCCGCCGCGAATTGGGAGACCAATACGTTGACGACCTTTTCCGGCTCTATCAAGGGCGCGTCCCGCACGAGGTAGACCTCGTAACCTACTGGTTCAGCAAATCCTTCGCCGAGGTCAAGTCGAACCGATCCAGGGTAGGCCTACTCGCTACACAAGCAATTCGCGCGGGATCAAACCGCATAGTTCTCGACAGGATCATCGTCGAGGGCTCAATCTTCTTCGCTTGGAGCAACAGAGAGTGGACCTTAGAAGGAGCGGCCGTCCGAGTCTCAATGATCGGATTCGACGACGGTACGGAAACAATGCGCGAACTCGACGGCGCCTTTGTCTCTTCAATCAATGCCGACCTGAGCGCCGGAGAAGATCTTACGAAGTCGTCCGACCTCATCGAAAACAAAGGGATTGCCTTTCAAGGGCCCGTGAAGGTTGGACAATTCGAAGTTGAGCCGGATGTTGCCAGGAAGATGCTCTCGGCCCCAATCAACCCGAACGGGCTCTCAAATACCGAAGTCGTCGTCCCTTGGATCATCGCGAGAGATCTTTCAGATAGGCCCAAAGGGATGTACATTGTGGATTTCAAGGACAGGGCCGAGGCCGAGGCCGCGCTCTTTGAACTGCCTT
>Ga0302144_10000393_pt1 | contig 17114 bp, 9 predicted proteins | sample I_Bog_E2_2_FD_192436 | JGI IMG/M metagenome (GOLD analysis project Ga0302144, IMG submission 192436) | Peat permafrost microbial communities from Stordalen Mire near Abisko, Sweden - I_Bog_E2_2 | ecosystem: Environmental > Terrestrial > Soil > Wetlands > Peat | place: Sweden: Abisko, Stordalen...
TCAGGTCAACAGCGTCTGAGCGATCGAGAGTTGGGCGCATCTCGTCAAAAGCTGGGCCCCAGCGCCCACTCCAGCCGGTGTGCCGAAACTGAATCTTTACTGCTCCGAGCTGCGCTGAAATGTGATCAATGATTGCACTGTCGTACTCCGCCTGCCGCTCGTCTCCACCCACAACGGTAATCCAGACCGGAATCGCATTCAGGTCTTCTGAGATCAATGTTACGGCGGACTGACGTCGTGCGTTTACCAATCGCGTCTCAAGTGCGGACATCTCGGTCTCGTCCGCTCCAAGCTCGCGACTTTTCGCAAGAATGTCATCTGCTTGTTCCAGGAAACCATGTTGCTTGTCGCTGAGTGTATGGTGAAATTCCCGTTCAAGAATTAGCTTTGCCTCAACGAGCCTTCCATTGCGTTCATACAACCAAACAGCCGACGACGCAGCGTCCGACTTCGTCCATGCTGGATGGTAATGAACGTCGTCCTCGAGAAGCGTCAAAAACTCATCAGTGCATACGCCTTCCCTAGCTAGCTGTTCCATGCCGTCGAGGGCGTCAGCGGCAATCTTGTTGTAGTTCCCGCTGATGGCATGCTTCAATATCCGCTGAAGATCGTGAAAACGCTTCTTCCCTGAACGTTTGTCGTCGAGCGCACACTCAAGCAGCCGGGAAAGGATCTGCTCAGATTGTGAGGCAACTTCAGTGTCGAGGATGGAGTCGAGCACGCGAGAAGCTCCAAGCTTGCTGAGTGCCGTTTCCGCAGCGCGTTTAGCTTGGTCCGCGCTCACAACCGAAAGCCCAACAATATAACGGGCCAGAAGATGGTCCGGCGGCACGAAGCCAGAATGTATTGCGTCGTGGAACAGTGCTCCTGCCTTCTCCACAAGACTGGCATCCAGAGCTTCGGCCTTGGCCAGGCCCATATAGAATCTGGAACGGCTCAACAGTCCCTCCAGATCGTATTCAGGGCTGTGCCGAAGGATGCTTGTGACTGATTGCTCAAGCCACTCTGCAGCCTTGCCCGGCTCGAGTTGCTTTGCTATTGCAAGCACTCCCAGGCAATAGGTCGCATGAGCAGTATCTCCGCCAAGCGACGATGCAATCTCCAATGCCGGGCGAATCTGCTCCAGCCTGTTAATGAACTGGGTTATATCCTTGCCAGGGACAACAACATCCAATAAGCCGCGGAACCCGGCTCCCATCAATGCAATGTCGACGGTCATTGCTGATTGTTCGGGTGCAGAAGGATCTTTGAGCAGGTCACGGAGAATCTTCGTTGCATCCCCAAAGTGCCTTTGAAAACGAAGACAGTGTGCCTGTCTCCGCTTGAGGTCAAAATACTGTTTTCCCAGGGATGCACATTGCTCGGGATGCAGCTGTTGGACAGCGGAGTCCAGAAGCTGGAAAAGTCGAAGCGCGGACTCGATTTCCTGCGCTCTAAGCAGTCTTGTACCGAATTCTAGCGCCCACTCGAAGAGGCCCACATAGAAGACGGCTTGAGGCGCCAGAAAATCAACAGCGGCCGCGACTCGTCCTTCTGCGCATAGCGCTCTGAATATCGGCCCCGCGGCCAGTGCCGAGCGATGCCTTTGCTCTCGCCCAAGGTCTTTGACATCAGCATTCGCAAATAGATCGAGGATGGTTTTGCGGTTACCACGATCTTCCAAGGCGCGGATGGCACCGGCCAAATACCACAGTCTCCGATCCTGGTTTTCTTCTCTAAAATGCGGCTGCACCGGGTGGTCCAAGCAAACATCCAGATAGCCTTTGTGGTAGTAAGTCTTGGCTCTATGAGGGTTATTCTGTAGTACCTCTTCAATGACATCCGTGAGTTGAGCGCTATCCAGCGCTCCAGGGCTCCCCGCAACCGTCGCCGTGACTGCCCGATTCAGCAATTCGTCAAGGTTTGTTAACCAGTCGTCTTCGGTTGCAACGTGTTCGACGTTGATCGGATCATTGGGATAAGAGGATGAGCTTTCGGTGGTTATGGATCGAAGAATTGTCTTTCCAACTTCACCCCACGCTCCGCTTTGTACCGCGGTGTACTTGAAATACAGTTCTGTTGCCGGTGCTCCGAAGTGTTCTGTCAGGCGAAGTGCTGCTAGTGTGAGTTGCTGCGCCGACAGCGTACTCGGGTCGAACTCCTCGAAAATAACTGCCCCGGAATGGGGAATCTCGAGATCGTCGAGAAATGCTACGACCATCTGCCGCTGCTCATGTATCAAGTAGAGTCTCATTAAACTGTCGGCAACATCTTCGGGAATGTGCTGAGTCCCGGAAGTCCACTTAGAAAGCTGCCGTTGCGAAGCTCCCCGAACACTGATCTCACGCGAACCGCGCGCTCTGGCGATCGCAGTGATCGTGCCACTTCTTAGGGCATGGTTAACCTCTGAGGTCCGTGCCCAAAAATGTTCTGCTGCTTTCAGTCGTTGCTCTGGGGACATCTGCCCCCAAAGCTTTCGGCAGCTCATTCCCAATGTGTTCAAAGCAGCCTCCATCCACTGCAAAGAATAGCGCAGCCCACCTCACTTCAGAGGGGCCCCTTCTACCGCTTCCGATCAGGCTTGAACAGCCTAGGAAGTAATGTGGAAGGTGCGGCGTTCGGTTCGAATCGCGGGCCGTTGTCAGCGAACGGCAGCCCAAGGAGATCGGTCTTTCGCGGGAAGCGCCAAGGGTAAGGGAGCGCCTACCGCTTTGGAGGAACGACATGAAATAGCTGTCATCTGCATGATAATACATACCTTAAGCAGCTACACGGATTCGCTTGCTCGTCGGAAGTTTCACCATGCTCCCGCAACTGGAGGCTTTCTCCAGGAATGAGCCTTGCGCACTGGCAGGTTGCCCCAGTAGACTTAGATGTGTCACACTCCTTCACAACACCGTCTCTGCAATTCTCCGGTCATGAGACATTCCCGCTTCGGCAGCTATGGCTGCGAAAGGCGTTCGATAGCATAGTGGACGTCACTCCTTTTGCCCCCCGCTCCATATTCTCCGATGAAGAATCGATCGCAAGGTTTGGAGTTGGTCGGAATATGGTGACATCGATTCGCCATTGGTCTCTGGCGTGTGGCTTCATGCATGAGGCGGAAGGCGGCTATGCTCCAACAGATCTAGCAACGAAACTGCTTTCAAAAGACGGCTTTGATCCGTACCTTGAGCAGCCGGCTACAGTTTGGTTAATTCACTGGAAGCTGGCCGGGATCGGGCTTAAGTCGACCACATGGTGGTATCTATTCAATTGCATTGTGCAGCAGACGTTCGATAGGGAATCACTATTCAGAGCATTAAAATCCTATACAGCTAGCATTTCTTACAAGGTGAGCGATAGCACGCTGGCCCGTGACATCGACGTTTGTCTTGCAAGCTATCTTCCGAAGACCGCAAAGGGCGCAAGTGTGGAAGACGCTGCGGAGCCTGTCTTAGCTGAATTGCCACTCCTTCAGCAACATATGGGAATGAAGGGCACGTTCAGTTTTCGCCGTGGAGCAAAACCCACGCTTCCCGATGCATTATTCACATATGCGCTGGTGGAATTCTGGGAACGGTACAATCACTCATCTGTCCTTTCCTTCGAAAGAATCGCCCACGATTACGGTTCCCCTGGGCGAGTTTTCAAGCTCGATGAGTACACTGTTGGGGAAAAGGTGGTAGCTCTCGAACACAGCACCAAAGGAATGTTACGCTGGACCGATACTGCCGGAGTCCGCCAAGTGAGCAAAGCAGCTGGATTTGATCGGGATATTCTTAAGAGCCGTCTTGTGGAGGCGATGTATGGCTAGGCTTCTCAGCGGAATTGTCCAACTGAGACAGCAATTCCTGCGCTCAGTACGTCTGGATGCAGACTACGGCCGGGGTGACGCGCTTGACGGTTTCGTTTTTCAGCCCTCTGCACGAATAGCAATAGAAACTCTAGCCCGGCATATCAACGAGACGCAACAGAGAGCGTTTACGTGGACTGGACCATACGGGGGTGGTAAGTCTTCCTTGGCTCTCGCTCTCTGTTCTCTTGTTAGCCCTGAAAAGCGCATTCACGACGCAGCCCGGCGTGTTCTGGGGCTTCGCCGCCATGATCCGATTCTCCGTGCTTTCTCCGCCGCACCCGATGATGGGTGGATTGTGCTACCAATCGTTGGCAAGCGCGCATTGATTAACGACGAGATTGCAGTTGCAATTGATAGGCTACCGAATCGCCGAAGGAAAACGGTCAAAAGCCGTGATCCCGACGTCATTGCGGAACTTGTCTCGATGGCAGAGAGCCCTGGCCGGCGTGGTGTGCTGCTTGTGCTCGATGAACTTGGCAAGTTTTTAGAAGCCTCAGCTTTAGCTAGCGGTGATATTTACTTTTATCAACAGCTCGCTGAAGCCGCTTGCAGATCCCGTGGCAAATTGGTGGTCGTAGGTATTCTCCATCAAGCTTTTGAGCAGTATGCAAGTAGACTTGGCCGAGAAAGTAGAGATGAGTGGTCGAAGGTGCAGGGCCGCTATGTTGACATATCTTTGACAGCTGGTTCAGACGAAATCATAGATCTCATTGGGAAAGCGATCGATTCGAAATCTGCTCCTCATCCCGAAACCAAAGATCTCTCGGATGCTGTCGCGCAGGCGATTGGCGATAGACGACCGTCATTTTGTAAGGACCTCGGTCGACGGTTGGATCGGTGCTGGCCATTACACCCGATCACAGCTGTGCTGCTCGGACCGAGCTCTCGACGAAAATTTGGACAGAACGAAAGAAGCATCTTCGGATTCCTCAATTCTGTGGAACCAATGGGATTTCGTGAATTCCTGGAAAGTCACACAGTCAATAGCTTTAGCTATTACTGGCCGTGGCAGTTCTGGGACTACATGCGCGCGAATCTCGAACCTGCGATTTTGGCCTCTTCTGACGGTCATCGCTGGGCGCTTGGTGTTGAGGCAGTCGAACGTACAGAAGCAAAGGGCGAGCTCAAGCATGTGTGCATTGTTAAGACGATCGCATTGATCGAATTATTTAGAAATGGCTCAGGATTGGCAGCTGACGAGAGTGTTTTGGCGTCCTGTTTCCCGCAGTCTCCAAGAGGCGAGATTGATCTGGCGATGAACGAGCTTGCGAAGTGGTCGATCATCGTTTACAGGAAACATCTCTCGGCTTGGGGGATTTACGCAGGAAGTGACTTCGACATCGAAGCGGCCACAGCTCGAGCGCGCGCAGAGATCGATGTCGAGGGACTGCAGGTAGTAGATGGAATTGGCGAACTGGCCCCCGTCCTGGCCAAGCGTACCTATCAGGAGACAGGCGCGATGCGCTTCCTTCAACGCAGCATTGTTCGCTCTGACGCGCTTGAGGACTATTTGAGCGGACGCCTCAGTCCCACTGGAAGCTGTGGAGAGTTCGTCCTGATCGTTCCTGGGCGAGACAGTACGGTCAAGTCGTCGCAGAGTCTCGCTCGAAGACTTGCCGGAACCTACTCGGAATCTGGGGTGGTACTCGGCGTGCCGAGAGACGCAGCTCGCATTGCCGAGACAGCCAGAGAATTGTTCGCTTTGGAACGCGTCTATTCAACAAGCACCGAATTGGAGAGCGACAAGGTCGCTGCGCGCGAAATCGACGCGCGGATCGCGGCGCTTAAGACTGAGATCGGCGATATGCTCAGAGATTCCTTTGCAACAGCGAAATGGTATTGGGATTCGCAAGACAAAGAACCCATTCAATCTAAGAGCCTCTCTATGATCGCGTCCGCTGTTGCCGATAATCGCTACCATCAGGCGCCAATTCTGCAAAGTGAGTTAATCAATCGTGATGCACCGTCTTCGAATTCCGTCAAAGCCCGACGTGACCTGATGCATAGAATGCTCGCGCGTGCCAAGGAACCAAATCTTGGATACGACGGATACCCTGCAGATGCAGGAATGTACTTCTCAATCCTTAAGGGAACGGGACTTCACTCGACGACAGAAACTGGGTGGAACTTCAGCGCGCCACCAACCAGCGGGCCTGGTCGCCGCCTCAAAGGGATGTGGAGGGCCGCGGATCGGATGCTGCTCCATAAAGGAGGTGCATGCCTGCTTAGTGAGCTTTACACTCTTTGGAGCGCTCCTCCATACGGAGTCAAAGCGGGCCTTCTCCCTCTCCTGGCGCTCGCATATTTCTTGGCGAATCAACGTGTAATCGCTCTCTATCACGAGGGTGCGTTTATCCCAATTCTCACTGAGGTTCATGTGGACGAATGGCTGCAGGAGCCATCTCGAATCACATGGAAGTATTTTCAGATAGATTCCGTCCAACAGGAAATGCTTGCTGGACTCGGCAAGTCGATCTCGAAGTTCGTTGGTCGAAAGGTACTGGAAGACCCATTGGATCTCGCGAGAGCTCTGGTATCACTGGTGCTGAATCTTCCAGAGTGGACAAAAAGAACTTCGCAACTATCCTCTGATGCAAAACAAGTTCGTCAGGCGCTTATTCGAGCTTCGGATCCACACAGGGTCTTGTTCATGGATCTTCCTGCTCTTCTTGGCGGAACATCTCCCGGTTCCATTACAGATTCGATTGCGCGTTGCATCGCCGAGCTACATGACGCATATCCCAACATGCTCCGCTCGGTCGAATCACAAGTCCTGAGGATGCTTGATCACCGGGGCTCAGTGGCCGACCTAGCGAACCGAGGCAAGACAGTGAGCGGAATCTCGGGGGATTTCCGCCTCGATGCCTTCGCGCTGCGCCTGTCTAGCTATTCAGAAGCGCTTGAAGATATTGAAGCCATGATTTCACTATCGGTTAATAAGCCTCCAAGAGACTGGACGGATCGCGATATTGAACAGGCCTTCGTGCAGCTCGGAACATGGGCGTTCGAATTTAGAAAGGTTGAAACATTGGCGCCCCTACGCGATAGGCCGGCAACCCGACATGCCTTCGCCGTTGTGTTCGGAGTTGGCGACGGAACCGCAACAACCTCACGGTCTTTCGATATTTCTACCTCGGACATTCAAACGGTCAGACAATTAGCCAAGCAGATCCAAGCCAGTGCTTCAGGTGTAGAACTGGATGTTTTCTTGGCGGCTCTGGCGGAAGCCGGATCCCACGCGGCGCAACAGAACGGAGGCAGGTGATAGAGATGGGTCAACGTCACATCCTCGGTCTCTCAGGAGGCAAAGACAGCGCAGCTCTTGCGATCTTCATGCGGGAGCGTTATCCAGAGATTGAAGTCGAGTACTTCTTTACCGACACAGGAAAGGAATTGCCTGAAGTCTATGAGTTCCTAGGGAAACTTGAGGGCTTTCTGGGCCGCCGAATCCATCAGCTCAATCCGCAGCGCACTTTCGACTTTTGGCTTCGCGAATACAATAATTTCCTTCCTTCGGCGCGCACCCGTTGGTGCACTCGGCAACTCAAATTGCTTCCATTGCGCCAATGGATCAAACCATGGCTCGATGCGGGCGATGAAGTCATGAGTTATGTGGCGATTCGAAGCGACGAAGACCACAGAGAAGGATACACATCGACGAACGATAAGATGTTCGTCAAAATGCCGTTCCGAGATCACTCCGTTGACAAGCAGGGCGTATTCGACATCCTGGAATCATCTGGAATAGGTTTACCGGCCTACTACAGCTGGCGGTCGCGCAGCGGATGCACTTTCTGCTTTTTCCAGCAGAAGATCGAGTGGGTACGACTGAAACGCGTGCATCCAGAGGCCTATGAAGAGGCTAAAGAATATGAGAAGACGGCTCTAAAGCATGGATCGCCCTTTACCTGGAGTCAAGGCGAATCGCTTATCGACCTCGAACAACCTGATCGAGTTGCGGAAATTGAATCCGACTTTGAAGTCAGGCGCCAGCGTGAACTATCTGCAAGACGCGCGAATCCACTGCGCGTTTTGAAGTCTGATGCGACACCCCAGGATATCGACGAACTTTACATGTCGGACGAAGGTAACGGCGCCTGTCTTGTGTGCCATAAATAAATGTTTCAGGTTGTCTGAGAATACGGTTTAACTGTCGTTCACGACAAGGAAATCAAGCGACAAATGGCGACACCGTAAGAATGGCAGAGAAGCTAATTGAGGGAGGAGCTCGTAGGCCGCAATTCGGCCACAGTCCTGCGCAATGCCTGCCGCCAGAAACCTGAGTTCAACGAGCAATTGAGGCCGGGTGCCGACCTCCGGAGCCCTGGCAGGGAACAAGCCTCTGCTTCGGACACAGCTTTTGCGAACATAAATCTCAGGAAGCCCTCAACATGCGGGCGAATTGCAGATTGCGTCTATTTGGGCATTCGGTTGGTATACACTTAACGCTTTGAACAATTTGCGGTCTGCCGAGGTTTCTTTCCATGCCAAAGAGCCTTGTACCCCGGTTTGGGACTGCCGGGCCTTCACAGTTCTGCCATTCCGCGTCAAATTGCGCGGCAAACCTCCTGGGTAAGGAGGAAACACTCGCTTGGCCAGTTTCAATTTCTGTTTGCGCGAATGACCGTCGAGTGAACCGCTCAATCGTATTCCAGAGAAGGGATAGTGGTACCTACTTTGCTGCGTCGTATTGCTCCCCCAACGGGATCGATATACCGACGCTGGAGTGTTCCTACCACATTCCAAGTACGTTACCAGCCATTACCGTTTGGGGTACAACAAGCCCAAATCTCAATTATGCTTGGGACAAATCTCCCGGAGACTGCCGTCGTGCCTAGAGAGCGGATTGACACCACATTCCACGAGACGTTTGCGCTGAGTATTCCGGCCGTCGCCTCTATCCTTTCTCTCTGCGATGAACATGAAGGTGAGCTGACCGCAGATCTGATCAGTAGTTCAACCACACTCGGGCCAAACTACGTTAAGGCAATGCCTAGATATGCTCGCGGTTGTGGACTACTCGAAATGGATAGCTTTGCACTTACACCTTTTGGGCAAGCTGCGATCTCCCATGACCGAAATCTGATGCGTCCGGAAACCTTGTGGCTTATGCACTATCACTTGAGCGCCCCTAGTGGTCCGGGGCCGGCTTTCTGGAATCATCTAATCACCAAGACCCTTAGAATTGGTCAACCTATAGAGAGATCCGAAGCTTCGAGGGTAGTCGGTGAGTATGTTGCGACAACCACAGGGAAGAGTCTGAGTGACAGAACCGTGGAAGGCGCCGCGACCGCGTTCCTCGGAACATATGCCAAATCAGACGCGCTAGGCAAGCTTGGGATACTCGCAATAACAGAAGAGGGGAGGGGGAAATACCAAGTCACGCAACCAGACCTCCCCCCCGTTTGGGTGCTCGGCTATGCACTCGCCGACTACTGGGAAGGGTGCGATCCCGATTCGTCTGAGATGCTTTTTAAGGACCTGGGCCGAGCAGATGGGCTTGCAGGCTTATTCTTCATGGGCTCCGGCATGCTCGGGAGCATGTTATCTGAATTGCAATCAGCTGGTATCGTAGGCATAAAACGCGATGCCCCACCTTTCGTAGTCATGAAACACTGGCGAAATCGTGAACAGCTAATGGATCGCGTCTATGGGTGAAGCAACTCCGAAATCGTTGGCAACCCTTCTAGCAGGCCAAGACCTCAGCCGTCGCACGGGGATCCTGGAGCTTCCCGTCAAATCCCTTGGTCTCGAAGGCGACTTTGCAGTCGGACTAAACGTCGGGCACGGCGACATTTGCAGATGGAAGGTGGATAGAGTTCAGGCCGGCCGCACGCGGATTGGGCTCCGCTGGGATGGTATCGTGTCCGACCTGGAGTCGATTACCGCCGATTTATCAATTCCTGGGTATTGTATTTGGATTTCGAATGTCGACGTGCTGCTTGCAGGAATTCCGCATTCTGACAGATCACGCTTCTGGGAATTTATGAGGATTGCCTTCCGTCCACCTAGAGGTCTTCTACTGTCCATGCCGGAAAAGGCCACGCACATTCTTTCGAGTGAAGAAAGAGCACTTTGGTTGGAATATGGGCGCTTGTCGATTTGGAAATCTGATGAGCGGGGGAGCGGTAATGGCGGAAAACAATGACCTTAGAGGAGTAACTAGCCAAATGACTCCGATGATCCAAGACTTCGTTGGCACAAGTTCTGGTGCTGAGTTTCGCAATGACGTCCAGTTGGCGCAGTATCGGAGCAATCACAATCTTGAATTAGCGAGAGATTTCATTTTCACGCGAAAGGCGGCCCCTGGACGCAAGTCCTCTATCGACCTCCTAAAGTATCTAAACGAAGCATTTATGCCAGGATCACCGCCTAATCGTTTCGTGTTCATCGCAACCTATGGACATGGTAAAAGTCATTTCGCTGTGGCTCTTGCCAACTACTTTGGCAAGGCCGAAGAGACTCCTGAGTTCAAAGGGGTTCTAGAGCGGGTTAATCATGCAGCCGAGTCCGCTCCTCTGATCGGCTTTTTTGAAGCATTCAAACGAAACCACAAACCCTTCCTCATTATCATCCTGCGAGGCGATGAACCGAGCGATCTCCAGACGAAGTTCTTTCGAGCCGTAGAGGAGGCGCTCCAATTCGACTCGCTGACGACCCCAGTTCATGCCCCGTTCTGGTATTCGGATGCTCAGCGCTTTGTTGAATCCATACTTAGCGACTCACGAGAGAGGCAAGATAAAGCAAATGCCTTCCTCGGAAAGTTTGATCTCGATCTCGCCCTGCTACTCGAACGTGTCGCTAAACAAGACGCTTCTACATACGAGATCACGAGAGAGCTATATTTGCACCTAAATCTTTTTTTACCTGATTTCGGCACAGGAGTCGGTCTCAAAGAAGGAGTCGAGTGGCTCGGCAATAATCTAGTTGGTGAAAACAAACCGTATGGAGGAGTCTTAATCCTCTTTGACGAGTTCAGTTCTTTTGTGTGGGACTATTCGCTGCAGATAAGACATCGTCCCGGCGCGCCTCTTCAAGATCTGCTGAACGGGGTCGAATCCGCAAGAGGCAAAGTCGCATTCGCTGCACTTGCACAACGAGATCCTGAACTGGTGGCGAAGAGTCTCCTCGGTGGAGATTCATTACAGAGTGTGCTTACGCAGCTAAATCGGCTGCCGATGCCTCAACACTACCAGCTCCATTCTTCACTTGAAGAGGTTTTGGATGCTTACCTGACTCAAGATTGCGATACTTGGGATGCCCTTATGACGCACCCACAGTTTCGGAATGCAATTGGTCGAGCTAATGATCTGACCTTCGACATTTTCACAAGTCGATATCAAGACGTTCTTGAATGGGACATCGAGCACTTTCAGGAAATCGTGACAGAAGGCTGTTTTCCCCTCCATCCATCAACGACTGCGTTGCTGTCGAGCGTAGAGCTGGAGGCAACCAATAATCCTCGTTCTGTACTCGGATTCGTACACGGACAGCTTGAGCTAGTTTCTAAGAAGGAAGCGCACTATGAGGGCCGACCGACTTGGATACTGCCGATTTCACTCGTGGACTATTTCAGAGAGATGCTGGGAGAGAAGCCTTGGGGCGACTTCTGCGATGCGCTATCGCAAGCTGGCGGACCCGACACATCACAAGGTCAAGCAAGCGTGTTGAAGGCAATGTTGCTGCAGGTATCCGGACGGGTGCCAACGAGGGGCGCCTATGTTCAAGTCATTGCAAATTTTGCGGGTCTGGATATTGAACGGACAAAGGAAGAGCTCCAAGCCCTTGCAACAAGCGGAGTGATTAGATTCGACTCGGTGAACCGTCTTTATACCTTCTGGCCTGCCGGCAAGGGAGCAAACAAAGTCGACCAACTTCTGTCCGAAAAGCTTCGCAATAAGAACTTGAACGATCAGATTATCGATTCGGCGATGAAGTCCCTACGTCAGGAATCTCTTTTAAACAACATCTCCGTTGCAGTCCCGTGGGGCCATCCGGAAGACTGGCAGGCTGAACAACTGCTTATGTCGCGGCAAGTGTTCACAGAAGAGAGCCTGCAGGCCAAGGCCGTCAGCAAAATGACCTGGGGAACAGATGGCATCGAACGCTCTCGCGGCTTACTTGTTTGGCTGCTCGCCGAGACACCCGAGGACGCAGCATGGTTCAGAGAAAATGCTGACATTGTCTTGTCAGGCGCCTTTCCGTCTCAGAAAGTGCCGATCATTCTGATGAGACCAGAAGCTGCTGAGCCCGAATTTGCAAGACAATTGCTTCGTCTGTGGGGATTAGACCAATTCACGAACAGTGATCGAGCTGAAGTCGGGGACCAGCAGTATGAAGCTGTTCGACAGCTGACAATTGAGTCGTTGAGGTCTGGACAACGACATCTTAAAGAAAACGCTGAGCTAAGTGTCGCAGCTCCGTTCAAGGCTCGTGTCCATGCTCTTCACCTGAGCGATCCGGAAGCGGCGATGTCCGAAGTCTTCAAAATGGCGTATAGCGACGGACCGATGCGATGGTTTACACAATACAAACTATCGTCTACGAGATTTAGGAATTCAACTGCCCGTGTCGCCGGGTACGGGCCTAGATGAAGAGACAATTCGATCCGAAGTGTCTGGGCGTCTACGGAGCGTGGCCCAGCGAGTCTCTCGCATCGTAAATGAAGTCACCGATAGCCAGCACTTGCGCATCTTTGTAACAACTGATCACGGAAGGCTATTGTCAAAGTCTCGAAGAGTTCATGAGGTCCCCGCAAATATGAAGGCACATGGCCGCGCTGCTTGGGGTCAGCTTTCTGTGCCCTTCGACACCGACGGAATCTACATCCAGGAAGATTTGGCCTATATTGAGGCGCAGCGGTTCGGACTCCCGGAGCCCTCCGCAATAATTCTTTCAGACGATGCCTTCCTCACGTCCGATGGTCGAACTGGAACGGAAACGTTCCCCCATGGCGGAGTCTTCCCTGAAGAAGTCCTGATACCTTGGATTCGCTTCACTAGGGACCGGGGTCCCATCACTCTTTCCATCAACATTACGGGCAAGGGTGTTGCGGGAGCTTCTGGGAAGCTTCTTTTAGACGTAACGAATGCAAGCGATGTCCCGATTGAGATCGTCCAACTGAACATTCTGACTGTCAATATTCATATCGATATGAACCTGAGGCTGAAGCCCTTCAAGAGGGCCTCTGCTGAATGGTCGCTTTCGACCTGGCCAGAAAAGAAGGACTTGCCAGATCTGAAGGCAAATGTGACTTACGTCCTGCCCGCGGGCGAACGGCAAACTGTGCAAGCAACTCCAGTCTTGACGGTGGAGGAAATGTACAGCCGCGACACGATTCTAGATGATCTTTTGTAAGGACGAATCATGACTCTTGAAGAATTTGATGTCCCCGAGACTACCGCACAGAAGATCGACCGAGTCTTCGGCCGCCTGGCGATCGATAAGCGGCGGCTGCCATTGAGCCAGCTACAAAAGCGAGGCGTACCCGCGTTTGTGGCGGAGTGGGTTCTTGACTCAATCGTTCCAGGCACAGGTCCGCTCAGCCAAGATGAGGCAAAAAAGGTTCAGGATTGGGCTTCCAAGCGAATTCCAAGCTCGTCAGAACAAGAGGTCATTAAGTACCGCCTGATCCAGGGCGAGACGGAGAAGCTCCTTACTCCCGTTCAAACTGAGGTCCGTCTTCGTCGCGGAAACAGCGAAATTGTCGCGGAACTGAGCCTTATTGGGCTTGAGGATGTTTCAATCGGGAATGATTTGTTGGAGCAGTACCCAGACCTTCTCAGGCAAGGAATGTGGGGTGTTACGGAACTTGTGAATACCTCAAATGGTGTCGCCATAACCTCATTTCGCCCAATGCAGGCAACTGTAAGCCTAGACCTATACAAACAGGCACGCAAGGAATTTACCTTATGCGAATGGCGAGACCTCATGCTCACATCCATGGGCTATAACCCAGATTCGTTCACCGAGGAAGAGCAACTTATTTTACTCAGCCGCCTTCTTCCTTTGGTTCAAAAGAACCTGCACCTGATGGAGCTTGCTCCGAAGGGTACAGGGAAGAGTTATCTTTACGAGAATATTAGCCCCCGAGTTAGGTTGATCAGTGGTGGAAACATCTCCCCTGCGGTGCTATTTGTGAATAATGCGACCGGTCAATGGGGACTTCTTGCAAGATTTGCGGTAGTCGTTCTAGATGAAGTCCAAACATTAAAGTTCTTGCAGCCTGAGGAGATAGTTGGAGGACTGAAGGGGTACCTTGCGAATGGGGTGCTCACACGAGGTGGCCTCCACCAAACAGCAAGTGACTGCAGCTTTATGTTATTAGCTAACATCTCATTGGATGACCAACAGCGGCCCATCAATGATATCTTAGTCGAGGAGCTCCCACCGTTTCTCCGGGAAACTGCTTTTTTGGATAGGATTAAGGGAATTATCCCCGGATGGGAGACACAGAAGCTTACTAGCCGGTCGTTCGCAAATTCATCGGGTCTAAAAGCAGACTTCTTTGGAGACGCATTGCTCGCGCTCCGAAACGACCTTGTAGCTGATCAGTACGCGGCGCGGCGAATCCAACTACTAGGTGAGCGGCCATACAAGCGAAACCACGAATCGATAAGCTCTCTAGCGAGTGGCATGATGAAGATACTATTCCCAGATGGGGAGATCTCAGATGACGAGTACTGCCGCTACTGCCTAAGACCCGCGATCAAAATGCGACAGTTAATTTGGGATCAGCTATATACGCTTGATGCCGAATACCGACAATACGAAAAGACTATTAGGTGCTCACTGAGGTGATCCTTTAATGAACGTCACGAAGTAGGCTCGACTGTGACTGAAGCCTTGACCGGCATCACAGTGCCTGATGTAACAAAGACAATCAGACCATTCTCAATCCCCATTGTCCCGAGATAGTTCCGAACCTGTGCGCGATAGTGCTCGATGGCCTGCGGCGCGGGATCGACATCGCTCTTCCAGTCGATGACGACCTGGGGCTTTCCGTTTGCCGCGAAGCTTGTCGCATCCGTGATACCTACGGTGGCCTGCTCCACGTCACACACCAGAGCAGACGTATATACCGGAAACTCCGGCACTAGCGTCGGCCTCAGGGCGGCGATCTCGGGCAGAGCCAGAGTGCGCACGACACAGCCGGCGATTTCTGCCGAAGACAAACCTTTGGCCGGGTCTTCGACAATCGGCTGACCAAGCGCACCGACGAGTACGCCTGCACGCCCAGTAAGAACCGACAGATCACCCTCAGTCTCTCCTGTCAGTACTTCTTCGAGGAGTTTATGAATTATCTGCCCGCGTTCGCGACCGCCTTGCACGTCTGCAGAAGTGCCATCCCCGGCTGGCTCGTCATCCTCCTCAGGCACAATAGTCCCAGGCGTCTCGGGCTGCATGACAGGGCTGCCATTGCTTTCATCACGGCTCGGTGCCATCCAGATTAGACGACGATGTCTGTCAGCGATGGCCGCAGCCTCTCGTGCGAAGGCCTCCCGCGTCTGGCTGTTTGCCGGCGATGCATCCACGGGGCCGGTTTCGGCCGGGAGATGAGAGAGATTGAGTGCAGGAAGATCGTCCAGCGACAGGTCAACCAAGGAGATCCATGCCGACTTCGATGCGGAAGCATCAAGACGCGGGATAAGCAGGAGTTCGCGGGCCCTGGTAGCGGCAACATACCAGAGCCTTATGCGTTCCCTGTCGAGTTCTGCTTTCTCGGCATCACGGACTAGGTCATAGCCGACCGGCCGAACGCCGAATATGGGACAGTAAAAATGATCACTTTCCCGGTCGGTGACGGCAGTATCAGGCGCGATGATGGCCGTCATGGTGTTGACCGGGACGACGATCGGCCATTCCAGGCCCTTGGCTGCGTGTATCGTATACAGTGCGACTGCCTCCTCCTGCGCGTCCGGGCGCCCTTCGACCGCACGTGACTCGTCGGTCCAAGCCGCAGTCATGGCCTCGGCGAACGCGCGCAGGCCGCGCACCGCATAGGCCATGGTCAGATTTAGATAGAGATCGACATTGGCCAGTGCGCGCTCAGCCTGCCCGCGATGGCGCTGCAAGAGTATCGGACGGACACGCAGCACATCGACGCCCTGCGACAGAAGATCGTGCGGCGTTGTGCTGTTCGCCCGACGGCGAAGTCCCTGCAGCTTCTCAAGAATCTCCCGGGCCAAGGGATGCCGGATGGACTCCAGGTCGACGCCCAAATCAAGGCGTGGCAAAGACTTGGGATCCTCTTCGGAGCGCGGGAGAGCCCAAACAATGTCGAGCAACTCTTCTTCCGTCAGGCCGACGAGCGGCCCCCTGAGCAAAGCGCCTAGCGCGAGCGTGTCGCGACTGTCGGAGAGAACGCGGGTTAGCGCGATCAGGTCCTGGATTTCCTGCCGGCGGAACAGGCCCTTGCCTGCCTGGGTGGCAACAGGGATGCGGTGACGCTCGAGCGCTTCCTCGTAACGCCACAAATCACTTCCGGTGGGCGCAAGGAGCGCAATGTCGCCGGGCCTACACAGGCGGATCTTACCCAATTTTCGATCTATGATCCGTTCACGGCCGATCAGGCGTGCGCACACATTGGCAACTGCCTCGGCTTCCCCATCACGTTGCTGCTCGGCCGAAGCTTTTCCGTTTTCGGCGGCGACGGCAACGTCGAGAGCGGCCACGCAGAGGGCCTCACCTCGATCGCCATAAAAAGGGTCAAGGCGTGTGAAGCCAGGCTGACCATCGCTCGACAATGGCGTCTCAAAGCGTTCATTCACGTAGGTGAGGATGGGTGCACAAGAGCGGAAATTTGTCGAGATCGAAAGTACGCTGTCGTTATCCTGCGCAAAAAATGCGTCACGCGCGCGGACATAGGTAATTACATCGGCGCCACGGAACCTATAGATCGCCTGTTTCGGATCGCCGACAAGGAAGAGTGCGCCAGGTCGAATTCGGAAGTCCGTCCACTTCTCCAAAGATTCACTGGCCGGTGGTTCACCGCAGAGGCGCCAAAATATCTCTACTTGAAGCGGATCGGTATCTTGGAATTCATCGACCAAGACATACGCGTAGCGGCTGGCTAGTGCCCGCCGGACCTCATCATGCTCACGGAGCAGCCCACGAGCAGCAAAGATCAGGTCGTCAAAATCCAACAGCGCGGCAGATCGCTTATGGTCGCGAAACCGCCGCATGACAGGCTGTACCGCGGCGATCAAGTCCGCAAGTACACGGCTCGCTGTGTTTTGCAGCATCGCCTGCCAAGCTTTGCAGCAATCCTCATAATGGCTCTCGGCTGCTGCGTTGA
>Ga0302144_10000396_pt1 | contig 17054 bp, 15 predicted proteins | sample I_Bog_E2_2_FD_192436 | JGI IMG/M metagenome (GOLD analysis project Ga0302144, IMG submission 192436) | Peat permafrost microbial communities from Stordalen Mire near Abisko, Sweden - I_Bog_E2_2 | ecosystem: Environmental > Terrestrial > Soil > Wetlands > Peat | place: Sweden: Abisko, Stordalen...
GCTGCGGCATGGGCCACGTCGACAGGCTGGCCGTTGACAGTGACGGTAAACGCGGTGGACTTCAGCTCCTCAGGAACAGCCGCAGCCTGAACGCGTGTAGTCGCGGGAGCGGCCAAGGGCAATGCGAGAAGGGCAACCAGCAGCGAGCGAAAGACCAGCAAGAACCTAAACCCCGGTCAAAAAAATGGGAACCCAACAACTTTAGCACCGGAACGTTGCCGGATCATGCAGCCGGCGAGCGCGACCGATTGCCTTTTCGCATTCCAAGGTGCGATCGCCTTGGGTATCTCATGGAATGTCTGGCAACGAGGGTTTCAAAACTTCCGTTACCTCGCCATTCGAGCAACCTGCTCCAACCCGTCGATGAACCAGTCGCCAAGACCATGGAGGAGCCCCACAATCCAGAGATTACCTGAACGCCGAAAGAGGATCGCGAAATAAAGGCCGATGGCAAATATCGCCGCAAATATCCAAAGGCGCGTTGGATGCACGCGCACTGCGGAGAAGTGGTAAGCGTGCAGAGGTCCGAATGTGAAGACTAGGTTGCTGACCAGGATGCCGGTCGGAGGTCCCCATCGTCGCACAAGCTCGGTCTGAAGTGCCCCGCGATACAACAACTCCTGATAAAACCCCCAGATCATATGTGGCACGAAGACGAACAGGCAAATCAGCCACAGGTCGTGGCGCATCCACAAAGCTTTCAGGTCCGTCCACGAAAAGAAAGAAAACACGGCAACTGTTATGGATACGATTTGCGGCAGAAAAAACTTCTCCGTCGGCGACCAGTGAAGCCATGAATACAGTCCCAATTGTGACAATGGCACTCTTGCAAACCTGATCACGAACCAGCACGCCAACCCCGTCAAGAGACTCATCTCGAGCAGCATCCACCAAGGCCGCCCTGCTATGCCCAGCCACTTCGCTCCCATCCTGGAGAGCGGCCGCAGCAGGAATTCGAAGATCAGGACGACTGCCAGCAGTTTGTAACCCGAGCGGGAGGAATAATTCGGTCCCTTCGGCTTGTCAAAGAGAAATAATTGGCCGCGCCAAGAGGAGCCTATTCTGGGTTTTCCGGTTCTCAGCGTGACGTTTCGCACGGAAAATCCTCGTCCATGACCTCGTACCCTCCACCTTGCGCTGGTGGCGTCGAGTAAGTATCCCTATTCTCTTAAGGTGGATTCAGATCCCTTCACCCATGGAGACATACTCGCGCAGCCGTTCAAGGTCTTCGCGATAAGCTTCCCGCTCGGCGGCCTCGGCGGCGAATGGCTCAACGGGGCTAGGCGGGCCGCCTGCCACGTGGAGGGATTTTTCCAGGTCCTCCACGCGCGCCGAGAGAGCGATAAGCGCGTCGGAGAGCGGGTCCTTCACATCGTGGGGGTCGGTGATGAGGACGCGCTGGCCGTTGCGGTAGACGATGTGGGCGGGGACTCCGACAACCGTCGAGTTGGGAGGCACGTCGGAAAGCACGACTGAGCCGGCGCCAACGCGGGAGTTCTCGCCAACGGTGATGTTGCCAAGCACGTTGGCGTTGTTTCCGATGAAGACGTTGTCGCAAACGGTAGGGTGCCGCTTGCCGTGGCCCTTGCCGGTTCCCCCCAGGGTGACGCCCTGGTAGATGGTCACATCGCTGCCGACAATAGCGGTTTCTCCAATGACCACGCCGGTTGCATGGTCAATGAAGAGACGGCGGCCGATGAGTGCGCCAGGATGAATATCGACGCCGGTAAAGAAGCGGGCAACCTGCGAGACGAGGCGAGCGGGCAGCAGCAGGTTTGCGCCCCAGAGCCAGTGGGAAACAACATGAAACCAGACAGCCCACAGGCCCGGATAACAGAAAAAGACCTCCAGCCGGGAGCGGGCAGCAGGGTCCCGCTCCAGAACGGAGTCGATATCTTCGCGGATGCGAGCGTAGAGAGACATGAAAAGGAAGGGCTTCCGTTAACAGTAGCTTATCGGGGCCTTTGGTTTCCCACCCTTACGACAGAAGCACGCCGCAAGGATGGGGCACGGGGGCATCTTGGGCCCAGATCGGCCACTTGATCAGACCGTTACACCGCGATGGCTTCGGTGGGCAGCGCCAGGGCTTTCTGGCGCAGCGAGTCAAACAGCACGCTGGACAAATACCGCTCACCGAAATCGGGCAGAATGGCGACGATCAGCTTTCCTTCGTTCTCCGGACGCGCGGCAACCTTCAGCGCTGCCGACACAGCCGCTCCAGAGGAGATGCCTACAAACAGCCCCTCCTCAAGGGGCAACTGCCGGGCAGCGGCGATGGATTCATCGTTCGTAACCTGAATGATCTCGTCGATCAGGCTCACGTCGAGAACGCTAGGAATGAATCCAGCGCCGATGCCCTGAATTTTGTGCGGTCCGGGCTTGCCGCCGGAGAGCACAGGGCTATCCACGGGCTCAACAGCAATAGCCTTGAACTCCGGCTTGCGCTCCTTGATGTACTTGGCCACGCCGGTGATGGTGCCCCCCGTGCCCACGCCCGAGATGAGAATGTCGACCTTGCCATCGGTATCGTCCCAGATCTCCGGGCCAGTGGTGGCGTAGTGGATGGCGGGGTTGGCCGGATTGTCGAACTGCTGCAGAATGAACCCGTTGGGCGTCTTGGCCAGAATCTCGTTGGCCTTGGCGATAGCTCCCTTCATTCCGTTGGGCCCGGGAGTGAGAACGATCTCGGCGCCAAAGGCCAGCAGCACGGCGCGGCGCTCCTGGCTCATTGTCTCCGGCAGCGTGAGGATCAGCTTGTAGCCCTTGGCGGCGGCCACAAATGCCAGCGCAATGCCGGTGTTGCCGCTGGTGGGCTCAATCAGAACGGTCTCGCCGGGCGTAATCTTGCCGGCCTTCTCCGCAGCGTCGATGAGCGCCAGTCCGATGCGGTCTTTGACACTCGCCAGGGGGTTCTGGCTCTCCAGCTTCACGAGAACGGTTGCGGGCAGGCCAGCCGCCACGCGATTGAGCCGTACCAGCGGGGTATGGCCAATGATTTCAGTTACATCCGCGGCAATGCGCGCCATAATAATCTCCTCTTTTGGGGCGAATGGGCCCCGGCCATTGAAGTGCAATCGATTTTGGGTGAATTGGAGTTGTCAAGCGGGAAAAAGCGGGCGCAAACAAAGCGCACGTTTGCATCGGGCATTGCACCAGAACGGTGTTAGCGACATCGACGCATGAAAACAGAGTAGTCCCGCAAGCACGCTATTGCAAGGGGTTACGCAAGAAAGAGGGAGAGGAGACGCGATTGTTCTGAGAGTGCGCTGGGTGTGGGACGAGGGGTCCAGGGTAAGTCGCGTCCGGAAAAGAAGTTGGGAAATAATTGTTGACAGTACAACTCTACATATGTAGAGTTTGTCGAATGAAGCTGCGATTGTCCCCACAAACGCTGTTGGTTCTGGATGCTTTTCTCGATCGCACCGAAGACTGGAAATACGGCTACGACCTGAGCCGCGTTACGGGGCTGAAGTCGGGCACGCTGTATCCGATCCTGATGCGGATGGCGGAGCGAAAGCTGCTGGAGACCAAGTGGGAGCAGGCTGAGCCCGGCAAGCCTCCGCGGCACATGTACCGGTTTACGCCGGAGGGGTTGCGGTTTGCCAGGGCCACCGTCATGGCCCACATGAGCGGCGGCCTTGACCAGGTTGCGCTCGGACTGGTGCCTCAGGGGCTGGTGAAGATCTGATGGGCGCGCCGCGGACTTTGGCCGCAACGCTGCTGAGGGCCGCCGTGCGCCTGGTTCCTGACGTGAGCCGGGAATGGGCCACCGCCATGCTTCGAGAGTTGGATTTTATTGAAGGCGACTGGGCGGCACTTTTCTGGGCTTTGGGGAGTACGACGGCTATTCTGCGCCACGCGGCGGTTGTGTGGCGTACGTGGTTATTTCAAAACGGAAATCAGGAGGCAGGGATGAACAACACAGGGAAAAAGGCGCTTGGAGTTGGGTTGGGTATCCTATCTGCATTGGCGCTGGTCGGATGCTTATTCGCTGGTCTACGCATCGTCAGCATTCTGTTTCCAGGGCTGGGGCTGGAACACTCCGGGTGGGCCTATTGGCTGGCTGTGATGGCAATTCCGGAAGCGATTTTTGTGGTAGCGACCGTATTGCTGTGGCGGAAGAAAGGGCCTGTCGCGGCGGGAATTCTGGCCACGGGACTGGCTATGGCTCTGCATATTGGCGTCCATTTTGCAATGCGGTAATGGGAAGCAAAGGAAGAGACTTCAATGGACATGAATGCTACAGGACTGGCCCCGATCTCAACTTCGATCGTTCCCTGGCTGTCTGTCCGTAATAGCGCCCAGACAGTCGAGTTCTACAAAGCCGCATTCGGGGCGATCGAGGTTTATCGCCTTGAGGACCCCGGCGGCAGCGTGGTGGCAAGACTCTCTGTCGATGGAGCCGAGTTCTGGGTCGTCGACGAATCGCCTGAGCATTTCAACTTCAGCCCGGAATCGATTGGCGGCTCATCGGTCAGAATCATCTTGACGGTTGCCGATCCAGACGCGATGTTTGAGCGCGCATTGAAGGCGGGCGCAACCCAGGTCTACCCGGTAAGCGAGGGCCATGGCTGGCGGGTGGGCCGCGTCGTCGATCCATTCGGCCACCACTGGGAGATTGGCCGGCCGATCAGCGGCGAGTGAACTTCCAAGGGATAAGAGTGAGCACCGATGAATTTGTGGGATATGACTGATCTTGCGCTGCCGTGGTCCATCCGCGTCGTAGCCACCCTGCGCATCGCCGACAAAATGGAAGCCGGGATTTCGGATATCGATGAGCTTGCCGCGGCAGCCAAATGCGACAGTGGCGTCTTGCGCGGCGTCTTGGAATTCCTGGTAGATAAGGGCTTGTTTGAAGAACCGAGTCCGGGCCAGTTTCGCCTGAACGAACCAGCCCGCGGATTGCTTGAACCCGCTCTCCTGATTGGCCTAGATCTGGACGGCATCGGCGGCCGCATGGCCGGCGCCTGGGGAACCCTGCTGAGCTACGTGCGCTCGGGAATTCCCGCCTATCACGAAGCCTTTGGCCTGCCCTTCTGGGAAGATCTTGAAGCTCATCCAGAGATTGCCGCCAGCTTTGACGCCTTGATTGGGCCACGAGGCCACGGCAACTTCACCGGCGACTTTGAGATTACCGGCGGCTGGGAAGATGTGCGAACCGTGGTAGATGTCGGCGGCGGAACAGGCGCCATGCTGGCCGCGATTCTCGAACTGCGCCCGAATGTTCGCGGCGTCCTTGTCGAACTACCACGGACAGTAGAGCGGGCCGCGGGGACATTTCGCACGGCAGGCGTAGAGCACCGTGTGACAGCGGTTGCACAAAGCTTCTTTGATCCCCTTCCGCCCGGCGCGGACATCTATCTGCTGCGTGGCGTACTGAACAACTGGGCAGATGCAGAAGCCGTAGCCCTTTTGAGCCGATGCGCCGAGGCGGCCCGGCCCGCTGGGCGAGTGGTCATCCTAAAGAGCGTGAGCGCAGACTGCGCCCGGCATGGATTCCCAATCTCGATGCTGATGGTTGGAGGCAAAGACAGGTCAATCACCGAGTTTCGCTCAATCGCGCAGCAGAGCGGGCTTGTGGTGGTTGCAGCGGGGCAGCAACCATCAGGCTACTTCGCAGTGGAATGCAGGCCGGTGGCGTAGACGACCTTACGGCATCTTCGACCCGGCCAGCCGTGATTCTGCCAGAGTCCGTGTTTCTTCTTAGAGTTGGCAAAATAAAGGCAGGAGCAGACGGCATGGAAGTGCTGAAGCCACCGCCGCAGTTGACCGATCAGGCGCTCGGCTGTCTGCGCCGCCTGGCAGCGCGTTATGTATGGTGGAAGACCCCTGACGAAGCCATGGAGTATCCCGAACGTGTAGCCGCGCAGGTAATGAATCTGGGCACATTCGAAGACCTGACTCGGATGGTCGAGACCACCGGCGAAGACTATTTGCGAGGAGTGCTCGAGCGCGCAGAGGCCGGGCAGTTAGATGCTCGTTCGTGGCACTATTGGCATTACCGGCTGGGCTTGGCCGAGTATGGGACGAGGCCTGTGCCTCCGATGCCCGTGAGAAGAGTCGAGTGAGCGCATTCGAGCCGCAGCTACCAATAGAGGCAGGCTTGAATTAGAGCCTGGTCCGCCTCAACCGGTATTTCTAAGCCCCGCCGAAATGCCGCTGATCGTTGCCGCAATGGCGCGGTTCACCTCCGGCGTGTCTTCGCCCGCCCGCTTGCGGCGCAGCATGTCCACCTGGATTAGGTGCATCGGATCGACATACGGGTTACGTAGCCTGATCGAGTTGGCCAGCACGTGATTCCTCTCCAGCAGTTCGCTCTGCTGAAGGATTGCCAGCAGCGCTCGCACGGTACGGTGGAACTCGCCGTCGAACAGGTCGTAAATGCGCTCGCGGAGGCCGGCATCCTCAACCAGCGAGGAGTAGATCCGCGCTGTCGCCAGATCGACCTTGCCGAGCGCCAACTCCACATTGCGCAGAAGATCGATGAAGAGAGGAAACTCGCGCGCCATGGTTTGCAGCAGCTCCAGCGACCCAGCCTGCGTGAGATATTCCTCAAACGCAAATCCCACTCCGAACCACGCCGGTATCAGCAGCCGCGACTGTGTCCAGCCGAATACCCAGGGAATGGCGCGCAGGTCAGCGAGCGAAGGTGAAGCTTTGCGTCGCGAGGGGCGCGAGCCGATCTTGGCGTTCTCAAGCTCGCCCACCGGGGTTGACTGCTCAAAGTAGGTGAGCACGCCAGGGTCTTCTAGAATGTGTTCGCGGTAATAGCCGTAAGACAGATCGGAAAGCCGGTTCAGAGCAGCCTCCCATTCGGGTTTCAGGACGCCGGTGAAATGGCCCTTGGGATCGCGCGCGTTGGGACGCGCCAGGGCATCGAGCGATGCGGCAATCATGAGTTCGAGATTGCGCTCGGCCAGCACTTCGTCAGCGTATTTGAAGTTCAGCACCTCGCCCTGTTCGGTAATGCGCAACTGGCCATCGAAGGAGTCCATCGGCTGCGCAAAAATGGCGCGATGGGTGGGGCCGCCCCCGCGTCCCACTGTCCCTCCGCGGCCGTGGAAGAGCCGCAGTTTCACACCGGCTTCGCGGGCCACCTCGTGCAGATCGCGATGCGCGCGAAATATCTCCCAGGTACTGGTCAACATGCCGCCGTCTTTGTTTGAGTCGGAGTAGCCCAGCATCACTTCCTGCCAGTTGTTCCACGTGGCCAGGAGCTTGCGATAGTCAGGCCGGGACCACAGTGCGCGGCAGACTGCGGGAGCATTGCGCAGGTCTTCAATCGACTCGAAAAGCGGCACCGGCATCAGCCCTGGGTCCCGGCCATAACCCTCCACCTTCACACCGCCCAATCGTGCAAGCCGGACAACGGTCAGCACATCTTCAACCGTTGCCGCGCCGCTGATTACGTACTGGCGAATGGCCTCCGGCGAGCAGCCTTCTTTGATTTCCGCAACCACGCGGAAGGTCTCCAGAACGCTCGAAGTTTCCGCGGAAAGGCTGCTGGGCAGAGAGGCGCCCATGGTGTCGGAAATTGCTTCCTGCAAAGCCGCGGCGAGTACGCGGGCGTGCTGGCGAATATCCAGCGCGTGCAGATGCAGCCCGAAGGTGCGGACCTGAAGTATCAGCGGATCGATCAGCGTGCGCGCGATGCGCAGGCCGCGGTTTTCGGCAAGCGATGCGCGCAAAACCTCAAGGTCATCCAACAACTCTTCGACAGAGCAGTAGGTGGGCAGCACCTGCGCAAGCTCTTCCTGCCCCTGGGCAAGGGTGTACGAAGTTACAGGCAGGCGAGCGCCGGTGGGACCGGGATGCTCCATGGTGCGATGAACGCGGGCTTTGAGGCAAATTACAAAGCGGCGATAGTATTCAAACTCGTATTGCTCGCCGAAGACCTGCGCCTCGGGCGTATGCACCTGCGCCACGTAAGCCTGAAGCCGTGCAAGCAGCGCATCGCTCACCGGCCGCTGCTGTGCGCTGGTAGTCAACAGGTCGATGATCTCCTGCAATTGCCGCTGGTAATAGAGCAGCAAATGTCCGCGTGCGAGTTGAATCGAGTCGCGCGTAACCTGCGGCGTAACAAAGGGATTGCCATCGCGATCACCGCCGATCCATGAGCCGAACTGGAGCACTTGCGGCAGCGCGAGAGTATCGATTTCCAGACCGTAGGAAGCGTGCAGCGCCAAGGAGATTTCGCGATAGAGGCTAGGCAGCGTTTCAAAGATGGAGACGTCGTAGTAGTCCAGCCCCATCTTGATTTCGTCGTAAACCGTAGGCCGCCGCGACCGCACTTCGTCGGTCTGCCAGAGGCTCGTGATTTCGGCCAGCACCAGTTGCTCCAGGCGCGCCAGGTCCTGTTCGGGCACAGGAATGCGATCGAGCGTGGCGAGAAAGTCGCCAATGCGTCGCCGCTTGAACATGACGGAGCGGCGCGCAACTTCAGTAGGATGGGCCGTAAAGACCGGGACGATCAGCACGCGGCGCAACCAGTCCAGAGCCTCCTCGGCGCTGATGCCTACGCGGCGCATTTCAGAAAGAGTGCCGGCCAGCGAGCCGCGCTGCCGTGCAGCCCCACCACTGAGCCGGAGTGCAATACGGCGGCGCTTGCGGTGGTTTGTCTCCGCCAGGTTGATGAGTTCGAAATAGAAGGCAAAGGCGCGTGTAAGCAGGATGGCGCGCTCCACGGGCAGCGAGTGTACCAGTTCCAACGCGTTGGCGGCGTGGCGTGCAGCTTCTTCGTCGCTGCCGCGGGCCTCAGCGTCTCGCCTGCGGATGGTGCCCTGCCGCAGCGCCTCAACGTGGGCAAACAGATCTTCGCCGGCCTGCTCGCGCAACACGTCGCCAAGCAAGGTGCCAAGCGAACGCACATCGCGCCGCAGGGGCGCCTCTTTCAGGTCGCCGGATTGCGCTTCCAACTCCGCCAGGCGCTGCGACCAGCTCTCGGGATTCCACAAAAGGGCCATCGTTATTCGATTATGCACGAGTTGACCCTGCGGCCAGGATGCCAGAATCAGGTTAAGAAGACTCGACTGGCCTTGATCCACGCCAAGAATTGAATTTCATCCCAATATTCCACAGATCGTAGCCAGGCGATTCACTCGCCGATGCACGATAATATCGCCATCATGCATACGGATTCGCCCGAAAAAGCTGGCCGAAACGACCCTTGTCCTTGCGGCAGCGGCAAGAAATACAAGCACTGCTGCCTGACGAAGACATGGGCGCCTCCGACACAAGTTGACACCCCCTGGCGCCGCCAGCGCGACGCGTCGGACAGGCTTACGCCCGCATTACTGAAGCTGGCCGCGCGGGAGCTTGAGGACGACCTGCTGCTGGCCTGGGCGGACTTCAACCAGGTTCCATTTCCCGATCCGATCAGCAAGTACGAGAGTGAAGAGGGCATCTTCAATCCATACCTGATCTTCGACTGGGATCGGGACAGCCCCCCCAGGCGCCGCTCCGGCAAGCCGAGGCCCGGACTGATTCTGCGGACATATATCGAGAAGTTCGGCAGCCGCTTGTCTGAACTGGAGCTCCAGATTCTTCACCAGGCAATAGCGCAACCGATCAGCTTTTATGAGGTGATCCGATGCAATCCGGGCCACGGCGTCGTGCTGCGCGACGTTTTCCTTGGCGAAGAAACGGATGTAGAGGAGCATTCCGGATCGAGAGGAATGCGGCCAGGTGACTTGCTCTATGGACAAATCTGGAAGCTGCCCGAAGTGGCCACGCTGGGTAGACTCGGGCCGCGCATGATTCCGCCCGATCGGAAGGCAGAGATTGTAGAACTTCGTACAGAACTTCGGCGGAAAATCGCAAAGAAGAACCGGGAGCTTACTGTTTCCGATCTGATTCAATATACCGATGAGATTCGCACCCTCTACCTTGACATCCGGGATGCGATGTTCAGGCCGAAGAAGCTGGTGAATACCGACGGCGAGCCATTTGTTTTTCACACGCTGACTTTCCGCATTGGCTCAGCGCAGGCTGCCTTCGACGCGCTCGCGCCGCTGACCTGGGGCGTCACAAAGGAGGATCTTCTCGAAGACGCGGAGCGGAGCGCGGACGGTTCGCTGCAGAGCCTGGAATTCAATTGGATCGGCAAAGGGAATAAGATGCACACGAACTGGGATAACACCATCCTGGGTCATATGAAGATTTCGGGACGAACCCTGATCGTGGAAGTGAACTCGGCGAATCGCGCAAAGAAGATTCGCGAGGAGGTTGAAAAGCGGCTGGGCCTTCATGCAACACATCTGAGCACAACCTCGCAAACGCCCGAGGAGGCGCTTGCGAAGCGGGAAAAAGAGCGGAAATCGGCGCCTCCGCGGATTGAGTCAAGCGCGCCCGCCCTCGATCCGGAGATACAACGCCAGTTTGACGCTCAGATGCAGGAAGAGGTCGAGGCATGGATACACAAGGAGATTCCCGCCCTGGGCGGACGCACGCCGCTGCAAGCCGTTGCCGATCCGGATGGTAGAGAGGTTGTGGAATCTTTGCTTCTAGGCTGGGAGCGCCATTTCGAAGGCCCACGCACGCCGGGAACGATCCTCCCCGACATCGATGCAGTGCGACGGCTTCTGAATCTGCCTGTCGCAATCGGGACAGTCATTCACTAAGACGCGAAGCCCGTCGGTCTCCGCGGCGGAGTGGAGTCAAGAGAGCGCGCCCTGCTCTTCTAATTGCATCATGAGGTCTTCCCACTCGGCGGTGAGGGCGGTTAACTGCGTGCGCAGGTCTTCGGCCAGGGCGCTTAGGCGAGCGGTTTCAGAGGCGGAGACATATACGCCCAGTTGTTCCTCGGTGTGGGCGATGGCTGCTTCGATCCGCGGGGTCTCTTCTTCGAGGAAGGCGCAGCGGTCTTCCATTTGCCTCTGCTTGATGGGATTGAGGCGGCGAGGACGATCCTTGGCGCCTGAGTCATCTGCGGCAATCTCGGGGATCGCAGCGGTCTTCATCGCCTGCTGAGCCGCTCCTTTTTGAGGCTCTTCGACCAACAGGCCGCTGGATGCAATCCCCTCTTTGCGCCGCAGATAGTCCTCGTAATTGCCTTCGTGGCTTTTGACTGTTCCACCTTCCACTTCGAGCACGCGCGTAGCCAGCCGATCGATGAAATAGCGGTCGTGCGAGACAAAGACGACCGTGCCGGAGAAGGCCGCAATGGCTTCGAGCAGCACATCCTTGGCACGCATGTCGAGATGGTTGGTCGGCTCGTCGAGAAGAAGAAAATTCGACGGCGAAACCAGAATCCGCGCCAGTGCGTAGCGGTTCCGTTCGCCGCCCGAGAGTACGCCGAGCGGCTTGAAGACATCGTCGCCGCTGAAGAGAAAGCAGCCAAGCAGCGACCGCAGTGCCTGTTCAGGCACCTTGAGCGCGGCGCGGCTGATATCGTCCAGCATCCGAGCATCGCCATTGAGCACCTTGTACTGATCCTGCGCGAAGTACTCGCTCACCACGTTATGACCCAGCTTCACCTGGCCAGCCGTGGGCGTTTCATCACCAGTGAGCAAGCGGATGAGCGTCGACTTGCCGGCCCCGTTGACACCCACCAGTGCCACGCGGTCGCCGCGTTCAATCGTAAAGTTGACTCCATTCAGAACCTGCTTGGGCCCATAACTCTTCGATAGGTTTTCTGCTTCGACCACAGTCCGTCCCGAAGGCGGCGGCTGAGGAAACTTGAAGTGAATGACCGGCTCTTCTTCCGGTATCTCAATGCGTTCTATCTTCTCTAACTCTTTGATGCGGCTTTGCACTTGTTTTGCCTTGGTGGCCTGGGCACGAAAACGGTTGATGAAAGCCTCAAGGTGCTCAATCTGGATGCGCTGATTGCGATAGGCCGACTCAAGCTGTGTACGCCGCTCGTCCTTCTGGCTTAGATACTTTGTGTAGTTACCCTGATAGATATTCAGCCGCTTGTTCCATATCTCCACGGTGCGGTCGATCGTAACATCCAGAAAGTAACGGTCATGAGAAATAAGAATGTAACCGAAGGGATAATTCTTGAGATAGTCTTCCAGCCAGTTACGAGTTTCCAAGTCCAGGTGATTCGTAGGTTCATCCAGCAGCAACAGATTGGGCTTGGCCAGCAGCAGTTTAGCCAGCGCAATCCGCATCTGCCAGCCGCCGCTGAACTCGTCCGTCTGCCGCGCCCAGTCTTCCTTGCCGAAACCGAGCCCGGTAAGTACACTGCCCACTTGCGCGTCGAGCGCATAGCCGTCAAGCGCGTGAAACCGTTCCTGCAGCATTGAAAAGCGTTCCGCGGCGGACTCGTACTCGGGACCGGCATGGTCCAGCACGGCAAGCTGCCCGCTGAGGTGCTCGATCTCGCCGGCCATCCCGCGAATGTCATCGAAAACGGAGAGGCATTCTTCAAAAACTGTACGGCCGGTAAGGCGCAGGCCCTCCTGCGGCAGGTAGCCAATGCTCATGCCGCGCGTCTGCTGCAGGCCGCCGTAGTCCAGCGATTCAAGGCCGGCCAGCACCTTCATCAGCGTGGATTTGCCCGTACCGTTGGCGCCCACAAGCGCAGTCTTCTCGCGCGAACGGATCAGCCAGTTGGCTTCAAGAAAGAGCACGCGCGGCCCGAACCGCTTGCCGGCATTTTGCAAAGAGAGCATACAAGTCTATTTTCGCAGAGCCAGCACAGGGGAAGGAGCGTAGCCCGTTCAGGGGCGGATCTCGACCGGCGTGCCCACCGGAACCATATTCCAAATCTCGTCGATCTCATCGTCGGTAACGGCAACGCAGCCGAGGGTCCAGTCGTAGAGACGGTGGGCTGGGCCAACCCAGCCCTTGCCGTTGGGAAGGCCGTGGATCATGACGGCGCCCCCCGGCGAAACGCCGAGCCTGGCTGCTCGCTCGCGGTCTTCGGCATTGGGATAGGAGATGTGGAGCGCGCGATGATAGGCGCTGACCGCGTTGCGCGCGTCGATAATGTAGTGACCCTGCGGCGTGCGGCCGTCGCCCTCTCGCTCCTTCGGTGCAAGCCCGCCGCTACCCAGCGCCACCTTGTAAGTGCGGATGACTTTTCCGCCGGCAAACAATTCCAGCAGATGATCCTTCTTCAGGATCAATACGGAATCAGCTTTTTGCGGCGGCTGAGCTTGCTGCGCCATCGGCGTGCAGGCGAGGGCACAGAGAACAAGACCCGCCACAGCCCGAACGAACTGGGCCGTAGTCGCTCCAGACCTATGCCGCGAATTCATTGGCCCAATGTACTACACCCGGCGAGCATTTTGGCTCCAGCCCAGCCAAGCCCTACAATGGAGGTCACGCCAGGGCCTGTAGCTCAACGGTTAGAGCAGGGGACTCATAATCCCTTGGTTGGGGGTTCGAATCCCTCCGGGCCCACCAAATAAGTCATTTGAGCTTCTTGCAAAATTCCCCAAAATGGCATTTGCTTTGTTCCTGCCGTTCTTTTCACTTGATTTGGAAGCCATGAGATCACTGTTCCAGCAATTTGTGGCTGCGGCGAGTCCTCTGTCCACCATTTTTGACCACGCAGCGACTATACCGTCCGAATTTGCTCGAGTTTTCAGCTTCCGAAAGGTCATCTTGCCTACGTGATCAGTCTCAGAATCTGATCCGCGGCCAGCGCAACGATACCGAACATAAGATGGCCCATCGCCTTGGCGTTGCCTCGCACCCCGATCGTGCGCCCGCCGAACTCGTCCTTCAAACGCGCATTCACCCGCTCCACGGTGGTGCGTTCGCGATAGCGCACATCCTCGGCGTAGGTGAGGTTCAACAGCTTGCGCCGCTTCTGTTCGGCTTCGAACTCGACCTTCCGGGCCGCATCGCGGCGCGGATTGGCATCGATGATCGGGATGTGCCCCAAACTGCGGATCTGCTCGTGAATCGGCGGCGCATCGTAGGCCGAGTCCGACAAGTCATAGAGATTTGTAACTCGCTGGGCGGCGAGTGAGCGCCAACGGGATTGCCGCCTGACTGTCATGCAAGGAGGCCGAAGTCAGGATGCAACTTATGGGTATCTGCCCATCGGCAACGTCCAGATGCAGCTTGTAACCTATCCATGATTCCTTGTAACCCTTGCTGTTCTTCTTGGTGCCAACATTCCACCCCAGCGACATAGACCCGTCGCTGGGGTGGCAGCGCCGCAACCCCCAACGGACGTTTCCGCCCGTCTTCTTTCTCGATATACACTCTGCGCGATGGCTGCGCCCGGTATGCGCCGCGATGAACCCGGCCGTGCAGGTCAATGATGCGACCCTCCAACCCGATCTCATACTCCGCCCATGTTATGCCGTCCACGCCGGGTGCGGCTTTCCTCTTCAATGAGTAAAAGCTATCCCTGAGTAACTCGACTGTCACATGGTGGAGCTAGGCGGTGAACCTCATCTCCTTGTTTTCCTTTGCTGCTTTCCGCACACCCTCCAACCCCTGGGACACGCCCACCCCGCTCTGTGTCGGGCGCGTGCTGGGTCGATGAGTGTTCTCCTCGATCGGAGGCCTTCGCTTCTCAATCTTCGCCAACAATTTCTCGTCTTTGTTCGACTGACTCATAGCTAATACGCCCCTGTCCGACTCCTCGCGGACGTACATGCGGGCCTTTCGGCCTGAGCCTTCACCCGCCGTCCTGCTGCCTGATTTGGCGGCAGGAGTCTGCGAGGCCTCCCGGTTCTCGTGCATGAAGTTTCCAGGCGTGTCTGGGGTCCAAGACTACGCAGGACCGAGCCGGGACTCGCACTTGTCGCCCCGGCCTGTATAGCCTTCCGCATACTGCAAAAACGTCGGCGTCCCGATTGCAATTTTTCGAAGCTCAATACCCAGCCCGCCTATACCCCTGTTTACGCTTCGCAATGAACCTGACGGCGCATTACGCAAAACTCGGGGCCGAGTGGTGTGCTACTCCTTCCTCGTAGAACTCTTTCATTCCCTGCTTCATGCCGGTTTATCCCGGCGCACTGCAGATTAATTCCCCCCATTGGCGCATCATCGTTTCAGGAGAAGACCTGTCGATGCAATGTCGCCCTTCTGCACCCGATTCAGTACTCTCGCCAACTCAGTTTGCCGGGGCCGCGCCCGATCCGTACCCCCTTCCAGCCACCCCCCTCCTTTATTTTCATTTCGACTGAGAACTTTGCAGATCGATTCGAAGAAGGGAGTATGATCGGCCGCATCCTGCTAATCAAGCGGCGGAGCCGGGGGTATTCTCTCGCGATAGTACGCCGGGTGATCGTGTCCCCTGAGGTGATCGACGCTGCTAGATCCGTCCTTTCGCCTCTCAGAATCTGTATAAAACTCGGTCATGAGGTGAACTCATCCGCTTTGAAAGGGCACGACTTCAGTCGTGCCGCAAATCGCTGAAAATAAAGGCGGCCTTTAGCCCCTAAGGGGTGCTTTTGTGGAAGTCCATCCGAAGACAGACCTTTTCCCAAGCATGCAAAGCCGTGCCATTCCAGGACTGCGAGTTTTTGGACAGGCTCTAAGGTTCCCTGCTTGAGCCCACAGGCATCGATTCGCCTGATTTTCAAATTTGCCGGTGAGCCCGATTGTCACTTCCCACAGTCAAACCCAGTGTGTTCCCGCAAGGGAGGAACGACGCGTCTTGCCACTGCGTATCCATTCCTGTGTGCGAAGGCGGGACTTTTGTGAGTTGCGGCGTGGTCGCGGGTGAACAGGTGTGTCCGGAAATGAACGGTTGCTTTCCGGCTGTAGTGCAAATTCGAACTGCTCTTTACCGCTAATCCTTGCGAACGATTCGAGATGCGGGTCAAGGTTGCGGCCAGCGCATGTGGAAGATCGATTGCTAACGACGAACCAGTGCTGGCTTTTCCCCGGAGGTCCAGTCGGATGAAGCAGTTTGATTGTTTTGGGCTGGACACGGCAAATCAGTGTCTGCTGCGCAACGGTGTGCCGATCAACCTGGCGCCAAAACCATTCGCGGTGCTGCGCTACCTGGTGGAGAACCCGGGACGCCTGATTACCCACGACGAATTGCTGGACGCTCTCTGGCCGGAGACGTATGTGCAGCCCCAGGTGTTGAGAACCTACATGCTCGACCTACGCAAGGTTCTGGGCGACGATGCCGGGCAGCCCCGATTTATCCAGACACTCCCCAAGCGGGGTTACCGGTTTGTAGCTCAAGTGACGGAGCGGAACGGCTCCGCTCTCCATGCCTCAACGGGATCTGCGGCTCTCGAAGAAGGGAAGGCCGCGGCAATTGTGGGTCGCGAAGATGAACTGGATTGCTTGAAGGCGCAACTGCGGCTCCTGGCAAGCGGACAGCGACGGGTGGTGTTCGTTACCGGGGAAGCGGGGATCGGAAAAACTGCACTGGTGGATGCCTTTTGCATGCAACTTGAATCCTCCACCGCAGCAAGGGTGGGTCGCGGGCAGTGTGTGCAAGGAGTCGGGGGGAAAGAAGAGTACTACCCCGTAACCGAAGCGCTGTGCCAGCTATGCGCATCCCCGGATGGAGAGTCGGCCTGCCGGGTTCTGGAGAGGATGGCTCCAGCATGGCTCGCGTTGGGGCGGGAACATGGAGCAGGAGCTTCTTCCACGACGCGGCCCGCGGCCCAGGAACGGATGTTGGGGGATCTTTGTGGAGCGCTGGAAGAGTTGGCGGAGAAGCCGCTGATCCTGATTTTCGAGGATCTGCACTGGGCGGATGAATCCACGCTCCATCTCATCTCGGCCCTGGCGCGTCGGCGGGCGCAGGCGAAACTCAATGTCATCGCAACCTACTGTCCACGGAATGGAGCAATCCGATCGGCCGACGACCCGGTGAAGAGGCTGAAGGAGGATCTGCTCATGCGGCGCTTGTGCGTCGAGATACCGTTGCAGCCGCTCAAGAAGGCGGCGGCGAGGTCATTGATCGGGAGGGAATTGGGGCAGGAGGCGCTGCCTCCGGGGCTTGCGGACTTTGTTTACCAGCGCTCGGAGGGAAATCCTCTGTTTGTGATTGCCACGGTGGAGCACCTGATTGCGCAGGGCGTTCTTGTCCACACCGGCGCTGATGGCGCCGGTCCAACGAATATGTGGGAGCTGCGCGCACCTTTCCCGGAGATGGATGCCGCTCTGCCCGAGCAACT
>Ga0302144_10000412_pt1 | contig 16413 bp, 10 predicted proteins | sample I_Bog_E2_2_FD_192436 | JGI IMG/M metagenome (GOLD analysis project Ga0302144, IMG submission 192436) | Peat permafrost microbial communities from Stordalen Mire near Abisko, Sweden - I_Bog_E2_2 | ecosystem: Environmental > Terrestrial > Soil > Wetlands > Peat | place: Sweden: Abisko, Stordalen...
GCAGCGCTTTGAAGCCGGCACGGGCAGCATCGCCGATGCGGTTGGACTGGGCGCGGCTATCGATTATCTGGACCGAGTTGGCATCGTCAACGTCGCACGCCACGAGCATATGCTCTTGACCTATGCTACCGCCGCACTGCTCAAGATTCCTGGCCTGCGCATCATCGGCACGGCGAAGGAAAAGGCCAGCGTAATCTCCTTCGTACTGGACGGTTTCCGCACGGAAGAGATCGGCGACTATCTCAACCGCAAGGGCATTGCAGTACGCGGCGGTCATCACTGCGCACAACCGATCCTGCGCCGCTTCGGTTTGGAGAGCACCGTGCGCGCGACCTTTGCGCTCTACAACACCTGCGAGGAAGTGGACGCGCTGGTCGCCGCCCTTTGGGATCTGAGGCAGGGACGCTCGACTGGCATCGTGTAGCGCATGAACGGCAATTAACCTCACGCGGGTGGATTTAGCACAACGAATCCGCCTGTGTGGCTTATATAGATTCTTTGAAAAATAAACGTCGGCAGAAGGCCAACTGCGTCGAAGGCAACCCCGCGCCGGGATTTCACCACGTCCAGGTCGCTTACAATTGTTGTGCCGATTTTGATGGATGTGTGCGAGTGAATGGCGGTTCCATTAGGCCCGCTGCTGAAGGCCATCGAACCGGCCCACGGATGCGAAAAGACGGAGCCGGGCCGGGTGGGAAAGATCTCCGGCATCTTCGCTCCCGTATCCAACTGCAACTGCGCCTTGCCGTTGCTTGCATCCAGGAACTCGACTTCAATCAGCAGGCGGTTGGTGGTTGGCTCGCCATGGTAGCGGCCCATCGTCTCGAATCGACATCGATCCCCAGCGGGCGCGTCGCCGCCAAAGCGCAAAATCTTGTTGGAATAGTCGATCAGAAAATCGAAGTTCGACAGAAAATCCTCGCCCAGCACCCCGCGAACGCCTGGAGCCTTGAGCTTGACCTGATCCAGTTTATCGATAACCGCTCCCAGTTCCGAGACCTCGGAGTTGCCCACTGCTACTCTCTTCAGTCGCACCAGTTGATCCTGGCGCATATCGGAAACTGTTGTCAGCGAAGCCTCGCCAATCATCGGAAGCTGCAACTGCCGAGCAAGGGCCGGGTCGATCACCGTGTGTGTCGCGCCGGTGTCTAAAAGAAAATTGAAGGGGCCTGCGCCGTTCACCATTGTTGGAACGATCATCAGGTATTTATCGCGCAGACGAAAGTTGACGATGTCGTTTGATTGCCGCATTTGCGCCGCCGTCACTCCGGGCAGGGCAATCGCAAGCAGTAGAAAAAGAGAGCGGACAGGGAGAGAATATCGAGCCGGACAACAACATCGGACGAGCAGAAGGCGGGCCGTCAGCATGGTTCTCATCTCATCGGCCAAACGCTCAAAACTCAAGAGCGTTCACTCATCGAGAACTATACCCCCGAAAATGGGGTAATGTCTACCGAATGAAATTTACTCGCCTTTTGGCCCGTCTTCTGTGTCCCGTATCACCTCGCAGTTTCAGTTTGGGTCGCAGCCCATTTCCATCTTTGCAGCCGAAGGCACTCCGCCACACTGCGGTCGGTCAGTACTTTGGCAGAGTAGTGTCTATCCGGTCGGCCCATGCCAGAATGCCTCCAGTCAGGTTGGCGGCGTGCTTGAAGCCTGACTTGCGCAGAAAATCGACAGCCTTGGCGCTGCGCATTCCGCTCTTGCAATGCACTACAATCTCACGGCTGGAGTCGAGTTCATGAATGCGTGTCGGCAGATCGCCAAGCGGAATCAAATGCCCCTTAATGTTGACGATCTGATACTCGTGCGGCTCGCGCACATCGAGCACGAAAATATCCTCCCGCGCGTCGAGTCGGCGCTTGAGTTCCTCGACTTGAATCTCCGGAATCTTCGCGCTCGACGCTGCCTCCGACTCCTCTCCGCGAATGCCGCAGAACTGGTTGTAGTCGATCAGTTCCTTGACCGTTGGATTCGTGCCGCAGACCGGGCACTCAGGGTTTTTGCGTACACGCAACTCGCGGAAGCGCATGGCCAGCGCATTGACCAGTACCAAGCGGCCAATCAGCGGTTTGCCCGCGCCGAGGATCAGCTTGATGACCTCGGTGGCCTGAATCACTCCAAGCAATCCGGGAAGTACGCCCAACACGCCGCCTTCGGCGCAAGAGGGGACCAGACCCGGCGGCGGCGGCTCGGGATAGAGGCAGCGATAGCAGGGTCCGGCCTCGGTGGCGAAGATGCTGGCCTGGCCTTCAAAACGAAAGATCGAGGCATAGACGTTGGGTTTGTTGCTCAACACGCAGGCGTCATTGACCAGGTAGCGCGTGGCGAAGTTGTCCGTGCCGTCGGCAATGATGTCGAAGCCCGAGAAGATCTCCAGTGCATTCTGGCTGTTGAGATAAGTATCGAAGCGCTTAATCTCGACGAATGGATTGATCGCGGTCAGTTTGTCGATGGCCGAGTCGATCTTGAGACGGCCCACGTCACTGGTGTGATGCAGAACCTGACGTTGCAGATTTGTGTAATCCACTACATCGAAATCAACAAGGCCGAGAGTGCCCACGCCCGCCGCAGTCAGATACAGCGCCAGCGGCGAACCGAGCCCGCCGGTGCCCACGCACAAAACGCGCGCGGCCTTCAATTTCTTCTGGCCCTCCAGAGTTACTTCCGGCATAATGAGATGACGCGAGTAGCGCAGAATCTCTTCATTGCTCAACTTTGCCTGACTACCATCAATCAATTCATCCACGGTTCATTTCTCCAAAAATGATGTTGTGAGTTCATTCTTCGCAGAGTTGCTGAGTTCTATCGTCCACCGGCAACGGAGGGAACAATGGTGATCGTATCCGTTTCCTTGACAGACGTTGCATCCTTGCTCAGATAGCGAATGTCTTCATCGTTCAGATAGACGTTGACAAAGGAGCGCAGCTTGCCGTCTTCCGAGAAGAGATGCTTGCGCAGATCCGGGTGCTTGGTGACGAGATCGCTCAGCGCCTCACCTACGGTTTGAGCGTTTACTTCGATGACGGATTGCTTGCCGGCATAAGGCCGGAGCGGCGTGGGAATCAAGACTTTGATGGACATATTCTTCCTTTCAAAACGGTTCTGTTTTACGTTGCATTTGTTCTACTGAATGACTTCGAGGAGTTCGTCCTCAAAATGCTTGGCTTCTTCCTGATCCAGCAAGATAAATGAATTCGTTAGTACGGCACGGTCCTGTTCGATGCTGGTAATGACATATGAGCAGCCCGTCCAATGCGCCTCGGCAAGATCGGTTGCCGACCAGTGCGCTGGATGATCGGGATGAGAGTGGTAGAAGCCGACAATGTCGTGGCCTGCCAGCAGCGCATCCCGCTGAATGCGCACTAACTCCGACGGACTGATGTGATAGCGATTGGCCAGCGAATCGGTGCGCGTGTTGCCGCATTCCACTGCCGCTTTGACAGCTTTTCCGCCCACATCATCAAATTCGCCCACCAGAACTCCACAGCACTCATGGGGATATGTCGCTTCACCATGCTGCCGCAATTGATCGTAGAGTTCGACCGGTATCTTCAACGCCATGCTTGCTCCGTTGCCTTATGCATTCTCTTCCCAAAAATGCTCACTCAAATACTTGTCGCCCGAGTCGGGAAAGATGGTAACAATTACGGAACCCGCGGGTGCATCTCGTGCAACCTGCATTGCGCCAACCAGCGCCGCGGCCGCTGAAACGCCGATCAACAATCCTTCTTCGCGCGCCACTCGTCGGGCCATCGTATAGGCCGCTTCTGTTTCGATGCCCAACTCCGCGTCCGCGATGCTGGCATCGTAAATCTTCGGAACGATCGAGGTCTCCATGTGCTTGGTTCCCTCAATTCCGTGAAAGGGCGAGTCGGGTTGAAGAGAGATGCAGCAAATCGCTGGATTCAGCTCCTTCAAGCGACGCGATGTTCCCACAAAAGTTCCACTGGTGCCGAGAATAGCGACAAAATGAGTGACGCGCCCTGCCGTCTGCATCCAGATTTCATCCGCTGTTCCGTTGGCATAATGCGCGCGCCAGTTGGCGTCGTTGGAATACTGATCTGCGTAGTAATACCTCTCCGGCTCCGCGGCCGCAATCTCCTGCGCCTTGCGGATGGCACCGTCCGAGCCTTCACCGGGATCGGTGTAGATGACCGTTGCGCCATAGGCGCGAAGAATCCGCTTGCGCTCCTTCGACACATTCGAGGGCATGCACAATGTAATCAGAATCCCGTAGGCCGCACCCAGCATCGCGTAGGCAATTCCGGTATTGCCGCTGGTCGAATCAAGCAGTGAAATGCCCGCGCCCAGTTTACCTGAACGCAAAGCCTCGCTCACGATCCTCGATGCAGCGCGATCCTTGACGGAGCCGCCGGGATTGGTCCACTCAGCCTTGGCCAGTACCTGCACGTCCTTCAGGCTAGCGGTGACGCGTTCGAGGCGAAGCAGCGGCGTGCTGCCGATGCGCTGCGTAAGATTGACACCCAATAAAGTCGTCATAAGTTCTGGTCGTTTCATTATGCTGTTGACTTTTCTTCTGCGGGAAACCGGAGCGAATTATCCATACTGCGATAGAGAGTCTCTACGGCATTGAGCAGCGCGAAGACTTCCTCTTCCAGTTGGTTCAATTCCCCGGTATTCTTTTGATGTGCGCTGCGAATCACCGATTCGAAGCGCCTGTCGATCAGCCCCGCTTGAATGAATTTCTTTGCGAAGTTCTCAAAGACGGCGGCATCTGTCGGCGCTTCGATTCCGCGCGCAATCAGCAAGGCGCGAGCGCTGCGCAGGGCGATTCCGTAAAGGGCTTCCTCGTTTTGCGGATCGCCGGAGCGAAGCTCCTCGCGCAATTGCCTGGCACCATTCAAATCGACTTCAATCAAGTCAAAGAGTCCAGCCGAGCACTCGCCGAGGCCTCTGCCAACAAGAGAAAAGGACTCTTTCGCACCCCAATCCTGGTAGTAGCTTTTGTCTTCGCCGTAGGCTGGAATCTCACGATAGCGGCTGGCTATCTCGCGAATATCTTGCGTGCCTTCTCCATCCACATAGGTGGCAAAGGATGGATGATTGCTCTTCTTGACAATCCACACCTTCAGAACATCATGAACAAATTCGGGAAGATCGCGCGCGCACACGCGGTCGATCGGCTTGGCCAGACGCGCTTTGCCATTACCAATCTCCGCTCCGGCAACAACCATATAAGCAGGAAACATATGCTGTCGATTGCGGCTAACATTGCCATAGAAACCAAGATCAGCGAGCATATGCTGACCACAGGTGTTCGGACATCCGGATAAGTTGAGCTTGAAATCGGCGATCTGATCCAGATCGAGAGAGGAGCTTTTGAGTCTGTCAACGACCGCAGTGAGCGCACCTTTGGAAAGACAGATGCCCAGTTTGCACGTGTCTGCGCCCGTACAGGCGATGGACTCGCCAATCAGCCGCGGACCGGAGGCAAGCTCTGTAAGTTCTCGAACCACGTGATAGACATTCGGCAGATATTCCTTTGGGATATTGCGCAATCTCAGATTCTGACCTAGCGAGGCGCGCAGCACATGGTCGCCGAAGGGCTCAAGAAACTTCGCCAGCCGAATGGCGTAATCGTTCTTTAGATTGCCGAGAAAGATCGGAATTCGCGCTGAAACCAAGTCCGGTTGCCTCTGGTTCTCGACGTAACGATCCTTCCATTGGTAATACTCTGGAGAGGTATCGCGATCGGGAACAAACGCCGGAAGCAGGATGGACTGCGGTACATCTTCGATAAGCAACTCCGCCGGCCTTTCACTGCGAACGAGTTGCAGCTCCGCTTCGTAGAGTTCCCGGAAGCGTGTCTCGCCGAGCGTCTTCCACAAGAAGCGCAAGCGAGCCGCATGGCGATTCTTGCGGTTACCGTGCTTGTCAAAGAGGCGCTTGAGAGCGCTTGCAACGATGTAAACATCCTCGGCGGGAATGAATTCGTGCAGCAGATGCCCGACCTCCGGCTTGGTGCCCAGTCCGCCGGCAACATGAACCTCGAATCCCTTGCGTCCCTCTCGAAGCTGGGCAATGAACCCGAGATCGTTGAACTCCGCGTACGAGCTATCCGCCGATGAATTGGAAAATGCAATCTTGAATTTGCGCGGCAACAGCCATGAATCCGGCTCGGCGATCAAGCGGCTGGTCAGCGCAAAGGCATACGAGCTTGGATCAAAGACTTCATCGACCCCGACGCCCGCATCGGGAGAGACCAGGACATTGCGAACCGTGTTGCCTCCACCGCCGCGCGAAGCCAGACCGGCTTGCAGCAATTCGCGCATAACGAGAAGAACATTCTCCAGTGCGACATCGTGAATCTGAAACTCCTGTCGCGTCGTAATATGAATCGCGTCGCTGCCGTAACGCGCGGAGATCTCTGCAATTGCGCGCAGTTGCAACGGCGTGAGCGCGCCTCCGGTTGTCCGAATGCGCACCATGTACTTGCCGTCCTCGCGCTGCTCGTAGCAGCCGAAGGGGACGCGTCGCACCTTCAGTGTGGCGGCGTCAATCTCGCCGCGTTGATAGCGCGCGATATACGAATCCAATTCCTCGAATTCAGCGGGAAGGTTTTCCGGAATCTTGTAAAACATGACAATCTCCAATGAAACAATGTTGCATTTTGCGATTTGGAACGATACGGATTGTCTTGCCTATCGCGCCTGCCCGGCATGAATCCACATCGGACAGGCGCGGTTGAGGAAGTTACTTTGCAAGTTCAACAGTGACCTTTTCGATCTTGCCATTGAAACGATTGGGCGATTTGTACTCCGGACTCACGGGCGATCCGAGATCGCTGCCGATATCCAGCGTCTCGCTGAAGGAGAGATTGACGTTCGTGAACTGAGCCTCACCCTCCGCCTTTCCGTTAATCGACAAAGCTCCCTTTGCGGCCAGGGGTTTACGCGAAGTAAATGGTATGGAGTTTGTGTCGTCGGGCGCATTCGGAGTCAGGTTCAGAACAATATGCGCCTTGCCCGGTTGAAGCGCCTCAGAAGCAACCAACTGTCCGGAGCGGTGCCCGTATGCGTTCACTTCATAGACGACGCGATGATCCTTGACGAAGAGAGTGATGCCGCCGTACCGGCTGCCTTGCGCGATAATCACACCATCTGCGCCGCTGGCCGGCACATCCACATCCGCCGTGATTGTGTAGGCGCGCCCTGCGAGGTTGGGAGCAATGCGCGGCTGCAAACGCTCAACGCCTTCGCGATAGATGAATACCTTCTGCCCGCCTGCCTGGCCGATCGGATAGTCCTGGCGTGCGGGAATAATCGGCACTGCCTGATTGCGCGCAGCCTCAGCATCGAAGACCTGTTGCAACTCTTTCAGCTTCTCCGGATTGGAATTGGCCAAATTGTGCGCCTGACTAAAATCATCGTTCAGGTTGTAAAGCTCCCACGGATGATTCCCAAGATCCTTGTCGCTGGCATTGAGTGTGTAGGACTGCTCCCACGTGGAGTGGAAGCGATCGCCGGCCCACCATCCATCCTTGTAGATGGCGCGATTGCCACTGGTGGTGAAGTACTGCACGGTATGATGCGTCGGCTCCTGCGGTTGGTCGAAAGTATAGGTGAGGCTGGTTCCTTCCAGCGGAGTCTGCGCCACGCCATTGATCACCGTGGGCGGCGTTACACCGGCGATGTCATAGATGGTTGGCGCAATGTCGTTGACGTGCGAGAACTGCGAACGCAGTCCGCCAGCATCCTTGATGTGACCAGGCCAAACAATGACCAATGGATCGGTAGTTCCGCCCAGATGCGATGCATCCTGCTTGGTCCCCTGAAACGGCGAACTCAATGCCCACGCCCATGCAGCGGCATAGTGATTCATGAATGTTTCGCTGCCCAGCAGGTCGGCGGTATCGAGACGCGTTTCGACGGTCAGCGGCTTGCCATTGATGTCGCGCGCATCGGTGCCATCCAGTCCGCCTTCTGCGCTGGCACCGTTATCGCCGAAGATCTCCAGCACAACGGTGTTATCCGCTTGTCCCTCTTCGCGAATCGCATCGAGGAGACGGCCGATCTCGTAATCGGTTTGCGCGGCAAAGCCCGCATAAACCTCAGCCTGATGCGCGAGTAACTTCTTCTGCTGTGGCGTCAACGAGTCCCATGCAGGCAGACCGTCGGGCCGAGGAGTCAACTCAGCATTCGCGGGAATCACGCCCAGCTTCCTCTGCTGATCGAAGGCCTCCTGGCGAATCACATCCCAGCCCTTGTCGAACTTTCCCTTGTACTGGTCGATCCACTTCTGTGGTACCTGATGCGGCGTGTGCGTTGCGCCGGTGGCGTAGTAAATGAAGAAGGGCTTGTTGCTGGCGACGGCATCATGCTGATGCAGCCAGTTGATCGCTTCGTTGGTAATGTCGGTGGTGAAGTGATAGCCCTGTTGCGGCGTTTTGTTAGGCTCGACCGGCGTTTGATCGCGATAGATGCGCGTGTAATACTGATTGTCGGCGGCCTGAAGGAATCCGTAAAAATGCTCGAAGCCCAATCCGGTTGGCCAGCGATCGAAGGGACCCTGCGGGCTCACCTGCCAGGTGGGTGTGTTATGCCACTTGCCAAAAGCTGCCGTGCTGTAACCATTCACCTTGAGAACTTCGGCAATCGTCGCGGAGCTTTTGGGAAGCAGCGTGTTGTAACCAGGGTAGGGCGCGGACCATTCGGAGATTGATCCAAATCCGACTTCATGATTGTTGCGTCCAGTCAAAAGCGCGGCGCGTGTCGGCGAGCAGAGCGAGTTTACATGAAATGAGTTGTAGCGCAAGCCCGATTGCGCAAGCTTGTCGAAGGTCGGCGTCGCAATGGGGCCGCCAAAGGTTGAAGTCGCGCCGAAGCCCACATCGTCAACCAGGATCAGCACGACGTTCGGCGCACCCGCCGGAGCCTTCGTCGGCTCTGGCCACGAAGGCGTTGGTGCGTCGCGATGGGGCAATGTTGCATCATTGTTTTGAGCTAAGGCAGGCGACCAGGCGCTCAAGGCCATGGTCCCGCTAAGGAACAATCCTACTTGTTGCGAAAGATTCATCGATATTCTCCGTTACATCCTTGAAATTGACGGTGGCTATCCATTGCCGCCTTGTATAGCTTCTTCATCTTGATCAAGCATCCAGTTCGCTGCGAGCCGCGAACTGGATGCATAAGGAGCTACTGGTTCGAGTCTGGTTTGGTCACATTCTTCCATTCATCGAGCAGTGACTTTGAGTCTTTGGTGCGATGAATGCGCCCGTTGAAGACATCTTCCCATGTGATAAGCGGGTACAGGTTGTGGGCCTTGGCTTGTTCCTCGAACTCGGATTTCAACTGAGCCAGTTTCTCCGGGTATTTCTTGGCAAGGTCGATCGTCTCCGTGGGATCTTCATTGAGGTTGTAAAGCTCCCAGGCGTTTTCATCAAAAGGCTGCTTACTCGCCGCGTTTCCGTTGATGAACGAACTTGGGTAGGCCAATTCTGCCTTCCATCCGTTGTCATAGATCGACCGCGAGCCGAAGATGTAGTAGTACTGCAGCGTGTGGCGGCTGGGCGCATTGGCATCGTCAATCGAGTAGGCCAAAGATGTACCTTCAATCGGCTGCTGCTGGATGCCGCGAATCTCTTCCGGGGCCTTGACGCCAACAAGATCAAGTGTCGTGGGCAGAATGTCGATCACATGCCCGTACTGCGGGCGTATGCCGCCCTTATCCTTGATGCCTTTCGGCCAATAGACAATGAGCGGATTGTGCGTTCCACCTTCGCTGTTCGCATCCTGCTTCCAGTCCTTATAGGGAGTGTCGGCGGCTTGCGCCCATCCTAGTGGATAGTTTCCATTGGTGGCAGCAGAGGTCCCGATCTCACCGATCTTATTCAGGTTATCTTCAATGTTCTGCTGTTCAGGTATCGCCCTGGGCAATAATCCCTGATCGATGGTCCCATTGAATGTTCCCTCTTTGCTTGCGCCATTGTCGCCGATCATGACATAGATCAACGTGTTGTCTAACTGGCCGATCTCTTTCAAATGGTTGACTAAGCGGGCGACCTCAAAATCCGTGTAGGTCAAATAGCCCGCATAAACCTCCATGAAGCGCGCGTAGAGTTTCTTTTCGTCCGGGGTCAGGCTGTCCCAGGCTTTCACATTGGGGTTGCGATCAGGTAGTACCGCGTTCGCGGGAATCACTCCAAGTTTCTTCTGTCGCTCGAAGACCTGTTCGCGATACCAGTCCCAACCCTTATCGAACTTGCCCTTGTACTGATCGCTCCAGAACTTGTCCACCTGGTGCGGAGCGTGCGTGGCGCCCGGCGCGTAGTAGAGAAAAAAGGGCTTGTTCGGCGCGACTTTCTCCTGGCGGTCGATGTAGAAGATCGCCTTGTCGGTGATCTGATCGCTCAGGTGGCGGCCGTCGGGACGAACATGCGCCTGATCCTCCACCAGGTCCGGATGATACTGATCCGTCATCGAGCCGAGAAAGCCAAAGAAATGATCGAAGCCTTTTCCCGTCGGCCAATGATCGAAGGGGCCAGCATCGGTTGCCTCTTCGTCCGGCGTCACGCCGTACTTACCTACCGCGAAGGTGTTGTAGCCGTTATCGCGAAGAATCTCGGCAATGGTTCCCGCTGTGGGTGGAGTCCTGCCATCCCAGCCAGGGAATCCAGCAGACATGACGGTGTGTGAAAATCCAGACTCATGCACGGATGCGCTGTTGCGGCCGGTCAGCAGGGCTGAGCGGGTGGGTGCGCAAATCGCCGTTGTATGAAAGTTCGTATAGCGCAAGCCATTTTCTGCAAGACTGTCGAAAGTGGGTGTATTGATCAGTCCGCCGAAGGTGCCAGCCGCGCCATAGCCCACGTCATCCAACAGTATCCACACGACGTTTGGAGCGCCAGCTGGCGCTTTTACAGGCTCCGGCCACCACTCTTTCGATTCGGCGAGGGTTCTGCCCACAACTCCCTGATAGGGCTGTGCCGACTGTGCGTGCAGCGGGAGGCTCGCGCCCGCCGCAAGGATTAACGATGATGTCAATGCATTCAAAAAGCTTTTCTCGTTCATAAATCTCCTGTTGGTTTCAGTCATTCAAAGATGACTCGGTGATTTGTTGACTAACGTATTCGGCAGCCAAGTCACAATTAATCGCGAACTGGCCGCAATCAAAACATTCCGACAACGCTACTTGCTGCTACTGGCTTGTGCCGCCGCCTGCTTTTGCCGGTCAAGATACCACTGAGGCAGGTAGGTGTGGTGAGTGAGTTTAATATCGTCAAAGGTGAGGTAGGGGGCAAGATGATGAGCTTTGGCCTGCTCTTCGAATTCCGCCTTCAACTGCGTCAGCTTCTCCGGGTACTTCTTGGCCAGATCGATGCGCTCGGTCGGATCGTCGTTGAGGTTGTAGAGCTCCCAAGTGCTTTCATCCAGAGGCGGATTCACGATTGCATTTTTGGTGAGAATGTCGTTGGGATAGGCCAGTTCAGCCTTCCATCCGTTGTCGTAAATCGACCGCGAGCCGAAGATGTAGTAGTACTGCAATGTGTGACGAGTCGGAGCCTGGGCGTCATCAATCGAATAAGCCAAAGACGTTCCTTCAATCGGCTGCTGTTTGATGCCGCGAATCTCTTCGGGAGCCTTGATGCCAACCAGATCAAGCGTGGTGGGTAGAAGATCGATTACATGGCTGTACTGGGTGCGAATGCCTCCCTTTTCCTTGATGCCCTTGGGCCAATAAACGATGAGAGGGTTGTGTGTGCCGCCTTCGCTGTTGGCATCTGATTTCCAATAGCGGAAGGGCGTGTTAGCGGCCTGCGCCCAGCCCAGTGGATAGTTGCCTTGATGGGAATCAGGCGTACCGATCTTGTCGATGTTGGCGAGATTATAGGCCACTCGATCCTCATCGGAAACCAGCTTGCCGCGATAGGATTTGTCGATTGTGCCTTCCTGCGATCCTTCCTTGCTCGCGCCGTTATCGCCGATGGAGATAAAGATCAGCGTGTTATCGAGCTGTCCGATCTCCTTCAGGTGATTGACCAGGCGGCCAACCTCAAAGTCCGTGTAGGTCAAGTAGCCCGCGTAGACTTCCATGAAGCGCGCATAGAGCTTTTTCTCGTCGGGCGTCAGAGAGTCCCAGGCTTTGATGTTCTCATTACGTTCGGGAAGGATTGCATTGGCGGGTATCACGCCGAGTTTCTTCTGGCGCTCAAAGACCTCCTCGCGGAATGCATCCCAACCTTTGTCGAACTTGCCCTTGTATTGATCGCTCCAGTATCTGTCGACCATGTGCGGGGCGTGCGTGGCACCGGGAGCGTAATAGAGGAAGAATGGCTTATCAGGCGCGGCCTTTTTCTGCCGGTCGATATAGAAGATCGCCTTGTCGGTGATCTGGTCGCTCAGGTGGCGGCCATCGGGAGTCGCGTGCGCTTGGTCCTCCACCAGATCCGGCTTGTACTGATCGGTTGCTGAACCTAAAAATCCGAAGAAGTGGTCGAAGCCCTTGCCGGTCGGCCAATGATCGAATGGACCAGCATCGGTGGCTTCCTCGTCGGGCGTAATACCGTACTTGCCAACAGCAAATGTGTTGTAGCCGTTGTCGCGCAGGATCTCGGCGATGGTGCCGGCCGTGGCAGGCACGCGCCCATCCCAGCCGGGAAAGCCTGCCGACGAGCCAATATGCGAGAAGCCTGATTCATGCACCGATGCACTGTTGCGGCCGGTCAATAGAGCCGAGCGGGTGGGTGCGCAGATGGCGCAGGTGTGAAAGTTGGTATAGCGCAGACCATTGTTGGCCAGAGCATCGAAAGTGGGAGTATTGATCACACCGCCGAATGTGCCGGCAGCGCCATAACCCACATCGTCGATCAGGATCCAGACCACATTTGGTGCGCCGGCAGGCGCTGTGACAGGTTTTGGCCACCATTCTTTTGACTCGGCAAGGGTTCTGCCCACAACTCCTTGATAGGGCTGCGCCGTCTGTGCGTGCAGCGGAAGACTTGCTCCAGCCGCAAGAACTAATGTTGATGTCAAGGCGTTCAAAACTCTTTTCTCGTTCATAAATCTCCTGTTGGTTTCAGTCATTCAAAGATGACGCGGTAAAAATGTTGATTGGACCAGCGATGTTCTGTCGCAAAGCTTCCGCACCCTGTAAGGACGAGGAAGAAAGGCCGGGCGTTAATCACATCACCACAACCTCGTGCGACAGACAGCTAGGCGAGAGCAACTCCATGCTTCTTCAGCGGCGAGGCGTTTACGACGCCCGCACTTCTTCGCGCTCTGGCCCACTCCATCACTCGCGCCGGTGCTCGATTCTGCTTCAGCTCTTCAGCCATGAAGCGCATATACGGATCGATATGATGGAAGAAATGCTTGTAGCCCGCGCAGAGATAGTTCAGCCCATACTCGCCGGAAGCGGTTGTCATGAATCTGTGCTTGGGACACTCGCCATTGCAGGCAAAACGCACATCACACTGACGGCAATCAGAGGGCAGCGCAAATTCCTTTGCATTGCCAAAGCGCGTTTGCTGCGGTGAGCTCACCAGGCTCGACAGATGCTTCTGCATGATATTTCCCAGCTTGTTGTCGGGATAAACAAAATGGTCGCAAGAGTACACATCGCCGTTGTGCTCGACTGCCAGTGCGCTTCCGCACTTGGGAGAAAAAACGCAGAGCGACTGCGGCACCCCATACCATGACTCCAACGCAACATCGAAGACCTGCACATAGACGCGGCCCACATCCTGAATCACCCAATCGTCAAAGACCTGTTGCAGAAATTTGCCGAATTGCAACGACTCAACCGACCACTCCGAGATCGCCGACTCCTGCCGTGAATAGGGCTTCAACAAGACGAGACCATTGGGGTCCGGCTCTTTGGCGAGTTGCTCGACGATGGGAATGAATTGCAGGTACTTGCTGCCGATCTCCTTGAGAAAGCGATAGACATCGCGAGCGCGATAGGAGTTCAGGCGATTTATGACCGTAAGCGTGTTGAACTCTACGCCATGCTTCTTGAGAAAGCCCAGGCCGCGCATCACGCGCGCGTGCGTTGGCTGGCCACCTTTGTCCACGCGATAGGCGTCGTGAACATCTTCAGGCCCATCGATGGAGAGTCCGATGAGAAACTTGTTGCGCGCCAGAAACTCGCCCCAGGCATCGTCGAGCAGCGTGCCGTTGGTCTGGAATGCATTATCGACGGTCTTGCCGTTTGCATATTGTTTTTGCAACGCGACGACGCGTTCGAAGAATGGAATCCCCAGCAGCGTTGGCTCACCGCCCTGCCAGGCAAAGCTGACATGGTTATCAGGCTGCGATTGAATGTACTGACGAATGTAGGTTTCGAGCACATCATCCGCCATGCGGAATTCGCGCCCACTGCTTGCGTAGAGATTTTCCTTTTCCAAGTAGTAGCAGTAGGTGCAATTGAGATTGCAGATTGCGCCATGCGGCTTGGCCATGATGTGAAACGGCTTCATCGGAATGCAGCTCTCTTCCTGGTTCGCAATTTGGGCGGGTGCCCAATGAAAAAGCCCACGAGACAGAGGCTCGTGGGCTGGGATTGCGAAAGCTCAGGCGATGCGGATCCGTTAAGATCGCGACCGTAATCGCGTCTAGGATTGCATCTGCGCGGCATTCCCACGAGGCTGCTCGACTGTCGGAGAGGCGACAGGGCAACAACAACAGCGGGATGCGCGGCGATAAAGCACTAAAGGTAGATTCCTTTCACAGAACTTCGAAGATCAGTTCTGGAACTGTAACTGTATTGATGATGCACGGGTATTCGAACACTGTCAAGAGACTGAGACTGGGTTGCGAAAGTCCACTCCTGAATCGCACAGTTGTTGCTGCTGGCGCTACCGGTAAATCCGTAACTCACCAGCGTTTCGGTTCTCGGATCGATGAAGAAGAATCGATCAACGTAAATTTCACGATCGACCCAAATTAAATGCAGAAGGGACAAGGCTGGATGCGAATTGCGCGATGGTCCATTACACCAGCCTCATACCAGAGTACCCGTACGGCGTTGACTACTTCTTGCCGTTGTCTTTGAAGTTCAGCGCAAAGTAGTAGTACGTGTACGAGTGGCTGGTTGTCACCTTCGACAGGAACTGGCCGCCGCCGAAGTAGCCAACCCCGCCGCCCACGTTGAAATGCTTATTAAGTTCATACCAGGAGTAGGCATCGATTTCCGCGCCCAGATGGCGGCCGTGGTCGGTCTTGTTGGTCACGATCGCGCTGCCCGAGGTGTTGTAGATCGAGTCCAGCGCCTGAGCTGCCCAGTCGTCCAGCCCCTGCACCGTCAAGCTGAGCCGCCGGTGAGGCTCAACGGTGGCGCCCACGCGCACCGACTCAATGTTCTGCCAGCCGAAGAGGTCGGTGATGCCAAGGCGGTCGTGGGCTGTCGGGTAGATCGTGTCGAATGTGGAGTGCTTTGCGTTCGTCGCCGGGTGGCTGTTGCCCGATGCGTAGTCGTACTGGGTAAAGACGCGCGGCTTGGTCGCTACATCGAGGAACTGGTAGGCCGCGCCTGCCTGAGCCGCCCAAGCGCCGATGCTTTGCGTTCCCACTGTACCGCCTTCGTAGATCACCTCGCCCCCGTAATCGAACGCATTGCGGACTTGTGCCTTGAAGCGCACACCAAAAACCTTCTCGTTTTCCTTGCCGGTTTTCTTGGCGACGGCCGCCTCGACCACCTCTGCCGGTTGCACGCGCCACAGGAAGAACGGCTCAAGATTCGAGTGCGGCACCAGGTCATCGATACGGCCGTAGGCTCCGTAGATGTTGTTGCCTTCCTGGTGCGGACTCACGCCATAGGCCTGTGGCACCACGGCCGAGGCGGCGAAGATGCCCAGGTGCTCGCGCTTCCCATTCAGATTCAACACCGCCGCGTCGTAGGAACGGCCCTGGTTGCGCCACTCGGAGTTGGCGATGATGGTGTTGTTGTAGTTGATGAGCTGCCGGCCCACGCGCAGGGTGAACCAGTGCTTGTCGGGCGCGCCGATCTCGACGTAAGCCTTCTTCAGATCCCAGCGAACCGTGTTTGGCGGGCCGATCGGCGGGTTTTGGAAGCCCGAACGAGCGTCCTGCACCTGCGCCGTAACCCGGAACCAACTGGGCGTACGCAGGTCCACCTGGAACCGGAATCGGTTCAACAGGTAGGAGTCATCGACCTTCGCCTTGAAGCTTGAATTGCTGTACCCCTCGTACCGGAACCGCTCCTCGGCCTGCACGTGGATCCACTTGGGCAGTTTTGCGTCAACGTAGGTCGCCGGGGCAAAGTCGTGAAAGTCGTAGGGCGCTGGGTTGCCGGTCGTGCGCCAGGCCGCGCCATTCAAGAAGCTCAAAGGGTTCGCCTCCGGCCCGGTGAGGTATGCGCCATTGTATGCGGACGTAGCGTTTTGCGTGGTGATGTCATCCTGCGCGGCCAGGGGCAGGACGGCCGCTAGAG